>MAAC01018409.1_pt1 | contig 108474 bp, 96 predicted proteins | sample 1115981 | NCBI WGS metagenome assembly MAAC01 (sample SAMN04961126, study PRJNA320927) | seawater metagenome | isolation source: sample BD02T64 sea water enriched with oil for 64 days | place: USA:Gulf of Mexico | collected 2013-07-27 | reverse complement strand
GAACAAGGGTTATTGTTCCACCCCTTGGCTAGCCATCACACAGCCAAGGGAATTCGAATTTTTCAGCTTCAATAGTCGCGTTGACCAAAGATCGCCGACCCGACCCGCACATGGGTCGCCCCCTGCGCAATGGCCACCTCAAAATCACTGCTCATCCCCATCGACAGGCCCTCCAGCCCGTTTCGAGCCGCAATTTCGGCCAATAAGGCAAAATGCCCCGAGGCCTCCTCGCCCGCCGGAGGAATACACATGAGCCCTTTGATCGGCAAATCTAGCGTCCGGCATTCAGCAATAAAGGTATCTGCATCAGCCGGAACAATCCCGGCCTTTTGATCTTCTTCACCAGTATTCACCTGAATGAACAGATCCGGGCAATGACCCAACTCTTGAGCCAGGCGCGCCAATACTTTGGCCAGCTTGGGACGATCAATGGAATGGATGGCGTGGCACAATTCCATCGCCTGGCGGGCCTTGTTGGTCTGCAACGGACCAATCAAGTGCAGGTCAACACCCTCGAATCGCTGCATAAAATTCGGCCACTTACCAGCGGCCTCTTGCACCCGGTTTTCACCGAAGCAACGTTGCCCCTGCTCCAGTACTGCTGCCACACGTTCATCAGGTTGCACTTTGGAAACGGCAATCAGTGTCACCGCACCCGGCTCACGCCCGGCGGCGGCCTCGGCCTTGGCAATGCGGGATTTGATTTCAATCAGTGACATACCTGCCCTCATATATGTTTGGGGCAGAGAAACACTGTTTGAGCGCAAAAGAAAAGGGCGGCCCTCGAAAGGACCGCCCTAAGACTGTGTGGTTCAGGTCAGCTTAGAAGCTGAACTGAGCACCGAAGTCTGCAACTGTGCTCGAAGAGCCAGCGCCAGTTTTGGTCGAGCCAACACCGCCGCGCAGGGATACGCCGCCGCCCAGATCGTGGATAACACCAAGGCCATATGCCTGCGCATCACCAGTACCGGAACCGTCACCGTAAGAAGCGGTGATAGTAGTTGCCGAAGAAACGTCATACGCAGCCGACAGACCGTAGAAAGTGTCGGAAATAGATGCGTCGAATACGCCAGCAGCAGTGTTCACAGTTTCGTCACCGACGAAGAACGTACCGGAGAATGCACCCCAGGAACCGCCCAGTGTCAGAACAGTCATGTCCTGCGAAACAGTTGTGTCGGTTTCACCGTAAGCCAAAGCAGCTGTGATGTTGCCAAAAGTATATGCAGCGTGGATGTCCCAACGGTCGCCGGAAGTACCTACAGCTGTACCGCCGGATGCTTCGTCATAGGAAGCTGCGACAGCGAAGTCACCTACAGCATAACGTGCATAAACAGCGTTAGAGCCAGCGCCACCGGATGTGTAGCCTTGGAAACCGTAGTTAGCACCAGCATACTGGCCAACGAAGTTGGTCAGGCCAGGCTCGTTACCGTAGTAGTTGGGCAAGTTGTCGATCGCGCCAGCAGCGTTACCTACGTCAACACGCAGACCTTCGTACTCAACCGAGAAACGAGCGCCGTTCAGGCCAGCAGCAGTTTGGTCACCAGTAGCGCGGGCGTCGCCAGCCTGCAGACGAACACGAGCCGAGAAGCGTACGCCGCCGTCAGTGGTTGCGTCGCCGTCGATGTTCATACGGAAACGGCTTACGATGACAGTGTCCGAAACAGTGTTAGTTCCAGCAACTACTGTGCCACGGTTTTCGTCATAACGAACACCAAAACGACCGTAACCGCCAAAGTTGATGTCTGCAGCAGCAACGCCAGCAGTCGCGACCAGCGCAGTCGATGCAAAGAGAATCTTTTTCATAATCTTTTTCCCTCGGGTTTAGATTTCTATTCAAACAAATGCGTTGCAGCAAAAGTCTGAGTACGGTCCTCGTTTCGCTCTTTTTGGGGTATGGGTGCAAGGCTCGGCTAAAGCGCCATTCTATTCCCGCTAGAGTTGGTGCAAGGATGTCACAGTATGTTAACGCTTGGGCCGCGATGTGCTCTGTATATAGATCAGTCTCTTAAAGAATAAGCTTGTTGCAGCCCGGCGCCTTGGCTAGGACTACTGCGCAACCAATCTAGAAACGGAACTGCCTCATATGCGCTGGCTCAAGATTATTGGACTGTTTTCCCTGCTCGCCGTGATCAGCGGCTGCGGGTTATTCGGGGGAAAGGGCAGCAAAAGCTCATCTGCCTATAATGAAAATGTCATCGGCGGCAATCCAACCGACCCTGAATTTGCAACCGAAACCACCATTTGGGATGCTCTTGGGCCGTCGGACGCTGAGCAAACTGTACAGGTAAATCGTTATCTTTGGACCGCATCCCTGGATGTTTTGGATTTTCTGCCAGTGCAGTCTGTTGATCCCTTTACCGGTTTGATCATCACTGGATATGGCACCCCTCCGGGTGGCGGAAAATCCTACCGCGCTACGGTGCACATCAAGGATCCAGCACTGGATGCGCGGTCTTTAAACGTATCACTGCACACCAAAAGTGGTCCCGTTAACGCAAGTACAACTCGTGCGGTAGAGGACGCCATATTGTCGCGGGCACGCCAGTTGCGGATTGCCGACAAGAAGCTCTGATTCCACTGGCCTCTGGATCATGCCGACAAATCTCAGTATGACAGCGCCGGGTCTTGACCCGGCGTTTTTATTTAAAGGACCGCACTGATGTCGCGTTACAAAGCCTCCGAAATCGAAGCAAATTGGCAAGCGGCCTGGGAAAAGGCCGGAATCTTTCAGGCCAAGCGCACCGCAGACAAGCCAAAGTACTATGTGCTTGAGATGTTTCCCTATCCGTCGGGCCGCATCCACATGGGCCATGTGCGCAATTACACCATGGGCGACGTCGTAGCGCGCTACAAGATGGCAACTGGCCACAACGTGCTGCACCCAATGGGCTGGGATGCCTTTGGTTTGCCTGCAGAAAATGCAGCTATCGCAATTGGGGGACACCCCAAGGATTGGACCTACAACAACATCAAGGAAATGCGCGGCCAGATGAAGCCCCTGGGACTGTCGATTGACTGGACCCGCGAGTTTGCTACCTGCGATCCTGAGTATTACGGTCAGCAACAGGCGCTGTTCCTTGATTTCCTCAAGGAAGGTCTCGTCTACCGCAAAAACGCCGTGGTGAACTGGGATCCGGTTGATCTGACCGTTTTGGCCAATGAGCAGGTCGAGGCCGGCCGCGGCTGGCGGTCAGGCGCTTTGGTGGAACGGCGCGAGCTGACGCAATGGTTCTTTAAGATCTCGGATCATTCCGAAGAATTGCTGGACGCGCTGGATGGGTTGGACAACTGGCCCGCCAAGGTGCGGGTGATGCAGGAAAACTGGATCGGCAAGTCGCGCGGGCTGCAATTCTCGTTTGAGCGCAGTGATGGCGGCGAATCGATTGAGGTCTACACCACGCGCCCCGACACCCTGAACGGTGCGTCATTTGTGGGCATCTCGCCGGACCACCCGATCGCCAAGGCTTTGGAAGCCGACAATCCTGAGCTGGCTGAATTCCTTGTGGAATGTCGCAAAGGCGGCACCACCGAGGAAGCCATCGAGACCGCGCCCAAGCTGGGCTATGACACCGGCATCAAGGTCAAGCACCCGCTGACCGGGGTTGAACTGCCGGTCTGGATCGCCAACTTCATCCTGATGGAATATGGCACCGGCGCGATTTTCGCCTGCCCGGCACATGACCAACGCGACCTTGATTTCTGCCGCAAGTATGACCTGCCGGTGATCGACACCTTCTTTGCGCTCGACAATGACACTCCGGTAGCAAACACCGCTTTTGTGCCCGCCAAGTCCGAGAAAGTCCGCTGGGTGGATCACTTTGCCGGGCTGACCGAGGCCACAGGCGAGGACGCAGTCAACACCACTGTCGATTTTGCCGAAAAGGCTGGGTGGGGCACTGGTGTCACCAAATTCCGTCTGCGTGACTGGGGCTTGTCACGGCAGCGGTTCTGGGGTTGCCCGATTCCCGTGGTTCATTGCGATGCCTGCGGCGTGGTGCCGGAAAAGAAAGAGAACCTGCCGATCGAGCTGCCCGAGGACGTCACATTCGACAAACCCGGCAACCCGCTGAACTGGCACCCAACCTGGCGTGACTGCGCCTGCCCGTCCTGTGGTGAGCCTGCCAAGCGCGAAACCGACACCATGGATACATTCGTCGATTCGTCGTGGTATTTCGCCCGCTTCACTGCGCCCAACGCCGAGACACCGACCGACATGGCCGAGGCCGAGTATTGGATGAACGTCGATCAGTATATCGGCGGCATCGAGCACGCGATTCTGCACCTGCTCTATTCGCGCTTCTTTGCCCGTGCGATGCAGATCTGTGGCCACTTGCCCGAAAGTGCCAAAGAGCCATTTGATGCGCTGTTCACACAGGGCATGGTGACACATGCGATCTATCAGACCGAAGGCGACAATGGCCGCCCCAAGTATCATTACCCCGAAGAAGTTGATTTGCGCGACGGCAAGGCGTTCCTGAACGACGGCGGTGCCGAAGCTCAGGTGATTCCGTCAGCCAAGATGTCCAAGTCCAAAAACAACGTGGTCGACCCCCTGGCGATCATTTCGTCTTATGGCGCGGACACCGCCCGCTGGTTCATGTTGTCCGATTCGCCGCCCGAGCGGGACGTTGAATGGACAGCCTCGGGTGCCGAAGCTACGTTCAAGCACCTGTCGCGTGTCTATCGCATTGCCAGCGAAGTCGCAGAATCGGATATTGCGGCCAATGGCAACGACGACGCCCTGCTGCGCGAGATGCACAAGGCGATCGAAGAGGTCACCAAAGGGGTTGAGAGCTTTGGTTTCAACGCCGCAATTGCCAAACTGTACGGTTTCACCGCGACGCTCGCCAAATCCAAGGCTGGGTCTGACGCGAAAAATCAGGCCGTTAAGACCCTAGCCCAGCTGATGTCACCGATGACACCGCACCTGTCCGAACAGATCTGGCAGATGCTGGGTGGTGAAGGTTTGATCACCATTGCACCTTGGCCTGTGGCCGATCCGGCGATGCTGATTGACGAAATGGTCACCCTGCCGATCCAGGTCAACGGCAAACGCCGCGCGGAAATCAGCGTGCCCAAGGACATGGACAAAGCAGAGGTTGAAAAACTGGCGCTGGCAACAGAAGCTGTACAAAGGCTGCTGGATGGCAAGGCGCCGAAAAAGGTGATTGTTGTGCCGGGACGTATCGTGAATGTCGTTGTTTGATCGCAGATCTCTGATGGTAATGCTGGCGCCTCTGGCTCTGGCCGCCTGTGGCTTTACCCCGGTCTATGCCCCCGGCGGAAGCGGTGATGCGTTATATGGTCAAGTGACTGTGCAGGCCCCCGAGGATATCCCATCGACCAGTGAAGTGGATTCCTATCTGTTGGTACAGAATTTGGAGCAACGGCTGGGACGCGCAGGCGCTGGGGCCTATCAACTGGACCTGACACTGGACACGCGTGACGAAGGTCAGGCCATCACCGAAGACAGCCAGATCACCCGCTACTCCATTCTTGGCAGGGCCAGCTATACGCTGACCCGCCAATCGGATGGCAAGGTGGTTGCCAGTGGCGATGAGGAAGCCTTTACCGGCTATTCGGCGACTGGATCGACGGTGGAAACCCTAGCCAGTGAGCGTGACGCGCATCAGCGGTTGATGGTTATACTGGCGGATCAGATCAACACCCGCATTCTAACCACTGTGGATCTGTCTACAGACCCGGCTCTGGCTCTGGCCCCGCCGGCATGAAACTCAGCCCCCGCGACGCCGAAGGCTATTTCGCCCGTCCAGACCCGGATAAAACTGGAATCCTGATCTATGGCGGCGATGCGATGCGGGTGGCGCTGAAACGTCAGCAAGTGCTGGCCGCGCTGTTAGGACCTGCAGCCGAGGAAGAAATGCGGCTGACCCGGATGTCTGCGGGTGGGTTGCGCAAAGATCCGGCGCAGCTGCTGGACGCGGTCAAGGCGGTGGGATTTTTCCCAGGCATCCGCGCAGTTTTTGTCGAAGACGCCAACGATCAGGCTGCCCCCGCCATTCTTGCGGCACTGGACGAATGGCAACCCGGTGATGCGCAGATCGTGGTCACTAGTGGCCAGCTCAAGGCCACGTCAAAACTACGCAAGGGATTCGAAGGCCATCGCAACGCCTATGCGGTTGGCATCTACGACGACCCGCCATCCCGCGCCGAGATTGAGCGCATTCTTGGCCAAGCCTCGATTCGCGACGTCCCCACCGACAGCATGTCAGCCCTGACCGATATCGCCAATGATATCGGCCCCGGTGACTTTTCACGAATGATTGAAAAGCTGGCCCTGTATAAACACGGCGACAGCAGCCCGCTATCGCTGGATGACATTGACGCGGTCGCGCCGCAATCCACCGAGGCAGCGCTGGACGACGTGTTAAACGTGGTCGCCGAAGGCCGCAGCGGTGAAATCGGCCCGCTGATCCGTCGGTTGCAATCGCAGGGCACCAACGCTGTGACGCTTTGTATCGGTGCCACCCGGCACTTTCGTACGCTTTATGCCTGCGCCTCGCACCCTGGCGGTGCGTCTCAGGGTATTGGGCGATTGCGCCCACCTTTGTATGGCAAACGACGGGACCGTGTGTTGCGACAGGCGCAAGGCTGGGGCGCGGACCGGCTGGAGACAGCGCTGACGTTGCTCACCGATACTGACCTGCAGCTGCGCTCGGCTGGGCAAACTGCCCCTGCACTGGCATTGATGGAGCGCGCTCTGATCCGATTGGCAATGCTGGGTCGCCCCCGCTGATCGCCTCTTGACCTTGGCACGACAAGTTTCATTGTGGCGCTCAAACAGCTCAAGGGATCAAAATGTACAAACTTTACGGAAGCGTCAAAAGCCGGGCCTTTCGCGTCCTCTGGATGCTGGAAGAACTTGGTGAGCCTTATGAGCTGATCAACGCAGGACCACATCAGCCGGACGTGCTGGCGCTGAACACTTCGGGCAAGATCCCGGTGTTGGTCGATGGTGACGCTGTGATTACCGATTCGACGGCGATCATCACCTATCTGGCAGATAAACACGGCAAGCTCACTCATCCGGCTGGCACAATCGAGCGCGCGCAACAGGATGCTATGACCCATCTATTGCTGGATGAACTCGATGCACTTTTGTGGACTGCTGCCCGCCATAGTTTTATCCTGCCCAAGGACAAGCGTGTTCCCGAAGTGAAAGACAGTTTGAAATGGGAATTTGAGCGCAATCTGCAACGCCTGGGCAACGGCAGCGTCGGCCCGTTCCTGCAGGGTGAGACGTTCACCATCGCCGATATCGTCGCCACCCATTGCCTGAACTGGGCGCTGGTTGCTGATTTCCCGGTCAGCGACAAAGGCATGCGCACCTATGCCAAGGCGATGCGCGAGCGTGAGGCGTTCAAACGGGCCTTTGCGCACCTGAAGGAATAGCAAAAGCAAGGGCAGCGCCCGCCCCAAAGGGAGGCGCTGCCCGGACTATTATGCTAGCAAGACATCCCGCAACATCTCAAGTTCAGCCTGATGTCCGGGCCTCGCCCAGATGCCGCGCTGCCGCCCGCCCGGCCCAGCGCCCGGTGGCCAGACAGCCGGTCAGCAGGTAGCCACCGGTCGGTGCCTCCCAATCCAGCATTTCCCCAGCACAGAACACGCTTGGTATCTGTTTCAGCATGAGTCCATCGTCCAACGACTCGCGTGCCACTCCGCCGGCAGTCGATATGGCCTCGTCGATCGGCCGCAGCCCTGCATGTTTCACCGGCAGAGCTTTGATCAACCGGGCCAATTCCTCGGGCTGCTGAGGCAACGGGCGGCCAAATTCCTGCAAAACCGCACTACGGGCCGCACCCAGTTTCAACACCTTGCGCAGGTGGTTGGCCCAGCTTGCCTTGCCACGCGGACGCGACAGACGATGGGTAACCTCTTTCAGGGTCAAGTCGGGCAGCAGATCCACCGTCAATGGTGCACCGTCCCGTACTCCAGCAGAGATCGAATAGATACCGCCACCCTCAAGACCGCGCTGAGAGATCACTGCCTCCCCTCGCGAGGAAAGTCCCCCTGCCTGCAGCGAGATGCCCTTTAACGGAGCACCAAACTGCGCTGCCATGTGATCCGACCAATGGACCAGCAGTCCGGCATTTGCTGGTTGGAACGGTGCCAACTCGACACCACGATCCACCAGCGCAGTGGCCCACAATCCATTCGAGCCAAGCCGAGCCCAACTCGCACCGCCCAACGCCAACACGGTGACATCTGCGGTGACAGACTGCACGCCATCGGGCGTGTCAAACACGAGCGCCTCACCTTCCCAACCGGTCCAGCGCCAGCGGGCGTGAAACTGTATTCCTTGCCCGTCAAGCTCTGCCAACCAGGCGCGCAACAAGGGCGAAGCCTTCATCACCTTGGGAAACACCCGCTTGGTCGAGCCAGTAAACAGGTCCATTCCTAGCCCACGCGCCCAGCTCTGCACCGCCTGCGCATCGAATTCCTTTACCATCGGCGACAGCCAAGCCGCGGCCGCACCATAATTGGTGATCAACTGGTCAAATGGTTCATCTTTGGTCAGGTTTAATCCGGATTTCCCAGCCATCAACAACTTGCGCGCCACCGAGGGCTTGGCCTCGGCCACCAGAACACTGTGCCCTGCCCGCGCCAGCTCATCCGCCGCCATCAGGCCCGCCGGCCCTGCCCCGATCACCACCGCGTCATACTGTATTGCCATATCGCCCCCATGCCAGATCCACTCTCTGGCGCTTTTTATGCAATGTCACGACCTACAAGGCACACCTATGTCCGACCAGATCTGCCCATTTTACCACCGACCGGTCCCAGACGGGGTCCCGCAACGCCGCCACCATCTGATCCCAATACTGTAGGGTGGCAAGGCTGGGCCAGTGATATTGCTATACGACGTCTGTCATCGCGAGTTCCACGCCAAACGGCGCCAACGATAAAACCTCCTCGCAATGCTCCCGCGTCCACAGGTGGTCTGGCTGCGCTACACAACCTTGGTGGGCTTGGGCCCGGCGCCGCGCTTTGCGCGGCGCCGGGCCCAACGGGAGGCGGGCATCGCAGATGACCAACGACGGGCGGGAGACCATGAATCAGTTATCTTGACACATCGCCAGAATACGCTGAGCCAGCTCTGGCTTGGCGGTCAAACTGTCTGCCAACAAATCCCGAGCCACCTGCATCAGATCGTCAGGCTCTGAAATTTGATCAATCAAGCCAAAGTCATAAGCTTGCTGCGCCGAAATCTTTTGCCCCGCCGCCAAGATTAACTTACTGCGCGCCGGACCAATCAACGCCGCCATACGTTTAGCGTCCGATGGCTGCGGCAGGTAACCAAGCTTCATCACCGGGTAGAACACCTTGGCACTGGGCACCGCGACCCGCAGGTCACAAGCCAGCGCCATGCCATTGGCACCACCTGCCAGAGTGCCGTTTAACGCCGCAACGGTCAGGCACGGCAAAGCAGCAAGTGACGCTGACAATTGCTCCCAAAGAGGAGAAGTCGCCAGACCCGCAGCCGCCTCCTTCAGATCAGCTCCGGCGCTAAACACCTTGCCGGTACCGGTCAGAATCAACCCGCGCGCGCTTGTCGCACGATTTGCAATCTCAACCAGTTCCTCCAGCATCACAGAGGTCAGCGCATTGGCCTTGTCCGGACGGTTAAGTGTGACGATCCACAGCCCGGACTCCTCAATCGTCAGTTTTATCATATCAGGCCAGCCCGCTTGCGGATTTCCTCATCCCGTAGTTTGATTTCGCTGCCGATATATTCGTCCGCATCAGACGTGCACATCCACAGCAAGGTTTTGGCGGGCCAGTCAGCAGGAATATGGTCTTCCCAATTCAACTCGCTGATCGGATTGACACCGCTGGCTTTGATATCGCGTTGCATCTGTGTGGCGACAGTGCCCGGTGACAGGCCCATAGCGCGGATGCCATTGTTACGCTCTTCAAGATCCAGCGCCGTGGTCAACATCGCCGCCCCTGCCTTGGAGGTGCAATAGGCGCTCCATCCTTCCAAAGCATTATGTGCAGCACCGGAGCTGACCGTCAGAATAGTCCCGCCACCCGCTTGCTTCATCAGAGGCAGCACTGCACGCATACCGTTGAACACACCCGTGGTGTTGATATCAATGACCTTCGCCCAGTCCGCCGGATCAGCCTCGGCCAAAGGTGCAATAGGTTTCAGCACTCCGGCGTTATTGATCAGCACATCCAGCCCGCCAAACCGCGCAACTGTCTTCTGAACAGCAGCTTCGACCGATGCGTAATCCGCAACATCACACGCCAGTGCCAACGCTCTGTCGCCGATCTCTGCCGCCAGCGACGCAAGACTGTCCGCGCTCCTAGCCAGCAAAGCCACATTGGCACCAGCAGCTGCAAAAATCCGCGCGGCTTCGGCACCGATTCCCCGGCTTGCGCCAGTTATGATGACAGTCTTATCCTTGAATTCCATGGGTTATATCTCCAAATCGCAATTTCATTTAATGGTACTATGTTAACGGGGAACGGTGGGCAATCTGGCCCCTTGACGCAGAATACGCAACTGCCGACCATGGTCCCGTAGATTATTCAGAAAGGTTGCCTTATGTCAGTTTTCCTCGCACGCAGTTATGGTGCAACATTCATCTTGGTCCTCTCCACTCAGGGAGCCCTGGCCGACCTCAGCGCTCAAGACGTCTGGGACGATTGGAAGTCATACCTGTCTGGCACCGGCTATGACGTCAATGGCAATGAAAATCTGTCCGCCGGCACCCTCACGGTTTCTGATGTATCAATGGTGGTGCCAATCCCCGAGGAAGACGCCACCGTTGGGATGAGACTGCCCGAAATTCAGTTCGTCGAAAATGGTGATGGCACCGTCAACGTGCTGTTCCCCGCAGAATTTCCGATCACCTTCAATTTCTCGGGTGGCGGAGACGAGGCCTCGGGTGAAATGATCTACTCCCACGACGGCAGCGCGATGCTGGTATCTGGCGATGCCGCAAACATGACCTACGACTATGCCTCGCCACTGGTCGAGCTCGCTCTGGGCAAGGTCATGGCTGACGGCGAAGAAATGCCCGCTGGCATGGTCAAAGCCACCATTTCGCTGACGGATGTGGTCACCAAGACCAACATGACCGTCGGCGATATCCGCAGCTATGATCAGAACATGACAATTGCCTCGCTGAGTTATGATTTAGGTGCCAAGGAACCCGGTGGGCCAAATGGCGGCTCTGCCAAAGGTAGCCTGCAGGGGCTCAGCTTTGGCGGCACCAGCTCGATTCCGATGGGGTTGGATTTTACCGATGTCAGTGCCTTGTTGTCGTCAGGTTTCGCCTTTGACGGCGCATTTTCCTATACTGGCGGCAATGCCTCCATGTCTGGTGTAGATCACAGCGAAACCTTTGGGCTCGAAACTTCGTCCGAAGGCGGTAAGATCGCCATTGCGATGGGCAATGGACAGCTGTCTTATGACCTGTCGCAACTGCAAACCATGATCAACCTGACCAGCAGCGACGTGCCCTTTCCGATTTCGCTGACTATCGCGGAATATGGCGCCAAACTGTCGATGCCTATTGCCAAGTCTGACAGCGAGCAGGATTTCTCTCTTGGTCTGACACTGCGTGATTTTGCTGTTCCTGAAATGCTGTGGGGCATGGTTGATCCAACTGGCGTTCTGCCACACGAGCCAGCCACCGTTGTGCTGGAACTGGACGGTAAGGGCAAACTGCTGTTCGACCTGTTCGACCCCGAGGCCATCGATGCGGTGGACATGGGCGAACAAGAACCTGGTGAATTGAACGCGATAACAATCCGTCAGCTGCAAGTGTCCGCAGCGGGTGCCAAGCTGACCGGCAACGGCGATTTCACTTTCAACAACGAAGACCTCGTAAGCTTTGATGGCCTACCTGCCCCAACCGGCAGCGCCAGCCTGAAACTGGTGGGTGCCAATGGACTGATGGACAAGCTGATTTCGATGGGCCTGATGTCCGACGGCGACGCCATGGGCGCACGGATGATGATGGGCATGCTGGCTGTTCCGGGTGATGGCGAAGACACGCTGGATTCGAAGCTGGAAATCACCGGCGACGGTCAGATCCTGGCCAACGGTCAGCGCATTAAATAAGCGCTACACACGTCACAAATTCAGGCCGCTGCCCTTGGGGTGGCGGCCTTTTTATTTGCGCGCGTTGGTTGAAATTTCACTGCTTAGCCGCTTAGTTAGCACTAACATATTCGGAACAAAGCATTTTGAAAGGCTTTCCATGAGGTTCAAGAATTCTACCGCCCTGCTGTCTGTCAGTTTTGCCGCGCTGACGTCCACATCTGCGCTGGCTGATATTACAGCTGACGACCTTTGGAACAGCTATCAGACGATCGCCGAAACCATTGGAGGCGAGCTGACCGCGACAACCACGCGGGACGGTAATAGCGTCACGTTTACCGACGCAAAGCTGAACTTCACCATCGAAACACCCGAAGAGACGTTTTCAATCGCCCTGCTCTACCCAACCCTGTCATACACCAACAACACCGATGGCACCGTGTCGATGGATATGGGCGGTGACCACGTCTACACATTGATGGCGACCGGCCCAAACCCAGAAACCGATCACCTGTCAGTTGAAGTTCTAGCTAATTACGACAACGCCGCACTGATTGCCTCGGGAACTCCCGATGACATTGTCTTTGCCTATGCGATGGATGGTTTCACCTTTGAACTCCAGAACATCACCAGTGCTGAAGATCTCGGCTTCGATGCTTCAAAAGTTGCCGTGACCGGCAGTGCCAATGACGTTCACGGCTCCACACGGCTCCAGATGGGTGACTTGATCACCATCAGCGACCAATCCAAGATTTCATCCCTGGGTTTTGAGACCCAGGCCTTCGATACGATGGCAGCCAAAACGCTCCACTCAGGCACCTACAACACAATGACCAACAACTATACAGTCGCCTTGCCGACTGGTGGAATGGCCATTACAAATTTGGCAGCAGCCCTCAAACAGGGGCTAGCGTTGTCGGCCACCTCTAGCACTGTCAGCAGCACCTCAACGACATCAGTCGACTTGGACGGTGAAACGGTAGTGTCCGAAAAAACGACATTTGGAACTTCTTCGGGCTCGGTATCCGCAAACGCTGACGCTATCCAGATGTCCGGCAGAGGATCCGATGTTTCCATTGAGAACGCTGCTGATCACGAGCTTCCCTTTGACCTGTCTGCAAAAGTGGCAACAGTCGACATGGATATCCGCATGCCGATCTCAGCATCGGACGCTCCACAAGACTTCACTGTTGCGTTTAACCTCGGCGGCCTGACTGTCGGCGAGGAGCTCTGGTCGTTGTTCGACCCGGCCGCTGTTCTGCCTCGTGATCCGGCAACTATTGACGTCAACCTGACCGGGCAGACGACTGTGTTCCAGGACTTCATGAACTTTGCCAAAATGATGGAACTGTCCAACGACGACGTGCCGCTGGAGCTGAACGCACTGACCGTCAAAAACTTCCTGATCTCAGCCGCTGGCGCCAGCCTTTCCGGCACCGGTGACTTTGCCTTCAACAATGACGACCTGACCAGTTTCGACGGCATGCCTGCCCCTTCGGGTAGTGCAGAACTGCAGATCGCGGGTGCCAATGGATTGATCGACAAGCTGATCCAAATGGGCCTGATCGCAGAATCCGACGCCATGGGCGCACGGATGATGATGGGGATGTTGGCGGTTCCGGGTGACGGCGACGACACTCTGAAATCCAAGCTAGAAATCACCGAGGACGGTCAGATTCTGGCCAACGGTCAGCGCATCAAATAAGTGCTGCACATAAAAACCACCAAGGGGCTGCCATCTGCGGCCCCTTTTTCCATTGCTGCCCTTGCGGTGACAGGCGGCGCTGGTAGGGTCTGCGCAAATCATCTCAGGAGGCGCCAATGACCCTTTCCCCCGAAAAACTCTGCCATGCCCTGATTGATGCCGCCAAACAGGCCGGGGCGGATGGCGCCGATGCCATGGCCGCCGAAGGACAATCCGTTTCAATCGAGGTCCGCGAAGGTGCGTTGGAGCATGCCGAACGCTCGGAAGGCATCGATCTGGGGTTGCGGGTGTTTGTTGGTAAGCAACAGGCGCTGGTGTCGTCCTCGGATGCCCGCCCTGAAACGCTGATTGCCATGGCAGAACGCGCCGTGGCGATGGCAAAAGAAGCCCCCGAGGATCCCTATGCCGGCCTCGCCGATCCCTCGCAACTGATCCAAAGCTGGGATTTAGCGGCGTTTGAGCTGGAAGATTCCTCGCCCGAGCCCGCCCCTGAGACGTTGAAGAACGATGCATTGATCGCCGAGGCCGCCTGTCAGGCAATTGAGGGCATCTCTCAGGTGCAATCGGCGGGTGCGTCTTATGGCTCCAGTTCGGTACATCTGGCGGCGTCAAACGGGTTTTCCGGCGGATATCGCCGCACCAGCCGCTCGCTGTCCTGTGTTGGCATTGCGGGCACAGGCACAGGAATGGAGCGCGATCACGACGGCGATTCGCGCGCCTTTCAAAGTGACCTGCGTTCCGCCGAGGAAATTGGGCGTATTGCTGGCCAGCGCGCCGTTGAACGTCTGGATGCGCGTAAGCCCGACACCGGCAGCTACCCGGTGCTGTTCGACGAACGCATTTCTTCCTCGCTGATTGGCCACCTATTGGGCGCGGTCAATGGAGCTATGATTGCGCGCGGATCGTCCTGGCTTAAGGACAGTATGAGCGAGCAGGTGTTGCCCACAAACCTATCCGTGATCGAAGACCCGTTCCGCCCCCGCATCGCCGGCTCGCGCCCCTTTGACGGCGAAGGCCTGGCCACCCGCCGCCGCGCCATTGTTGAAAACGGCGTGCTGACCGGATGGACCCTCGATCTGGCCTCGGCCCGTAAACTGGGGCTGGAAAGCTCGGGCAATGCCGCGCGCGGCATTGGCTCCGTGCCGTCACCGTCAAACTGGAACGTCGCACTGACGCCGGGCGACCAAAGCCGTCAGGATCTGATCAGCGGTATGGGCACCGGTTTGCTGGTCACGTCGATGATTGGCTCCACCATCAACCCCAACACCGGCGACTATTCACGCGGCGCATCCGGGTTCTGGGTGGAAAACGGCGAGATCGCCTATGCGGTCAATGAATGCACCATCGCGGGTAACCTGCGCGACATGCTGCTGCGCATCATCCCAGCCAATGACGCGCGCAACTATTTGTCGCGAGTGGTGCCCTCCCTGCTAATCGAAGGCATGACCCTTGCCGGTAACTGACCTTGAACTCCTGATCCAGGCGGCTGAGCGCTCCGGCGAGATTGCAACAAAATTCACCGGCCCCGAGGCCAAACGCTGGGACAAACCCGGCGGCGCTGGTCCGGTGACCGAAGCTGATCTGGCGGTCAATGCCATGCTGGAAGACATGCTGCCCAAGGCACGTCCTGATTATGGCTGGCTGTCCGAAGAAACGGAGGACACTGCAAGCCGCCTGTCCTGTGACCGCGTGTTCATCATCGACCCCATCGATGGCACTCGCAGCTTTACTGAGGGCTCACGCACATGGGCCCATGCGCTGGCGGTGGCGGAAAAAGGCATCGTGACTGCAGCGGTGATCTACCTGCCACAGCGAGACTTACTCTATACCGCAGAAACGGGAATGGGAGCCAAATGTAATGGCGCGCCGATTGCGATTTCGGACCTGACCGAACTTGCGCAGGCCGATGTCTTGGCTGCCCGGCCCAATATGGACCCGCATCATTGGCAGGATGGTGTCGCGCCCGAGTTCACCCGCAGCTATCGCCCTTCGCTGGCCTATCGCATGGCCAAGGTGGCCGATGCTCGCTTTGATGCGATGCTGACTCTGCGTCCCAGTTGGGAATGGGACATTGCGGCCGGCGATCTGATCCTGCGTGAGGCCGGAGGCTATTGCTCGGACCGCCTGGGTGCCGCATTGAAATTCAACAACCCGCATCCTCAGCTGAACGGCGTGGTGGCCGCCAATCCTGTACTGCACACCGCGCTGATTACCGCGCTGGCGACACCTGAACACTAGGCCCGCCAGCGCTTGACCTGCCATGTCAAAGGCGTAGGTTGCCGCTGATCCGGAAAAAGCAATGAGACTGGAGAAAACGACCATGGCGCAGCAGCTTTCCCTTGGTTTTTCGGGTAAAACATCCAAAATCTCGACACTCAAAGAACTGGTCTGAAACTCATGGTCCGCACGATCCGCCCTGTTACGGCCAAACAGGTCAGGCCCTGGCGCAAAGCGTCGACCACCAAGACCGTCATCCAGCCGCCCCGCCCCAAGGGCGAGCTGCTCTGGGCACATGCCACCAGCACCGAACGCTATCTTGCACTGTCCGACCTGGGCCAACGGCTAAAAACAATGCGCCCTGATCTGTCGGTGATGATCACCTTCGAGCCAGAGCTCTGCAGCCTCCGCGTGCCAGATGGCTGCGATCTGGCTGTTGGAGAGCTCCCCCCCGATCAGCCTACCGAGGTCCGCGCCTTTCTCAATCATTGGCAGCCAGATATCTGTCTATGGACCGGCGGCCACCTCCGTCCGGTCTTGATGCGGAACTGTAACGAGCGTGGCATCAACGCGCTGCTGATCGACGTCAACGCAGACGAGCTCCCAGCCCGCAAACGACGCTGGTTGCCGGACCAAAGCCGCAAGTTGATGGAAAGCTTCACCGCCATTCTCACCTCTTCACCCGCTGCGTTGTCACAACTGCGACGGTCAGGCATCGCCACCGAAAAGCTCATCCAAACTTCACGGCTGCGCATCTCGGCGACCCCCTCTGCCTATCAAGAGGACGAGCTGAACCGGATGCAAGGCGTTCTGGGCAGCCGTCAGGTCTGGTTGGCGGCTCATACCCGGATCGACGAGATTGACACAATTGTTGGGGCTCATCGCAACGCCCTGCGCCTGTTGCACCGCCTGCTGCTGGTGCTGTCCGTTGAAACTTACGCGGATCTGGATGCGGCCCGTGACCTGCTGAAAGATATCGGATTGCGCTGCGCTGATTGGGAGGCGGGCGAAGACCCGGACGACAATACTCAGGTGCTGCTAACCTGTGACGAAGATCTGGGATTGTGGTCCCGCGTCGCTCCACTCAGCCTGCTGGCCGGAACATTGCACAAAAACGCAGGCGGTCATAATCCAATGGAAACAGCAGCACTGGGGTCTGCCATATTGCACGGCCCGTATGTCGGCAGTCATGCGCCCCTGTACCAGCGTCTGACCGAGGCAGGCGCCGCGCTGCAAGTTAACGGCAAGGACGAATTGACGGTACAGATCATCCAGCTCTCAGCCCCCGACAAGGCGGCTGAGATGGCCGTGGCTGGCTGGCAGATTGTAACCGAGGGTGCCGAGTTGACTGACCAACTGTTAGACAGGATTCAGGATTTGCTGGACCTGCGCGAGAAACATCATGCGACCACCTGATTTCTGGAACAAAGCCCCGCAGACGTTTAACTTGCGCGCCACTCTGCTAGCCCCCCTCGGTTGGATTTACGAGCGCGCCACCGCACGTCGAATTGCCAAGGGCAGCCCATTGGATCCCGGTGTTCCGGTGATCTGCGTTGGCAATTTGAACGCAGGCGGCACCGGCAAGACACCAACTGTCATCTGGCTGATCGAAGCATTGCGCGGCATGGGCCATGAGCCTCATGTGGTCAGTCGTGGCTACGGGGGCAACTTGCGTGGGCCGGTGATGGTTGACCCAAGACACCATAACGCCGAACAAACCGGAGACGAGCCACTGTTGCTGGCCGCCTTTACCACGGTCTGGGTGGCTCGCGACCGTGCCGCCGGAGCCAGTGCAGCGGCCGCAAGTGGCGCAACGGTGATCGTGCTGGACGACGGGTTTCAGAACCCTTCGGTGGCCAAGGATCTGTCAGTAATTGTCGTCGATGCCCAGCGCGGTTTTGGCAATGGTCGCTGCCTGCCGGCCGGGCCACTGCGTGAAACGGTCCCTGTCGGCTTGAAACGGGCGGATTTGGTGTTGTCGCTTGGATCGGACAAGGCCCAGGCCAGTTTTGCCGCGCAGTGGAAAAGCAGCCTGCAAGGGTTGCCGCATTTCACAGGTGAGTTGCAGCCGCTGGAAACCGGCATGCCCTGGAACGGCACCAAGGTCCTGGCCTTTGCCGGCATCGGTCATCCGCAAAAATTCTTCGATACCCTACAATCTTTAGGTGCTGACATCCGCAGAGCCGAAGCGCTGGAAGATCACCAGACGCTATCGCCCGCGCTGATGACCCGACTAGAAGCCGAGGCCAAATTACTGGGCGCACAGCTAGTCACCACCGAAAAGGATGCTGCGCGCCTGCCTGATAGCTTCCGCGCAAAGGTGATCACCCTACCCGTTCGGTTGCAAATCACGCGGGATGACGCTCTGAAACAAGTCCTGACAAAAGCAGCGCCTTTGCCCTAAGAATGGCGTCACGCCCGGCACGTGGGCCGGGCGCTTTCGTACTAGCCTTCCAGCTCAGCGTCGATCAACGCCTTGAACTGATCATAGGCCTGGTTTGCAACCGCAGTTCCGTTTAGAATGAACGACGGGGTGGACTGAATGCCGTCGGCTTCGGCGTTTTCCTGATACCAGCTGACCAAAGTCTGCGCCTTGGCACCGTCCGCCAAGCAGGCCTCCAGGGCGTCATTTTCAATCCCGGCCAAACGACCAATTTTACGAAGTTCGTCAACAATCTCAGACGCACCGCCGGCCCGCGACCACTCGGACTGGCTTGAATACAGCAGATCCGAAATGCCAAAGAACTTCTCGGGCCCAGCACAACGTGCGATCATCGAAGCCCACAAGCCATAGCGATCAAAATAGACTTCGCGGTAGATGAATTTGACCTTACCGGTGTCGATATAATCCGCCTTGAGTTGCTTATACGCCCCTGAGTGGAAATTGGCACAATGCGGACAGGTGTACGAAGCATACTCGATCAGCGTAACTGGCGCATCTTCGGCTCCCAAAACCATCTCGGTGATGGTCGAGGTATCAACCTCAGCAGCCTCTTGTGCAGTGGCGGCTCCGACAAACGGCAGCTCAGGCACAGCTCCGGGCGCACGGGGCCCCATCAGGGCATAGCCCCCCACAACCACTGCAACGGCAGCTAAGACACCAGACATCAAACGGGCCATTAAGTCCCCTTTCCTTGGGTTTTGTTATTACTCAATACATTTTGCCCCAACCGCTCAAGCGCATGACGCAATTCATCACTTTCAACTCCGGTCGCAGCCTTGGCCGCCTCGGCCACTGCCACCTGATCGGGTTTGGGTTTGTCACGCTCAACGGGCGCGTACTGAAACTGTACCTGACCATCGGCAAATCCGGTCGGCGCGGTTTGGGTGATCCGCACTTTGGAAATAGCGTTATAGCCATAAACCGCGTTTACCTTCTCGCGCAGCCGTTCCTTTTGCATTTCCAGCATCGGCGCCTGCGCCCCGGTGGTCAGCACTGTCAGAGTGGCCCCTAATCCGCCACGACCATAACCAACATTGACCGGTCGGGCGATGGCCGCGATATCCGCGCCCGCAATCTCGGCCCAATGCGTCAACAGCCGCGACACCGCAAAACCACGGCTCTCACCGGTTTTACGTATTTGCTCATTCAGCAAATTGGCGGTGCGTTTAAAGCCGCGTGTCGAGGATCGTCTATATGCCATGGCCATGGTTTTGCGTGACTGTTGCACCTATTGTAAAGAGCGCAGAGGCGGGAACCAGAGAAACCGCCGCACGGGGAGTAAATAATGCGTGACTTAGACAGTGGTCCACAGGGGCTGAGCGATCAGATCCTTGCCTGGTATGACGTGCACGCACGCACCCTGCCCTGGCGGATCAGTCCCGCCGACCGCATGAGTGGAGTGACCCCCGACCCCTATCGCATCTGGCTGTCCGAAGTCATGTTGCAGCAAACCACAGTGGCCGCAGTCAAAGACTATTTCCATCGCTTCACGTTGCGCTGGCCCAGTGTTCAAGATCTAGCCGCCGCCGAAGATGGCGACGTGATGGGAGAATGGGCCGGTCTTGGCTATTACGCCCGCGCCCGCAACTTGTTGAAATGCGCCCGCGTGATTACCAACGAACACGGCGGAGTGTTTCCCGCGAGTTATGATGGCTTGCTCAAATTGCCGGGGATCGGCCCATATACCGCCGCTGCCATATCGTCGATCGCTTTTGACCTGCCAGAGACCGTGCTGGATGGAAATGTCGAACGAGTGATGGCGCGATTATATGACATCCACACACCCTTACCCGGCTCTAAGCCAGAACTGAAAACCCACGCCGCCGCATTGACCCCAGCCTTGCGTCCCGGCGACTACGCTCAGGCCGTGATGGATCTGGGCGCAACCCTTTGCACGCCCAAATCCCCGGCTTGCGGCATCTGCCCGTGGCGCGATCCTTGTCAGGCACGTGTTGCCGGCACCGCGCCCCTGCTACCGCAAAAGACCCCTAAGAAACCCAAACCAACCCGGCGCGGCACGGTTTATCTGGCACGGGCAACCAATGGGGACTGGTTGCTGGAACGGCGCCCAGACAAAGGGCTGTTAGGCGGCATGCTGGGTTGGCCCGGCTCGGACTGGTCCGAGGCCCCAGAACCAAACCCTCCGTTTGCGGCAGTCTGGCAGGATCTAGGCGCTGAGGTGCGGCATACCTTTACGCATTTCCACCTGATACTGCAGGTGAAAGTGGGCGAGCTACCATCAAATCATGTTCCGAATGCACCGCACCTCCGGATCGCTAGCCACAACTTTCGCCCCTCCGATTTGCCAACAGTCATGCGCAAGGCCTTTGATCTGTGGAACGGGCAGTAACCGCTTGGGTTGATGGCAAAACCGGCGTAGGCTTTTGCCAACGCGCGCTAAAAAACCCGGAGTTTCTTCGATGATTGCCCCGCAAACCCTCGCCCGCTGGCAAAGCGCGCTGCCGTTCTGGACATCCTTTCTATTGCTCCCACTGGTGTGGGTCGGTGCCATCTTTGGCGGCTGGACCATTCTGCTGGCCCCATTGGCAACCTGGTACTTGTTCGCGGTTCTTGACGGCGTTTTTGGCCTTAACTTTGAGAACGCCGATCCACAAACCCCCGACGCGGACCTGACCTGGTACACCGCACTGACCTCGACCTGGGTGCCGCTGCAATTTGTAACGCTCTATGTGTTGATCTGGTACGTGACCCGCGCCGATCACCTGTCCGGATTGGGAAAATTCGGAGTGTTCTTTGGCGTGGGCGTTCTAACTGGCACCATAGGCATCAACTACAGCCACGAGTTGATGCATCAAAAAAGCCGACTCGAGCGCTGGTTGGGTGACATCCTTCTGTCGATGGTACTTTATTCCCATTTCCGGTCCGAACACCTGCTGGTGCACCACCGCTATGTCGGAACTCCGCGAGACCCAGTAACCGCGCGCTATAACGAGGGCTTTCATCGGTTCTACCCACGGGTGCTAAAGCAAAGTTTGCATTCATCCTTTAACGCCGAGAAAGCGATGCTGGCCCGCAAGGACCTGCCGTGGAGCGACCTGTCCAACCCGTTCTTTCGTTATTGGGGGCTACAGGGCGGAATGCTGCTGTTGGCGCTGTTGGTGGGCGGCTGGAGCGGATTGCTGTTGTTCCTAGTCCAGGCTGGCGTGGCGATCTGGCAGCTGGAGCTGGTGAACTATGTCGAACACTATGGCTTGACCCGTAAACATTTGGGCGACGGCAAATACGAACATGTTCAACCGCGTCATTCTTGGAATGCAGCGCATAAGGCGTCAAACTGGCTGCTGATCAACCTGCAACGCCATTCCGATCATCACTACAAGCCTGATCGCCGGTTTCCGCTGCTGCAAAATCACACCACTGGGGATGCCCCTCAGTTGCCCTATGGCTATCCGGTGATGACGGTGGCTGCGATGATCCCGCCCCTTTGGCGCCGCGTGATGAACCCACGAGTGCGGCGTTGGCGGCAGATGTATTATCCCGAAATCACCAATTGGGAGCCTTATAACAAGGCTGACAACCCGCCTCCAAAATAACTTTCTCTGAGACAGGTATTCGCCGCCGGCACGGACAGCTACCAGTTCGGACCAATTAATCCCGCTGACAGCCAACCCCAAAAACTCCCGCGCCCTCGCGGGCCAACGGCAAAAGCCGTGATCCCTTGCTGTCTTGGGCCCGGCGCCGCGTTTGCGTGGCGCCGGGCCCAACGGGAGGAGTGTCTCCAATTGAAGACCGACGACGGGCGGGAGTTCTGCGCCACGTCTCTGAAGTCAGTATAATTCCGGCCAATCCCGATTTTGACTAGGAGGCGCCAAAACCGGGATTGCGGAGGCCTTTTTCTGGACTCCCTGCTTGCCGGTACCAAACGGCAAACAGGGATGTCCGGCCTACCCTTATGCTATTCGTTCGGCTGTGATGTATTCCAAATCCATGGCAGTTTCATCGGATCTCCGCCGGTCAATCTGAAATCCATCCATACTATGCTTTAGCGCCGCTGAATCCGTAGCCAACCCGGCTGCTGTTTCAAACACATTCGTCGCCATGGCTGCGCTATCCTGCGTTGTATGGCCCAAGTCCGTCATACTGGCGTCAATCTCAACAAGGCTCATCGACTGAGTCGCAATCACGTCGGTGATTTCCTCCATCACACTCGATACCTCGCGGGCACCAGACCGAATACACTCCAGGCTTTCACCCGTTTGCCGCACTAGGTCACATCCATCACGCACTTGCACCGCGCTTTCGGAAATCAGAGACTTGATTTCACTCGCCGATTCCGAGGCCCGTGCAGCCAAGGCCCGCACTTCCGAGGCAACCACAGCAAAACCACGTCCGGCGTCACCGGCACGGGCTGCTTCGACACCAGCATTCAGGGCCAATAAATTGGTCTGAAAGCTGATATCATCAATAACATCTACAAATTTGGCGATCTGCTCCGAAGACTTCTCGATCCGCACCACGGCAGCAATTGCCTCTTTGACCACGGCTCCACCTGCTTCAGCATCCAGATGATTTTGCTCTGACTTTTTCGCTGCCTTCCCAACCATTTCGCGGGTTTCTTTGGTGGCGACCGTCACCTGACTGACCGCTGCCACTGCCTCTTCCAAGGTGGCCGCTTGCTGTTCAGAGCGCTCCGCCAAATCCCGTGTCATCTGCGATGTCGTGGCCATTTTGGCGTCCACCGAATGGGCGCTGTTAGTCGAAGACCCAATGATACTAGACCAACGGTCGATCAGGTTATTGTACGATTCCCGCATTCCGTCAAATTTCTCGGGAAAACCGCCACCCTCACTCGACCGGATTTTGATGGAAAGGTCGCCATTTTCCAGCCGCTCGATACCATCAGTCATAATCGCCAGCGCTTTGCTCTGCTCTTCTTGTTGTGCGGTAAAATAGGCGTCAATCACGCGCTCGCAATCCGCCATCATTACCCGAATCAACAGGCTGGCCTGTTTCGCGACCTTTTTCTTGTTACCCAATCGGCCTTGGCGCAAAATAATTTCAAGCATCTTGGTCCCAGCTTCGGAATATCCACCAAGATAAAGCAGGAATGGCAACTGGATCTGAAAATGCACACGTCCAACTCGCTCGGCCGATTCCATATACAACCGGTCAAACTTACCTGAAAACAGACGTTCCCAATGAGCTTTCTGCGCCGATTTTGCGTGTGCGGCAACTTTGGGATCCTGAAAGAAGCTAGCAGTTTCAGATCGGCCCAAGATCAGCTCATAAAACTCATCCAAAATCTGGTCAAATTTTGGGGTTAGCACTTTGCCAAGCTCAGCCAGTAAATCCGAGTTCTCGTCTCCGAGATCAAACCACTTGGAAATCTGGTGTCGTGCATCATCTGTCATCGCATCAGCCCTTACTGGTTAACACGACAGAGAATGCAACCTACGATTTAAAATTCTATTACCGGTAACATTCAGATGTACATTTCCCTAGGTAATCGTTCGGGATAATTGAACATTTAGTTATCGCAAAAACTAAAATCGCCTTCAGATTTTGCCAAACGCCCTTAATTACAACCATTGCAGCACCACACTGCCAGTAGAAGTCAACTTAAAGTCCAGACAGTCATTGTCTGATCAAACCCCTTAATGTCTTGATCAGCCTGCCTGACGAAACCCTCGACCAAACTGTTTTCAACGTTCTCAGATCCAACTTGATCGCGCAGTTGGTCACTCATCACGATCCTGGCCTGTAATGGACGCGAGATCTCCTCCAGCCGCGCGGCAATGTTTACTGCCGTCCCTATTACTGCGTATTCCAACCGATTTGCGCCGATATCACCCAGAACTGTTTCGCCGAAATGAATACCAATGCCCACGTGGATTTCGTGCTCGCCCTTTCGGCGACGCTCCAGGTTCCACTGATCCAAGGCAACGATCATTGCGCGCGCGCAGGCCACGGCATTGGTTGCGTCTTGAGTTCCGGCCATCGGCGTCCCAAAGGTCGCCATCAACCCATCTCCTAGATATTTGTCCAGAGTGCCGTGATGCCGAAACACCTCATGCTCCATTCGGCCATGAAATCCGCGCAGCATTTCGATCACTTTCAGCGCATCAAGCCCCGCCGCCATCCGCGTAAAGCCGATGATATCGATGAACAAAATCGCCACGTCTTGGCTGCGGACCTGTTTCAGCGGCTCATCGTTTTGTGACAGTTGATCCACCACATTGGGCGAGAAATACCGCGACAGATTGGCCCGTTCACGGGTCAGGCTGGCATTGTTCATCAGTAGCGCATTGAACCGGCGCACCGAGAATCCCAAGATCACCGCAACGATGACAAAGACCACCACTTCTTGCACCCTGAGGTGGAACATAAAGCTGGATGGATCCATAAATCGGGCCAACAAATCGTTGTCACCAAACAGATCACTGGCCCGCTGTTGCAGGGCCTCATCCACCGGCGACAGCCACCACGCCGCAATCAGCGCAACCGTCCACATCCCCGCAGTCCAGGTGCCAATGGCAATCACCGTGCGCCATGAATAGGCCAGCGTGCCCGCCGCTAGTATCACGTAAAAGTAGATGAAATTGTCAAACCGATACTGCATCGCAATCGGAAAATCCTGCGCAGCAAACGGATTTGGGACCACCATAGTGACGGTCATCAGCAACAGGTCTAAAAAGATCAGAAGCAATTCATAGCCTGATCGCCCCACTTTGCCCAACCGCCCCATCATCCAACCATTGAGACAAAGCAGGCCCAGTATCACGTGGTAGTACATCACGTTCCAAGTCGGATTTATGAACACCAGCATAATCCCGATCAGTGGCATCGCGGTCCATCGCGCTCGAATGGCCCACACCAGACCTCGCCTTTTGTGTTCCTCAAGTGTGGCCTCGGCATAGGCGTTATCGGCCACTGCATCAGCAAGATCCACATGCCGTTCGGGTCGGTATGTTGGCAGGGGCGCAACTGTGGTGTCGGTCATGGCTATTCCTTTGGGACGGAGCCTAGATATGCACTGACTAAACCAAAAAGAACCCCCAATTCCAACGTCTAAAACCAAAAGACCCCGCCTGATAGGCGGGGCAAGGTATGGTGCCACGTGACAAGTCACGGGCACCGGCGGTGTTCCGAAATTTCTAGGTAGTCTGTGGGGTTAGGCCTGCATCTCGGCGCGGATTTGCTGACGCAGCACGTCGATCGGCACAGTCTTGCCGTCGCGCTTAAAGCACCAGTAGGTCCAGCCATTGCACGACGGAGCGTTCTCAAGCTTGGCACCAACCTGATGGATCGAGCCTTTGACGTCATCGCCGATCAGAGTGCCATCTGCCCGAACTTTGGCCTTGTGGCGACCATTCATGCTCAGCAGTTCCTCGCCCGGACGCAGCATGCCACGCTCGACCAACTGGCCAAACGGCACCCGTGGCTCGGCACGTTTGGACGTTGAGACCTGCAGCGCATCGCGGTCAAACTTGCGCACCGCTGCGATACGTTTCTCAGCCACCTTGCGATAGGCCTCTTCACGCTCGATACCGATGAATTCGCGACCCAGCATTTTGGCGACAGCACCAGTGGTGCCAGTGCCAAAGAACGGGTCCAGAACTACGTCACCAGGGTTGGTCGAGCCAACCAGCAGGCGGTGCAGCAGGCTTTCTGGTTTTTGCGTCGGATGGGCTTTGGCGCCCTCGTCATCTTTGATACGTTCGTGGCCGGTGCAGATCGGCAGCACCCAGTCGCTGCGCATCTGAATACCTTCGTTCAGCGCCTTCAGCGCCTCGTAGTTAAAGGTGTATTTGCCACCCTCGGCCTTGGAGGCCCAGATCATTGTCTCATGTGCGTTGGTGAAACGTTTGCCCCGGAAATTCGGCATCGGATTCGATTTGCGCCAGATCACATCGTTGAGGATCCAATAGCCCTGATCTTGCAGAGCCGAGCCAACCCGGAAAATATTGTGATACGAGCCAATCACCCAGATCGCGCCATTGGGTTTCAACAAACGGCGCGCCGCTTTCAGCCAGGCCTTGGTGAATTTATCATAGGCTGCAAAGCTGGAGAACTGGTCCCAATGGTCGTCAACAGCATCGACCTGGCTATTGTCAGGACGGTGCAGCTGGCCCTTGAGCTGCAGGTTATATGGCGGGTCTGCAAAGATCAGATCAACTGACTCCGCAGGCAGACTGTTCATCACATCGATGCAGTCACCACCAAGAATCGTGTTTAAAGGGAGCGCAGCTGCGCTCTTTACCATTGTTTTGTTCATGTCTCTGCCTCGATACCACGGCGTATTTTTACGCTCATTCGGTTATCCACAGGATGAGTCATCCGGGATTCGAGGTCAATTTCTTTTTTGAATCAAATACCTGCCCTTTAATCTTGATACAACATCTTGTGGATAGGCTTGAACGAACGCCTATGATGTTGTGTCACCCCCAAAACCTGCAAGGCGTCTTTATGCTGCTTAGACGGGTAACCTGCGTTCTTCTCCCAACCGTAGCCTGGGCACTGTTGCGCCAAATCCACCATCAACCGGTCGCGACACAATTTTGCAACGATCGAAGCAGCCGCAATCGACACTGATTTGCCGTCGCCTTTGATCACTGCTTCAGACGGCAGCGTCAGCCCCCTAGGGATAAGATTGCCATCGATCAGCAGGTAATCAGGGGGTGGGTCCAGCATCGCCACCGCCCGCTCCATCGCCAAATGCGAGGCGCGCAGGATGTTGATCTCGTCGATCTCGTCGACCGAGGCATGGGCAATCGCCACTTCAGCATTATCAAAGATCGCCTGCTCCACCGCTTCGCGTTTCTTGGCGCTCAGTTTTTTGGAGTCGTTCAACCCCTTGGGAATATTTTGGGGATCAAGGATCACCGCCGCGGCGGTCACTGGCCCGGCCAAGGGCCCTCGCCCCACCTCGTCCACACCGGCAATCCGCACATATCCACGCTGCTGCGCGGCACTCTCAAGGCTGTAATCTGGCTGTTCCATAGGCCTGTCAGAGCCAAAATTGCGCACCGTTACAAGCCCTATCTGAACAAAGAAAGGAGGGCCGAAGCCCCCCTGACTGCTCGATACTGCAAGGTTTGAAAATTAGCGCTGAGTGATACGATAGCCATTCCGGCGCAGACACCGTGGTTTGAACGCGTTCTTATGACGGCGACCGTTCCAGAATGTCACCCGACATTGCTGTGGCAATGAATTGGCATGACGATAGTTTTTCTGCAGACATTTCTGCCCCATCAGGTTCTTGCCATTCTGAAACGCCGGGAAATTGCGTAGGCATTTGCCGGGCAAATCGTAACGCGCCACACGTGGCGGCAAGGGGCGTGGCTGGGGATGAACGATAACCGGATCGGCAGGCGCGCGGGTCACATGATTGTTACGGTGGCGATCCCGGTTGATCGCTACACCCAAGATCCCCAACACTGCCAGACCGGCGAGGAGTTTAGCGACATCTTCATCAGCTCGGGCGGGTGCGGCAGAGAACCCAGTGATCGCAATCGAGGCTGCGAGAACAAAGGCGATGAACTTGCGGTGCAGGTTGGGGCGGTTGACGGAGTGCATAATGGAACCTTTCCAATCAGGAGTGATGATCGGCACGTGGCCGGGATGCCTCAACCTGGCGCCACCCCACTCAGACAGGCAATAACAGCCCCCTGTTATCGAATATCAGCACTCTCAACTGCCTGTGGTTATTGAATATCGCTCCGTCATTGCGCAGGATGACCCACATGAAACAGTTACTCTTGAAACCCGCTCTGATTGCCGCCTTTCTGGCGCTGGCCACGCCCGCCATGGCTGCGGATTGTTATGCCGATTATAAGGCAAAACAGGACAACCCCCTGCGACTGCACTATGGAGTGATCCAACTGACTGGTGCTTGCCAGAAGGGTGCCGCTAAGTCTGAAATCAGCACTCGCATTGCATCACAGGGCTGGACCCTGCTGAACGTGATATCGGTTTTTGGCCCTGAAGGCCTGCAACAAAGGAAGCCCGATGCCGGATCCTACTATCTCCGTTTCTGAGGCCCGCAGCGCCGGCAGTCGGGTCATTACATTTGGGATCATCGTAATCGTAGGACTGCTGGTCGCGGCCGGCACTTTGTTGTTGCTGACCCTGCCTGACGCCAACGCCTTTAATGCGCGGGTCGAGCAGTTGTTTGTGGAAAACGACCTGACCACCCAGGCCGAGATTAAGCTACTGGAAATTCTGGCCCAGTCAGGCACCTCGTTTTCGGATACGCTGAGCAGCTACCGCATGGTGATATTTGTGCTGATGGTGTTTGCCACCGCAATGATGGTGGCAGCACTTGTGGTGCTAGCGATGCTGGTGATGCTGAACCGTCGCATGGCGCAGATCGAACGGGCGGGCATTCAGGTGACCGAATTGCTGATCAGCCGCGAAGAAAACACCGTTTACCTCAACAGCATGGGATTTCGGCTGACCCCGGCGGCGATTGAGACCCTGTCGGTTCTGGCCGAGGCGCGAATGGACGGTGATGTGATGTCAGGCGCCGAAATCGAAGGGGTGATTTCTGGCCGTGATGCCTCGGATTGCGAGGAAGCCGCCGGCGCCACCCGCATCAAGCGGTTGCGCGATACCCTGGGAAATCAGATGATCAGCGAGTTGCTGGTCAAAAATATTGCCAAACGTGGCTATGTGTTGGCCATCAGCAAGGACGTGATCCGGATGATCTGAAACTTGGTATTCGGGCTAACCCAGAGCGCCAAAACCTTAGCCATTGACCGTGTCAGGTTTGAGTATTTTGAGCAAAAAGAAACATCAGCTTAAACGATGGTCGTCACCTCGCTTCAATATCGAGTGTCGGCTCTGGTATTCCCCCCACAACACCCCACATTATAGCCACTCCAATTCGTTGATGAAGATTATGAGAGGGCCCGGCCAATGAACGTGCATGTAAAGCCGGAACAGGATGGCTATGACATTCTGATTGAACAGCTCACCGGGACGGTGACCCTGCGCCACAATGGGGTGCTGCTGGCTCAGAGCGACAAGGCCAAGGTGATGTATGAAACACGCCTGAAGCCGACCATCTATTTCCCTCCCGAGGATGTGACCGCCGACCTGTCCAAACGAACCGAGTTGCAGACGTTTTGCCCGTTTAAAGGCACCGCCATTTACCGCGATCTTCTGCTGCCAGATGCACCAATAAAGAACGCAACCTGGGCCTATAACGAGGCCTTGCCCGAAGCCTCGGCGATCAACGGGCATATTGGTTTCATGCCAGGCGCCTTTACCGACTTAGACCTTGGCGATAATGAGATACTGGCGCGAGATGACGGCAATATCTCGGGGCCGGTGATCGACTGGTTGCTGCGTGAGGCCGCCTATCTGCCAACCCCGGAAAAGTTTACTGCGGCCCTGGCTGACAAACTGCGGGAGCAGGGTGTGTACCTGTCGCGCATGGCGGTGATGGTTTGGTCGCTACACCCGATGATTGCCGGTAAGAATTTTGTCTGGAAAAAATCGAACGGTGAGGTCAACACCTTTGCCCCGTCCTATGAGATCCACGACCACCCGTCATATCAGAACAGCCCACTGCGGCATGTCTCCAATGGTATGGGCGGGGTCCGTCACCGGCTTGGCGGCAATCATCCCACCGACGCGTTCCCGATTTTGGAGGATCTGCGCAAGGAAGGTGCCACCGATTATGTTGCAATGCCGCTGCGGTTCTCGGACGGGAGCATCAATGTGCTGACCCTGACCAGCGATCATCTCACCGGCTTTTCAACCGCCAATTTGGGGCTGATCTTTGAGTGCTCGGCTGTGATCGGGCGCTTTTACGAGGTCTTCATGCAGCGCGAAAATGCGCAGTCTTTGTTGGAGACCTATGTTGGCAAACGTTCGGGCGCGCGCGTGTTGGGAGGCGAGATCCACCGGGGTGACGGCGACGATATTGATGCGGCTATCATGTTTTGCGACCTGCGCGGCTCCACCCGTCTTGAAGAAGAACTGGGCCGTGTGGCCTATATCAAGCTGCTCAACCAATTTTTTGAAACCACTTCAACAATCATTCATGACCACGGCGGCGAAGTGCTGAAATTCATCGGCGACGCTGTTCTGGCGGTGTTCCCCGCCGATGAAAATCCGGCGGAGGCCCGCGCACAGGCGCTCAATTCAGCCCGCGCTATCGTTGCCCGGCTGGAGGAAATCGCAAAAGAGGAAGACGGGCACCATTGTGAATGCGCCATCGGCATCGCCTACGGCGGTGTCACCTATGGCAATGTCGGCTCGCGCGAGCGGTTGGATTTCACTGTTATCGGTCAGGCCGCCAACATTGCGGCTCGGTTGGGGGATTTTGGCAAATCGCGCGGCCATCCAATTGTCGTCAGCCGCGATATTCTTAGTGACAAGTCCATGGCGTCGCCCCTTGGTGCGGTCAGCTTGCACAATGTCTCCAAGCCCGTGGAAAGTTTCGCTATTTCCGTGCTTTGATATCTTTAACCGGAACGGCCACCCAATTGCGTCGCATTTGGGTGGTGCAGCCACCGGTGATTAACAAATTAATGGTGACCCCGATTGGATTCGAACCAATAACCTGCCCCTTAGGAGGGGGCTGCTCTATCCAGTTGAGCCACGGGGCCATGCGCAATGCTTAGCTGAACTCTCCTCTAACAAATAGCAGTTGCGAGCTCAATCCCGTGCAAGACGCTGTCAATGAAATTTGCTGCCATTGCCTGAGTTTACTGTTTTCCCCCAGCACAGGAATTCAGGATCTGGCAGCAGCTATGCTGTAATATTGAGCAGATGCACCTATCTGAGGACATGTAACACGCTCCTTTCTTTACATAGACCTCAGCCGAACCGCCTTAGATAGCTATGACTCAGATACTCTCGATCCTAGTTGTCGAATGCATTCAGCCCCGTGCATCGCAGATTTCTGCTGCTCTACAGCACGCTGGTGGCTTTGACGTGGAGACCATATCTGGTCCTGACGGGTTGGCGCGCAGGGTCGACAATGGCAATCCGGATCTGGTGGTGATCGACGCCGGTTCTCCATCGCTGTTGGAAACCGAGCAACTGGTATTGGCTTCGGACCCAACAAAACGGGCCGTTGTGCTGTTTGTCGATCAATCGAATGACGATCTTACCCGGGCGGCCCTTCAGGCTGGTGTCTCTGCCTATGTGGTGGATGGGCTGCAGTCAAAGCGGCTGCAGCCCATCCTGCAGGCTGCGCATCAACGGTTCACCATGCTGAACCAAATCCGCACAGAATTGAGCGATACCAAGCAGGAACTGGAACAGCGCAAGGTGATTGACCGGGCCAAAGGCTTGCTGATGAGCGCCCGAGGTATAGACGAAGCTGCGGCTTATGAACTGCTGCGCAAAAGCGCAATGGATCAGGGAAAACGCATCGCCGAGATCGCTCAGGCTATCGTCACCGCGAGCGATTTACTCTCCTGAACCGTCACTTGGCCCTCTGCTGATTCCATGTAATCGGTTCTCCAAGCGTCGCGATTCAGCGCCCGCCCCAGGAAATGTGCCCAAAAATTAGGCACCTGCCTGCATCTTATGCTGCGATGCGGCAAAATCCGTTGTCGTCGGCGCAAACACCCGCAATTCTGACCATATCGCAAGCAACGGAGCTTGCCTTAGCATCTCTCCCAACGATTGGGAATTTCGGAGCAAAGCCGCTCGACCGTTCGCCAAATGGCACAGCGCGTCTAAAGCTTTTTGTTGTTTCTCAATCACATGGAAGATCATCTCGCTATGAAGAGAATTCTATGCAGCCTTGGTGTTGCTACAACTCTGGCAAGCCCATCCATATCTGAGCCGCTCGAGCTGGAGCAGGATGTTCTGACCATCGGCTTTATCAAGCTGACCGACATGGCACCGCTGGCAGTGGCCTATGAACAGGGGTTCTTTGACGATGAAGGCCTGTTTGTGACCCTGGAATCGCAAGCCAACTGGAAGGTGCTGCTGGACCGTGTCATCGACGGGCAGCTGGCTGGTGCCCACATGCTGGCCGGGCAACCGCTGGCGGCCACAATTGGCTATGGCACCCAGGCGCATATCATTACCCCGATCTCGATGGATCTGAATGGCAACGGCATCACCGTATCCCAAGAAGTTTGGAACGGCATGCGGCCGCATATTCCCTCACAAGAGGATGGTCGTCCACAGCATCCGATTTCTGCCAGCGCACTGGTGCCGGTGATTGAACAGTTTAATGATGCAGGTCGGCCCTTCAACATGGGGATGGTTTTCCCCGTCTCAACGCATAATTACGAGCTGCGCTATTGGCTCGCGGCGGGTGGTATCCACCCCGGTTATTATAGTCCACAGGACATCACAGGTCAGATCGGGGCTCAGGCCCTGCTCTCGGTGACGCCGCCACCACAAATGCCTGCGACGCTCGAAGCTGGAACAATCAATGGCTACAGCGTTGGTGAGCCGTGGAACCAGCAGGCGGTTATTAAGGGCATCGGTGTGCCGGTGATCACCGATTACGAGCTGATGAAGAACAACCCCGAAAAGGTCTTTGGCATCTCCGCTGAATTTGCCAGGGAAAATCCAAACACCACCCTGGCGGTGGTCAAAGCGCTCATCCGCGCCGCCATTTGGCTGGACGAAAACAACAACGCCAACCGAGAGGCGGCGGTCGAGCTGCTGTCGCGCCGGGAATACGTCGGTGCCGACCGCAATGTGATCGCGGCCTCGATGACCGGCAGCTTTGAATATGAGAGCGGCGACATTCGACCGGCGCCCGATTTCAACGTCTTCTTCCGCCACCATGCCACTTACCCGTTCTACTCGGATGCGGTCTGGACACTGACCCAAATGCGCCGCTGGGGGCAGATCGCCGATACCAAACCCGACAGTTGGTATGATGAGGTGGCCCGCTCGGTGTACAAACCAGACATCTACCTGCAGGCCGCGCAGTTGCTGGTTGATGAGGGTCTGGTCGACGCAGCTGATTTTCCGTTCGCCAGCGATGGCTACAAACAGCCGACCCCCGCTGCTGATGTGATTGACGGCATCCCCTTCGATGGCCGCACTCCCAACGCCTATCTTAATAGCCTGCCTATTGGCCTGAAAGACACCCAGACCGTCCATGACGGTGTGGTGCACGGCTAAGCCCGCAAAAGGATACTTTCATGACCATCGCTGATCCCGATTTTGCCACCGCCGAGGCTCGCCGTGCCCGCCTGTTCACCCGCATAAATGCGGCTGACAAATGGTTCCAGATGCTGGGGCTGGCATGGCTCACCCCGGTGATGAAGGCCGCAGCCGGCGACAACTCACGCGCCCAGATGGGAGAGATCTGGCGCCTGCTGCTGGTTCCGCTGCTGGCGATCCTTGGCTTTCTTGTGCTGTGGGGGGTGATGGCACCCAAGGTTCAGACTTCGTTGGGTGTGATCCCCGGCCCGGCTCAGGTCTGGACGGAAATGGTCACCCTGCACAATGATGCCGTAGCAAAATCCGAAAAGAAGGCCACATTCCAGCAGCGCGTCGAAGACCGCAATGCAAAGATGATCGCCGACGGCAAGCCCGAGCGGGTCAAAGACATCGCATATACCGGAGCGCCCAGCTATTACGACCAGATCTGGACCTCGATAAAAACGGTGTTCTTTGGCTTTCTGATCGCCTCGGCTATTGCGATCCCGTTGGGCATTCTGGGCGGGCTGTCGCCAACCGCCAGCGCCGCGATGAACCCTTTGGTGCAAATCTTCAAACCGGTATCGCCACTGGCCTGGCTACCGATTGTCACCATGATCGTCTCCGCCGTTTACGTTTCTAACGACGGCATGTTCAGCAAGTCCTTCATGGTTTCCGCGGTCACTGTCACCCTCTGTTCCATGTGGCCAACCCTGATCAACACCTCGCTGGGTGTCGCCTCGATCGACAAGGATCTGATCAACGTATCCAAGGTGCTGAAAATGTCGCTCTGGAGCAAGATCACCAAGCTGGTGCTGCCCTCGGCGTTGCCGCTGATCTTTACCGGGCTGCGGCTAAGCCTTGGGGTCGGTTGGATGGTTCTGATCGCCGCCGAGATGCTGGCGCAGAACCCCGGATTGGGCAAATTCGTCTGGGATGAATTCCAGAACGGATCGAGCCAGTCGCTGGCCCGGATCATCCTTGCAGTGCTGACCATCGGTATAATCGGCATGATGCTGGACCGGGTGATGTTCGCCCTGCAGTCCCTTTTCACCTTCTCAAACAATCGGTGAATGGCATGGCAATCCTGACATTTAATAACGTTCACAAAGGCTTTGGCGAAGGTGCCAATCGCGTTGAGGTGCTTAATGATATTGACCTGGAGGTCCAGGAGGGTGAGTTTCTTGCCATTCTGGGCTTCTCGGGCACAGGCAAATCTACCCTGATGAACATGATCGCCGGGCTAGAAACCCCGGACAGGGGCAGCGTGAAATTCAAAGGCAAACCGATCAACGGCCCCAGCCCCGAGCGCGGGCTGGTGTTTCAGAACTACTCGTTGATGCCCTGGCTGACGGTTGCCGGCAATGTGCGGCTGGCGGTGGATGCAGTGTTTCCACGCATGGCTGCCAGTGAGAAAGCCGCCAAAGTAGAGCATTACATCCAGATGGTTGGCCTTACCCCTGCCGCGCACCGGCGTCCGGCGGAACTGTCGGGTGGCATGCGGCAGCGGGTCTCGATTGCCCGCGCCCTGGCAATGGACCCCGAAATGCTGCTGCTGGACGAGCCGCTATCGGCGCTGGACGCGATGACACGCGCCAACCTGGCGGATGAGATCCTGGAGATCTGCCAAAATGACGCCAAGACCTGCATTCTGATCACCAACGATGTGGACGAGGCGATCCAACTGGCCGACCGCATTGTGCCGCTGAACCCGGATGGAACGCTGGGTACTCCTTTCATCGTGGACATCCCCCACCCGCGCATTCGCGAAGAAATGAACCACCACGAGGGTTTCAAGGCTCTGCGTACCGAGGTCACCAGCTTTTTGATGGATGTGGGCATCGAGGCCAAGGTCGAAGGCACTCGCCAATTGCCAGACATAACCCCGATCCACAGCCTGCCCGCAGCGGTGAAAACAGCCGGTAAGACGATGGTCGAAAAACGCTTTCTCGACTTCAGCCAGCTGCACAAGGTCTACCCTACCCCCAAAGGCCCGCTGACCGTGGTCGAAGATTTTAACCTCAAGGTAAACCGGGGAGAGTTCATTTCTCTGATCGGCCATTCCGGCTGCGGAAAATCCACAGTGTTGTCTATGGCCGCTGGCCTCAATGAAATTTCCAAAGGCGCCATCAAGCTGGACGGCAAGCACGTCGAAGGGGCCGACCCGGAACGCGCGGTGGTGTTTCAATCGCCAAACCTGTTCCCCTGGTTAACCGCCAAGGAAAATGTCGCCGTTGGGGTAGAAAAGGTCTACCCCAAAGCATCGCGCGAGGAACTGCGCGATGTGGTGGAATACTACCTCGAGCGCGTTGGCTTAGCCGATTCCATGGATATGCCAGCCCACAGCCTGTCCAACGGCACCCAGCAGCGCGTCGGCATTGCCCGCGCCTTTGCGCTCAGCCCCAAACTGCTTTTGTTAGATGAACCCTTTGGCATGCTCGACAGCCTGACACGCTGGGAGCTGCAAGAAGTGCTGATGGAGGTCTGGTCCCGCACCAAGGTCACTGCGGTCTGCGTCACCCATGACGTGGACGAGGCGATCCTAATGGCCGACCGGGTGGTGATGATGACCAACGGACCGCAAGCCACGATCGGCAAAATCACCGAGGTCAACTTGCCGCGCCCCCGCACCCGTAAGGCCTTGCTGGAGCACCCGGACTACTACACCTACCGGCAGGAGGTTCTCGACTTCCTCGAAGATTATGCGCATGGCGCCAACCCCTCCCCGAAACCAGCCACAATCCCCATTGCAGCGGAGTGACCCTATGACCCAAAAACTTGTAATAATCGGGGCGGGCATGGCCTCGGGCAGGGTGATCGAACACCTGCGCGACGCAGATCCTGATGCCTATGACATCACCCTGTTCAACGCCGAGCCGCGTGGTAATTATAACCGCATCATGTTGTCGCCAGTGCTCTCCGGCGACAAAACCTACCAGGAAATCGTCATCCACGACGCCGACTGGTACGAAGAAAACGGCGTCACCTGCCGGTTCGGTGAAAAGATTGCTTCGGTCGATAGTGCAGCCAAAACCGTTACCGCCGAAAACGGTGATATTCTGGCCTACGACAAACTGCTGTTTGGCACTGGCTCCAACCCGTTTATCATCCCCCTGCCCGGTCATGATCTGGAAGGCGTGATTGCTTACCGCGATCTGGAAGACACTCAGCGCATGATGGGTCTGGGCGACGGTCACAGCGCCGTTGTCATCGGTGGCGGCCTACTGGGACTCGAAGCTGCCGCTGGCATGGCTGCCCGTGGCGTTGATGTCACAGTGATCCACATCATGGGTCACCTGATGGAACGTCAGCTAGACGAAGCCGCCGGCTATCTGCTGCGCCGCGCGCTGGTTGATAAGGGCATTACAGTTAAGTGTTCTGCCAACTCGAAAGAGATCCTGGGCGAAGACGGCAAGGTCCGCGCTCTGCTGCTGGACGATGGCACCGAAATCCCCTGTGACCTGTTGGTCATGGCCGTTGGCATCCGCCCCAACACAGCGCTGGCCGGCGAGTCGGGCATCATGGTTGGACGTGGTATCCACGTTGACGATCAACTGCTGACCTCAAACGAAGACATTTTGGCCGTTGGCGAATGTGTCGAACATGACGGTGCTCTGTTTGGTCTGGTTGCTCCACTGTACGAACAAGCCAAAGTTGCCGCCAAAACCCTGCTGGGTGAAGAAGCTAAGTTTGTTCAGAAAGAAGTGTCGACCAAGCTGAAAGTCACAGGCTGTGATCTGTTCAGCGCTGGCGACTTTGCCGAGGGCGAAAACCGCGAAGACATCATTTTCCGTGACCCGGCCCGTGGCGTCTACAAACGTCTGGTCATTGAAAACAACACGCTGGTTGGCGCTGTTATGTACGGTGACACTGATGATGGCAGCTGGTTCTTTGGCCTGATCAAAGACGCCACCGACATCTCGGACATGCGCGACACTCTTATTTTTGGCCCGGCCTACCAGGGAGGGTCCACCATGGACCCGTTGGCAGCCGTTGCAGCCTTGCCGGATGATGCAGAAATCTGCGGCTGCAACGGCATTTCCAAAGCTCAAGTTGTTGCGGCAATCAATGTCGGCGCTCATACGCTGGATGCGGTAAAAGCGACCTCCAAGGCGGCGTCGTCTTGCGGTAGTTGTGCCGGTTTGGTGGCTGACCTTCTGGGCCTCACCCTTGGTGATGATTTCAGGATGCCCGAGAAAGAGGTCATCTGTAAGTGTAGCGACATGTCTCACGATGACGTGCGCAAGCTGATCATCGCTAAAGAGCTGAAGTCGATCCCGCAAGCAATGCAGGAGCTGGACTGGAAAACCTCTTGTGGCTGTCACATCTGCCGTCCGGCGCTGAACTATTACATGGTTTGCGCATGGCCCGGTGCTTACGAGGATGACGGTAAAAGCCGTTTCATCAACGAACGTGTCCACGCCAACATCCAAAAAGACGGCACCTATTCGGTTGTACCGCGCATGTTGGGCGGCATCACAACCCCGGACGAGCTGCGCGCCATCGCCGATGCAGCTGACAAATACAATGTGCCAACCGTCAAAGTGACCGGCGGTCAGCGCATCGACCTTTTGGGTATCAAGAAAGAAGATCTGCCAGCCATCTGGTACGATTTGGGCAAGGCCGGCATGATATCTGGTCAGGCCTATGCCAAGGGTCTGCGCACGGTGAAAACCTGTGTTGGCACCGAACATTGCCGCTTTGGTACTCAGGACTCAACCGGTCTGGGCATCAAGATCGAAGAAGCCATGTGGGGCGCTTGGTCGCCGCATAAATTCAAACTGGCCGTCTCGGGTTGTCCGCGCAACTGCGCCGAAGCAACCTGTAAGGATCTCGGCATCATCTGTGTGGACAGTGGCTATCAGATTTTGGTTGGCGGCGCGGCGGGTCTGGACCTGCGTCAAACTGAGCTGTTGGTTCAGGTTGCAAGTGAAGAAGAGGCCATCGACGTTTCCTGTGCGTTCTACCAGCTCTACCGTGAGGGCGCGCAGTATCTGCACCGCCCTTACAAATGGATCGCCAAGGTGGGTCTGGACTGGATCAAGGAACAGATCGTCGACGATTTGGAAAACCGCAAAGAGAAAGCGGAGAAGTTCCATTACTCGCAGAAATTCTACCAGATTGACCCATGGGCCGAGCGCGCAAAACAGGGCGTAGACGCGCATGAATTCACCCCTCTGGCAGACTTTACAAAGGTGGCAGCAGAATGAGCAATTTTATCGATATCGGCAGCTTGACTGACATCCCTCTGCGCGGTGCACGCGTAGTGCGCACCCACCGCGGTGACATCGCAGTGTTCCGAACCGCCACCAGCGAAGTCTTTGCGCTGGATGAATATTTGCCTGGTAAAGCCGGTCCTCTGTCGAACGGCATCCAGCATGACAACAAGGTCACCGACCCGATGCGCAATTGGGTCTTTGATCTGACGACTGGCGAAGCCCAAGGCGCAGACGAAGGCACGGTTGCGACCTATCCGATCAAGCTGGAAGACGGTCGCATCCTGATTGCGGCTTCGGCGGTTACTGCAGTAGCGGCTGAATGATGGACGGCAGCGGTCTCCCCGAAATTCGATCAACCTGTGCGTATTGTGGAGTGGGTTGTGGGCTGCTGCTGCGCGCCGATGGCCAAGGTGGTTTGGATGTACGCGGTGATCCTGATCACCCGGCAAACCGTGGTCGCCTGTGCTCCAAAGGCAATGCGCTGGGGGAGACAGTTGGTCTGGACGATCGCCTGCTGGCCCCACGCGTCAATGGTACTGACACCGACTGGGATACCGCACTGGATCTGGTGGCCTCCAAGTTTTCGCAGACCATTGCCGAACACGGGCCCGACAGCGTTGCCTTTTATGTCTCGGGGCAACTGCTGACCGAAGATTACTATGTCGCCAACAAGCTGATGAAGGGATTCATGGGCTCGGCCAACATCGATACCAATTCCCGGCTCTGCATGGCGTCTACCGTGGCTGGCCACAAACGCGCCTTTGGCACTGATACCGTGCCGGGGACTTACGACGATCTCGAACAGGCCGATCTGATCGTGCTGGTCGGATCAAATCTGGCTTGGTGCCACCCGGTTCTGAACCAACGCATCCAAGCTGCCCGGGCCGAACGACCCGAGATGAAGCTGGTCGTGGTCGATCCTCGCCGCACTGCATCCTGTGATGGCGCTGACATGCACCTGCAACTGCGCAACGGCGCAGATGTGGCTCTGTTCAACGCACTTTTGACAGCAATCGAGGAAAAAGATTCCACTGATCCTTCGTTTCTGGACCATGTCGAAGGCGCGCAAGCTGCCTTTGAAGCGGCCCGCAACAGCGACCCGTCAGTCACTGGTCTGGACGCCGAACAGATTCGCGAATTTACCGATCTGTGGATCAATACCAAACGCGTCGTCACCGTGTTCAGCCAAGGGGTCAACCAGTCCTCAAGTGGTAGTGACAAAGTCAATTCGATCCTGAACTGCCACCTTGCCACCGGTCGCATCGGTATGCCCGGCATGGGTCCGTTCAGTGTGACTGGCCAGCCCAACGCCATGGGTGGGCGCGAGGTGGGTGGATTGGCCAATATGTTGGCCTGCCATCTGGACATTGAAAACGCCGATCACCGGCAACTGGTGCAGGACTATTGGCAGTCGCCGACCCTGCCCACTGCTGCGGGATTGAAGGCTGTCGATATGTTCAAGGCAGTGGGCGATGGCCGGATCAAGGCCTTGTGGATCATTCACACCAACCCTGCCGTGTCGATGCCAGATGCCGATGCGGTCAGTGCGGCGATCAAATCCTGCGACTTTACCGTCGTCAGTGACATCACCGGTGCCACCGATACCGCGCGTTTGTGCGACGTGCAGCTGCCTGCCACCGGCTGGGCCGAGAAATCGGGCACCGTCACCAATTCTGACCGCACCATCAGCCGCCAACGCGCCGTATTGACTGCACCCGGCGAGGCGAAACCCGACTGGGAAATCCTAGCCGAGGTTGGCCGCCGCATGGGCTGGAACGAGGCGTTCAGCTACACATCCCCCGCGGAGATTTTTGACGAATATGCCAAACTGTCCGGTCAGGCCGCTACTATGGGCCGCGACTTTGACATCTCGGGCCTGTCCGACCTGGGCGAAGATGGATATGACGCACTGGAACCAACCCGCTGGCCGGTAACGCAAGCCCGCAACGGTGGTCGCTTCTTTGCTGACGGCAAGTTCTTTACACCTTCGGGCAAGGCACGAATGCTGCCGCTACAACACCGTGCACCAAACGCAAAAACCGGGCCTCGGTTCCCATTTCGTCTGAACACCGGGCGGGTGCGCGACCAATGGCACACCATGACCCGCACCGCCAAATCACCACGTCTGTCGGCGCATCTGGGTGAACCATTTCTGGAAATCCACCCGCGTAACGCTGCTGAGCAGGGCTTCAAACCTGCCGATCTGATCTCGGTGCACAGTCCACAGGGCAGTGCAATCATGCGGGTGCTGATCACCGATACCGTATTGCCGGGTGAGGTCTTTGCCCCAATCCACTGGACCAATGAGACCGCGCCCTCGGCCCGCATCGACAATCTGGTGCCGCCAGTGGTTGATGCCGTGTCAGGCCAACCCGAAAGCAAAGCCACCGTGGTCGCGCTGTCCAAGTTCCGGCCCGGATGGCATGGCTTTGCGGTCTCGATGAACCAAATGCGGCCGGCATCCGACTATTGGGCCCTATCCCGCACCAAGACCGGCTGGAGAACCGAGCTGGCAGGTATGGACGCCCCACAGGACTGGGCCGCCTATGCCCGCGACTTGGTTGGCGTCTCCGATGCCACCGAGCAAAGCCTCTGCGACCCGGCGCGCGGCATCTATCGGTTTGCCTTTTACAAAGATGGTCAACTGGTTGGCGCGTTGTTTGCGGCGCCAACCACCATCGCTCTGTCGCGGGATCATCTGGCACAACTGCCCGGCACCGATGGCGATGCCGTATTGTCCGGCCGCCCAGCCGCCGGAATGCCCGACCCCGGCCCAATTGTCTGTGCCTGCTACAACGTTGGCCGCAATACCATTTTGACTGCAATCGAGGAGCAGAGCCTGACCTGCGTCGAGGCCATTGGAGAGGCCGTGGATGCCGGCACCAACTGTGGATCCTGCCGGTCAGAACTGGCGGGACTGTTACCGTCGCTCATCCTCCCAGTGGCTGCCGAATAAGCCAATTCACCCGGATATCGCCCGATCTCTGACACATGGGGCCATTGCACATGCACTGGCCCCATTGTGCTGCGAGGCCCGATTGCCTAACCTCATGCAGATATTCAACATGAGGCTGCCAACGTGACATCGGACAACAAACGCCCCCTGACCCTCCGCGATGTATCCGAAGCCACAGGGGTCTCTGAGATGACCGTCAGCCGGGTGCTACGCAACCGGGGTGACGTCTCAGAGAAAACCCGCGTCAAAGTGCTAGCCGCTGCCAAAGAAATTGGCTATGTGCCCAACAAAATCGCCGGAGCGCTGGCGTCGAACCGGGTCAATCTGGTGGCGGTGATCATCCCGTCGCTGTCCAATATGGTGTTCCCCGAGGTGCTGACCGGCATTAACGAGGTACTGGAAACCACTGCCCTGCAACCCGTTGTCGGGGTCACTGATTATCGACCCGAAAAAGAAGAAAAGGTGCTGTACGAGATGCTGTCGTGGCGCCCGTCCGGGGTGATCATCGCCGGGCTTGAGCACACCGAAGCCGCCCGTTCGATGTTGAATGCCGCAGGTATCCCAATTGTCGAAATCATGGATACAGATGGCAAACCTGTCGATGCGATGGTGGGTATCTCGCACCGCCGTGCCGGGCGCGAAATGGCCAAGGCAATCCTAAAAGCGGGCTATCGTCGCATTGGATTCATGGGCACCAAAATGCCGCTGGACCACCGCGCCCGCAAACGGTTTGAGGGCTTTACTGAGGCGCTGGCCAAAGAGGGTGTCGAGATCGAGGACCGCGATTTTTATTCGGGGGGGTCCGCTTTGGCCAAGGGTCGCGAGATGACTCAGGAAATGTTGGAGCGCTCACCAGATCTGGATTTTCTGTATTATTCCAACGACATGATCGGGGCTGGTGGGTTACTGTACTTGCTGGATCAGGGCATTGATGTACCGGGCCAGATCGGGCTGGCTGGTTTCAATGATGTCGAGCTATTGCAGGGATTGCCGCGAAAACTGGCCACTATGGATGCTTGCCGATTGGAAATAGGTCGCAAAGCGGCTGAGATCATTGCCAGCCAACTGGACAACCCCGAAGAAGACCTCGAGACCCGGATTACCCTGTCTCCGACTATCAGCTATGGCGACACGCTAAAGCGTCGCTAATGGCCCTGCAACAGCTTGACAACCGCACCGCCCGGCGCCTGTTTATGGACCGGCACGCGTTGATTGAATCCCCAAGTGGCAACGCTAAGGGAGACGATCTGCTGGAGCTGATTACCCGGCTGGGTTTTGTCCAGTTGGACAGCATCAACACCGTGGCACGCGCCCACGACATGATCCTGTATTCTCGCCGTCCGTCCTATCGTCCCAAACACCTGAAACAGCTGTACGAAGGCGACCGTGCCCTGTTCGAGCACTGGACCCATGATGCTGCGGTGATCCCGATGCAGTTCTACCCGCAGTGGCATCTGCGGTTTCAACGCGATGCCAAGCTGCTGAAGAAACGTTATCGCAACTGGCACCGGAATGGGTTCGAAGACCAATTCAACAGCGTGCTGCAACACATCCGCGACCATGGGGCGGTTGGCTCTTCGGATCTGGGCAAGGACGAGAAAAAGGGATCGGGCGGTTGGTGGGATTGGCACCCCTCAAAAACCGCACTCGAATATCTCTGGCGATCTGGCGCGCTGACAGTGGTAGGGCGCAATGGGTTCCAGAAACGCTATGACCTGACCGAGCGGGTGATCGAAGAACATCTCTGCCCCGGCGCGATACCCGTTGATGAGGACGAAACAGTAAACTGGAAATGCAACGCCGCCTTGGAGCGTCTAGGCTTTGCCACCTCGGGCGAGATTGCCGCCTTTTGGGCCACGGTGTCCGCCAGCGAAGCGCGCGCGTGGTGCGCAAGGCAACAGGCGCAAGGGGATCTTGAGCAGATCGAAATCATCCATGCGGACGGAAATTTGCGTCGTGTCTTTGCACGCCCGGGGACTGTAGATGTCGCACAGGACATCGGCCCCGCGCCGGGGCGTATCCGGGTGCTCAGCCCGTTTGACCCGGCACTGCGCGACCGCAAGCGGGCCGAGCGGTTGTTTGGCTTTCACTACCGGATCGAGGTTTTTGTCCCTGCCCCGAAACGCATGTATGGGTACTATGTGTTTCCACTGATCGAAGGCGAACGCATGGTTGGCCGGATCGACATGAAGGCGCAGCGCGATGCCGATCTGTTACAGGTCACCGCTCTTTGGCCAGAGCGTGGTGTCAAATGGTCAGACGCCCGCATCCACAAATTGGAAAGCGAACTGCAACGCGTTGCCCGATTTGCAGGCCTGTCACAAGTCGTCTTTGCCGATAACTGGCTGCGCGAAGCGATCTGAGAAAATAGCCGGAAAATTCGAATTTTCCAGTGATCGACCACCAAGGTAAATTTAATCCAAAAACCCGTGATCCTGAATCAGGGTAACAAGGTCGGCAAGTGTCTCCTCAACCCCCTGCCCCGATGTGTCCAGTTGCGCCAGTGCCTTACCATACAGCGCTTCGCGGCTGGTTAGGATGGATCGCAATTGTTCCATCGCTTCGGGATTGCCGGCCATCGGCCTGTCATCCCCCTGTGCACGGACCCGTGACATATGCTCATCCGGGCTGGCCTTGATCCAGATGGTGTGAAAATTGGCTCGCAAATTGGTGTAGGTTTCCGGCTCTGCTACCACCCCACCAGCAGCGGCCAGGATCAGGCTGTCATGAGTGGCCGTCATGCGCGAGATCGCCTGGGCCTCCAGTTTGCGGTAACCCTCTTGCCCATACAGGGCCATGACCTCGTCCACTGGCATACCACTTTGGGCCTCGATCTCCGAGTTCAATTCAACAAAAGGCAGGCCCAGTTTTTGCCCAGCCAATGCGCCTAAAGTGGATTTTCCAGCCCCGCGCAAACCGATCAGACAAATACGCCCAGCGCGCAGACTTGCCTCTGGCTCGGGCGCCAGCAGGTTCCGCACTTTCTGCTGAGTTTCTGCACTTGAGCTACGATACAAATCACCTACGCGTAACGCGTCGGACGTCCAGGGGTCCTCTTCGCCGGTCAACCATTCGATGCGATGATCCAGCGCGATGGCCACCCTTTGCAACAATCCTATCGAGATATTGCCTTCGCCGCTTTCAAGCTGGGCCAAGTATCTTGTCGACACCCCCGAACGTTCCGACAAGATACGCCGAGAGATGCCCTTGCGTTCACGCGCACGCCTGACCCGCTCGCCCACGCGCGCAATCAGTTTCGCCACCGAAGTGTCGATATGATTGCCGTCCGGAACCGTGCTGGTTTCGCCGCGAAAGTTGGTGATCTCACTCATAGGGATGCCGGATGTGATACATATTGCATGAAATTAGTGCGACAACGCGATGCGTTCAAACAGTTTCCTGCGTCTGCACACATAACTTGCATTATTTTGCGAATACCGCGCTATTCTGGTCGGATCAGCGGCGTAACGATGTCACGGATATCCTGCGGTGCAGGTTTGGACGTGAATGTTTCAGGCGCAATGAAAACGCAGACGAACTTCCCCTCGAAACACAACTGCCCATCCTGACGCGCATTGACACGAAAGGCGATGGAACTGGAACCCAGTTTGCACGGCCAAACTTCACAGATCAATCGGTGGCGCGGTGTTACCGGGGAGCGGAAATCAATACTCATGTGAACAAAAGGCGTACCGGTTCCGCGATCCAGCTCCATCTGGAACCAGCCGTCACCACCCAGATTATGTTCCCACCAAGCATCTATTGCCTCTAGTGCGAACCATGGCAGCCGACCTGTGTAAGCAATCCTTGCCGGGTCGCAATCGCCCCAACCGACACGAATTTGATGAGTGAAATTTGCAGGCACAGCCGCCGGTTCTTGTATCGTCATTCAGTAGGTTTCCACGTGGTATCTGCCGTCTTCGCGCATCCTATCCCTGAGATCGGACCAGTTCAAATCGATACCACGGGCGATGTCCTTCAGAGCCTCTTCGACCCCCTGCTCCATCGCCTTTAACCCGCAGATGTAGATATGCCCATTTGGGTTCTGCAGCAGCTCTGCCACCCGCGCAGACTCTTCGCGCAGCCGGTCCTGAACATATCGCTTTGGCGCATCTTCTTGACGGGAAAAGGCAAAATGCTTGGCCATAAAACTGTCGGGGATCTTTTTCAACGGGCCAAAATAGGGAAGCTCATCAGGTCGACGCGCTCCAAACACCAGTGTCATGCGGTCCTTGTCCAGTGGCGAGACCCGCTGACGCCGCATGGTAAAGCCACGAAAAGGCGCTGATCCTGTACCGGTGCAGATCATCATCAGATCCGCCTGCGGATCGCTGGGCATCAGGAAGGTCGACCCAAACGGCCCTGTCAGTTGCACTTCATCGCCAGATGTCAGATCGCAAACGTAATTCGAGCAGATCCCCTGTGGCTCGCGCTTGATGGTCAGCGAAATGTTCAGATAGCCGGGACGTTCGCCGTCACGCGGGCTGGATACCGAATACAGTCGCGGCAGATGTGGCTTGCCGGCGGCATCAGTGCCCGGCGGAATGATCCCGATGCTCTGACCTTCTAACACCGGAAATGGCAGCCCGGCAAGATCGAGGATAATGTGACGGACATCGGCGTCGCTGCTCTGTTCGGTCAGTCGGTAATTGCCTTGCACCCGCGCCGTGGCAGGGTTGCCCAGGGTATACATATTGATCGTGGGTTTGGCTGCACTTGCCGGAGGTTTGGCTTTACCACCCGCCCCGGCATGCGCCTCGGCCAGTAGCGCCACCATGGCGTCGTCCAAGGCCTCCAGGCCACTTTCCGGCTCGTCGCCGCCGACAATTTCGGCTTGTTCTGGCAGTTCTTCCCATTCAAACTGTTCGTCAACCGAGTAGGGATTTGTCACCACCCGCCATTCGTCGATCGAGCCCGTGGGACAGACCGGGATACAGTCCATACAGAAATTGCACTTGGAAGCATTCACCACGACATTAACACCATCATGCTCAATCGCCTCGGCCGTGCAGGCCGTCTCGCAGGTATAGCAACGGATACAGATTTCCGGGTCAATCAGATGTTGTTTCAGGGCATGAGTCATTGGGATTTGGCGGTCTTGTTCAGAATGATGTCAGGCAGCGTCAGCGCATCAATCAAGGCGTTGCATAACCCTGTGCAACCACTGCAGCCAATGCAGGGGCCCTGCAAGCTGCCAATCTGAAGCGACAGATGGTCCATGTGGGGCGTGCTCGCCCGGTCGTGGCTGATTTTCATGACAAGTTCTCCGGTAGGAAACGAACCCCGGCACCTAGTACAGCGCCGGGGGAAAGGGCGCCTTAGGCCATGTGCAATTGCACGTATTCAAAGTCACCCGGTTTGTTATCAATCCCCACTTTGGGTGGCGCAATCCAGCTGGCAAATTTGCCCGGCTCCATACAAGGCTTCATCAGCGATTGGATGAAGTCGCCATCCGCCTTGCTTGGCAGCCAGTCCTCAACCTTGGCCTCCCACTCTTCTTTGGGAATGATATCGCCATCAGGGCTGATGTTGACCGCAGCGAAGACACCGATTTTGCGATGAAAGCCCTCGTGCGGGATGTTCATTTCGAACTCAACCCCCTGCTTGGCGATCAACTTGTTCCAGCGCCCCACCCCGCCGGCGGCGTCTTTCACATAGTCATCCCGCAGCCGCATGTTGATTGCTGTCAGTGCCGGAACCTCTTCGGCGACAATCCGGCCCTCTTTGATCGAGCGCACGATGTAGCTGTCGTTGGTCAGCTTGTGGTCATCCTTGATCCGTTGCTCCATGAACCGGCCCTTGATACCCGAGTTAAAGGCGTTGGCGGCGTTGGTCGATACTTCCTGGCCAAACAGGTCCAGCGACAAGGTGTAGTGCAGGTTTAGCTTCTTCTGGATGGTGGGCAGGTCGATGACACCCAGATCGCGAATTTTGTCGATGTCATAGGGGTTGGTAATCCCGGCCTTTTTCATTGCCTCACAGGTCGCCTGAATGGTGCGGCCCACTCCGGTTTCACCCACAAACATATGGTGTGCTTCTTCAGTCAGCATGAACCGGCAAGTGCGGCTAAGTGGATCAAAACCGGACTGCGCCAGGCTTTCCAGCTGCATTTTTCCGTCACGGTCGGTGAAATAAGTGAACATGAAGAAAGACAGCCAATCCGGGGTTTCTTCGTTGAACGCCCCCAGCATCCGCGGCGCTTCCTCGGATCCTGACGAGCGCACCAACATGTCGTTGGCTTCTTCACGGCCATCACGGCCAAAGTATTTCTGCAGCAGATAGACCATCGCCCAGAGATGGCGGCCCTCTTCAACATTGACCTGAAACAGGTTGCGCAGGTCATAGAGCGACGGCGCGGTCAGACCCAAAAAGCGTTGCTGCTCGACCGATCCCGGCTCGGTATCGCCCTGGATCACAATCATCCGCTTCAGCATATTTCGGTATTCGCCGGGAACCTCCTGCCAGGCCAGTTCGCCGTAATGCTCACCACAAGGGATAGTCCGACCCTCAACCTGCGGCGCCAGCAGCACGCCCCAGCGATATTCAGGCATCTTGACATAGTCGAACTTGGCCCAGCCTTTGGGATCCACCGAGACTGCGGTGCGCAGATAAATCATGCTTTGCTGGAACTGCTGCGGGATCAGATCATTCCACCAATTAATATAACCGGGGTGCCATTTTTCTAGCGCCTTCAGCACCTTTTTGTCGCTGCTCAGGCCAACGTTATTTGGGATTTGAGTATCATAGCTGACATTAATCAGATCGAGCATGGTTTTCTCCTACGGGGCGGTGCGTGCAAGCACGCACCCTACGGTTGGTTGTAGGGTGCGTGCTTGCACGCACCGTTGCTTATCAGACGCGTTCCATATTGTAGTCGCCGCGTTTACCGCTGCCATAACGCTGCAACGCGCCCTCTGGCCCGACAGCGTTTGGACGTTGAAAGATCCAGTTTTGCCAGGCCGTCAGGCGGCCAAAGATCCGCGTTTCCATCGTTTCGGGGCCAGCAAAGCGCAGGTTTGCCTCCATGCCAGTCATCGCATCCGGCGAGAAACTGGCGCGCTCTTCCATGAAGATCCGCACCTCGTCGTCCCAATCGATGTCATCAAAGGCAAAGGTAACTAGACCAAGATCTTCGGCCGTCTCAGCTTCCAGTACCTCGCCCATCTTCTCCTTCAATGCATCAACATCGTCCGGATCACCCAGAAACCGAGTTTGTAGCCGGGTTAAGTCATTGCCCATTGGGTAGCGACCAAAATTTCCCTCGCTCACGGTGATCGCCGCCAGCGGGCGATTGTCGCCCTCAAATTCCTCCAGCATCATATAGCTGCGGTCCACTGACCACAGCAGTTCAGCCAGAACCCCGGCGAAACAAGAACCATGTTCGACCAGAGCCACCAGCGAGCGCGAGGTCATGTCGACCCGTTTCAGCACTCGCTTCCAGTATTTCAGAATCTCATTGGCCAGCCAGTGATCACTATTGGATAGCAGCAATTCCTCGTGCGCCAGCAAGGTATCGGCGTCACCTTGGGTGCGGAACACCACCAGGCCCATCTCGCGTTCGTTCAGCCGCAGATGCAACAGAGCGTCGTCTAATTCCCGCGCCAGCCGCAGCATATAGGCCTGTGCTCCCTGCGCTTGCAGCGCTGCCATGTCAGCCGGTGCATCCTCTTTCGGCCCGTTCAAGGTAACATTGGCGCGGCCGTTCTTACGATCAAATGAGACCTCGACGGTGGAATAGGTTACAGAGCCATCCGCGCCAAAACTGCGGTCCAGAGGCGTCATTTCGATACCAGTCAATCCCGAAGGTTTGGAGCCGGCAGCAGCAAACTCTGCTGCGCGTTCTTTCACCGTGGCGTCGAACTTGGAATTGGCGACCACCTCGTCGACCAGCTTCCAATCCACCGCACGCTGACCTTTGACCCCTTCTTCGACCGAGCAGAACACATCAGCCAGATCGCGCCGCACTTTGCGCTTATCGGTCACCCGCGTCAGTCCACCTGTGCCCGGCAACACTGCCAGCAAGGGCACTTCGGGCAGCGCAACCGAAGAGGCGCTGTCATTGGTCAGCATGATATGATTGCAAGCCAGCGCCAACTCGTAGCCACCGCCAGCGCAAGCGCCTTTGATCGCGGCCATATACATCTGGCCAGAATCGGCCTCCGCGGCCTCAAACGTGTTGCGTGTTTCATTGGTGAATTTACAGAAATTAACTTTATGCGCATGGCTGGCACCGCCCAGCATGCGAATATTGGCGCCGGCACAGAACACCTTGTCCTTGCCGGATTGCATCACCACCACTTTGACCTCGGGGTGCTCAAACCGCATCCGCTGCACCACGTCTGCCAGCTCGATGTCGACACCCAGATCATAGGAGTTCAGCTTTAGCTCATACCCCGGGAACAACCCGCCCGTCTCGTCTACATCCATGAACAGATTGGCGATCTCGCCGTCATACTCGACCCGCCAATGACGGTATTTCGAGGGGTCGGTCTGAAAGTCAATCACCTGGGTCATCGTCGCACTCCTGAGTCTGCCGTGAGATGCAGCCTACTGCAGTGAACAGCCGCACGTAAAGCGCAATATGCACAATAATGCCGACTTTCACGCATACCTCGCTACTGAATAGGCAGATTTCAGCTCAATATATGCATTATACTGCACACAATCACTTCCAAACTAATCCCCCTAAGATCGCGAACCTTGAGCGGGCTGTGTTTCAGGACAGGTCGTCTCATCCTGTCTCGACCATGGCTGCCTCTATCCGAGCCAGTCGCGTGGCGAATTGAGTAATCTCCGCCAAAACATTTCCCGCTTGCTCCAAATGTGGGCTGTGGCCGCAATCCTCGACCACCAGTAAATCCACCGGGCAATAGGCACGCTCTGCGATCACCTCGATCTGCGCCAGCGTACCGTATTGATCCTGTCGTCCCTGAATCGCCAAAATCGGCACCCGTATGTAATCGATCACCTCCGTCACGTCCCATGCAAGGAATTGAGGGTGCAGCCAGACATCGTTCCAGCCAAGAAAGGCCCCGTTAGGGTCATCGTGGTATTTCGCCAGTTTGCTGCGCAAGTCACCAGTCTCGAATCTGTTACGCGCCTTGGCGATCGAAGCCAGACCGATGTCTTCGGTAAAGAAATGCGGTGCCAGTAGAACAAGGCCGCGCACCCTGTGATCGGATATCGAGCCGCAATTGATTGCGGCAACGGTTGCCCCGTCGCTATGGCCCATCAGAATGCCCTGACGAAACCCAATTACATCCAACACTTCGGGCAGGACATCCACCGCCTCATGCGTCATGAAGTCCAATGATCGAGGCAAGGTCACCGGGTCCGATGTGCCATAACCCTGACGAGAGTAGACAAAGCCCCCCAGGCCCGTTGCTTCGGCCAGTTTCTGAGGCACGTCACGCCACAGCGCCACGCAGCCCAGACCTTCGTGCAGCATGATTATGGTTGCGGCCTTATTTGGCGGCGGTCCGTAGCAAGCATATTCCAATGCGACTCCGCTGACTGCCACATGTCCCTGATCCTGCCAACAAAAACCCATCAGCCGTCCTGGCGCAGCTTGAACCGTTGAATTTTGCCTGTGGCTGTTTTGGGCAGATCCTCAGCAAATTCGATCCAGCGCGGGTATTTCCACTTACCTATCTTGTCTTTGACATAGGCCTTTAGCTCTGCAGCCAGTTCAGTGCTGGCGACCCCCTCTTTCAACACAATATAAGCCTTAGGCTTCTCCAGCCCTTCGCCATCACGCGCCGAGACCACTGCCGCTTCCAACACCGCAGGGTGTGAGATCAGTGTCTGTTCGACTTCAAACGGTGACAGCCAGATGCCCGAGACCTTGAACATGTCGTCGGTACGGCCACAGTAAATATAGCGTCCCTGCGCCTCGCGTTCGTATTTGTCGCCGGTGCGGGTCCACTCGCCCTCAAAAGTAGCCCGGCTTTTGCCGCGCTGGTTCCAATAGCCATCTGCCGCCGAGTCTCCACGCACCAGCAATTCACCGATTTCGCCCTGCGCCACCTCTGCGCCGGCCTCGTCGACCAAGCGAAGTTGATAGCCAGGCACAGCGACACCCGAGGTTCCGTAGACCACGTCGCCTGGCGCGTTAGAGAGGAAGATATGCAACATCTCAGTCGAGCCGACGCCATCCAGGATATCAACGCCCCACAGATCGCGCCACCGACGGCCGACATCCTCGGGCAGGGCTTCACCCGCAGAAATACAGCAGCGCAGAGGCGTGTCTGGTTTCATCACCATTTCGAGCTGCGCCAGCGTCGCGGCATAAAGAGTTGGGACGCCGCAGAAAACGGTGGGCTGTTCTGCCTCCAGAACATCCAACACAACCTCTGGCGTTGGGCGACCGTTAAGCAGAACCGCTGTTGCGCCAACCGCCATCGGCATGTTCATCGCGTTGCCCATTCCGTAGGCAAAGAACAATTTGGCGACCGAGAAAACCACATCGGTTTCCGTCAACTGCAACACCTGCGCACCGTAGGTTTCCGCAGTGGCACGCAGCGCGCTATGCACATGGCGCACGCCTTTGGGCAGTCCGGTTGAGCCCGACGAGTAGAGCCAGAACGCGGTCTCGTCCCCTGAACACTCGACTGGCGGCATGGGATCGGCGCCCGCGATGAAATCTTCAAAACCTTGGGTGCCCTCGGGTACTTCGTCGCCGATTACCACGATGTGCTGCAGGTCGGGTGCCGCCAAAGCGGCGGGTTTGACCACCGGCCACAGCTCGGCGCTGATAAACAGGGCAGTGGCGCGGCTGTCGCGCAGGATGGCCTCATAAACCGAGGTGGACAGCAGCGTGTTCAGTGGCACGGGAACCACACCGGATTTCAACGCACCCCAAAAGATTTGTGGAAATTCGATCTGGTCCAATACCAGCATCGCCACGCGGGCCTCGCGCACAATTCCGGCACGACATATCGCACCGGCAATTCGGGCGCTGTCTATGGCCAGCTGTCCATAACTGAGGTTGCGTTTCTTCCCTGCGGCCTCGCGAAAGGCGATTTTGTTGGGGCGTTCCTGGCTGTGACGGTCGACAAAATAGCTGGCTGCATTGGCACTGGCGGTCATCTTGGCTTCTCCCTAAACGGTAACCGGAACAAATAGCCCGGCGGTACGGCGCCCTCCCCGGCGCTGAACTCTCGTAGGATGACATAATGCACCGGAAACAACGGCATGCAACATAATGCGCACAAATTATGCATAATAATGCACTATCGTCGCATCCTTTCATAAAACGCGACCTGAAATTACAACTCTCATCATTAAAATTGCCGTTATCCGCAAAGAACGATCAAAGTACTCTTTGCGGATAACGATTTGGTTTGCTGACAGGTCAGCGCATCAACATCAGCGGCAACAGGGTGATGATCGGGAACAGCACCAGGATAATCACCCGAACAAGGTCAGAGGCGACAAAGAACATTACCGCCTTGTAGGTATCAATCATCTTGGTCTTGCGATCCATTGCATTGATAATGAACAGGTTCATCCCAACCGGAGGCGTAATCAGGCCAACTTCGACCACGATCAGCACCAGGATGCCGAACCAGATGGCAACATATTCTGCCTCAATCCGATCAGCCATGCCCTGGGTGACCCGAATGCCCAGCTCTTTCATCTGATCACGAGTCAGTTCCATGCCGCCGGAAATGGCCTCTTGTATCGAGGCTAACATGCCTGACGCCATACCGTCGGGCACCCCAACGTTCAGCACCTCCATTGCCGCAGATGCTTGCATTGCGGGCAGTGAGACCATGTTGAAATCCATCGCCGAGATCACTGGGAAGAAGATGGGGATGGTCAGCAGGATCATGCTGAGGCTGTCCATCAGGCAGCCAAACAACAGGTAGAACACCAAGATCAACGTCAGCACCATCCACGGGCTAAAGCCCTGGCTGACGACAAAATCTGCCAATTCCTGAGGCACCTTGGTCAGCGCCAAAAAGCCGTTGTAGAAGCCGGCCCCTAGTACAATGAAGAAGATCATTGCCGTTGAGCGTGCGGTGACCATGAAGCTGTCGGTCAGGGTTAGCCGGTTCAACCCGCCGTTCAGCCAGGCAATCAACCCGGTGCCAAAAGCACCCACGGCTGCACCTTCGGTGGGAGTGAACCAACCTAGATAGATGCCGCCGACCACAAGACCAAACACCATCAACACGGGCCAGACGCGGAACAATGCGGCAAAACGCTCTCCCCAAGGAACCGCTGGGCGAGTGCCGGCGGCATCAGGGTACAGGCGTACATAGATCGAGATGACAATCACATAACCAAGTGCAGCCAGAAGGCCGGGGATAAAGGCCGCGAGGAACAGCTTGGCAATGTTCTGTTCGGTCAGGATGGCGTAGATCACCAGCACCACCGAGGGTGGGATCAGGATGCCAAGGGTGCCGCCAGCGGCCAGCGTTGCGGCTGAGAACCCACCGGCATAGCCGTATTGTTTCAGTTCGGGTAACGCAACGCGTCCCATGGTGGCCGCCGTGGCCAATGAACTGCCGCAGATTGCACCAAAGCCAGCACAGGCGCCGATGGCTGCCATGGCCACTCCGCCTCGACGGTGGCCGAGAAAGCCTTCGGCGGCTTTGAACAGGGCGCTGGACATGCCGCCCAGCGTTGCAAAATGCCCCATCAACAGGAACATCGGCACAATGGTCAGCGAATAGGAGGAAAAGGTCGAATAGGTTTCATTCTTGAGGCGCCCAAAGGCAACCAAAGTGCCGTCAGTGACGATCATCAGCCCTCCCAAGCCGACAAGGAACATCGACAAGCCGATCGGCACCCGCAGGAAAATCAACACCATCAAGAGCGGGAAAGAGGCGATTCCAATTTCAAGTGCAGTCACTGTTCAGTCTCCAGACCGTCCCAGACCAGGATACGGCCGGTCAAAAATTCGATGGTACGTACGACACCCATGTAAACGCCGACAATGGCAGCAACCACGGCGGCGACCAGGCTGGCGGCATAGGCCCACCAAATCGGAAATTCCAGCAGGAACGAGGTTTCGCCGTTGTTCAATTTACTGACCAATCCGGCCTCTAGCCGCCAGGCGATCAGAACCAGAACTGCAGCAAAGACAATCTCGGTCACCATGCGCAAGAAACTATTCACCCGTCGTGGGAAACTATCGACCAGTATATCAACCGAGGCATGCCCCGAGGTGATCTGGCACAGTGGCAGAAAGGCAAAGATGGCAAAGGCAACCCCGGCCTCGACCAGTTCAAAATCGCCGTTGATCGGCCCGACGCCGATGGCAATCATCCACTCGGCAAATCCCGGAGCAAGGCTCTGCATCAGATCGCCGTGAAAAAACCCATTCAGCAGGCGCCCGGAGATTGAGATACAGGTCAGCACGATCAGCAGGGTCAGAACAAAGCCACCAGCAGCAGCCATAAATCGGGACAGTTTTAGCATCAACTTGTGCATAGTTACGCATTCCTTTCGCGTCACAAGTAAGGCCGCAGCGAAGTGATCGCCGCGGCCCCTTGGTCAGTACCAGACTTACTTCGAGTATTTCTCGATCAGCATGGTTGCTTCGTCAATCAGCGCCTGACCGTCGATGCCTTTTTCGGTCATGTCAGCCAGCCATTTGTCATAGATCGGCTGCGCACGTTCACGCCATACAGCGGTTTGGGCGGCGTCCAGGGTGATCACGTTGTTACCCATATCCAGCGCCATTTCGCGCGAAGGACCATCGGCATCAGCCTGAGTTCCACCAGCAAACACCGAGAATTCCAGACCGGAATTGTCGTCAATGATCTGCTGCAGATCGGCAGGCAGGCTGTCAAACTTGGGCTTGTTCATCGCGAGAACAAAGGTCAGCGTGTACAGCGCTTTGCCGGTGAACTCGGTGTGGTTGGTAACCAGCTCTGGAACTTTCAGGGCTGCGGTAACTTCCCACGGAATTGTAGTCCCATCGATCACACCTTTGGACAGGCCTTCGGGCACAGCCGGAACTGGCATGCCAACCGGAGTTGCACCCAGTTCAGTCAGCAGCGAGTTGACCGAGCGCGAACCGCCACGGATTTTCATGCCGCGCAGGTCATCAGGTGTGGAAACCGGATCCGAGGTGTGGATCATGCCGGGGCCGTGGACCCAAGTTCCGAGGATCTTGAGATCCTTGAACTCGGTGTCTTTCATGTGGGTTTCGAACATTTCCCAATAAGCACGCGACACCGCACGAGCGTCGGTCATCATGAAAGGCAGCTCGAACACTTCGGTCGACGGATAGCGACCGGGCGTATAGCCAACCACTGTCCAGACAATGTCGGCAACGCCGTCGATGGCCTGGTCCATCAGCTCTGGTGGCTTGCCGCCCAGCTGCATGGATGGGTAGCGGTCGATCTTGATACGGCCTTCCGAGGCCTCTTCAATCTTATCTGCCCAGACATCCAGGATCAGTTTTGGTACATTGGCCTGAGCCGGCAGAAACTGGTGCAGTTTCAAAGTGACTTCCTGAGCCATTGCTGATGTCGCGCTAAGCGCTGCGATGGCTGCGACACCAAAGGCGCCGAGTAGCTTTCTCCGAGTGGTCATGTGATTCCTCCCTAGGACCGTTAATGAGCACTATAATGCCTTCGTTTTCGAAGTTTGCAATATAGTGCCGAATTCTTCTCGATTCTTCCCCTTCGTATCGGCGATCCACTGGACCGCAGTCGCCGTTACCTGGTTCAAAAAACAAACCGACTAAATATCTGCTATTAGACGCATTTGTAACTATCAACTGTGGACATGCATTTTTCGTTCATCATTTGAATAATGCCCTGTCCGCACTTAGGCATCACTCCAATTAGTCAGTCTGGCGCAGTTAAAGTCAATGAAATGGGGGCTAGCCCGTCAATACCACCCCCAATTGTATCGCCACCCAGCACCGGACCAACCCCTGCGGGCGTGCCGGTTAGGATCAGATCACCAGGGCGCAAGTGGTAATACCCTGATAGGTGGCAAAGAATTTCTTCGACTGACCAGATCAACTCATCCAGTGTGGCATCCTGACGCGTCTCACTATTTACAGTTAAGAAAATGCGCTGGCCGGTTGGGCCGCCCCAATCCGCTGTTCGGGTTAGGGGCCCAAGGACAGTGCCATTTTCGACGTCTTTACCCAAATCCCATGGCCGCTGCTTTTGCCGCTCGCGGATTTGCAGGTCGCGCCGGGTCATGTCGAGGGCGCAACCATATCCATAAATCGCCGCGCGGGCCTGTTCAGGGCTAGCGTTGAACAACGGTGCACCAATCGCCAGCGCCAGTTCCATCTCGTAGTGAAAATTCTCGGTGCCTTGTGGATAGGGGACTTGTGCCCCAGTCAGCACCATATTGGCCGGAGATTTGGTGAAATAGAACGGTGACTCGCGATCCACCTCGACACCCATTTCAGCAGCATGAGCGGCGTAGTTGCGGCCAACACAAAAGATACGACCAACCGGATAGCCCGCCGTCTCGCCCTGCACTGGTACCGTTGGAATTTCTGGCAGCTTGAACAGAGTTTCGGTCATATGGCTTGTCCTTAGTGCGGTGCTATGGCTGGGAGATACATAACATGATAATTAACTGCCTGCACGTTGGATTACCTAGGGGGGGCTATCAATATTGCCAACGCACCTTGTCGCGGCAAGGTCAGGCGCGGCACGACCAATTCAGCTGGGCGTGACAACGATGCTAAACTGTGTTGAAAAAACTCATCCCGCCAGAATAACCTCCAGAGAGTCGTGCTCGGCAACATAGTGGTTTGGCTTGGTCTCAATTAACTTGGGCACATAGCCGACCTCTCCGACTGCCAGACGACTGGGTAAGAACCGTAGTGCAGCGCTGGGATCAAGCGGCGAAGGGAGTTCACCCGGTAACTTGATTCGCCCCCGCGATCGCTCGATGTCCGGGTCTGGGATTGGCACCGCTGAAATCAGCGATTGTGTATAGGGGTGCAGGGGCTGGGAGCAAATGGTCTCACCGTCCCCCAGTTCGACAACCCGGCCCAGATACAGCACCATGATCCGGTTCGAGATCGCGCGGACCACCGACAGATCGTGACTGATAAATATCATTGCTAGACCGAATTCGGCCTGAAGTTCGCGCAGCAGCCGGATGATTTGCGCCTGGATCGAGACATCCAGCGCCGAGACCGCCTCGTCGCAAATGATCAGCTTGGGCTTGTTGATCATCGCCCGCGCGATGCCAACCCGTTGGTTTTGGCCGCCTGACAGCTCATGCGGGTAGCGGTTGAACAACTGCCGTTCCAGACCGACCCGCTCCATCATCTCGGCCACCTGCCCTTTACGCTCGCGTCGGGTCAGATCTGGGCGGTACGTCATCAGAGGCTCGGCCATAGACGCCGCTATCGTCATACGTGGGTCCAGACTGGCCAGCGGATCCTGAAACACGATCTGTAGGTTTTTCCTGTATTTGTTCAACTCGGCGCGCTTCAACCCCACAAGCGGCTGGCCCAGCCAGCTGACTCCACCGCCCGTAGGTTCGATCAATTGCAGGACTGCCCGTGCCAGAGTGGATTTTCCGCAGCCACTTTCGCCCACCACGCCCAGGGTTTCACCATGGCGGATGTCAAAACTGACACCATCAACCGCCTTAAGAGGTACTTTGCGGCCAAACAGCCCGCCGCGTATTTTCATCTGAAAATGAACTTTGACATCATCCACCCGTAGGATCGGTTGGGCCAGGGTCTCAAACACTTGCGGCGCATCCGGTGCATCAATGCGCGGCATCGCCTCTAGCAGGGACCGTGTATAGGCGTGTTTTGGCGTGCGAAAAATCCCGCGCGCGCTGCCGCTTTCGACAAAACCGCCCTGGCGCATCACTTCGATCCTGTCACACATCCGGGCCACCACGCCCATGTCATGGGTGATCAACGCAATGGCAGTGCCCTGCTCCTTTTGCAGCCCCGCCATCAAGTCAAGAATATCCGCTTGCACGGTGACATCCAGCGCCGTTGTCGGCTCATCTGCGATCAGCAGCCTAGGGCTACACAGCATCGACATCGCAATCATCACCCGCTGACGCATACCGCCGGACAATTCATGGGGAAACTGGTCCAGTCGGCGTTCAGCCTCGTCGATGCGCACCCGGTCAAGCCAGTCCAGACAGCGCTGCCGGGCTGCCCTGCCGGTGATTCCCTCGTGCACCTGCAATACTTCGCGCATCTGCTCGCCGACGCGCAGGTGCGGAGTAAGCGCAGTCAGTGGGTCCTGAAAAATCATGCCAACATCGCTGCCCCGGATCTGGTTCAGGTCCGGGATGGCCAGGTTGAGGATCTCGCTGCCGTTCAGCCGAACCGAGCCACTGGCGCGGCCGTTTGGTGGCAGCAGGCCCATCGCCGCCATAAAGGTCTGACTTTTCCCCGATCCACTTTCTCCGACAATACCCAGACACTCGCCGGGATGGATATCAAATGAGATACTGTTGACCGCCTTGATCGTGCCATCGGGCGTTGCGAATTCGACGCTGAGATTTTCGACGCTAAACAGGGTCATGGTCAGCGATCCTTTGGGTCAAGTGCGTCGCGCAATCCATCACCGATGAAGAACATGGTGATGATGATGGTGACGTAAAAGAACAGCGGAACGGCCAACTGCCACAGCGTCCCGTAGGCCATGGTGCCGGCACCCTCGGAGATCAGACTGCCGAGCGAGGTATAGGGCTCGGAAACACCCAACCCGAGGAAGGAGATAAAGCTTTCCGCCAGGATCATTTCCGGCACCATCAGCGAGGCATAGACAACAACCACGCCCAGTAGGTTGGGCAGGATATGGCGGTGCATGATGGTAATCTCGCTGACGCCTGCCGCGCGCGCAGCCTCAATAAACTCGCGATGTTTCAGAGCCAGGGTTTGGCCGCGCACGATACGGGACATGCTGAGCCAACTGACTGCGCCCAAAGCGATGAACAGCATAAAGAAAGAGCGCCCGGCGATCACCAGTAGCAGAATAATGACAAGGGTCGCCGGGATCGCCATCAGGACATCGACGATGCGCATCATGATGCTGTCGGTGCGGCCGCCAACAAAGCCAGAGACGATCCCGTACATGGTACCAACTGTCAGCGCCATCGAGGCTCCGATCAGCCCCACCAGCAGCGAGGTACTGGTGGCTTGGATCACGCGGCTATAGAGATCCCGGCCCAGATCATCGACGCCAAAATAATGACCTGTCGCCAGCGATGGCATGCCCTGAGCCGCGACATTGCCCATGATGTCCCAGTCGATTTCCTCGTTGTTCCACTGCGCAAACAGGGGGCCAAAGATGGTGAAGGCCACGATCAATGCCAGCACCAATACACAGGCGCGAGCGGCACGGTTTTGCACAAAACGCGTGCGCGCATCCTGCCAGAGGGAACGCCCCTGCACAGCGGTAAAATCGGTGACGTCCTCGGCGAGTTGGGCGGCTTTGGGTGATTTTCCAAACATGGCGCGCCCCTAATACCGGATCTTGGGGTCAAACCAGGCGTAGGCCAGATCGGTGAGCAGGTTCACCACGACGGTCAGAGTGCCATACAGGATCGTCACCCCCAACAGCACCGCATAGTCGCGCGACAGGGCCGAGCCGACGTAGGCCTGCCCCAATCCTCCGGTAGAAAAATACATGTCTACAAACACCGATCCAGTCAGCACATAGACAAACACTGGCCCAAGGTAGGACACCACCGGCAGCAGGGTTGGTTTCAGCGCGTGACGCCAGATGAGGATGCGGGTCGGCAGGCCTTTGGCCCGTGCGGTGCGGATGAAATTCGAGCTCATCACTTCGAGCATGGAACTGCGGGTGATACGGGCGATGGAGCCCATGTACGAGGTCGACAGGGCGATCACCGGCATGATCAGATATTGCCATTGCCCCCCATTCCAGCCGCCTCCGGGCAGCAGGCCCAGCCACAGGGTGAAGGTCAGGATCAGGATTGGCCCCATGATGAAATTCGGCAGTGCCTGTGCAGCAATGCCGAGGCCAACCGCAAAATAGTCGATCCAGGTATTGTGGCGGATTGCGGCAGCGATCCCCAGTGACACGCCAACTGATGTAGCGGCCAGAAACGACAGCGAGCCATAGGTGAACGAGATCGGGAACCCTTGCGCGATGATATCATTGACGTCTCGGTCCTTGAATTTGAACGACGGGCCAAAGTCGAAATGGACAATGATGTTGAACAGGTAGTCGTAAAGCTGCTTCCACAGGGGCTGGTCCAGCCCATAACGTGCCTCGATATTGGCGAGCACTTGGGGAGGCAGTGGGCGTTCCGAGGTGAAGGGGCCTCCGGGTGCAAAATGCATCAGGAAAAAGGACGCGACAATCAGCACCAGAATTGTCGGAATGGCGATGAGTAGCCGCCGGATAATATAGGCGATCATTCGGAACCTCGGCCTGACGGTTGCTCCGCCCCCATGATTGGGGACGAAACGGCGTTAGAAGATCACGCGATCATTCGGCGATTTTATAGAGGTTCTTCGAGTACCAGTTCTGTTCAACATTATTGACCGGCCAGTTCCCCACATCGCTGTCCATCATGTAGACACCCGCATAGTGGTAGATCGGGATGATGGGCGATTCCTGTGCCAGGATCTGCTCAACCTCGGTGTACAACTTCGTGGTGTTATCCGCCGTTTTGGCCGTTGCCAGCAGTTCATCCACCCGGTCATTCTGAAACTTACCGTCATTGTAGCCGGAATTGGATTGCAGCAGGTCCAGGAAGGTTGATGCCTCGTTATAGTCGCCACACCAAGCACCACGGGCCAGATCAAAGTCCTGATTGCCGCGGGTTTCCAGGAACACCTTCCATTCCAGATTGCCCAGATCTGTTTGCACACCCAGCTTTTGCTTCCACATCTGCCCCAGTGCCACCGCGATCTTTTTGTGTGACTCGGACGTGTTGTAGATCATGTTAAAGGTCAGCGGGTTATCCGGGCCATAGCCAGCCTCGGCCAATAGCTCGCGCGCCAACGAGTCGCGTTCAGCCTGGGTCATGGCGGACATTTCGACCTGTGGCACGGTGAAACCTGCGGTTGCCTCGGGCGCGAATGTATAGGCTTCGGGCTGTCCCCCAGCGAGGATCTTTTCGGTTATGATCTTGCGATCAACCGCCAGTGACAGGGCCTGACGCACACGCGGATCCTTGAACGCCTCGGGGCCATCTTCAGACAGATTGAAGGTATAATAATAACTGCACAGGCGCGGGAAGCTGATCGCTTGGGCCGGGTATTCCTGTTGCAGGCGCGGGTATTGCCCGGCGGGCACTTCGGTGCGGTCAAGTTCACCGGCCAGATAGCGTGTCAGTGCCACGTTTTCGTCATTGATCACCAGCGCCACCACTTTTTCAACGATGGTGTGCTCGTTGTCCCAATACATCACGTTACGTTCCCGCACCGACCGTTCCTGAGGCAGATGCTCGGTCAGTACATAAGCGCCATTCGACACGATGTTTCCGGGTTTCGTCCAGGCATCACCGTGTTGTGCAATCACCTTTTGAGGTGCTGGGAATGTCGTGGAATGCGTTGTCATCTGAGGGAAATATGGCAGGGCAGCAGATAGGCGTACTTCAAGCGTGCGATCATCAATTGCCGTTACGCCCAGATCATCCACCGGTTTTTCTCCGGCAATGATGGCAGCGGCATTTTCAATCGACATCAGCTCCATGAACCACGAATAGGGCGAGGACAGCTCGGGATCGACAGCGCGTTTCCAGCCAAACACAAAGTCGCTGGCTAGCACTGGATCGCCATTGGACCATTTGGCGTCATCCCGAAGGGTAAAGGTATAGACGTCTTTGGCGTCGTTGGTGGTATAGCCTGTTGCCACACCGGGCACCAAATTGCCGTCCTGGTCCTGACTCATCAGTCCTTCGAACAGGTCGCGCACAATCTCAGATCCCGAGACATCTTCGACGACCTGCGGATCAACCGAGCTGTGTTCGTCCAATATGCGATAGGTAAAGGTTTGATCATCGGCCAAAGCTTCGCCGGTTGTGGGGTGGGTCCCACCCGCCATGGCAGCGCTTGCGATGAATGTACTGGAAAGAAAGCCGGCAATTAATAGGCGTGTTTGCATATTCATTTTGGTACTCCCTGCTTACTGAAAGTTACGCGAGCCGCCCTCTCGTGCGGTCGCATAACGCACAACTACTCCAAAGCTTAGACTCAGATTGAAGCCAATATCCAGAATAAACACAGACCACGGGCCTATACGTTGGTGATTTCAGGCCTGGCCACATTGCGCTGGCCGTACCCACTAACGGGCGTCACGCACACGTTTGGCCACAGTATCCAATGCTTGGGTCAGGGCCTCTGTACCGCCAGAGGTTGCAAAAACCTCAAACATCTGCTGATTAAGGCCGCCCGGAGTGGAATGCTCTTTACGCAGATGGGCAAAACTGGTCTCGGGCGCATTGTCAGCGGTACGAGACAGTTCCAGGAATATCTTGGTCAGATAGCTTTGCGCATACTGCGGAGAGGTGCCCTGTGCGCAAAGCCAGTCATTCGCGGTTTCCATGACGCCAAAATACAGACCCATCAGCGCGCTTGTGGCGGCATAGGCATCAAATTCATCAAGTGATTTGGCAACAACAACCGTCCCAAGCGCGTCGTAGATTGCTTCTAGCTGGTCATCTGCCGGGTAGATCGCAGTTACGCCACGACGGTTTGCCACCGCAGGCAGCGGGATAGAGCGGGTGAGTTTGACTGGCGTGCCGATCCAATCCAACAGCGTTTCAAAGGTGAAAGTCGCAATCAGACTGGCAACCGCCTGCCCCTCCCGAAAGCTGAGCGGTCGTATGACGTCCTCGGCAATCTGCGGACGCACTGCGAGGAAAACCAGATCACTCTCGTCGACAATCTGCTGATTGTCCGAAGTCACACGAACACGGCTATCCGCAGCCGCAAGTCGCGCCGATTTGGTGTGATTGCGTTCTGACAAGATGATTTCTCTGACCGGATAATCTGTTGAAATCAACCCGGTAACGATTGCCTCGGTGATGTCCCCAGTGCCGATAAATCCGATTTTCATTGCGATATTCTCCCAAGTGTCAGATTGCGTCGCCCATTTTGGCATGGGCCAATCGAATCCAAAACAATCGTGGGTATACTTGGGATCCAACGCATGCCGAATACTCTGTTTCCAGTGCGACCACAAACCCATCGGAACGGTCATCGGCCGTTGTAAAATTATGTTAACGTGGAAAAAGTGGTGAGCCGTTCCGGGTTCGAACCGGAGACCTACTGATTAAAAGTCAGTTGCTCTACCAACTGAGCTAACGGCCCACTTTTTCAAGACGATCAGATCGCTTGTATTTTGCTCATTAAGCTGAATGATCTAAGGAGATCAAGGACTTAATTTGCTTCGGAACTGTTTGAGTGTGTCATTCACACCGTCCCGATAGGCGTCTCTCTAGGGCCAGCTTCGCAGGCGGTCAAGAGCTTTTTTCAACTTTCTGGGGGCAAGGGTGGATTCATTTCGAAGGCAGGGTTATATGCCCGACATGAGCACCAAAACCATCACCGAATTGTCGTTTATGAAGATGCACGGGTTGGGCAATGACTTTGTCGTTGTCGATGCGCGCGCGCTGGCTGTCGAAATCACTCCGGCGCTGGCGCGAGGAATCGCCCACCGCCAATATGGTGTTGGCTTTGATCAGTTGGCACTGATCGAACCGGGCGCCGGTGATGCGCATTTGACCTTTTTCAATTCTGATGGCTCGACCTCTGCGGCCTGCGGCAATGCCACCCGTTGCATCGCCCGTTACCTGATGGATGAAACTGGCAAGACTGAACTGCATCTGACCACCAGCCGCGGGGATCTATTCGCACGCGATGCCGGGAACGGACTGACCTCGGTCAATATGGGGCAGCCACAACTGTTGTGGCATCAGATCCCGTTGGCCGAGGACATGGATACGCTGGAGTTGCCGATCGAGGGCAGCCCCACCGCCACCGGCATGGGCAACCCGCATTGCACCTTCTTTGTCGATAACGCTGAACAAGTCCGGCTGGAGGAGTTTGGCAGTCGTTGCGAACATCACCCCCTGTACCCAGAGCGCACTAATGTGCAGGTCGCGCATCTGGTGGGCCCTGACCACTTACGTATGCGGGTCTGGGAGCGTGGTGTCGGCATCACCCTTGCTTCCGGCTCGTCCTCTTGCGCCACAGCCGTGGCAGCGGCGCGTCGTGGACTGACTGGCCGGAAAGTGCAGATCGATCTGGACGGTGGCACTTTGTGGATTGATTGGCGCGACGATGGGGTCTGGATGACCGGCGCAACGATGCATGTTCTAACCGGCGTGTTGACCGCCGATTTCCTGGATAGCCTGACATGACCGTGCCCAAATTCACTACTCTTGGCTGCCGATTGAATGCCTATGAAACCGAGGCTATGAAAGAACTGTCGCAGCAGGCCGGACTGGATAACGCAGTGGTGGTCAACACCTGTGCGGTGACCGCCGAGGCAGTGCGCAAGGCACGGCAAGAGATCCGCAAGCTGCGCAGGGATAATCCCAATGCCCGGTTAATCGTCACAGGTTGCGCCGCTCAGACCGAACCTGAAACCTTTGCCCAAATGCCCGAAGTAGATGTGGTTATCGGCAACACCGAAAAAATGCGACCAGAAACCTGGGCAGGCATGGCCGCCGATTTCATCGGTGAGAGCGAAGCGGTGCAAGTTGACGACATCATGTCAGTCACCGAGACCGCCGGCCATCTGATCGACGGCTTTGGCACTCGCAGCCGCGCCTACGTGCAGGTGCAAAACGGCTGCGACCATCGCTGCACTTTCTGCATCATCCCCTATGGCCGCGGCAATTCACGTTCTGTCCCGGCTGGCGTGGTGGTAGATCAGATCAAACGACTGGTCGACAAGGGATACAACGAAGTGGTGCTGACCGGGGTCGACCTGACTTCCTGGGGGGCTGACCTACCCGCAGCTCCTAAATTCGGCGATCTGGTAATGAGGATCCTGCGGCTGGTGCCAGACCTGCCGCGCCTGCGGATCTCGTCGATCGATTCGATAGAGGTGGATGACAACCTGATGCTGGCAATCGCCAGCGAGCCTCGCTTGATGCCCCATCTTCATCTGTCACTTCAGCACGGCGATGATCTGATCCTGAAACGGATGAAACGCCGCCACCTACGCGACGATGCCATTCGGTTTACTGAAGAAGCAAAAAAACTGCGTCCCGATATGACGTTTGGCGCTGATATCATCGCGGGTTTCCCGACTGAGACCGAAGCGCATTTTGCAAATTCTCTAAAACTGGTGACGGACTGCGACCTGACATGGCTGCATGTCTTTCCCTATTCAAAGCGAGAGGGGACTCCTGCGGCCAAGATACCGAATCAGGTCAACGGCAAGGTGATCAAAGAGCGCGCAGCCCGCCTTCGCGCCGCTGGCACAAGGCAGGTGCAACAACACCTCCAGGCCCAAATTGGTCGCACTCACCACATCTTGATGGAAAACGCCCACATGGGTCGCACAGAGCAGTTCACGGAAGTAAGCTTTGCCAAACCACAAACCGAAGGCCGGATCATTTCTGCCGTGATCAATGGCACCGCCGTTGGCCAATTGACCGCCTGAACCCAGGTCTTGAGCAGTCTAAAAGGCGCGCCTCCGGCGGAGGAATTTATAACAAGAAGAATCCACGCGCCGTAGATACCTTCGTCTTCTTCTTGTTCCAAATTCCTCGGGGGAAGCGTGCAGTCCGCACGCGTGGGGGCTGGCCTCCAAAAGGAAAACCCCCGCGCCTTTGCACGGGGGTTTTTAATTTTCAACAACACCAGAACTTAGCTGTTCTTGCGGCCTTTGATCGGCGCCCAAATACGCTTGTTGGTCAGGTACAATAGAACCGACAAGATAGTCAGCATCAGTACACCAACAAATCCAACCTGTTTGCGGGCCATCATCTTAGGCTCGGCGGTCCACATCAGATAGGCCGCTACGTCCTGAGACATATGATGCAAATCGTTGCTGTGCCCGTCGATGAAATCAACTTGTTCATCGTCCATCGGCTGTCCCATGGAAATCCAGGAGCCGGGAACAGTAGACGCGCCATGCTCGTCCTTACATTCGTCCGGAACACCACCCGCGCCAAAGGCTGTATTGTATTGCCCGGGGAAGTCTTCAGGGGCACAAGCTGGTGTCTCTGCATAGCCGGTCAGCAGCGAGGCGATGTAGTCGGGTCCGCCTTTACGGGCCTTCGCCATCAGGCTCAGATCGGGAGCGCCCGAGCCTGTAACTGCAGGGAAGTGGTCGACCGGTTTAGCCGGCACATCCTCTTCCAGCTCTGCATCATAGACGGTGAAGTTTTCGGCGGCATAGGCACGTACTTGGTCGGCAGGCAGATTTGGACCACCCTCGTCGGCCAGAGTACGCAGTGGTACAAACTTCAGCCCGTGACAGGCGGAACAGACTTCGGTGTAGATCTGCAAGCCGCGTTGCAGCTGGTTCTGGTCGTAGGTGCCAAAAGCGCCCTTAAACGAGAAGTCGAACGTTTCGAGATGCGTCTCTGCTCCCGACGCCAGTGCGGCGACGGGGGTCAAAGCAAGAGCGGCACCGATGACAAGTTTTTTCAACATGGTTTTCCGGTCCCTTTTCTTATTCAGCCGCTTTGGCATCAGTCGAATCTTCGTCCGATTTGCCATAGTGCGCGTTGAAATCGTCTTCGATGGTGTCGGGCATAGCTGTTGGTTTTTCGATTACACCCAGCAGAGGCAAGATCACCAAGAAGTAGCCAAACCAGTAAGCCGAGCCGATCAGTGCAAAGGAAGCATAGGGCTCCTCGGCAGGTTTGCCTCCCAGCCAGGTCAAGGCAAAGAAGTCGATGATCAGCAGTGCAAACCACCACTTGAACATTGGCCGGTACACACCCGAGCGCACCCGGCTGGTGTCCAGCCACGGTGCCAAAGCCATCACAGCAATCGCGCCAAACATTGCCATCACACCAAAGAACTTGGCGTCGATGATGCCACCAGTGATGAACGAGGTGAACTGAACCACCCAGACTTCGGCGGTGAAGGCACGCAGGATGGCGTAGAACGGCAGGAAGTACCATTCGGGAACGATATGCGCCGGAGTGACCAGCGGGTTCGCCTCGATATAGTTATCCGGTTCGCCCAACATGTTCGGCAAAAAGCCGACAATCGCCCAGAATATCACCAACACCATTGCCAGACCCAGGAAATCCTTGATCACGAAGTATGGCCAGAACGGCAGGGTGTCTTTCTTGACTTCTTCTTTCGAGCCTTTTCGCACATCAACACCAGTTGGGTTGTTGTTGCCCGTGGTGTGGAAGGCCCAGATGTGCACGATGACCAGTGCTGCGATGATAAACGGCAGCAGATAGTGCAGCGAGAAGAAGCGGTTCAGTGTGGCATTGCCAACGGCAGGTCCGCCCAGCAGCCAAGTTTGCAGCGCTTCACCAATAAAGGGAATCGCGCCAAACAGGCCAGTGATCACAGTTGCGCCCCAGAAGGACATCTGACCCCAAGGCAGAACGTAACCCATAAAGCCAGCGCCCATCATCATCAGGAAGATCAGCATGCCGACGATCCAGGTGATTTCGCGAGGCGCTTTGTACGAGCCATAGAACAGTCCACGGAAGATGTGGATATACACAGCGACAAAGAACAGCGAAGCGCCGTTGGCATGCAGATACCGCAGCATATAGCCGCCGTTCACGTCACGCATGATGTGTTCAACGCTGGCAAAGGCCAGGTCAACATGCGGCGTATAGTGCATCGCCAGGATGATTCCGGTGACAATTTGCAGCACTAGGCAGAACGCCAGTACAATGCCCCAGATCCACCACCAGTTGAGGTTCTTAGGGGTGGGAATCATGATTGTGTCATACAGCAACCCAACAATCGGCAGGCGGCTATGAAGCCACTTTTCGCCACCGGTTTTGGGTTCGTAATGATCGTGCGGAATTCCGGACATAAGTCGTTTCCCTATCCCAGTTTGATCGTTGTTGCGTCGAGGAACTCGGCCAGCGGAACCGGCAGGTTCTCGGGCGCGGGACCTTTGCGGATACGACCAGAGGTGTCGTAGTGCGAGCCGTGACAGGGGCAGAACCAACCATCAAAATCGCCAGCGCCGTCACCCAAAGGCACACAGCCAAGGTGGGTACAAACGCCCATCATCACCAGCCATTCGCCGGCTTCATCCATGGTGCGGTTCTCGTCCGAGGCGTCGCCACCAGGCTTGTTGGCGTTGCGGTCTTCCTGATCGGGTAGATCATCCAATGCAACGGCGCGGGCCGTGTCAATTTCATCCTGGGAGCGACGGCGAATAAACACCGGCTTGCCAAGGAACATCACCGAGATTTGCGTTCCGACTTCAACATCACTGATATCAACAAGGATCGACGACAAGGCCTGAACGTCAGCCGACGGATTCATTTGATTGACCAGTGGCCAGACTGCGGCCCCTGTAACGACTACACCGGCACCGCCGGTTGCGTAGTAGAGGAAGTCTCTCCGGGTGCCTTCGTTGTCTTCTGCGTGGGACACGAGGTTTTCTCCAATTCCAGCGCCCGTTTCGGGCAAACATGCGCATGCTACCGCGAAAATTCGTGGTGGCTCAGGCCGGTATCTACCGAGGAGAATGGCTTACGTCCAGCGGTCAAAGACGCGCAAAAGGCCGCACAGAGGTATTTTATGGCGGGCAGCACCCGCAAAGCTTGTTAGATATTGGTGGCGCCGCCCAGTTTTCAAGGTTTTGTTTACCCGGCAGGAGGCCGTGTCGCCAGCATACTAGGGCGCGATTCGAAATCTGCGAACCAGTCTGCCAGTGCCTCGTTTCCATGCCGCCAGTTGCTATCTGGCTGTCGAAAATCAACATACCCCAGCGCACAGCCAACGGCGATATGACCAATATCCAGCGGCCCTTTCAGATGGCTCATCCAGCGCGCATTCAGCGCCGAACAGGCCCCCAGGACCTTACCCATCTGTGCCGTTTCCCAATCATCCCACTGTTTATCCTCGGGGCGTATCCGGCGTTCATAGGTCGCCGAAACGGCGGCATCCATGATGCCATCTGCGGTGGCTTCCAGCACTTTGCTATCCCAGCCGCCCGCATATAATCCACTGCCCGCACGGTCATCCAGATAGGCGCAAATCACCCGGCTATCGTACAGCGTTGGCCCATCGTCACGTTGCAGGGCTGGAATTTTGGCCAGCGGGTTCGCGGTCTTTACATCGTCGGCGGGGGACACCGGAGTGGTTGCTACCGGGTGGATGTCCACATCGTTCAGCTGTCCGGTTTCATGCAAAAGCACCATCACCTTGCGCACAAAAGGCGAGGTCGGGGCGTAAATAAGTTTCATGGTAATCTCCTCTTTCCTCGCACTCTAGTTGTAGGACCCACAATGAAAAGGCCGAAAATACTTCGCCGCCTTCAGGCCGTGTCGGCCCGATCCCGCATCAGCGCCGCCAGGACCTGCTGCTCGGCCCCTGGCCCCTTCTCGATTTGTTTTGCCACTGCCTTGCGTGCGGCATCCGGTTTGTTCTGGCTCAGTTTCCAGGTGCCATCCACGCCGGTGACCCGCATCCGGGCCGGCACGATCATCCGCATCATCCGGTCCAACGCCTCGGGGTTCATTTTGTCGGTGGACCAAGGTGGCTTTGGCAAAAGCTGCGATTCGTAGAACGCCGACTGCCGATCCAGCAGATCTCGCAGTTCCTCGGCTGGGCGCAGCTCTAGCTCACCTTCCAAATGCACCGCGACATAGTTCCAGGTCGGCACCTGATCCTCCACCCCACACCATTCAGGCGAGACATAGCCATCCGGTCCGCTCACCGCGATCCGAGCCGGACAAGAGGTTTTAAGCGCCCGCACAATCGGGTTCGAGCGCACCAGATGCAATTCAATCCACTGGCCATCCTGTGACAGCAAAAACGGCACATGGCTGATCAGTGGCGCGCCGTCACCAGCCACAGCCAACACGCCAAAGCCGCGCGCACGGGCAAAATCTAGATTCTGCGCTGTTTCTGCGTCGTGAAATATCGGGTTCGGATGCATGGGTGTCTCCTTTGCGCCCAGTTTTGAAATTCAATGGCTGTGTTGGCAAGGAGCAAACCAAGCAATTTGCGCAGGAAACGGGTCGAACCCATGCAACTGGGCCAGCTATATATGGCTAACTCAGCAGGATATTCCCATGATTCAAACCAGCATTGCACTAATCGCGTTTCTGTTCCCTCTCGCTTACAGCCCCGGCCCCGGCAATATGTTCTTTGCCGCCAATGGGGCCCGCTTTGGGCTGGCGGCCACTCTGAAGGCGAATTTCGGTTATCACCTGGCAACATGGTTGGTGACGGCGGCCCTTGGCCTGGGATTTGTGGCGGCGTTGGACCGATTTCCCGGCACCTTTTTGATCCTGAAAGGGGCTGGATCGCTCTATGTGCTTTGGCTGGCGTGGAAGCTGTTCCGTTCTGGCGCTCTGCAAACCCATGAAACCGCCCGCCCGGCCAGTTTTTGGGATGGAATTATTCTGCTTGTGCTGAACCCCAAAGCCTATGTGATCATTGCGCTGATGTTCACCCAATTCCTGCCCGAGAGCGACACAGTCAGGATTTTTGCAGTGCTACTGATCACCACCATATTCACCTTGAACAATTTCATTGCCTTTGTGGTCTGGACGCTGATCGGCGACCAGATCGCCAGCCGGTTCAGATCACCAGAAAGCGCCAAGCGGCTGAACACATTATTTGGCGGCCTGTTGGCGCTGGTTGCCGTTTGGATGCTGTTGAATTGAGCCCCTTGCCAAGCCCGAACAGTTTTGACAATGTCCGGCTGTTCTCAGGGCGGGGCGAAATTCCCCACCGGCGGTAAGCAGGTTTATCCTGTAAGCCCGCGAGCGGCCCCGTTGTTCGGGGTGACAAGCAGATCTGGTGAGATTCCAGAGCCGACGGTCATAGTCCGGATGAAAGAGAACGTGCGATTTTTGGCTTGGGGGAACCTGCGCTTTGATCGTTCGTTATCGCCTTGGGTGACGTGTCAGTAACCAAGGAGATACCCATGACACCCACCCGCTATGCCTTTATCAAGGCACAATGGCACGCCGATATTGTCGATCGCGCACTCGAAGGTTTTTTGCAACTGATTCCAGCCGAGCAAATAGATGTCTACGACGTCCCCGGCGCGTTTGAGATGCCGCTGCTGGCCCGCGATCTGGCAGCAACCGGACGCTATGGCGCCGTGACCTGCGCCGCCTTTGTTGTTGATGGCGGCATCTACCGGCATGATTTTGTGGCACAAGCCGTGGTCGACGGGTTGATGCGCGCCGGACTGGATACCGGAGTACCGGTGCTGTCGGTGTCCCTGACCCCGCATCACTATCAGGAAACCGATCACCACAATGCCATCTACCGCGCGCATTTTGTCGACAAGGGTCGTGAGGCCGCTCAGGCAGCGCTAATGATCGCTAAGACACGATCCGAAGTCCAAAAAGCCGCATAAGCGAATAGGCTGCGTCTGCCTGTGCAGGCGCGGCCCTTGGTCCGGGTGAATTAGCCCAGGTACGCCTTCAGCGCTGGCGGTGGATTGTCTAACAATTGCGTTGTTGGTTGGGGTGCATGCGCGCAACCATCTGCCACCAGCACCACTTGATTAGCGATCCGACGCGCATCACTGGGGTCATGACTGACCATTAGCAAGGTGGCCCCAGTCTCCTCTACCAACTCCCCCACCAAATCCAACATTTCGACCTTCAAGGCAGGCCCCAGCGCTGCAAAAGGTTCATCCAGCAGCAGCAAATCACGCCCCTGAACCAGCACCCGCGCCAGCGCTACCCGGCTTTGTTGACCGCCGGACAGGTCGGCGGGTTTGCGATCCGCCATGCTGTCCAGCCCAACCCGAACCAAGGCCGCCTGCATCTGGGCTTGCTGAGGCTGGTCCAGCCGCAGATTTGCGTGAATGCCCAGAGCAACGTTCTGCGCTACGGTCAGATGCGGAAACAGATTTCCGTCCTGAAACAACAACGCCACGGGGCGTTTGCCCGGCTCGACGCCCGCCAGGTCACTGCCGTTCCAATGGATCGCCCCTTTGGTCAGTGGGCGAAACCCGGCAAGCGTTTCGATCAAGGTAGACTTGCCAGCCCCTGATGGCCCGATCACAGCTACGCGGCTGCCACGGGCAATCGTAAGATTAGCACGCAGAGAAAACCCGCCATTCTCGATCAAACAGTTCTCAAGCCTCAGCATGCCAGCGGCCTCCACGATCCAAAATCCAAAACGCCGCCATCGACAAAGCCAGCAACAGCAACGCTGCCGCCGATGCCAACTCCATCCGATAGGCGCCCATCAGCCGGTATATCTGCAGCGGTAGGGTGGCAAACTCGGGATCGGCAAACAGCGCGATCACACCCAAATCGCCCATCGACAGGGCTGCTGCCAGTCCAGCGGCAAAACCGATTTGCGGCCGCATCCGTGGCAGCAGCACCCGCCAGACAAAAGACCATCCTCGCATATCAAGCGACAGGGCCAAGCGCCCATAACGCCCCACGACAACCTGGGCCCGTGGCACCAATATCCGCAACGCAAAGGGCAGTGCCATCACCGCATTGACCAGCGCTGTCACCGGTAGCGCCAGCGCAAACGGATCGGCGATTGGGTAGATCACGATGAACAGCCCGGTGCCAATCACCAGCGGGGAGGCGGCCAGACCAAGGATCCCCGCCAGCTCAATCGCGCCCCCACGACCCAGCGCCACCGCTGTCGCCATCGGCAAGGCCAGCAACAAAAGCAACACCGTGCTTAGCGCCGCCACCAAAACCGAGTTCAACGCCGCCGCCCAGACAGAGACCGGCAAGCCTGTCAGGCCCGGCAAACCGGACAACACAATTGCGCCCAAAGGCAGCATCAAAAAAATCGCTGCTGTGGCTATCCACATTCCATCCAACAACCGAGCAATGGGTCCGGTCCCATCCCAGCGTTGCAACGCCCGGTCCAGCCCGGTGCCAAAACCCTCGCCCGCAGCGACCCGCAGCGCCACTAGTGCAGCCGTCCCGGTCAGCACCAGCTGCAGGGCAGACAACAGCGCGGCACGACCAAGGTCAAAATCAAATCGAAACGCCTGATAGATTGCCAGCTCAATGGTGGTGGCCCGAGGTCCACCGCCCAGCGTCAGCGCCACCGCAAAGCTCGACAGGCAAATGGCAAACACCACCGCCAAAGCCCCCGGCATGATGCGTGTTAGCATCGGGCGTTCCAACAGTTGCCACATCGCTCGCGAATCGGCTCCCAGCTGCGCTGCCAGCCGGAAACGCTCTGCCGGAATTTCTTGCCAACCTTGCAAAATCAGCCGTGTCGCCAGCGGTAAGTTGAAAAATACATGCGCCAGAACCACGCCGTGCAATCCATAGATCTGCACCGGCTCCAGCCCCAACATCGCCAGCCCGGAACTGATCCAGCCTGCCCGGCCAAACACCTGCAAAAGGCCCAAGATTGCGACGATCACCGGAAGAATAAACGGAGCACCCAGCAGGGTAATCAGTATTCGGCGGCCAAAAAAACGGCGCCGTGCCAAAGCGCGGGCCACCGGGATCGCCAACCCGACACTTAACACAGCAGACAGGCAGGCCTGGGTTAGGGTGAACCGAACCGCCGCCCAGTCGCTGGCGCCAAAGCCACGGCCAACCTCGGCGCGCAGGGCAACCGCAGTCAGAGTGCCAAAGATCAGCGCCACCACCAGTGCGGCGGCGCCAATCCCAGGTCTTGGGCTTACCGGCTTAGCGCAGTCAGCCATTCGTCCAGCGCCGTATCACGCACGGACGCGGCCTCATCTTCGGTCAACAGCAAGGATTTGCCCGGTTGCACCAGGGTTTCAAAACCAGCAGGCAGACCCGCCGCCGGAGTCACCGCCGGATACATCCAGTTGGTGGTTGGAATGATCGACTGAAACGCCTCGGAGACCATGAAGTTCAGGAATTGGTCGGCCAGTTCAGGCTGATCACTGTTCGCCAGTTTACCGGCCACTTCGACCTGCAAATAATGGCCCTCGTCAAACAGCGCTGCTGTCTTTGAGTCGTCTTCCTCGGCGATCAGGTGGTAAGCTGGCGAAGTGGTGTAAGACAGCACCATGTCTGCCTCGCCCTCCAGGAACAGGCCATAAGCCTCGGACCAACCCTTGGTCACGGTGACGACATTGTCAGACAAGTCAGCCCAGATCGCCGGGGCCTCGTCGCCATAAGCCGCCTTGACCCACATCAACAGACCCAGGCCGGGGGTGGATGAGCGCGGATCCTGAATTACAATCTTTGTGTCGCTTGCCGCAAGATCCTTGAAGTTTGTAGGTGCGGTTGCATCCGCATTCTGCACGAACGAGAAATAGCCCCAGTCATAAGGGGCAAAGGTCTTATCCTCCCAAGCCACTGGGAGAGTGTAGTCCGCAACGACAGAGTGTTCAGCAAACAACCCAGTTGCCTTGGCGGCGGCAGTCAGGTTGGTGTCCAGCCCCAACACCACATCAGCGTCCGAGCGTGCGCCTTCCAACTTGATTCGTGCCAGCAATGCGGCGCCATCGCCCGCACCAACCAGTTTCAAGTCACAGCCACAGACCTCTTCAAAGGCCGCTTCGACTGCCGGGCCGGGGCCCCAGTCGGAAACAAAACTGTCATAGGTATAAACGGTCAATTCAGGCACCTCAGCAACAGCTGCTGTTGTGCTCAAAATTCCCGCTGCAATTACAAGATACTTCATGGCATCCTCCATTGCGGCGTGGGGCAAGGGGGATGTATTCCCAGACCTTCCCTCCGCCGGTTTTAGCCGGTTCAGGTTCAACGGGTCCGCCAGTATTGGCATCTCAGCGCAGTTGCCCACGCACCCCGAGGTAGGGCGATACCTAGGCGCGCACCAACGTGAAGGCAAGCCACAACACGGCCACAACACTGCAAAACCACTTGAGGCAGCGCCGCGCCACCGCTAAGCACAACCGGCAAAGGAGCCTGCCCCATGTCGATGAATAGCTTTGGCCATCTTTTCCGAGTAACCACCTGGGGCGAAAGCCACGGACCAGCGCTGGGAGCTACCGTTGATGGCTGCCCGCCAAACGTGCCGCTGGATGCTTCGATGCTACAGCAATGGCTGGACAAACGCCGTCCGGGTCAGAACAAAAACATGACCCAGCGCAATGAACCTGATGCGGTGAAAATCTTGTCAGGGGTGTTCGAGGGCAAAACCACCGGCACCCCGATCCAGTTGATGATCGAAAACACTGACCAGCGTAGTAAGGACTACGGCGATATCGCCAATACCTTCCGGCCAGGCCACGCCGACATCACCTATTACCAGAAATACGGCAACCGCGATTACCGCGGCGGCGGTCGCTCATCCGCCCGCGAAACGGCTGCTCGGGTCGCCGCAGGCGGGATTGCCCGCGAAGCAATCAAAGCCTTGATCCCGGGACTAGAAATCACTGGTTACATGGTGGCCATGGGAGAGATGGAGATTGACCGGTCTCGGTTTGACTGGGATGCCATTGAACAAAATGACTTCTGGATTCCCGATGCCGCCGCTGTTCAGTCTTGGGAAGACTACTTGCAAGACCTGCGCAAGGACCATGATTCTGTTGGCGCCATTGTCGAAGTTGTGGCACGTGGTGTCCCGGCTGGTCTGGGCGCACCAATCTACGGCAAGCTAGATACTGAACTGGCCGCGGCGATGATGTCGATCAATGCCGTCAAGGGTGTCGAGATTGGCGAAGGTATGAACGCTGCCCGGCTAAAGGGGTCACAAAACGCCGATGAAATTTTCCGGGGCAACGATGGCGCACCGGTCTATTCCTCCAATCACGCCGGAGGAATCCTGGGCGGCATTTCCAGCGGTCAGGACGTTGTGGTACGTTTTGCCGTCAAGCCGACCTCCTCGATCCTCACTCCGCGCGCCTCGATCCGCAAGGATGGATCCCCCGCCGAAGTGATCACCAAGGGCCGCCATGACCCCTGCGTTGGCATCCGCGCGGTGCCGGTAGGCGAAGCAATGATGGCCTGTGTGATCCTGGATCATCTGCTGCTGCACCGTGGTCAAATTGGTGAAAACCAAGGTACGATCGGTTGAGATTAGACACTAATAAAGGCCCTATTCGTACTAGCGATTAGGGCCGCGTTTGATCATGGGCGGGTACAAAATCGCCCTCCCGTGAGGCAAACCGAACGCAGCCCGGTCTATCATCTGGTCCAAGTCTAAATATCTGCTCGCCCGTGCTCCCCGACGCATTGGCCATGATCGCCTAGTGCGGTCAGCACCTTGCAACATCCGCCATTGCCACCGTCACACAGATGGCTGATCCGCTCTAATTCCGTTGCCAGCTGCTCAAGTTTTGCAATCCGGTCACGGACGTTTTGCAATTGGGTACGGGCAATCTGATCCGCCTCGGCACAGTCATCACCCAGCTGACCATCCAACCCCATCAAGGCGCGGATGTCCTCTAGCGCAAAACCCAGATCGCGGGCGTGTTTGACAAAGCCCAGCGCATCCATACCCGCTTGATCATAGCGCCTTTGGTTCCCCGCATTCCGCCCAGGTTCAGGGAGCAAACCTATGTCTTCGTAATAGCGGATGGTTGGCACCTTAACCCCGGTGACCTTGGACATTGCCCCTATGGAATACATCGAAAAACCTCTTGAACCTCTAGTGACTAGAGCACCTACATTGACCTCGAATCAGATAAAAGGACAAGAGATATGGCAGGATGTTGCGGCCATGACGCCCAATTCGATGGGGTTTCGGCGGACTATAAACGGCGGCTTTGGCTGGTCATCGCCATCAACGCCGGCATGTTTGCGGTTGAGATAAGCGCTGGCCAGATGGCGGGCAGTCAGGCGCTCAAGGCGGATGCGCTAGATTTTCTCGGTGACGCGCTGACCTATGGCATTTCACTGGCGGTGATCGGAGCAAGCCTGCGCACCCGGTCACTGGCAGCGATGGGCAAGGGCATCAGCCTGTTGCTGATGGGATTGTGGGTATTTGGATCGACCGTCTATTCGGTGTTCTATATCGACGTGCCGCAGGCGCAGATTATGGGGTCGATCGGGTTCATGGCTCTGGCCGCCAATCTCGCTTCGGTAATGATTCTGGTGCGGTACAAGGACGGTGATGCCAATGTGCGGTCGGTTTGGTTGTGTTCACGCAATGACGCCATCGGCAACGTTGCGGTCATGATCGCGGCGCTGGGGGTCTGGGGTACCGCCAGCGGTTGGCCGGATCTGATAGTCGCCGGGATTATGGCCGGATTGTTCCTAAGCTCGGCCTTTCAAATTCTGCTGCAGGCATTCAGGGAACAATCAAAAGAAGCGCTTCACGCCCATCAATAAACACTAATGCCGGTTTCTGTCGCAAAAATTAGCCTATGGAAACCGGTGAATAGATTCTGACCATTGAAATTTCCCTCGCCGAGGCGCAGGTTCCCGACATGGTGAAATCCTTAACATCGCATCGACCCGCCCTGGCCATTGGCCTCAAGGTCACCGCCATTGGGCTGTTCACCCTGATGGCAGCAATCATCAAATCAACCTCTGAATATGTTCCACCGGGTGAGGCGGTTTTCTTTCGGTCCTTGTTTGCAATCCCGGTGATTGTTGCCTGGCTGATAATGCGTGGCGACCTACGTCATGGGCTGATTGCAAAGAACCCTATGGGGCATTTTTGGCGCGGCGTATTAGGGACCTCCGCAATGGGGATGACGTTCACCGGGCTCGGAATGCTGCCCCTGCCTGAGGTCACTGCAATCGGATTTGCAACACCCATTTTCACCTTGATCCTGGCGGCGATATTTCTGGGAGAGACCATCCGATTGATCCGCATTAGCGCTGTTGTCGTTGGCCTAGCTGGGGTCCTGATGATGCTCTGGCCTCGTCTAAGCAGCGGCGCCGATGTTGGTGATACCGCCACGCTGGGTGCTATACTGATCCTGATTGCCACCATCGCGCGGGCGATGGTGCAGATCCATATCCGCCAATTGGTACAGACCGAACACACAGCCGCCATCGTGTTCTATTTCTCGATCACGGCCACGCTTCTATCGCTCCTGACCTTCCCGTTTGGCTGGGTGATGCCTAGTTGGGAGATCTTTTTGCTACTGTTTGCCAGCGGTCTAATTGGTGGTGTGGCGCAGATCCTTGTGACCTCGTCCTACCGCTTTGCTGCCGCTTCGATGTTGGCGCCCTATGATTATGCCTCGATGCTGTTTGCGATTGTCATCGGCTATGTCTGGTTCGCCGAGCTGCCTACCCTAGTGATGCTGGCCGGAGCCACGCTGGTCATTGCAGGCAATATTTTGGTGATCTGGCGTGAAAGCCGCCTTGGGTTGGTGCGGGGCAAGGCGCGCCCGATGATCGATCCCAAAGGTGGATAAAGGGATCCAATAGGACCCCAACACAAAAAAGGGCGCCATAGTGGGCGCCCGTTTTCTATCGTATATCAGACCTGAAATCAGGCGCGAACCAAAGCCTCGTAAGCTTCGGCAATCTCGCGGGTCAGCGCGCCGACCTCGAAGGTATAATCACCGATCTGCCCTACCGGAGTGACTTCGGCAGCGGTGCCGGTCAGCCAACACTGCTCAAACCCGGCCATTTCTTCGGGCAAAATGTGACGCTCGTGCACGGTGATGCCACGCTCTTTGAGCATGCCAATCACGGTCTGGCGGGTGATGCCGTTCAGGAAGCAATCCGGCAGCGGTGTGTGCACTTCGCCGTCTTTGACGAAAAAGATGTTGGCACCGGTCGCCTCGGCCACATAACCGCGATAGTCCATGAACAAAGCGTCCGAACACCCCTTGGCCTCGGCCTTGTGCTTGGAGATGGTGCAAATCATGTAAAGGCCGGCCGCTTTGGCGTGAACCGGGATGGTCGCAGGGCTGGGCCGTTGATATTCAGCGATGTCCAGCTTGGCGCCCTGCATTTTGGCGTCGCCATAGTAGGCGCCCCAGCCCCAGACTGCGACAGCCATACGGACCGGGTTCTTGGCCGAAGCCACGCCCATGTCCTCGCCCGAACCGCGCCACACCAATGCACGTACATAGGCGTCCTGCAATCCGCTGGCAGTTAGCGCCTCTTCCTTGGCGGCCTCGATCTGATCGACGTCATAAGGCATCGGCATATCCAGCGCATCGGCTGACTTGATCAACCGTTCGGAATGCAGGCGGCTTTTGAAGATCTTACCGTTGTAAGCACGCTCGCCCTCGAACACCGAGGAGGCATAATGCATCGCGTGGGACAGCACATGCACTTTTGCATCGCGCCAGTTGACCATTTCGCCATCCATCCAGATCACGCCATCGCGATCATCATATCCCGACATGCTGTATCCTCCTAAGTACCATTATCTTTTCATTTATTGCGCCAATAATGGCCGTTGCGGACATATTATTGCGTCAAAATTCAAATTCGATACCTCTTCGCTCTTGGAATGTCAACAACGCTGACTTAAACTGAACCCAAAAGGAATACGGGAGCATATTATGTCGAACGGACATTCAGGCCAGCGTTTTGGCGGCGAGAGCTTGCTGTTTCTTACCGACGAACAGCTGCGGCAGGGGATTGAGGCGATGTTCTTTGCCTATCGCGGATTTACCGCTGATCCCGATCGTATTCTGGCAGAAATGGCCTATGGCCGCGCCCATCACCGCGCCATCCATTTCATCAACCGTGCACCCGGTACCACTGTGAATAACCTGCTGAGCATTCTTGGCGTCACCAAACAATCCTTAAATCGGGTTCTGCGGACACTGATTGGTGATGGGCTGGTAGAAAGCCGTGTAGGCACCGTCGACAAACGCGAACGCCACTTGTTCCTGACAGAACAGGGTCACGCTCTTGAGGCCACCCTGTCGGACGCCCAGCGCGCCCGGATGCGATCCGCGTTCAAGGATGCGGGACCCGAGGCAGTCCAGGGGTTCAAGCAAGTGCTAGAGGCGATGATGGATGCGGATATGCGCCGTGCCTATACCAAGATGCGGGAAACTGGATCATGAGCCATTTTGACGCCCATCTGCTGATTGTCGATGACGACGAACGGATTCGCGATCTGCTGAAAAAATTCCTGATGCGGGCCGGTTTTCTGGTCACCGCCGCCCGTGACGCGGCCCATGCGCGGCGGATATTGGCCGGGCTGGACTTTGATATGATCGTGCTGGATGTGATGATGCCGGGCGAGGACGGCATATCGCTAACCCGTAGCCTGCGTGAAAATCTCAGCACGCCGATCATGTTGCTGACAGCACGGGGAGAAACCGAACACCGTATCGAAGGACTTGAAGCCGGGGCGGATGACTATCTGCCGAAGCCGTTTGAGCCCAAAGAGCTATTGCTCAGGATCAACGCCATCCTGCGCCGGATGCCGGAAACCTCGGCCCAGGAAGCGGCGCCCAAGGTGCTGCATCTGGGGCCAATCCGATATGATATCGACCGGGGCGAGATTTGGCAGGGTGATCAGCTGATCCGCCTGACCGGCACCGAAAGCCAATTGATGAAGATCTTTTCGACCTGCCCAGGTGAACCGGTCAGCCGCGCCAAATTGGTCGAAGAATTGGGTCGTGACCGTGGCCAGGCTCAGGAACGTGCGGTGGATGTGCAAATCACCCGGTTGCGCCGCAAGATCGAACCAAACCCAAAACAGCCGCAATATCTGCAAACTGTTCGGGGTGCAGGGTATATGCTGGCCCCTGACTGATTGCTCGCCGAACTGCGTTCTCGAACTACTCTCCTGATATTGCGTACCAGTTCAGGAGCCGTTTTTCATGCTGTCCTTTCGCCCCAGTCATGCCTTGCCTGTAGTAGCGATACTGTCGTTGTCCGCACCCGTTTCAGCGGCTGGTTTATGCCAGGGTTTTGGACCTCAAACCCCACGTGACATCAGCGAAAAGGCCGGGACCAACCTGCAAAGCTTCCCACTGGCCCCGCCGTCCACCGAGATGAACCTGTGCAACATCCACACCCACACCAATGCGGAACACAAAGGGCCAGGATTTTCGATATTCACAGGTGACGGAGAGCACGGCGGATACCGATGCAATGAGGCCAGATATTTGAACGCAGCTGAACTGGAAGACCCTACCCATGGTCACGGGGCGTTTCACGGCATCGAACCCGGCGACACTATTGAAGTACACTGGGTCTTTTCCTCCTGTCAGGTGGCTCCGGGCAAAGGATTGGGCGCCTGTCTCAGCGAAGGCTGCGCCAACCCGACGCTGCGTGTTGAATCTCAGGTTTTTCTGGTGGTTAACGACATCAGCGCCCTGGATTTCAACAGTTTTGACTATGACCCCAGCATGGAAAGCGGGTTGCACCAACCCAAAGCACTTCCTGTTGGCACCGGCGATCCGGTTGTCTTCCTTGGGTCGACCACCGGCCCATCTTACAATCAAACCACTTGCTCGCCGATGCAGGTCACCTGGAGCGTTCGCCCGACATGCGCCAAGGTCAACTATTCCACGCTGAATGCCTGGGTGGAAAACGGCAATGTGTTTGAAGAGGACCACAGCCACGGTGTGCGCCAATTGGTCAAGGCAAAGGTTTTACTGTCTCCGATCCAATGACGGTCGGCCTGTTAACCGCAGCAACAAACCTGCAAACGCTAACTTGCCGCCAGCCCTGCAGGCGGCATAAGGTCATGGTCAAACATCCTTAGAGTTATTTGCCATGACAACCGCCCTGATCACCCATGCCGATTGCCTGACCCATGTCACCCCCGAAGGCCATCCTGAACGCGTTGCCCGGTTAGAGCACGTTTTGCATGCGTTAGAGCCTTTGGATCTAATGCGAGTCAGCGCCCCGATGGCGGCCGAGGACGATATATTGCGCATTCATCCGGCGTCTTATGTCGCGGACTTGCGCAAGGCCCGCCCGAACGAAGGCTTCGCCCCAATTGATGGCGATACCTTTATGTCGCCCGGCTCGTTGGACGCGGCATTTCGCGGGGCTGGCGCTGTGATACGCGGCGTGGATATGGTGCTGACCGGTGAAGTTCGCAACGCTTTTGCCGCCATTCGTCCGCCCGGACACCACGCAGAGACAGAAACCGCGATGGGGTTCTGTCTGTTTGGTAACGCTGCACTCGCCGCCAAACACGCGCTGGATCACCATGGGCTGAAACGAGTGGCGGTGGTTGATTTTGACGTTCACCACGGCAACGGCACCCAGGATCTGCTGTGGGATGAGCCTCGCGCATTGGTGGTGACTTCGCAGCAGATGCCACTGTGGCCCGGCACTGGCCGGGTGGACGAAGACGGCGCCCACGGCAATATCCTCAATATCCCGCTACCGCCCGAAAGCGGCAGCATTGAAATGCGGGCGGCCTATCAGGAACAAGTGTTCCCTCGCCTGCGCAAGTTTAAACCCGAGCTGATCATCCTCTCGGCTGGCTTTGACGCCCACCGCGACGACCCATTGGCCAACCTCAACTGGTCGACCGAGGATTTTGCCTGGATTACCGCTGAAATTTGCGCCATTGCGCAGGACCTGTGCGACGGGCGTATCGTCTCGACTTTGGAAGGCGGGTATGATCTGAACGCGCTCAGCATTGCCTGCAAGGCGCACGTGGAAGAATTGATAAAGGCATCGGCATGACCCAGACCTCCGTTGAAGACATGAGCTTTGAACAGGCTATGAAAGAGCTGGAAACCGTGGTTGGCCAGCTGGAACGCGGAGATGTGGCGCTGGATGACTCGATCACATTGTACGAGCGTGGTGCCCTGCTGAAAAAGCGCTGCGAGGACGAGTTGAAGCGCGCCGAGGAAAAGGTTGCAGCGATCACGCTGGACGCGGCTGGCACTGCCACAGGCACCAACCCGCTGGACGCAGGTTAAGCCAGTGCTCGTGAAAAATGCCGCTGCGACCCAGCCGTTTGCCGCGGCACTGACCCGTACCCAGGATCTTGTTTCCAACCGCATAGACGCTGTGCTAGAGGGCGAAGACACGCTGTCTGTCGCGATGCGCTATGCCATGTCTGGCGGTAAAATGCTGCGCGGGTTTCTGGTAATGGAAAGCGCACGGCTGCACGGTGTAGACGAGCAGGTGGCGCTGGACGCGGCATTGGCGATCGAATGCATCCACGCCTATTCACTGGTACATGACGACCTGCCCTGCATGGACGACGACGACCTGCGCCGAGGCATGCCAACCCTGCACCGTCAGTGGGACGAAGCCCTGGCCGTGCTGGCGGGTGATGCACTGCAAACACTGGCGTTTGAACTGCTGTCAGATACCAAAATGGGGCCCAATGCGCTGGAATTGATCCGGTTGCTGACACGGGCGTCAGGCAAGGATGGAATGGTATCGGGTCAGATGCTGGATATCGCGGCTGAAACCAGCCCGGAACCACTGACCCTTGAACAGATAACCCAATTACAGAATCGTAAAACGGGCTGCCTGATCTCCTGGTCCGCCATGGCTGGCGCAGTCATCGCAGGTGCGGACAAAACGCCACTGCGGCACTATGCCGATGCACTGGGCCTTGCCTTTCAGATTGCGGATGACATCCTTGATATTGAAGGGGACGCCGAAACCGTGGGCAAGCGCGTGCGCAAGGATGCCGAAGCCGGTAAGGCCACGTTTGTCTCGCTGTTGGGTCTTGATGCCGCCAAAACGCGCGCCACTGAATTGTGTGATCAAGCCTGCGCTGCGCTGGATGTTTACGGTGATCAGGGCGAAACCTTGCACCAAGCCGCGCGTTTCGTTATTTCACGCGACAGCTAATTGCCGCCAAAGGAGGCGCCGCATGCCTGACCAAACCACTGATAGACCCAACACTCCGTTGTTGGATCAGATCAACCGACCAGCGGATCTAAAAACGCTGAGTGACGCGCAACTGGCCCAGGTCGCCAGCGAATTACGCTCGGAAACCATTTCAGCGGTGTCAGTCACCGGTGGTCACCTGGGCGCCGGGCTGGGCGTGGTCGAGCTGACGGTGGCGCTGCACGCGGTGTTCGACACGCCGCGCGACAAGCTGATCTGGGACGTCTCGCACCAGTGTTATCCGCACAAGATCCTGACCGAACGCCGCGACCGCATTCGCACGTTGCGCACCAAGGACGGATTGTCCGGCTTCACCAAACGCACCGAATCTCCCTATGATCCATTTGGGGCTGCGCATAGCTCCACCTCGATCAGTGCCGCGTTGGGGTTCTCGGTGGCGCGTGATCTCGGCGGTGTGGTGCCCGAGGGTCTGGGCGATGCCATTGCGGTGATCGGTGACGGGGCGATGTCGGCAGGCATGGCGTTTGAGGCAATGAACAACGCCGGCCATCTGGGCAAGCGACTGTTTGTTATCCTTAATGACAATGAGATGAGCATCGCGCCGCCGGTTGGTGCCCTGTCGTCTTATCTGTCGCGGCTTTACGCCGAAGAACCGTTTCAAGAGTTGAAGGCCGCTGCCAAAGGTGCGGTGTCGCTGCTGCCGGAACCCTTCCGCGAGGGGGCCAAGCGCGCCAAAGAAATGCTCAAGGGCATGGCCGTTGGCGGCACTCTATTTGAATCCCTGGGATTTTCCTATCTCGGGCCGATTGATGGCCACGACCTGAACCAGCTGTTGCCGGTCCTGCGCACCGTGCGCGCTAGGGCCACCGGGCCAGTGCTGATCCACGTGCTGACCAAAAAGGGCAAAGGATACGCCCCCGCCGAGGCAGCGCGTGACAAGGGTCACGCCACCCAAAAATTCAATGTAATCACCGGCGAGCAGAAAAAGACGCCCTCAAATGCGCCCTCATATACCTCGGTGTATGGCAACGAATTGGTAAAACTGGCCGCTAGGGATGACAAAATCTGCGCGGTGACGGCGGCAATGCCCGACGGCACCGGGCTGAACCTGTTTGCCGAGCGTTATCCGTCGCGTTGTTTTGATGTTGGCATTGCCGAACAACATGGTGTCACCTTTTCGGCGGCGCTGGCTGCGGGTGGCATGAAACCGTTCTGCACAATGTACTCCACCTTCTTGCAGCGCGGCTATGACCAAGTGGTTCATGATGTCGCCATTCAGCGCCTGCCCGTACGGTTCGCCATCGACCGCGCCGGTCTGGTTGGCGCCGATGGGGCCACCCATGCGGGCAGTTTTGACATTGGGTTCATGGCCAACCTGCCGGGCATGGTGGTGATGGCCGCTGCGGACGAGGCTGAGTTGGTGCATATGGTCGCCACCGCTGCCGCGCATGACGATGGACCCATTGCCTTCCGCTATCCACGTGGCGAAGGTGAAGGCGTTGAAATGCCAGACGAGCCGCAGGTTCTCGAGATCGGCAAGGGCCGGATTATCCAGACCGGTGCGCGGGTGGCGCTGCTGTCCTTTGGCACCCGATTGGGAGAGGTCCGCAAGGCCGCCGAGGCACTCTCGACCAAGGGGATCACCCCGACAATTGCCGACGCCCGCTTTGCCAAACCGCTGGACCGCGAGATGATCTTGGACCTGGCTGCCAATCACGAGGCTCTGATCACCGTTGAGGAAGGCGCTGTGGGTGGCTTTGGCAGCCATGTGGCACAACTGCTGGCCGAAGAGGGCGTGTTTGATGCGGGCTTGAAATACCGGTCCATGGTGCTGCCGGATATCTTTATCGATCAGGCCAGCCCAGCGGATATGTACCGCGTTGCCGGCATGGATGCGGCGCAGATCGAAGCCAAAGTGCTGGCTGTTCTGGGTGTGGCGACGATTGGCGAGAAACGGGCCTGAAGCCAAACGCCAGGGCGGCGCCTGCGAATATTTAGGTCACAACGCAGGCGGCTCTGCCGGGGGAGTGAATTTCTCCATATCCTCGGCCTCGAACACCGCTGTCAGTCCGGTACGATAATCTGGGTATTGCAGCTTCACCCCCAGCTCTTCCTTAATCAGGGTATTCCTAACCCGCTTGTTCTCGCTGTAAAAGCTACGCGCCATAGGCGTCATTGCCGCCTCTTCAAATGGCACCTCGGGCGGCATGGGCAGGCCCAGAAGTTCAGCGGCATAGCTCAGCACGTCCTGCGGCGGCACCGGGACATCGTCACAGACATTGTAGATCGCGCCGGGATTGGGTTGCACAATTGAGGCCGCCAGCACCTGAGCAATGTCGTCAACATGAATGCGCGAGAACACCTGGCCCGGCTTGATGATCAGTCGCGCCTTACCGGTCATCAGCTTGGCAAAGGGGCCGCGACCCGGCCCGTAAATGCCGGCCAAGCGGAAGATGTGCAGCGGCAACCCCTCGATGGTCTGCCATTCAAACTCGGCCTGTGCGCGCCATTTACCGCGGTTGGCGGCGGGGGTTATCGGCGTGGTCTCGTCCACCCAGCCACCGTCGTGGTCGCCGTACACCACGGTGGTAGACAGATACCCGACCCACTCCAGATCCTTGGCGGCGGCGATCTTGTCGCGCAGGCCTGCCAGAACCGGGTCACCGTCAGCCGTGGGGGCAATCGACGACAAGATATGCGTCACGCCATCCAGCGAGACGTCCTCGCCGGGCCAGGTCAGCATCTCGACACCGTCGGCGGCGACGGTTTCACGCGAGGTTCCAATCACCCGCCAGCCAGCAGCCAGCAGTCGCCGCGCCAACGTGCTGGCAGTGTATCCGTATCCTAGGCAAAGCAGAGTTTTCGTCATGGTTTTTTACAGTCTGTGGCTATGTTTTGGCTTCATGTGCAGATTAACGTCTTAGGCGATAAGGGCTTCAGACGGGCCAGCCAAAATGTCGTAATCGGTGACAAATCCGGGTTTGACTGTCCGATGCCTCAATATTGATCGCCTGATGCCAATACCAGTGCAGATAAGTGGCAAAGTCGGGCAAACCACCCTGCACTGCATCAAAAGCTGCTGCAGCGCCCAGATCTGCGACATTGGCAGTGATATGATGGAAATCGACCTGCGCAAACAGAACTGAGGCTTTGCTAAAGAACCCCGCGTGAAAGGCTGCACTGGAATTTTGGGTCACCACAAAGTCACATCCCGCCAGAGCCTTGGCCATCGGCATTTCACTAAGGCGAAAGCGGCTGTGGCGGTGCGCCAGCTGCTCTAACGCGTCTATTTCTGACTGCGAATAACTCTCGTTTGGATGCAGTGTGGCTACGATTGGCAGGTTCAATTGCTGCAGCGTTGTTTCAATCATCTCGATTGGTGAACAACACTGAAAGGATCGGCAGGTCAGCAGTTTGCCCTGCAAAGGCATGTAGATATAGCCTTGCTTGCTGAACTGTGTTGCAATGTTCCCATGCAGTTTTTCTCGCCAATTGGTGAAAAAGGTATCCACCTCGGCCCGTGGTGCATCAATGGGCTTGAACTGTGCCCGCGCCACTTCCCAGTTCCACCGGGCACCGCTTTGGTCGATCTGCCAAAACGGACCACCGTAACAATTTCGAAACGTTAGCCCGCGGCCATTCAGCGGTGCTTCCATATGCACCAGAGAGTATTCCGGGCTACGCGCAGCGCGGTCCCGCGCCTGAGCCGTGTTGCGCATCAATTCCACCCGCATCCCCGCCTGACGCACCGCAGCACCAACTGCGTTGACGATCACATGTTTGCCCTCTTCGGCGCGGTTCAGGCCGTCTTTGGTCAGATAGAACCGCAACACATCCGAGGTGTTTTCAGGCATATCAGCCACATAGGCGTTTCTAGCGATGGGGCGCAGCTGTTCCAGAAATCGCTGTTTGCCGTGGGTTCGGTCCTGTCGCCGTTTCGGGACCAGCTTCAATTCTGACATCAGGCTGCTGAACAGCAAGAACCCAACGCTGGGGTCGACCGGCCCGGCGAGTTTGTAGCCATCAAAAAACGCCTCGATTGCATCCTGCGGCACCACTTGCCCCTGAGCGATGTCCTGAACCGGGCGCATGAATCGGGTATAGTCCAACAACAGTTTTGCAATGTCATGCCCCACCGGTGCGGCGCGCAATTTGCCGAAATCAATGCCACCAATTGAGCCTTCCGAGACAATCAGATTGCGCATGTGCAGATCGCCGTGCTGCAGACAGGACACGGTTTGACGACCTTCGAACTGCGGCGCGATTGCCTCCATATGGGCGATGCCGCTCAGGAACAGCCGTTTGGCGGGCACTTCGCGTCGGCCTGCTTCAATCTCGGCCCGTAATTCCCGCAGGTGTCGCAGAGTGTATTTCGGCTGGAAAATGCGCCGCTCATCCACATGCGCCCTATGGAATGTATCCAACCACTCGCCTGCCCGTTTCAGCAGGCCCATCTGCGTCGGCAGGTCACCCATAGCACGTTGCATTGGCTCGGCCAGCGGTTCTCCGTCGAGATAGGAAAACAGGCAGGATTGGGTTTCGATATCCATCCAGATCGGTCTGGGAACCTGATGTTCGGAAGATCCGGGAAAGGTTTCGAACACAGCCTTGTGGGTGTCAAATTGCCATTGGAAGGCTTCAGGTTTTTGCGGCCTCAACTGATGTTTGAAAATGTAGCAAAACCCATCCGCATGTGTCGCGCGATAGACAATGCGTGCACTTTCGCCATCATCGCGTTTTGACAGTTGCTTTAGTGACCATCCTTGTTGCGGCAAGTCTGCCTGCGCCAGCAAAGACGCCCAACCTTGTTCTGCCGAGCGCTCAAGTTCTGTCAAAAACATAATCAGCATGCGCTCCTTGGCTGTTGGGCGTTCTAAGCAACACCGGTGTCATAACCTCAATACTGGTGCGAAACAAACAGGGCCGCACCGTCAGATTGCAAGGTTGTCATTTCGTACAGAAGAAATACACGCTGACGATAGCGCTGACATCTTCTTGTCATCAAAGAGAGTGTATTCGGCAGATCAAGGTGCGTCAGGGGCTTGCGCTCGGCGCGACAATCATAACAATTGGCACATGACAGACATTGCTTTCCCAAGTTGGCCCGACGTCGCCCCAAAACTCATCTCAGTTGCCGCAGGACGCGCTTTTGCGGACATGGTTATCCGTCAGGGTAAGTGGGTTAACGTGCACACCCGCGAGGTGCTGGCCAATCATGACATCGCTATAGTTGCCGGGCGGATTGCCTATGTTGGGCCTGATGCGTCGTATTGCACGGGTCCAGATACTCAAATCATCGAGGCCAATGGCCGCTTTATGATCCCCGGTTTGTGCGACGCACATATGCACATCGAGAGCGGCATGCTAACCCCAGCCGAGTTTGCCCGTGCTGTGATCCCGCATGGCACCACCAGCATGTTCACCGACCCACATGAAATCGCCAATGTGTTGGGCTTGCAGGGTGTGAAATACATGCATGACGAGGCGCTGATGCAGCCCGTCAACATCTTTACCCAGATGCCCTCCTGCGCGCCGTCGGCGCCGGGGTTAGAGACAACTGGCTATGAAATATCCCCCGAAGACGTCGCCGAGGCGATGAGCTGGCCCGGCATTGTGGGGCTGGGGGAAATGATGAACTTCCCCGGCGTGGCAAATGCCGACCCCAAGATGCTGGCCGAGATTGCCGCGACCCAACGGGCAGGTAAAACTGTTGGCGGACACTATGCCTCGCCAGATCTTGGGCCCAATTTTGCGGCTTATGTGGCGGGTGGCCCGGCGGATGACCACGAGGGCACCTGCGAGGCGGACGCCATTGCGCGGGTGCGTCAGGGCATGCGGTCAATGATGCGGCTGGGCTCAGCGTGGTATGACGTTGAGACGCAGATCACTGCGGTGACCGAAAAGGGATTGGATCCGCGTAGCTTCATCCTGTGTACCGATGACTGCCATTCCGGCACTCTGGTCAATGACGGACACATGAACCGGGTGGTGCGCCACGCCATCGCCTGCGGATGTGATCCGGTGATCGCGCTGCAGATGGCCACCATCAACACCGCCACCCACTTTGGGCTTGAGCGCGACATTGGCTCGATCACGCCGGGACGTCGCGCGGATGTGATCCTGACCTCGGACCTGACAGAGCTGCCGATTGAAACGGTGATTGCTCGTGGGCAGATCGTAGCAGAAGCGGGCTCTATCAAGGTGGATTGTCCACATTTGGAATGGCCCGACAGTGCCCGTGGCACTATTCATCTGGGTCATGAACTGGCTGGCAAGGACTTTGAAATTGCCGCGCCTGATGGGGCCAACGGGGTCACGGCCAATGTTATCGGCGTGATTGAGAACCAGGCCCCGACCAAGGCGCTGAAGGCGGATCTACCTGTGCGCGAAGGCTTAGTTGAGGGCGACGGTGACACTATTCAGATTTCGCTGGTCGAACGGCACCGCGGCACTGGCGGCGTTACCAATGCCTTTGTCTCTGGGTTTGGCTATCAGGGCAAAATGGCGATGGCGTCGACCGTGGCGCATGACAGTCACCACATGATTGTTGTCGGCACCGATCGCGATCAAATGGCACTGGCGGCCAATCGTCTGGCCGAGGTTGGCGGCGGCGTTACCCTGTTCCGCGACGGTGAAGAGCTGGCATTGGTGGAACTGCCGATTGCCGGATTAATGTCAGACCAGCCCGCCACCAAAGTGGCCGCCAAGGCGCAAGCCTTGGGTGAGGCGATGCAGTCCTGTGGCTGCTCGCTGAACAACGCCTATATGCAGCACTCGCTGCTGGCGCTGGTGGTGATCCCCGAGTTGCGGATTTCCGACCTAGGTCTGGTCGATGTGCGTACATTTCAACAAATCCCAGTTATCGAGTCTGTTACATGATTTCCATTTCGCTGCCTCAGCACCCCAAACCCGAAGAATTCACCGATGCCGCAGCTGCCGTCGAGCGGTTGCAATTGCTGTACCAACAGGCCACCGACTTTCTGTGCTCGGGCTTTACCCAAGCAATGGCCGACGGCGCGCCGGGCAACCAGCGCATACGCGCCTTTTATCCTGAAGTTCGCATCACAACGGCCAGCTTTGCTCGGGTCGATAGCCGTCTCAGTTTTGGTCATGTGGCCGAGCCCGGTGCCTATGCCACCACAGTGACGCGGCCAGATCTGTTTGAGAACTACCTGACACAACAGATTGGCTTGCTAATCCGCAACTACGGTCAACCCATCACCATTGGCGTATCCGACACGCCGATTCCGGTTCATTTTGCCGTGGCTGCGCATCCCGGCCTGACGATCCCACAAGAGGGCGCTGCCGGCTTTACCCTGCGCGATGTGTTTGACGTGCCTGATCTGGCCACCACCAACGACGATATCGTCAACGGCACCTACACCCCGACCAATGACACTGGTCCGCTGGCACTATTCACTGCCCAGCGCGTCGACTACTCTCTGGCCCGGCTGGCGCATTATACCGCCACCGATCCGGAACATTTCCAGAATCACGTGTTGTTCACCAACTACCAGTTCTACGTCGCTGAATTTGAAGCCTATGCCCGCACCCAACTTGCGGATCCAGATTCGGGTTACACCAGCTTCGTCAGCACCGGAAACCACGAGATCACCTCGGTGGATACCAAAATCCCCGAGACCACCAAGCAACCCCAAATGCCCACCTTCCATCTGAAACGCGAAGATGGCAGTGGCATCACTCTGGTCAATATCGGCGTTGGCCCGTCGAACGCCAAAACCGCCACCGACCATATCGCCGTTCTGCGTCCGCATGCCTGGCTGATGGTTGGTCACTGTGCCGGGCTGCGCAACACCCAGGCGCTGGGGGATTTTGTTCTGGCACATGCCTATCTGCGCGAGGACCACGTGCTGGACGATGACCTGCCAGTCTGGACCCCAATTCCGGCGCTGGCAGAGATCCAGATCGCGCTGGAACAGGCGGTAGAAGAAGTGACCGAATTGCAAGGTTATGACCTGAAACGGATCATGCGTACCGGCACTGTTGCCACCATCGACAATCGCAACTGGGAGTTGCGCGACCAATCCGGCCCTGTGCAGCGGCTTAGCCAGTCCCGCGCCGTGGCATTGGATATGGAGAGCGCCACAATCGCCGCCAATGGCTATCGGTTCCGGGTTCCATATGGCACGCTACTATGCGTTTCCGACAAGCCGCTGCATGGCGAATTAAAACTACCGGGCATGGCCTCTGACTTTTATCGCACCCAGGTATCACGGCATCTAATGATCGGAATACGCGCAATGGAACGCCTGCGCGGCATGCCATTAGAGCGCTTACACAGCCGAAAATTACGCTCTTTCGATGAAACGGCCTTTCTATAAAGGTGTTTTCTGCGTAATTCAGCCGAAAATCGTTGGTTTTCCCCATATTTCGTTACACCAATCGTTGTGTTAGCCCACAACATAACGCTAAGATTACGCAATGAGGCCCCATAAGTCGGGCAGACGTAAGGAGACAAAGAATGTCCAAACCAATGACAAAAACCCAGCTCGTTGCCGCTCTGGCTGAAGATATGGGCAGTGATAAAAAAGCCGCTGGCGCAGCTCTGGAAGCTGTTTGCGCGCTGATCACCCGTGAAGTTTCCGGCGGCGGTGCCGTGACTCTACCGGGCGTTGGCAAAATCTATTGCCGCGAACGCCCCGAGCGCGAAGTGCGCAACCCTGCCACTGGCGAGAAGTTCATGAAAGACGCTGACAAGGTGGTCAAAATGACCATCGCCAAAGCGCTGAAAGACAGCGTTAACGGCTAAGCTTGAATAAGCTTTGAAATTAGGAAAGGGTCGCCCCACTGGGCGGCCCTTTTTTTGTGCCGTTGTGTTTGTGTTCGGGGGAACCAGAATGGACGGCGTAAATCTGTTGTTGATCATGGGCGCAGGGTTGCTGGCGGCGGCCAGTCCGGGCCCGGCGACGCTGACAATTGCCGGCACCTCGATGCAGCACGGCCGCCGCACAGGATTGGCCTTAGCCTTGGGCATCACTGCAGGATCGCTGACCTGGTCATTTGCCGCAGCGTTTGGTCTTGGCGCAATCATGCTGGCCAATAGCTGGGTTTTCGGCGTCATTCGATATGTCGGTGCTGCCTACCTGCTGTATCTCGCTGTGCGCTCGGCCCGCTCGGCTTTGCGCCCCGGTGCAACTCAATTGAAGACATCATCATCACCATCATTGAAGACAGCCTTTGGCAAAGGCCTGGCTCTGCATTTGACCAATCCCAAGGCGGTCTTATTCTTTGGCTCGGTCTACGCCATCGCCATCCCACCCGGCACTGCACCGACGGTTCTGCTGACGGTCATCGCGGTGGTCAGCCTGCAAAGCGCCATCATCTTTCACGGCTATGCACTGCTGTTTTCCAGCGCATCGGCGGCGCGCATTTATCTGCGGCTGCGCCGAGTTTTCGAAACCGTGTTTGCTGCCGCCTTTGCCACCGCCAGCTGGCAGATCTTCACGGCCAAACTCGGCTGATCACCGCAGCGACAACAAATAGTCTGCATTCAAAGTAAGGAACATCTTTTAATGGACGCACGCGCAATTGCCATGGGGCTTGCCTTTGCCCTGATGTGGTCCTCGGCCTTTACCTCGGCGCGGATCATCGTCGCGGATGCCTCGCCGCTGTTCTCACTGGCGCTGCGCTTTTTGATATCCGGGTTGCTCGGCGTGGCGATCGCCTTTGCGCTGGGTCAGTCCTGGCGTCTTACCCGCAATCAATGGCGTGCCACTATTATCTTTGGTGTCTGCCAAAACGCGCTTTACCTCGGTCTCAATTTTGTCGCCATGCAAACCATCCAGGCCTCTCTCGCTGCCATCATCGCCGCCACCATGCCGTTACTGGTCGCTCTGGCGTCCTGGTTATTGTTCAAGGAACGGCTGAAGCCGCTGGGGATCGCTGGGCTGATGGCCGGAGTGCTTGGCGTATCTCTGATCATGGGCTCGCGAATTAGCGCCGGAGTGGATCTTTTCGGCATGGCTCTTTGTGGGCTTGGCGTGCTGGCACTGGCAATCGCCACACTAGCCCTACGAGGGGCCACCTCGGGCGGTAATTTCATGATGGTGGTGGGACTGCAGATGCTGATCGGGTCCGCCCTGTTGTTTGTGGCGGCACCACTGTTCGAGGACATCTATATCAATCCCACGCTGCCACTGGTCCTAGCCTTTGCCTACACCACGCTGGTACCCGGCCTGATCGCCACCTTTATCTGGGTGCTGCTGCTGAACCGCATCGGGCCGCTGCGCGCCGCCACCTTCCATTTTCTCAACCCGGTGTTTGGCGTTGCCATCGCCAGCCTGTTGCTGGGCGAGCGTTTAGGGCCGCTGGATCTGATCGGCGTACTGATTGTCACCACCGGCATCCTGGCCGTGCAATTGTCCCGTCAACCCGCCGCACCAGTAAAGACAGATGCAGATCCCGCGCGTTCAGGCTAAGATCCCCCAGAGAAAAGGCGGAGACTACTATGAGTGACACATTAGATCAGGTGCTACAGGCTATCGACACGGCCAATGCGGCAGACCCCAACCTTGAGGACGGCCAACCAGCATCGCTGCTCTATGGCCAACGCATGAGCAGCGAGCTGGCGCGACTTTTCCCCGATTCGAGCGGGACGCTGCAAATCGCGGCCCGAGGCCAGCATGTAGAGCGTTGGAAGCTGAAACGTGACACCTATCCCCAGGGCCGCGTGGGCTATCTCACCTGGCGCAAAGATCAGGGCCGCCATCATGCCGATGTGGTTGCCAAATTGATGCAGGATGCAGGTTATGACGCATCTGACATCGAGACCACCGGCCAGATGCTGCGCAAGGAAGGTCTGAAACGGGATGCAAACGTACAGGCGCTGGAAGACGTAATCTGTTTTGTCTTCATCAAGTGGTATTTTGCCCCCTTTGCCGCCAAGCACTCGCCCGAAAAAATCCAAAACATCGTGGAAAAAACCGCGCGCAAAATGTCTACCGAGGGCCGCGCTCGTGTGTTGCAAGAGTTCAATCTGCCCGCTGAATTGGCCAGCGCTTTCACCAGCTAGCACTCCCACCCGGCGTCAGGCTATCGCGATCATCCCTACCAGTTGCGCATGATCGCGCCTTTGGTCCTGCTATGGCACCAGTTGCAGGCGCTCCGTTCAGATCAATTGACCAAGTTTCTTTTTGCCCAAAATACTCAAATCCTAGACTCCAACCGTGTAACCATCCTTCCAAAAGATGCACAGTTTCGCGAGCGATCTGAAATACTACTTTGCATGCCCCAAAAAACTTCCCATGTAATGGCTCAACGCGTTTAATCGGAGACCCAGATGTCGAAATACAGCAAAAACCCGAACGTCATCGCCACCCTGTCGCCCGAAGAATATCTCGTCACCCAGAATGCAGGCACCGAACGGCCCGGTACGGGTAAACTGCTCGGCAACAAGGAACCGGGTCTTTATGTGGATATCGTGTCGGGTGAACCGCTGTTTGCCTCCGCCGACAAATACGAAAGCGGTTGCGGTTGGCCCAGTTTTACCAAACCGGTCGAACCCGCCCTTGTGCAAGAACTGCAGGACAGCACCCTTGGGATGGTCCGCACCGAAGTTCGCTCAACCCACGGCGATAGCCACCTTGGCCACGTCTTTCCTGATGGCCCAGCAGACCGCGGCGGGTTGCGCTATTGCATCAACTCGGCCGCTCTGCGCTTTGTTCACCGTGACGACATGGCTGGCGAGGGCTACGCCGACTACATCAATCAAGTGGAGGATGTGACATGAGCAACACCGAACGCGCCGTTCTGGCTGGAGGCTGCTTCTGGGGCATGCAGGATTTGATTCGCAAACGCCCCGGCGTGATCAGCACGCGGGTTGGTTATACTGGCGGCGACGTGCAAAACGCCACCTATCGCAACCACGGCACCCATGCCGAGGGCATTGAAATCGTCTTTGACCCGGCAGTGACCTCGTTCCGCCAATTGCTGGAATTTTTCTTTCAGATTCACGACCCCTCCACTGCCAACCAACAGGGCAATGACCTTGGAATGAGCTATCGCTCAGCCATCTATGTCACCAGCGAAGCGCAAAAGGCAGTTGCCGAGGACACTATCGCCGATGTCGATGCTTCAGGTCTGTGGCCCGGCAAAGTGGTAACAGAGGTCGAAGCCGTGTCAGAGTTCTGGCAGGCCGAACCTGAACACCAAGACTACCTGCAAAATCGACCCGGCGGCTATACCTGCCACTTTGCCCGTCCCGACTGGGTGCTACCAAAACGGGCCAAGGCCTCCTAGGTCGGTAAACCCTATCCCAATCGCTGCGCAGCCCAGCGCGCTGCCTCGGCGACGGTTGCATCAAAGTCATTGGCCAATGTCTGCGCTACTGGGCGCAGTCTGTTGTCCCCGGAATTGCCAATCGCATAAAGAACGTTACGCACAAACCGATCACGGCCAATGCGCTTGATCGGTGAACCAGAGAACATTGCCCGGAACTCAGCGTTATCCAACGTTGCCAACTCAGCTAGCTTTGGAGCCTTCAATTCCTCGCGCGCTGCATAGCGCATATCGCTTGCCGCTACCGCAAACTTGTTCCAGGGGCAGGCTGCCAGACAGTCGTCACAACCATAAATATGGTTGCCCAGTTTGCTGCGCAACTCTTCGTCGACTGGCCCCTTATGCTCAATCGTCAGATAAGAAATGCAGCGCCGTGCATCCAACTGATAGGGCGCGACAAAAGCATCGGTTGGGCAAGCATCCAAGCAGCTCCGACAAGATCCACAGCGATCCGGCTCAGCCTCATCGACGGGCAGATCCAAAGTGGTAAAAACAGAGCCCAAAAAGGCCCAATTCCCCCAATCCCGACTGACCAGATTGCTGTGCTTGCCCATCCAGCCCAGTCCCGCCGCCTGTCCCAGCGCCTTTTCCGGCACCGGTGCAGTGTCGACAAAAACCTTCACTTCTGGCGTCATGCCCTGTTTTTCAGCCTCCGCAATCAGCCAGCGCGCCAGCCGTTTCAGCCGTTTTTTGACCAGGTCGTGATAGTCCTTGTTCTGCGCATAGACTGAAATTGCGCCGCGATCGCGATGCGCCAGGATCTCCATCGGATCTACCTCAGGCGCATAACTTTCCGCCAGCATGATCACCGACCGCGCCTCCGGCCACAGCAGTGCCGGATCGCCGCGCCAATGGGTGCGTTCAGCCATCCAGCCCATCTGGCCGTGGTATTCGGCCTCAATGAACGCCGCCAACCGCCCGGGCACCTGCGGCACATCCCAGGGGCGACAGATCCGGCACGACACAAACCCCTCTTCCAGGGCCCGCTTTACCAGAGCTTCCTTAAGTGCAGTTCCCATATTTCTTCTTGTCCCAAATACCTTCGGGGGGAGCCGACAGGCGATGGGGGCAGACAGCCCCCAGTCACTTCAGCCTATCAAAAATCCAGATCAGCGTAATGCGCCGGAGGCCGAAACCCCGGCACCTGATCGGCCAGGATCGACCTGAACGCAGGCCGCGATTTAATCTTGGCATACCAGTCCTTGACCACTGCTGACCGGTTCCAATCCACATCCGAGATATAGTCCAGCGACGAAAGATGCGCAGCAGCTGCAAAATCGGCCAGTGTCATCACATCGCCAGCCAGCCAACGCCGCTGATCCAGCAACCAGGCCATATAATCCAGATGGTACTTGATCGCCTTGGCGCCATCTTTGACGTTGCGACTATCCGGGTAGCCCTGACCGGACATTTTCTTGTTCACCCGCTCATACAGAAGCTTCGAGGTTACCTCGTGGTGAAACTTGTCGTCAAACCAAGACACCAGCCTGCGCACCTCATAGCGTCCCTCGGGATCTTTAGGCATCAGCAGCGGTTCGGGACGGGTTTCTTCCAGATACTCACAGATCGCTGCGCTTTCGGCCATCATCTTGCCATCCAGCCGGATCACCGGCACCTTAGCCGCCGGGTTGCGCCGCAGGAAATCGGGATCCGCCTCCCAATAGCGTTCCTCGACCAGATCTACTTCGATCTTCTTTTCCGCCAATGACAGGCGGACTTTGCGGCAAAAGGGAGAGAGCGGTACGTGGTACAGGCGGGCCATGTGGGTCAGATGCGTCCAGAAACAAAAGAAAGGTGCATTTCAGCAATGCCCCGACTCGCCGGGAAATTCAATCCTCGAAACACGCAGAACGACCATCTGCGCGGATGGTAGCCGCCCCATCCGCGATCTGAGTGGCCCGACGCTTGACCCCTGCGCTGGGTTTCACAGCCGACCGGCTTTTGGGGGCAGGTAGTAGCGCCGCCAGCAGCGCCGCCTGACGCGCGCTCAATTGATCTGGGGTCACATCGAAATAGCGCCGCGCCGCAGCCTCGACACCAAAAATGCCTTCTCCCATTTCGGCAACATTTAAATAGACTTCCACGATCCGCCGCTTGCTCCAAACGGCCTCGACCGCAGGAGTAATGAGAGTTTCCAGCGCCTTACGCAGCCAACTGCGATTCTGCCAAAGGAATACATTCTTCACTACCTGCTGCGAAATAGTCGACCCACCCCGCTGGCTGCCTTCGTCCAACACCGCCCGGACCGCCTGCACATCAATGCCCCAGTGTTGGCAAAACCGGGCATCCTCGGCCGCCACAACCGATCGCGCCATGACCGGAGCAATATCCTCCAGCGCCACCCATTTTTGGTCAATTGTTCCCAGCCGACTGCTTTCGGTCCACATGGTATGCGTCGTCGGAGGATTCACCAGCGCATACAATAAAATAAAAAAACCAATTAGCGCCGCCACTGCCAACACTGCGCGCAACAGCCAGCGCCGCAGCCATAACATCGGGCTCAGTTTCTTTTTGCTTTTGGATTTCTTCTTCTTAGCCATGATCCTCTATAGGCCAGCAACAGGCTGCACACCAACCGCAAAAAGCGATCCATCCTGAACTGCATCAGGCAGCTGGTAGCGTCACGCAGCAGGTAAGTCACTTAATAGATACAGCCCCGCAGGCGACCAGCCTGCGGGGCATTTTTGTTACAGATTACTCGGCTAGAACCGCCGCGTCTTCGACTGTCAGCGGATGTGGCAGGTGTACCAGCATCTCAATCGGGCAAACCTGCAGGAAGTTACCCCTCTCGGTTTCCCAATGCTGTAAGATATCAGCGGCCTTACGGCTGCCAGTCTCTTCCAGATGACGTTCGATCAGACCCTTCAGCTGATTTTCCCAATGTGCCACGGTCACCGGGTTGATCACCAGGGTCTCCATGTTCATCATGGTTTCAGCCTTACCCTCTGGATTATAGAGGAACGCCATGCCACCGGTCATACCTGCGCCAAAGTTGGCACCGATAGAACCCAGGATCACCGCCACACCGCCGGTCATATACTCACAGCCGCAAGCGCCGCAGCCCTCGATCACCACCTTGGCACCCGAATTGCGTACCGCAAAACGCTCGCCTGCGCGACCTGCTGCAAACAGATATCCAGCGGTAGCCCCGTACAGCACGGTATTACCAATGATCGTATTCTCGGAGGCAACCAGCGGGCTGACCTGCGGTGGGCGCACCACGATGATGCCACCGGACAGACCTTTGCCAACATAGTCGTTCGCATCCCCCGACACTTCCAACCTCAACCCAGGCGCTGCAAAGGCCCCCAGCGATTGGCCAGCCGATCCCTGCAGTTTCACCGTCAGGTGATCCGGTTGGAACGAGTTACGCATACCAAAGTTACGCACGATATGGCTCGAGGTGCGGGTGCCGACAGAGCGGTCGGTGTTCTGCACCGCATAAGACAGCTGCATCTTCTCGCCATCCTGCAGGAACCGAGCCGCATCGCGGACTATCTCGGCGTCCAGTGCATCCGGCACCACGTTGCGCTCTTTGTTGCGGTCATAGACGATATCTGCCGCACCATCGACGGTAATTAGCAGCGGGTTCAGGTCCAGATCATCCAGATGCGCCGAGCCCCGGCTGACCTGAGCCAGCAGATCAGCACGACCAACTACGTCACCCAGACTGCGCGCACCAAGAGAGGCCAGGATCTCGCGGACTTCCTGCGCATAGAAGGTGATCAGATTAACGACCTTATCGGCGTTACCAGTGAACTTACCGCGTAGCGCGTCGTCCTGCGTACAGACGCCAACCGGGCAGGTGTTGGACTGGCACTGACGTACCATGATGCAGCCCATCGCAATCAGTGCAGCGGTGCCAATGCCGTATTCCTCGGCCCCCAGCATTGCCGCCATGACGATGTCACGCCCGGTACGCAGACCACCATCGGTGCGCAGCGTCACCCGTTCGCGCAGGTTGTTCATCGCAAGCACCTGATGTGCTTCGGTCAGGCCCATTTCCCACGGCAAGCCACAATATTTGATCGAGGTTGCCGGAGACGCTGCAGTGCCGCCGTTATGACCCGAAATCAGGATCACGTCGGCCTTGGCCTTGGCCACACCAGCGGCAATGGTGCCAACGCCCGAAGAGGCCACCAGCTTCACCGTCACTTTACAACGCGGGTTGATCTGTTTGAGGTCATAGATCAGCTGCGCCAGATCCTCGATCGAATAGATATCGTGGTGCGGCGGCGGCGAGATCAGCGTCACACCCTTGATCGAGTGACGCAGACGCGCAATCAGGTCGGTGACTTTAATGCCTGGCAATTGGCCACCCTCACCGGGCTTGGCACCCTGCGCGACTTTGATCTCCAGCTCTTCGCACTGGTTCAGGTATTCAGCAGTGACGCCAAACCGTCCCGAGGCCACCTGTTTGATCTTGGCAGATGGGTTGTCGCCATTGGGTTCCGGCACAAAATGGGCCGGATCTTCACCGCCCTCACCCGAATCCGATTTGGCACCGATCCGGTTCATCGCGACGTTCAAGGTCTTGTGCGCCTCAGGTGACAGCGCCCCTAGTGACATGCCCGGAGTGACAAACCGCTTGCGGATGGAAGTGATGCTTTCCACCTCCTCAATCGGCACGGCTTCACCCAGCGGCTTGAAATCCAGCAGGTCACGCAGATGGATCGGCGGATTGCTCTTCATCTTGGCGGAATACTGCTTCCACAACTCAAACGAGGCACGGTTACAGGCCATTTGCAGCATATGCATCGAGGTGGCTTCCCAGGCGTGGGTTTCACCCGACTTGCGCGCCTTGTAGAAACCACCAACCGGCAGCACGTCCAGACCTGCGTCCCAGGCCTTGGCATGAACCTGTTCAGCTTTGGTCTGAATGCCAGTGACACCAATGCCGGAAATCCGGCTGGTCATACCGGGGAAGAATTCGGCGCACATGGCGCGCGACAGGCCCACGGCCTCAAAATTCAAACCGCCGCGATACGAGGAAATCACCGAGATCCCCATTTTGGCCATGATCTTGAGCAGACCCTGATCAATCGCATTACGATAGCGGGTGACGTTTTGTGTCAGGGTGCCATCCAGCAGCCCACGCTCAACCCGATCCGCCAGCGAATCCTCGGCCAGATAGGCGTTGACCACGGTGGCACCACAGCCGATTAGCACCGCAAAATAATGCGGATCAATGCATTCCGCCGCCCGGACGTTCAGCGAACAGAAAGTACGCAGCCCGTGACGGGTCAGATGCGAATGCACCGCGCTGGTGGCCAGAATCATCGGCACTGCCACTTTGTCAGCACTGGAATACTGATCGGTCAGCACCAAGTGGCCAGCACCCGATCGCACAGCGTCTTCCGCCTCGGAGCGAATGCGCGCCAGGGCTGCGCTTAGCGCGCCTTCACCAGCAACAAAGCTACAGTCGATCTCGGCCAGCGGCGCGTTGAATTCCTCGGTCAGCTTGTCCCATTGGGCGTTGCCAACAAAGGGGCTCTCCAGCACGATTATCTCGGTCTGGGTGCTGTTTTCTTCCAACACGTTCTTAAGATTTCCAAAGCGCGTTTTCAGGCTCATCACCCGGGATTCGCGCAGAGAATCAATTGGCGGGTTAGTCACCTGCGAGAAGTTTTGGCGGAAGAAGTGGCTCAGCGGCCGGTACATCTTGGATAACACCGCGCTGGGGGTGTCATCGCCCATCGAGGCCAAGGCTTCTTTGCCATCCTCAGCCATCGGCGACAGGACGTGTTCCAGCTCTTCGATGCTGTAACCCGCTGCAATCTGACGCTTGCGCAGCTCACTGCCGCTGAACAGGGCCTGTTCACTCACCCCAGTCAAAGAATCTTCCAGATTGTTGATCTTGCCAACCCATTCGCCGAATGGCCGCGCTGCAGCCAGTTGATCCTTGATCTCGGCGTCGCGGAACAGCTTGCCCTCTTTCATATCGACAGCAATCATCTGGCCCGGGCCCAATGCGCCCTTTTCCACCACTGTGGCTTCATCAATCGGCACCATGCCAGCCTCGGATCCCGCAATCAGCAGCCCGTCACCAGTGATCACATAGCGCATCGGGCGCAAACCGTTGCGATCCAAACCTGCACAGACCCAGCGACCATCGGTCATCGCCAGTGCAGCAGGGCCATCCCAGGGTTCCATCACCGAATTACAATAGGAATACATATCCACCCAAGGTTGCGGCAGCTCCACCGCCTGCTTGGACCAGCTTTCGGGTACTAGCATGGTCTTGGCCATTGGCGCAGTCCGACCAGCCCGGACCAGCACTTCGAACACACAGTCCAGCGCCGCCGAATCGGAGGCTCCACCTGGCACGATTGGTTTGATGTCCTCGGCCATGTCGCCAAAGAACGAGCTGGCCATGCGGATCTCGTGGCTCTTCATCCAGTTCAGGTTGCCCTTCAGCGTGTTGATCTCGCCGTTATGGGCCAACATGCGGAACGGCTGTGCCAGCCACCACTGTGGGAAAGTATTGGTGGAATAGCGCTGGTGGTACAACGCAAAGGCGCTCTCGAACCGTTCATCCATCAGGTCGGGGTAAAACACCGCAACCTGCTCGGCCAACATCATACCTTTGTAGATGATCGAGCGGCAGGACAGTGACGCGATATACATCTCGGACACATGGGCGGCTGCGGCAGCCTTCTCAATCCGACGACGAATCACGTAGAGCTCACGCTCGAATGTTTCCTCGTCAACACCCTTGGAGTTGCTGATCAGGATCTGCTCGATCTCTGGGCGGGTGGCGTTGGCCTTGTCGCCCAGGCAGGTCACATCCACCGGCACATGACGCCAGCCGTAAATGTAATAGCCCATCCGCAGCACTTCGCTCTCGACGATGATCCGGCAGGTTTCTTGCGCGCCAAAATCGGTGCGCGGCAGGAACACCTGCCCCACCGCCATCAGTTGATTTTCGCGTGGCTCGTGACCGGTGCGTTTGATCTGGTCATAGAAAAACCGAACCGGGATATCCACGTGAATACCAGCGCCATCGCCGGTCTTACCATCGGCATCCACAGCCCCACGGTGCCAGATCGCCTTTAGCGCATCAATACCGGCTTCAACCACCTTGCGGCTTTTCTTGCCGTCAATCGAGACAACCAGACCAACACCACAGGAAGAGTGTTCTTCTGCCTCGGAATAAAGACCCTTTTCCGCCATGAAACGGCGTTTAGTCTCTTCGGCACGCACCCATTCAGCATCATATTTAGTCATTGGTCGTCTCCTTCGTCGGGTGCGAACAGGGCGATTGTTTCAGCCGTTGTTAGCCGTTTATGGTCTCCGGACAGCGCATAGCCTTCCGGTTTCAAGTCGCTGAAAAACTCCAGCGTCAGAGTGTTGTCAGCGGCGTTGTCAAACAACCCAGCCGCCAGGTTTTTGTGGTCGTCATGCACGGTGGCGTACCACAGCACTGATCCACAGCTGTCGCAGAACCCACGTTCAGCCCAGTCGGACGAACGGTAGATCTTTGCCGGGCCAGTGATGGTAATTGAGCCTGATTTCGTCGGAACAGACATATACATGCTGCTGGTCCAGCGGCGGCACATGTCGCAATGGCAGGCCCGGACAACTGGCTCAGCGCGAGTTGCCGTAACCGTCACCGCGCCACACATGCACTGGCCTTTCAACTCGCTCATCCCATTGTATCCTCTTGCTACGGAGGTCGCCCGACCCTTTGGCTTTGCTATACTATACTAACACTCTGTGCCTATTCGGCAGCCACTGCAGCCTTTGCATTCATCTGGTCCAGAATTGCCTCGGCGCAGTCGCGGCCATCCTTGATTGCCCAAACCACCAGTGAGGCACCGCGTACGATGTCACCCACGGCATAGACTCCCTCCAGGTCGGTGGCGCCGGTCGTGAATGCAGCCTTGATGGTCCCCCAGCGAGTCACCGGCAGATCTGGCTGTCCCCACAATGTGGGCAGATCTTCCGGCTCAAAGCCCAGGGCCTTAATCACCAGGTCGGCCTTTTCGACAAAATCAGCACCTTCGATCACCTCGGGGGCTTGTCGACCCGAAGCATCCGGCTGGCCAAGGCGCATTTTCTGCACCATCACCCCGGTGACTTTACCATTGTCATCAGTGAAACCCTTGGGCGCCGACAGCCACTCAAAAATCACACCTTCTTCTTCGGCGTTCTGTGTTTCGCGCTGCGAGCCCGGCATATTGGCACGGTCCCTGCGGTACAGACATTTGACCGAGATAGCGCCCTGGCGGATCGAGGTGCGCACGCAGTCCATGGCAGTGTCACCCCCACCAATCACCACAACGCGCTTACCTTCGGCGTTCATCTGGCCGCTGGTGAACTCGGCCACATCGTCGCCAAAGCTCTTCTTGTTTGACACGGTGAGGAAATCGATCGCTTTCTCAACACCAGCGGCACCGCTGCCCGGCATCGCCAGATCGCGAGACTTGTAAACACCGGTGGCAATAATCACTGCATCATGTTTGGCGCGAAGCTCATCAAACGAGATATCTTCGCCAATTGCGCAGTTCAGTTCAAAAGTGACGCCGCCATCTGCCAGCAAATCGTTGCGACGCTGAACCACATCTTTTTCTAGTTTGAACCCGGGGATGCCATACATCAGCAGCCCGCCAGCTCGATCCGAACGGTCGTAGACTGTGACCTGCACCCCAGCCTGGCGCAGCCTGTCTGCTGCAGCCAAACCACCGGGACCGGCGCCAATAATACCTACGCTTTCGGACCGCTCTATGGATGGAGAATTCGGCTTAACCCAGCCCTTATCCCAAGCAGTGTCAGTGATGTATTTCTCGACTGCACCAATGGTCACAGTACCATGACCCGACTGCTCGATCACACAATTGCCTTCGCACAACCGGTCCTGCGGGCAGATACGACCACAGATCTCGGGGAAGGTGTTGGTGGCCTGGCTAACCTGATAGGCTTCTTCCAGACGGCCAGTCGCAGTCAGCTGCAGCCAATCGGGAATGTTGTTGTGTAACGGGCAATGGGACTGGCAATAGGGCACACCACATTGACTGCAGCGACTAGACTGCTCTTTTGCCTTGGCAGCGGCGTATTCGGCATAGATTTCATCGAAATCTTCCCTACGCACCTCGGCGTCGCGCTTCTCGGGCATAACGCGCTCGATTTGCACGAATTTGAGCATCGGTTGCTTGGCCACGGGTCAGACTCCCTGATTTGGCTGGCTGCGATTTTTAGATATCAGAGCACGTTGGATTTAATGTCAGCATTACTGACCTTAAATGCCAGCACTTACTGCCTGATACCGGATCCAGCACAGATGTACAGAGATTTTGGGTCTCATATCGGACCTAAATCAGAGACTTTCATTTAAAACACTGCACTTATACATAGAGACTACATGTTCCGATTTTCCCCTGGCCAGCAGGATACTGATTTCCATGCCCCTTTTTCAACTTATCCTTGTGGCACTCATTCAGGGCATAACCGAATTCCTGCCAGTCTCCTCGTCTGGTCATCTGATTCTTCTGCCCAGCCTGACCGGCCTGCAAGACCAGGGCCAGTTGATTGATGTCGCGGCGCACATCGGCACCCTGACAGCGGTGGTGATCTATTTCTGGAGCGACGTGCGCGTGGGGCTATTGGGCCTACCCCGCCTGATGACCGGACGCGCCGACACACCAGGCTCAAAACTGGCACTGGGATTGGTGGTCGCCACAATCCCCACAGTGATCTTTGGCGCCTTTCTGCACTTTACCGGCCTCAGCGAGGCCCTACGGTCAATGACAGTGATCGGCTGGACCATGTTGGGTTTTGGGATTGTACTCTATATAGCCGACCAGAAGGGCTGCACCGACAAAATCACCAGCGACTGGGAGCTAAAAGACGCGCTGATCATGGGGTTGTGGCAGATGCTGGCGCTGATCCCCGGCACCTCGCGTTCAGGAATAACCATTACCGGAGCACGCCAGTTGGGTTACAACCGCACCGATGGCGCCCGCATTTCAATGCTGATGTCGATCCCGGTGATTGTCGCCTCGGGGGTTCTTCTGGGCAGCGAGATGGCTGTCGAGGCCAATGCCGCCGTGTTTCGTGATGCAGGTATTGTCGCGCTGCTTTCCATGCTCTCGGCCCTGCTGGCCCTCAGCCTGATGATGCGCCTGCTGCGCAGTGTCAGCTTTACGCCCTACGTCATCTACCGGGTGATTCTCGGCGTCATACTTCTCAGCTTCGCCTACAGCAGCTAATCTTCAACAATGCTGTTTTCGTAGGGTGCGTGCTTGCACGCACCGCTACAGGTCTTCGATCAACCGTCGTGGCGCAGATTGCGCGCTGATGCGGTAATCGCGTCATACTGACCCGAAGGACGGAACTTCCACAGGTAATCTGGAAGAACCGAGCCAAGAGTCACCGGCTGCAACTCCAGATCCGCAAACCCCTTGGCACCCTCGGACACCACATTGTCACGCTTCAACCCGCGTAGCTGGTCACGGGTCAGCACACCATTCGAGATAAGCTGAAAACTTGCGGCCTGCATCATGTCAAAGCCAAAGGCCATCATCCAAGCGACAAACCCTGGCATCGAGATCACCAGACGGCGACGGTGGATCACTGTCAGCATCTCATCCATCAGCGCCCGGAAGCTTTTCACTTCTGGTCCACCCAACTCGTAGACACCGCTTTCTGCCTCACCTAGCAAACCTTTGACAGCAGCCTTGGCCACGTCATCGGCAAACACCGGCTGAAACAGGGTTTTGCCACTGGCGATCGGCAGCACCGGACCCAGCCGGGTCATGCCAGCAAAGCGATTAAAGAAATTGTCTTCGGTGCCAAACACAACTGATGGCCGCAGGATCATCGCATCCGGCATGTGCTGCAGCACTGCCGCCTCGCCCGCCGCCTTGGTCTGCCCATAAGTGCTCGGCGCACTTGCGTCAGCGCCAATCGCTGACAGGTGCACCATGCTGGCGACGCCTTGATCTGCCGCAATCCGGGCGATCCGCTCGGCACCGTCGACATGTACCGCCTGAAAACTGTTTTTGCCCAACTCATTAAGAACTCCGACGCAGTTCACCACCGCATCCGCGCCCTGCATCACGGCAGCAACCGAAGCATCATCCCGGATATTGCAGAACACCGGTTCAACCTGCCCCGGGACGCCATAAGGCTTTACGTGCATGGCTTCATTGGGGCGACGCACGGCAACCCGCACCCGCCAGCCTTCTTTGGCCATGCGGCGCGCAATGTAGCGGCCCACAAAACCAGACCCGCCATAGATCGTGACCAGTTTGGACATCTTTTGGCTCCTAACGTTAGCTGTTGATCCGATCTACCGCTCTACGCCCCTGCAAACAAGGCGCAAAACACCGCAGATTGACAGCAAACGTCCGCTTTTCGCGGGCCTATATTTATCAACCTACAGACCTCCGTCTCCGAAGACAGAAAAAAGTGCGATATTCCATTTGACGCCCCCTGCGACTCCGCCTATACGCCGCTTCACTACCCCCGTGCCCAGATGGCGGAATGGTAGACGCGCTGGCTTCAGGTGCCAGTGACCGCAAGGTCGTGGAGGTTCGAGTCCTCTTCTGGGCACCATTTTTCCCTTTAGTGATGCATTGTGGCGCTTGTTCACCTCGTGAGTACACGTTGTATTGAACTAAATCTGTAGAAATTTGAACGCCTGCGTAACACGTCGACTTTCCATTTGACGCCCCTTGCGACTCCACCTATACGCCCCTCACTACCCCGTGCCCAGATGGCGGAATGGTAGACGCGCTGGCTTCAGGTGCCAGTGACCGCAAGGTCGTGGAGGTTCGAGTCCTCTTCTGGGCACCA
>MAAC01009680.1_pt1 | contig 108665 bp, 103 predicted proteins | sample 1115981 | NCBI WGS metagenome assembly MAAC01 (sample SAMN04961126, study PRJNA320927) | seawater metagenome | isolation source: sample BD02T64 sea water enriched with oil for 64 days | place: USA:Gulf of Mexico | collected 2013-07-27 | reverse complement strand
TGACGGCAAAGAAATGATGAAAGCGGCATGATAACCAAACCCGATACACCTTAACTCAGCCGCAAACCTGTTCGGAAAAGCAGAACCACTTCACTATTAAGGTAATCTTCTCTATTATCCGAAAGAAACAGTTTCAGTCAGACCTCATATCTCCGTTCAATCAGTTTGCGAGCTTGGGCGCCTAAATCCCTCCACAACTCAGACCTAATCAGGTTTCGGAAAACTTTGCGCCCGAACCTCTACTTTCAACAGTAACCGCGCCCGCTCGATTACGGGTCGGTCGATCATTTTTCCGTCCAGACGGATCGCGCCCTTTATGTCTGTCTTATCGGCCGCGTTTACGACACGTTCAGCCCAGGCAATAGTTTCTGGAGTGGGGGCGAGGCCCTGATTTACCGTCTGGACTTGACTGGGATGGATACACATTTTGCCACCGAAGCCCAACCCGCGTGCGCGTGTGGTGTCCCGTTCCAGCCTGTGCATATTGCCGAGGTCAACGGTGACCCCGTCGAGCGGTTTTGCCAGTTCCGCCATTGCCGAGGCCAACACGATTTGTGATCGCGCATAGAGCAGTCCGTCGTTTTCATCCTCAATGCCAGTGTCGAGCTGAAAGTCCACGGAGCCAAAGCCTAGCTGGGTAATGCCTTTAATTCCGACTATATTTTCAATATTCCAAAGTCCGCGTGCCGTTTCGATCAGCGCAATAACGGGTAATGGGGCAGGTAGTGCGGAAATAAAGGCGGCCACCGTTTTCGGGTCCTCGGCTTTTGGTAACATCACGGCGCGGATCCCGGGGCTTGCCAGCAGGGAAATGTCGTCATTGTGCCATGGTGTATCGGACCCGTTGATACGGACCACGGCTTTACCACCATTCTTCAGCCATACCGCGATATTTGACCGCGCGGTATCTTTGGCGTGGGGTTGCACTGCATCCTCCAGGTCGATCACTATGGCATGAGCTCCGCTGGCGATGGCGCGGTCAAATCGTTCGGGGCGGTCGCCCGGCACAAATAGGTATGAGTAATTCACGGCTGTCTCCTTTACGGCGTCAAACTGGTGTTTTCGACACGCAGCGTGTTTGAGTAGGTGAACCGCTCTGCCGGATAAAGGTTGAGCGATATTTCAAACAATTCTGACGTTGCAGAATAGTAGTGGCGTGTAATCCGCAACGCTGGTGCGCCCTGATCGGCAAGCAATGCCTCGGCTTCGTGTTGTTGCAATGTGGTTGCGGAAACTTGCTGACGGACCTCGGCGAGTTCAAGACCAAAGCGTTTCTGGATGAGGGAATAAATCGGCTGCCCGAAATTTTCGATGTCGTCCTGCACCTGCCGATAGGCGTGGGGGATATGGATGTCGGTCAAGGAAATTGGCAATGTTTCCCCGCTCCGAACACGCAACCCGTGCAGTTTCAACCAGCGCTGCCCCTGTTTGCACCCAAGCAACGCGGCGGCTTGCGCGTCTGTTTCGATATCCGAGGTATCCGTCACCCTTAGAACGATGTCCTGCGCGTATTGATATAGGTCTGAAACCGTATCGCCCACATGCACATAGCGTTGCACAAGGCGGTCTGATTTTACGGTGGTGCCAAATCCGGCACGGCGTGTCACCAGCCCCAGTTCTTGCAACTGGCGGATAGCCTCGCGCGTGGTGTGTCGGCTGATTTTGAACTGCTTGCACAGCATATTTTCAGTCGGCAGGTTAGAGCCGACCGGATAGCGGCCCGATAGTATTTCATCGATCAACGCCTGTGCTACCACTGCATAACGAGGGCCGTTTTCATTGCGTGGGGTAGGGGTGGCCGTGTTGTTCATGGTTCGTGTTCTACTTTCTGCATGCCCAACAAAGGGTGGCCAACTTTCAACTAGATTAAATGTCCGGACATTTGTATATCATGTCGTAAGGAAATGCTAACTAGAATGCACAGGCTCTGCCCGGCTTATTAAGGATACATAAAATGCTACCTTTGAATGGCCTGTTGGTCATCGCACTAGAGCAAGCTGTTGCTGGCCCGTTTTGCACCGTGCGTCTGGCGGATGCAGGCGCGCGTGTTATCAAGATTGAACGTTTGGGCGGCGAGACCGCCCGCCATTATGACAGTGTCGTAAAAGGCACCAGCGCATATTTTGCATGGCTAAACCGCGGCAAGGAAAGCACTGAACTGAACATCAAGGAAGCAAAGGATCGCGCCTTGTTGGAACGTATGGTGGCCAAGGCCGATGTGTTCGTTCGCAACATCGCGCCGGGGGCCGCTGGACGTTTGGGGTTGGATGCACAAGAGCTGTGCGAAAAATATCCGCAACTGATTTGTGTTGATATCGCGGGCTATGATCCGGATTCCAGTTATGCGGACCGGTTGGCCTATGACATGCTGATACAGGCAGAAAGCGGCGTTTGTGCCGTTACCGGAACGCCCGAAGAGGCGGTGAAGGTCGGGGTCTCAATGGCGGACATCACCACCGGCGCGACAGCTCATACCGCCATTCTGGAGGCCCTGATCGAGCGCGGGATCACCGGCAAGGGCAAGGCGATCCAGATTTCAATGTTCGATTCTATGGCCGATATGATGTGTGTACCGTTACTTCATTATGATTACGGCGACCGTGAAACGCCGCGCATGGGTTTGGCGCATTCGATCATCGCGCCTTACGGCAAGGTCAGTTGCAAGGACGGCGACGTGGTTATCGTGTGCCAGCAACATGCAGAGTGGGAGCGCCTTACCGAAGGTGTTTTGCAGCGCCCCGAACTGGTCAACGACCCTCGGTTTGCCAGCAATGCCGACCGCGTCGCCAACGTTGGGGAATTATCCGCGATCATTGCGGATATTTGCAAAACCATGACGCGAGAACAGTTGATCGAAAAGCTTAAAGCCAACAAGTTGCCCTGGGCGAATGTTTCAACGGTGCCGGATTTGTCTACCCATCCTGCGCTGCGCCGGATTGAGATCGAAACACCGGGGGGCAAGGCCAATGTCACGGCCTCGCCCCTGCGCGATGAAATCAAGTCGGTCAACGTGCCGACATCCGGCGAACATACGCAACAAATCAGAGCCGAGTTTAAAGAATGACAGCGGAAACACTGGATATGGATCACCTCGCAACGTGGCTTGGGCGTGGCGAGAAAGTCGAAGATGTTCTTACCCATCGTCTGGTATCCGAATACGAGGCGGCTGTGGCGCCGCACGGGTTTTCGCCCGAAGGGTGTGCGCCGCTGGGTATTCATTGGTGTCTTGCGCCTATGACCGTTCCGGCAGATAAACTCGGCCCCGATGGGCACCCCGACCGAGGCGGATTTATGCCCCCCGTTCCACTGAAACGGCGCATGTGGGCTGGTGGCGAGGTTACTATGGTTAGCCCGCTAAAGGCGGGAGACAGGGTTACGCGGCAGTCTGAAATCACCGGAATAACCCGAAAAGACGGCAAATCCGGCCCGATGGTGTTTGTTACGGTCATGCACGAATACTTCACTGAACGGGGGCTTGCGATACGCGACCGTCAGGACGCAGTCTATCTGAATCCGGTGGAAAAACCGCAGGGCGTTGCCGATGCGAACAAGGCCCCGCAAGCCGATCATACGGAAGCCGTGGACATTAACCCGACTTTTCTGTTCCGCTATTCGGCGATCACCTTCAACGGCCACCGTATTCACTACGATCAGGACTATGCGCGCAGCGTCGAAGGCTATCCTGATTTGGTGGTGCACGGCCCGCTTCAGGCCTCGCTTATGTTGCAATATGGTGGGCGATTGGGGAACGGGCGAAGGTTGAAATCCTTTCGGTATCGGGGTCTGCGTCCGCTGTTCATGGGCGAGCCGTTGATGTTGAACGCGCGCGAAACCGATGATGGATTCGAGCTGTGGACTTCGGATAGTTCGCCCGCACCAAACATGCTGGGCAGGCTTGTGTTGGAGTGAGCAAGGCTAAGTAGAAACGCTAGACAAAACGAGAATTTTGATGACTAAAGAAACAAACACCGATCGACACCAGCCACCCTCAACTGTGGAGGGGGCGATTGCTTCGCGCCGCTCGATCCGCGCGTTCTTGTCTGATCCGGTGGAGGATGAAACGATCCGCGAAATTCTGACCTTGGCGGCACGCGCGCCAAGCGGGACGAATACGCAGCCGTGGAGGGCATATGTTGCAAGGGGGGAAGTGCGCGAACAACTGTGCGACGAAATAGTTGCAGCGTTTCTGGCTGGCGATCAATACGATGAAGAATACGCCTACGCGCCCGATCCTTGGGGCGAGCCTTATCTGGCACGGCGACGGGCCACTGGTTGGGGGCTTTACGGGACGCTGGGGATTGCGAAGGGCGAAAAGGACAAGATGCAGGCGCAGCATGCGCGTAATTTCAAGTTTTTTGACGCGCCGGTCGGGATTTTCATCACCATTGACCGCGGATTAGAGCTGGGATCCTGGCTGGATATCGGGCTGTTTTTGCAAAACCTGATGTTGGCCGCGCGGGGCAAGGGGCTGGACACCTGCCCGCAGCAGGCCTTCGCCGGCTTCCACAAGATCATCCAAAAGCGGCTGGCGATTCCAGCGGGCGAGATGGTGGTGTGTGGTGTGGCGCTCGGCTTTGCCGATATGACAGCGCCCGAGAACCATTTTTCCCCAGACCGCGAACCGGCAGACGCTTTCACACGCTTTGTTAATGTTCTGGAGAACACCTAAGGGTTATTCAAGTTTAGGTTTGTTCAGGATGTCTTCATTGTGTTCGCCAAGCTTTGGCACTGGCGCAATATCGTAGCGCGCAGGTGTAGCCGAATATTTAACCGCTGGCTTGGTTGTCCAGATCGGACCTTCGGTCGGGTGGTCGATTTGCTGGAAAAATCCGGTGGCGGCCAGATGCGGGTCTTGTGGCAAGTCTTTTAGCGAGCGAACCGGCATGGCGGGAATGTCAGCTTTTTCCATCAGGGTAATCCAGTCGGCGGTAGTGCGTTCGGGCGCGATCTGCGCGACCATGTCGTAGATTCCACCGATGTTGGCGCTGCGTTCATCCATGCTGGTAACCCAAGGGTGATCCAGCATTTCCTCGCGCCCGACGGCGGTGAAAAATCTTGCCCATTGGGCGTTTGAATAGGGCAGAATGGTAATATAGCCGTCCTTGGTTTGCACGGGGCGGCGATGGGGGACCAGCATGCGTTTGTAACCGAAACTTTGCGGCTCGTCTTCAAAGGTCGCAGCGGCCATGTGTTCCACTAGCAGAAACGAGGCGAGAGTTTCAAACATCGGCACCTCGACATGCTGGGCTTCACCTGTGCGCTCGCGGTGGAAAAGCGCGGTCGTGATTGCGTGGGCGGCGGTCACACCACCAAGTTTGTCAGCGATGATGGTCGGGGCATATGCTGGAGGGTTATCGGGGTTTTGCATGGTGGTAAGTCCGGCCATGCCCGAAACCGATTGCACAGAGTCGTCATAGGCGGGCTTATCGGCATATGGTCCGTCAGAGCCGAACCCGACAGCCGCTACAGTGATCAACTTGGGGTTCAACTCGCGCAAGACTTCCGGCGACAGCGACAATCGTGCAAGGGCGTTGGGGCGGATGCTGGAAACAAACACATCGGCGTCTTTCAGCAGCGCAAGCAATTGTTCACGGCCTTCGGGGGTTTTTAAATCCAGAACGACGCTGCGTTTATTGCGGTTCGTCCCCAGAAAGGCGGCGCCCATACCCGGGTTTTGATACGGTATAACCGCCCGCAGCATATCACCATCGGGGCTTTCGACTTTAATAACATCGGCCCCCAGGTCGCCAAGCATCTGCGTGGCCAGCGGACCGAACACGACAGAAGTCATGTCAATAATCTTGATACCTGTCAGGGCGCGGGGGGGGGTAGTGCTCATCGGTTTTGTGCTCGCCGTTGTTGATTGACTTAGAGGAGTTGCAATAAATCTAACGTCTGTTAGAAATAAGGTCAACGTAGATTCGTATCCTGCCGAACTGGCATAAGGAGAGCAACATGGTAAACGAACTGGGACCGGACGCATATTTCCGGCAAGGGCTGGCAAACGGAGAGATCAATCTTCCGAAATGTAGGGATTGTGACAGGTTTCATTTTTTCCCGCGTGTGCACTGCCCGCATTGCGGAAGCATCAAGCTGACCTGGCAACCAGCCTCGGGCAAGGGCGAGGTGCATACCACTACGACAGTGCGGCGCAGACCTGAAAGCGGCGGCGATTACAATGTTTGCATGATCGAACTGACTGAGGGCGTTCGCATGATGAGTCGCGTTGACGGAATTCTTCCGGTGGAAGTAAAAATCGGATTGGCGATCACGGCATTCGTGGGCGAAATTAACGGCACGCCTGCCGTATTATGCAAACCGGCGGGGGCAGAATAATGACTGATCTACGAGGAAAATCCGCGATTGTGGGTGTGGGACATGCCGGTTTTGGCGAGGCACACGGTCAAAGCGCATACGACATCATGGCGCAATCGTCGTTGGCGGCGCTTAGTGATGCTGGTCTGAATCTAAGCGATGTTGACGGGCTGTTTTGCACCATGATGGAAGACAGCATGCCAGCGTTGATGGCAGCAGAATATCTGGGCATTACGCCACGCTACATTGATGGCACGATGACAGGCGGGTCGTCTTTTGTGAATTACCTGACCTCGGCGACGATGGCGCTTGAGGCGGGGCTGTGTGATGTGGCACTGATTTGTTATGGCTCGAACCAGCGCACGGCATCGGGCAAGCTGGTGACGGCTTCGAAACTGCCACCTTACGAGGGGCTGTACAGTCCGCGCTACCCGATTTCTGGGTACGCGTTGGCAGCGGCGCGGCACATGTATGAATATGGCACCACGCGCGAGAATCTGGCCGATGTGGCCGTTGCGGCGCGCGCTTGGGCCAGCCATAACCCCGAGGCATTTATGCGTGATGCGTTAACCCGAGAGGATGTTCTGGCCTCGCGTATGGTCGGTGATCCGTTAACCAAGTTGGATTGTTGTCTGGTAACAGACGGCGGCGGCGCAATTGTTCTGGTGCGTGCAGATCGCGCCAAAGATTTCCCCAATGCGCCAGTTTATGTGTTGGGAGCAGCGGCGGAAAGTAGCCATCGGCAAATCTCGCAGATGAAGGATTACACCACCACTGCGGCGCGTGAATCCGGCAAGCGAGCCTTTGCTATGGCCGGCGTTACACCTGCGGATATTGATGTGGTGGAGCTTTACGACGCCTTCACAATCAACACGATCCTGTTTCTGGAAGACCTCGGGTTTTGCGAAAAAGGCGAAGGCGGCGCGTTTGTGTCGAACGGAAATATCGCACCGGGTGGCAGTTTGGCGGTGAATACCAATGGTGGCGGGCTTTCCTGTGTTCATCCCGGTATGTACGGTATTTTCACCATTATCGAGGCTGCGCGCCAGATACGGGGCGATGCGCCGGGGCTTCAGCTTGACGGAGTTGAGCTGGCGGTAGCACATGGCAACGGCGGTGTTCTGTCCAGTCAAGTTACGGCCATTCTGGGTGGCGCAAGTACTGTTTAAGTAAAGGAAAACCAATGGATATTGATGCGCTGAACAATTGGAACTTCGAGGATATCGAGCATACTTACACCGAACGCGACACCATGCTTTATGCGCTTGGTCTGGGGTTCGGCGAGGATCCGAGCGACCAAAACGAGCTGGCTTATGTTTATGAAGACGGGTTGATGGCCGCGCCAAGTATGGCGGTTATTCTGGGTTATCCGGGCTTTTGGTTGAAAGACCCCAAGACCGGCATTGACTGGAAAAAGGTGCTGCACGGCGAACAATGGCTTGATGTTTTCAAGCCGTTGCCTGTTGAAGGCACGGTTATTGGCCGCACCACCATCGACCAGATTTCTGACAAAGGCGAGGGCAAGGGCGCAGTGATGTATCTAAGCCGTGACATCATTGATGCGGCCAGTAACGAGGTGCTGGCGCGAGTCAAGATGTCTACTTTTTGTCGCGGTGATGGCGGTTTTGGTGGTGAAAACCTGCCCGGTCCGACACCTGCCGTGTTGCCCGAACGTGCGCCGGATCATGTGTGCGATATAACTACCTTGCCGCGTCAGGCACTGATTTATCGTCTAAGCGGGGACTATAACCCGTTGCATGCGGACCCCGAAGTGGCGCGCTCGGTCGGATTTGATCGTCCGATTTTGCACGGTTTGGCGACCTATGGACTGGCTGCCCGGGCCGTGTTGAAAACCATTTGCGATTATGATGCCAGCCGTTTGACGGGCCTTGATGTGCGCTTTTCCGCACCGGTTTATCCGGGTGAGACCGTGCGGTTCGAAATTTGGCAAGATGATAAAGAGGTGCGGTTTCGTGCGTCGGTGCCGGAACGTGATGTGCTGGTGTTGAACAACGGCGCTGCACGCTTGTCCTAAAAGGGGAAATAGATGACTCAGCCGCTTGATGATGTGTTGGTGCTGGATTTCAGCACGCTTTTACCGGGGCCAATGGCCACACTAATGTTGGCGGAGGCGGGGGCCGAAGTTATCAAACTGGAACGTCCAGTCACCGGCGAGGATATGCGCTTGACGTTCCCGCAGATCGAGGGGCGCAGCCTTGGGTATGCGGTCCTTAACCGTGGCAAGAAAAGCCTCGCGCTGGATTTAAAGGCCGAGGGTGCGGTTGAAAGTTTGCTACCGTTGATCAAGAAAGCCGACGTGATCGTTGAACAGTTTCGCCCCGGTGTGATGGAGCGGTTAGGGCTGGGATTCGAGGCGGTGAAGGCGCTTAATCCGGGGGTGATTTATTGTTCTATCACCGGATATGGGCAGACAGGGCCAAAGCGGAGTGCTGCTGGACATGACATGAATTATGTCGGTGATGCGGGGATTTTATCGCTAAGCTCGGGGCCAGTTGAACAGCCAGTCAATCCGTTTGCGTTGGTTGCCGATATTGGCGGCGGGACGTATCCGGCGGTGGTGAATATTCTGTTAGCTTTGCGCCATCGCGACAAAACCGGACAAGGCGCGCATCTGGATATTGCTATGGCCGAGGGCGCGTTTGCCTTTGCGTATTGGGCACATGCCAAGGGGGTTGTTGCCAAAGAGCCCATCGAAAACGGCGGTGACCGCTTGACCGGTGGGACCGCGCGTTACCGGATGTATCCGGCAGCGGACGGGCGGCAGGTTATTGTTGGCGCGATCGAGGAAAAGTTCTGGCAAGCGTTTTGCAATGTGATCGAACTGCCTGAATCTCTGCGGGATGATGACAACGATCAAAGTTCTACCATGGCCGAGGTGGAGCGCAGGATTGCCGCCCAATCTTCGGACCATTGGGAGCCGTTGCTGGTGGCGGCGGATTGTTGTTGCTCGATCGTGAAAACCCCGCTTGAGGCGGCACAGGACCCACATTTCAATGCGCGCGGTGTGTTCGACTGGACGCTCTCGGTTGGTGAAACGCAGATCGAGGCTTTGCCGTTACCTATAGCGCCGATGTTCAGGGCGGCCCCGTCGAAACAGGCGGCGGCGCCTGATCTTGGCGAACACAACGTAGCGTTAGGGCTGGATAAATCTGCGAAATAGTTAGCTGGCGAGGTTGACGCTGCCAAGGGTTTTGAATATTCTAACACTTGTTAGAATGATTGTATTCAAGAGGAAGGGTTACGATGTCAGATTCAGAAACGGGGCTTTCAGCAGAGGCAGCGCGTTTTGTGTCCCCTGCACATTATGTTGATAGCGATAGCATGGAAGTGCAATCATTCGTTGTCGCGGCGTTGCGCAATATGTCCCCTGACGTGTCCAAAAAGGACAAGGCCATTCGTCTGTTCGAGGCCGTCCGCGATGGAATTCGCTATGACCCATATACCTTCGCCCTGAACGCCGATGCTTACCGCGCAAGTATGATTGCCAGTACGGAGTCGGCGTTTTGCGTACCAAAAGCAATTCTGCTGGCCGCGTGTTTGCGTGCTGTCGGCATTCCGGCGGCGCTTGGCTTTGCTGATGTGAAAAACCATTTGAACACGCCGAAACTGGCCGAGCTGATGGGAACGGATTTGTTCATTTATCACGGCTATGTGCAGCTGTGGCTGGAGGGCGAGGTGTATAAGGTCACTCCGGCATTCAACATGGAGCTGTGCCAGCGTTTCGGTGTCAAACCGCTGGTATTTGATGGTGAGAATGACGCGTTGTTCCACGAGTTTGATGAACAGGATCAGCGGCATATGGAATATGTGAATGATCGTGGATTGTTTGTAGATGCGCCGATGGAGGAATTCTTGCAGGCCTTTCACGAGACCTACCCGAAACTCGAAGAGTTCAACCGCAATCGAATTGCGGCGTGCGGGGCGGCAGGCTTCGATGCAGATTTCGCCAAGCCAAAGGAGGGCGCTGCCCAATGAAGTATCTAGAGGATTTTTACCCGGGGCAGGTTCTGGAATTCCGCTCAAAGGGGATGAGTGAAAGCGATATCATGGGTTTTGCCCATGAATGGGACCCGCAGCGCCTGCATACGGATGTAGAATATGCCACGCAGATTCACGGAGGTCTGATAGCGTCGGGTTTCCAGACTATGTTGGTTATATTCGAACCTGTCATGCGCGAACTGATGGTCGATGTGGCGAACATCGGCGGCATCGGGTTTGACACTTTGCGCTGGTTACGGCCGGTCCACCCTGCTGAACCAATGGATATCCGGCTGGTCGTGGACAGTGTCACGCCCTCGCGCAGCAAGCTTGACCGTGGGGTTATGAAATACACGCTTAAAGCAACAAATCCGGCCGGAGAGACGGTTTTCAGTACGGAAACGCTAGTGATGATGTACCGCAGGAAGGATAGCACCCAATGAGCACGGAACATGAAGAAGACCTGCGCCTGTTACGCGACAGCGTCAGCACCTTGCTTGACCGCGCCGGAGGTGTCGCGCGTGCGCGGCGCGTTCGTGACGAGGGCAAGGGCCGGGATAACGACGTCTGGCGCGAGTTGGCCGAGGCGGGCGTTCTGGGCGTTGCAACGCCTGAAAACGCAGGTGGCCTTGGCATGGGCTTGTCCGCAGCGGGCGTGATTGCCGAAGAGGTTGGCCGTGTGATTGCACCGGAACCAGTGGTTCCTACGCTTGCGATGGCGATTGGTCTGTTGCACCGGACGTGCCCTGATGTTCCGGTTCTGGCGGCTTTGATAGCAGGCGAAACCACGCTGGCCGTTGCGTGGCAGGAACGTGATTTGCGCGGTGTCTCGGAAACGATTGATTGCCGCTTTGTGGGCGGGAAGTTGACCGGCTCCAAAGACTGGATCATGGGTCATGCCGATGGTGCGCCGTTGCTGGTTATTGCCAAGATGGATGATGGTCTTGCGCTGGTGCAGGTGGCAGGCGACGCCAAGGGCGTTACGGCCAAAAGCGCGCGCCAATCTGACGGAAGTGCGCAATATAGCATAAGTTTTGCGGCAACGCCGGCAAGTGTTCTGGCCGAGGGGCCTTTGGTTGCCGCGGCCCTTTCCGAAGCTGTTGCCGACGCCACTGCCCTAACCGCAGCCGAGTTGCTTGGCCTAAGCGGCGCGGCGCTGGAATTGACGCTGGAATATATCAAAACCCGCGAACAGTTTGACAAGCCGATAGGATCGTTTCAGGTGATCCAGCATCGCGCGGTAGATATGAAAATCATGCAGGAAATCGCCGAGGCCGCAGTGCGCGAAGCGCTGACAGTTATGGATAACGCGGCGACCCCGCTGGTGCGTCTACGACAGGCTAGCCGTGCCAAGGCGCGGGCTTGCACGGCGGCGCAACAAATTACACGTGAATCAATCCAGCTACACGGTGCGGTTGGCTATACCGATGAATTTGATGTCGGGTTGCTACTGAACCGCGCCCTGGTCCTGTCAGCGTGGCTAGGCGACGCGGCCTATCATCGCCGCCGCTGGTTGGAAATTCGAGACACTGAGGAGGCAGCCCAATGACCGATTGGAACGCATTAAGCGACGATGAATTCCGCGCCGAGGTTCGTGGTTTTTTCGAGGCCGAATACCCAGAAGAGCTGCGCCACTTGCCGCATCGCCCGAAGTTTGCTGAAATTCAGCATTGGCATGTAAAGCTCCACGCTAAAGGCTGGGTTGCGCCCGCCTGGCCAACCGAGTTTGGCGGCATGGGGCTAGAGGCCGCAAAGCTGCTGATCTATTACGAAGAACAACAGCGATATGGCGTTAACCGTGGCCGTGACATGGGCATTCAGATGGTTGGTCCGCTGATCATCAAATTCGGCACACAAGAGCAAAAAGACCATTGGTTACCGCGCATCCTGACGTGCGAGAATATCTGGTGTCAGGGCTATTCCGAACCGGGCGCTGGCTCGGATCTGGCTAACTTGCGCACAAGTGCGGCGATTGATGGCGATGATTTTGTCATTAATGGCCAAAAGACATGGACCACGATGGCCCATGATGCCACCCACATCTTTATGCTGGTACGTACTAACCAGAATACCGAGCGTAAACAGCAAGGCATCAGCTTTATTTTGGCGCAAATGGATCAACCCGGCGTCGAGGTTCGCACGATTACGACGCTGGCCGGCGAGACCGAGTTTTGCGAGGTGTTTTTTGATGACGCGCGCACCCCTCGGGCCAATCTTGTCGGCGAGATCGACAAAGGCTGGAGCATGGCCAAAGCCCTGCTTAGCTTTGAGCGCATCTTTATCGGCAACCCTGGACTGGCGCAAAATGCGCTGGCGCAGCTGGAAACCTTTGCCAAAGGCCGAGGTGCGTTCGACGATGCGGTTTTCCGCGACCGTTTTGCCGAGGTGGCGCTGGACGTCGAAGACCACGCCGCGCTTTATTCTCGTTTTGCGGACCAGCTTAAGCGTGGGGAAACATTGGGCGCGGATGTGTCGATGCTGAAAATCTGGGTAACCGAAACCTATCAGCGCATTACCGAGCTAATGATCGACGTTGCTGGCCCCGATGGCAGCACCCTTGGCCCACTGCAAATAGGCAACATCGGCGTCGATGTGCTGGCCAGTTTTTACAAAGCGCGGCCATCAACGATTTATGGCGGCTCTAACGAAATTCAACGCAACATTTTGTCGAAAGCCGTTCTTGGCCTTTGACGACCATTTTCAACTGAGAGGAAACAAAAATGACTGACTATGTAGAGAGATACGCAAAGAAGTACCCGAAACTATCGTTCGATGCACCGGCTGACCGCGTGCTGCGTATGACCTTTGATCGCCCCGAGACATATAACTCGATCTGTGCTGAAACACACACCCAGATGACAGATATCTGGATCGATATCGACCGCGATCAGGATTTCAATTCCATCATCGTCACAGGCCGTGGCAAAGCGTTTTCCGCTGGTGGTGATTTCAGCCTGATCGAAGGAATGATCGGCAATCCGACCGAAATTATGAAGACATGGAAAGAAGCCAAAGATCTGGTTTACAATATCATCAACTGCAACAAGGTTATCATTTCCGCCATTAACGGCCCTGCTGCCGGTGCTGGTCTGGTTGTGGCGATGCTGGCAGATATTTCCATTGCAGGAAAGCGCGCCAAGATCGTTGACGGCCATCCACGTTTAGGCGTTGCTGCGGGCGATTGTGCGGCGATCATCTGGCCCCTGTTGTGCGGTATGGCCAAGGCCAAATACTACCTGCTGACGTGTAAGCCGATCACGGGTGAAGTTGCTGATCAGATCGGCATGGTTTCCATGTGCGTTGAAGATGACGTGCTAGAGCAGACATCGATTGATATGGCGATTGACATGGCCACAGCATCGCAAAGTGCGACCCGCTGGACCAAGTATTCGCTGAACAACTGGTTGCGTCAGGCCGGGCCGATTTTTGATGCCTCGACTGCGCTCGAAATGCTGGGCTTCATGAGCGAAGACGTTAAAGAAGGCGTTCTGTCACACCGTGAAAAACGTGCGCCAAACTTTAACCCGAACTGCCCTATCTAGGGTCTAAGCCAAAGGAACCTGCCATGTCTGATCCGATGTATACGGAGCTCGCCAAAGCATATTCCGATGCTGCCAAGAAAGCATCGGGGTTAAAGGCGCGGTTTGACAAGGCGGGTTTCGATCCGACCGCTATTTCATCGCTCGACACTCTCTCGCAGCTACCGGTGATGAAAAAGGAGGAGCTGTTGACGCTCCAGCGTGCGAACCCGCCTTTTGGTGAGTTCCTCGCGGCCGATCCGCGCGATCTTTCGCGGATATACGTTTCCCCCGGTCCCATATTCGAACCTTCACTGCCTGGCGCTGGTGGCCATGGGCTGGATCTGCTTTTCCGTTCGGCAGGGATTGCGGCGGACGATATCATTCTTAACACATGGGCATATCATCTGGTGCCAGCCGGCCTGTTGTTTGACGAAGCGGCGCAGGCTGCAGGCGCAACGGTAATCCCAGGCGGCACTGGTAATCGTGAATTACAAGCGCAGATAATCGTCGAGACCGGAGTCACCTCGATCTGTGCCAGCACCGCGTTTTTCATGGCTTTGGCCGATACAGTGATCGAAACTTATGGCCGAGATGCGTGGAAGGTAAAATCCGCGTTTCTTGGCGGTGAGATGGGCGACTGGATGGCGAAACGACGCCGGATAGAGGCGGATTACGGGGTCACAACATGGGCCGCGTATGCCACTGCCGATCTAGGGTTGGTGGCCTATGAAGACGGTGGCGACGGGTATCTGGTTCACCCTGATCGCATTGTGCAGATTTGCGACCCCGTTAGTGGCGCGGCAATGGCCAAGGGCGAGATTGGCGAGATAGTTGTCACCGCTCGCGATGCTGGTTGGCCGATGATCCGGTTTGGCACCGGCGACAGTGCCTTTGCGCTGGAAGCTATGGCCGACGGCAGAGCTGCACGGATTTCGGCCATTCAGGGACGCGTAGGCGCGGCTGTAAAAGTGCGCGAGATTTTCGTCTACCCCCGCGCCATCGAGGAAGTCGTAATTGCCGTTTCCGGTGCTGTCGCCGCGCAAGCGGTTGTTACACGTGAGAATGATCGCGATACTTTGCGTCTATCTTTGGTTTTGGACGAGGGGGCGGATGGTGATGCGGCCCGCCAAACAGCCGCCGAAGCGTTCCAGAAAACCGCGCGCATCCGCGCCGACAGCATTGATGTTGTCGCATCATTGCCCGAGGGCGCGGAACTTTTGGTTAATAGCAAGGACGGCTGACAGGAACCAGCACCGCGTTAAGTATCGGAAACCGTGGCAACAAAACTCTTGATACCCTCGGCGTTTTGACACCACACGGCGTCACCTTCCCGGTGGATTTCAATCTTGGCGCCAAGCGTAACAGGGGCCACACCGCGAAAAGTAAACCGCTTCGGTGTTTTCTTGGCCGATTTAGCCTCCTGATTAAGCAGAAGCGTTGCTTGCAAAGGTCCGTGTACAACCAGACTTGGATAGCCCTCGAATGTGCGGGTGTAATCCTCGTCATAATGAATGCGGTGCGAATTGAACGTCAGGGCCGAGTAACGGAACAACAGCACCGGACTAGGGGTCAGGTTGTATTTTAGGCTCTTGGAGGCGGGTTCAACCCCGTTGGGGGCGTTGGGTTTTCCTAGGGTGGATAGCCCGCGAAAAACGAGGTCCTGACGTTCGGAGATGCACAGCTTGTCATCCGAGAAAAACTCGGATTCCACGGTGACAAAAACCAGATTACCGCTTTTTCCCTGCTTGGCAACAATATCCGAGACCTTGGAAATCCGTGTCACGGGCGCATTTATCGAAAGCGCGTGATGATGCACCACCTCGCCGCCTGCCCACATCCTTGACGGCAGGGAGACGGGCGGTAAAAAGCCACCCATTTTCGTGTGCCCGTCTTCCGATAAATCGGTGGTCGGCACAGTTGGTAACGCAAGGCACCAGTGAAGCCCCAAGGGAACTTCGCTGCTCGACAGGTAAGGGTCAAGCGTGGCGCGGAACCTGTCGATTAACGACTCCGTCAGGTAATCCTGCATGGTTTCGGTCTTACCGATCCACGCTTTCAGAGGTTCGATATCGAGTGTGTCAGTCATAGTAAACTTCCTAGAACGATCGTGGCATGCCGAGGATGTGTTCCCCAACATAAGACAGGATCAGGTTGGTAGAAATCGGGGCGACCTGATACAGGCGGGTCTCGCGGAATTTGCGTTCTACGTCATATTCGCGGGCAAAGCCAAAGCCGCCAAAGGTCTGGATACAGGCATTCGCGGCCTCCCAGCTGGCATCGGCGGCCAGTAATTTGGCCATGTTGGCTTGTGCGCCGCAATCCTCGCCAGCGTCAAAGCGGCGACACGATTCAAATCGCATCAGATTGGCAGCCTCGATCGCAACAAAGGATTTCGCAATCGGGAATTGCACGCCCTGATTTTGGCCGATGGGGCGGTCAAACACGACACGTTCGTTGGCGTAGGCACGGGATTTTTCGATGAACCAGTAGCCATCACCAATACATTCCGCCGCAATCAGCGTGCGTTCCGCGTTCAGCCCGTCAAGGATGTGGTAAAAGCCGCGCCCTTCCTCACCGATCATATTTTCGGCGGGGATTTCGAGGTTGTCGAAAAACACCTCGCTGGTTTCATGGCCGACCAGATTGTCAATCGGCTGGATTCCCATGCCGTTACCGATAGCGTCGCGTAGATCAACAATGAAAATCGACATGCCCAGCGACTTGCGTTTAACATCGGCCAGCGGTGTAGTGCGCGCCAGCAGGATCATCAGATCCGAGTGTTTCAGGCGGCTGATCCAGACCTTTTGGCCGTTAACCACATATTTATCGCCCTTTTTCACGGCGGTGGTCTTCAGCTTGGTGGTGTCCGTGCCCGTCGTCGGTTCCGTCACCGCCATGGATTGCAGGCGCAATTCGCCCGAGGCAATGCCGGGCAAGTATTTCTGTTTTTGCGCGTCCGAGCCATGCCGCAACAACGTGCCCATGTTATACATCTGCCCGTGACAATGCCCCGCGTTCCCGCCGGAACGGTTGATTTCTTCCATCACGATAGACGCCTCGGTCAGGCCAAGGCCGGAGCCGCCGTATTCCTCGGGGATCATCGCGGCCAGCCAGCCGGCGCGGGTCAGGGCGTCGATGAATTCCTCGGGGTGGGTTTCGTCAGCCCCGTGTTTGCGATGATATTCGGGGGGGAATTCCGCGCAAAGCGCCCGCAGGGCATCGCGCAGATCGTCATGGTCGCCCGAGGCGGTGGTTGGTAGTTGGCTCATTTGTCAGGTCCGCTGGTTTCCAGTATTTCTTCTTCTACCCGTTGCCAGATATCAAAGGAAATGGGGTTTTCGCTTTCTTCCATAATATGCCCGACCAACCCGATTGCCCGTGCCATCACGCCAAAACCGCGCACGATTTTCCACGGGAAGCCGAACTCGCAGCAGATTGCGCCAACAGCGCCGGTGGCGTTAATTGGTAGAACTTTACCGGATTTTTCTTCGGCAACCGCGTGGATTTTCTGCATCAGGGCGATGTATTCACCCGATTTGCCGTTTTCCGCCGCGATTTCGAACAGGCGCGGGGTGCGGGGGTCTACGGGTTTATGGACCGGATGGCCCAAGCCCGGCACGATGGCGCGCCGTGCGCGGAATGCATCAACGGTTTCGACCGCCAGCGCATCCAGATCAACGCCAGTGCCGATTTTGTCCTCGGGCAGTGCCTCGTATAACATTTTGGAGGCACCTTCCATCGAGCCGACAAAAACCGTGCCAAGCCCGCAAAGACCCGCCGCAACCGCTGCCTGCAACGATTCCGGTGCGCCCATATAGGTCATGCGCGCGGCAATCGCCGACGGGGTGATACCGTGTTCAACCAGTGTGATAACGATGGCGTTAAAGACCTTCGATTCCTCGGGCGTGGCTTTACGGCCTGTAAGTTGCAAAAACGCCAGATCGCCAAGGTTCATATGACCGAGGATCTCATTAGGCAGGTCCAAGCCGCGCACGTTGATCGTATCGGCGTTGCTCCATGCGATGTCCGAGGTCAGTTTATCCTTGCGCCGACCCATTACACTGGATCCCACGAAAAGACGTCGGCGGAAACTTCGAGCGGTACAAAGCTGGCCTTGAGGGCTGGAATCGCGTGTTCGGCAATAGTTTCGGGCGTCCAGCCTTCGGAACGATGCACCGAGCGCACGGGGCGTGGCTGGTTAACGAGGAAAATCTCGTTGTTGCGAACGGCGAATATCTGTCCCGTGACATCGGATGCTGCATCCGAGGCCAGAAACGCGGCCATGACGGCAACTTTGGCGGGCGTCATTTGTTTAAGCTTTTCGACCCGCGCCTGCTGTTCAGGGCTGTCAACTTTGATCGAGGCGATCATCCGGCTCCAAGCAAATGGCGCGATGCAATTCGAGCGCACGTTCCAGCGTTGCAAATCAAGCGCGATGGATTTTGACAGTGCCGCGATCCCCAGTTTGGCCGCGGAATAGTTCGCCTGCGCCAAGTTGCCGATCAGGCCAGAGGTCGAGGTCATATGCACCAGCGCGCCGCTTTCCTGTTCACGGAAGTAATCCGCTGCCGCGCGGCTGGTGTTGAACGCGCCGTAAAGGTGAACCTTCACCACCGCATCGAAATCTTCATAGGTCATCTTGTGGAAAAAACCGTCACGCAGGATACCAGCGTTATTTACCACCGCATCAATGCGACCGAATTCCTTGACCGCCAGTTCCACCATCGCGCGGGCGGCGTCCGGTTCGGCAACACTGTCTGAATTGGCTACGGCATCACCGCCTGCGGCTTTGATCTCGTCAACCACGGTTTGTGCGGCCAGCTCGGTTTTCCCGGCGCCTTTCAGCGAGGCCCCAAGGTCATTCACGACCACGGCTGCACCTTGCGCTGCGGCTGTAAGTGCGATGTCACGGCCAATACCGCCACCGGCACCTGTGACCAAAACGACTTTGCCGTTTAATGTTTTTGTCATGGTTCTATCCTTGTTTTTACTTGCGATATTTGTCTAGTCCGCCAGTGTGCATCACACGTCCCATTAGCGGAACGCCGATGATTTCTTCGGCTTTTGTTGCAGCGAGGATAAGTTTATCCAGATTAATGCCGGTTTCGATTCCTAGTTCATGACACATGAACACGGCGTCCTCTGTGCTGACATTGCCAGCAGCGCGGGCGTGGCCGTGGCCTGCGAACGGGCATCCGCCCAGCCCCGCGATGGAGCTTTCGAACATGTCAACACCCATGGAAAGGGCGGCGTAAACGTTGGTGATGCCCATGCCGCGTGTGTCGTGGATGTGCATACCTATGCGGGCCGTCGGGGCCATGTCGCGCAATGCGCCGATCATCCGTTTAACGGCTTCGGGGTTGCCCCAGCCCATCGTGTCAGCGATCACAAGGATCGGCAGGGGGATGTCCTCGTCGGCACACAGATCAATGATAAAACGGAAATCGTCCAGTACGCGCTCCTGCGGAATTTCGCCCTCGAAGTTACAGCCAAAGGCGGTCATCACATAGGCGGCATCGACCGTTAGGCCCTCTTCTTTATAAAGCCGGACCCAGTCGCGTTGTTTTTCGCGCATTTCCATCGACGAGGCGTTATTATTCTGGCGCGAGAACGTGTCCGACGGGTAGAATAGCAAGCGCGGGTCGATATCGACATTATGCGCGGTCATGGCCTTGCGGAACCCTTTGTCGTTCAGCCAGAGCGCGGTGTAATCGACACCTTCTACCCGTTTGATACGCTCGAACAACTCGCCCGTGTCGGACATTTGCGGTACGTATTTTGGGCTGACGAAACTGCCTACCTGAATGCGTTTCAGGCCAGTATCGGACAGCATGTCGATCAGTTCAATGCGCTGTTCGATGGGGTATATTTTCTTCTCGATCTGAAAGCCCTCGCGGGGGCCTTCTTCGCGGAATTCGACGAATTTTGGAAAATCACTCATGTCGGTTCACTTTCGTTGGGGGCGATTTCGGCAAGAGTTTGACCACGGTCAACCATCATGCCTTTCTCGATTGAAATATTGGTGGCGATGCCCGAGGCGGCGGCTTTGATCGATATCTCCATTTTCATGGATTCCAGTATCGCGATCACGTCCCCCTCGGCAACCTCGTCGCCGTCCGACACGATGACTTCGACAATCATGCCGGTCAGCGGAGATTCCACCATGCGTTCGGCGGCTCCGTCAGCTCCGGCAAAAGCTAGCGGCGGGGCAGCGTGGAACAGGCGGCGGTTGGCGGAGGTGCCGATTTCGATGGTGTCGCCGTTAATGCGGGCGTCCAGCATCAGGACCTCGCTGTCATAGGTGACCTGCCACTGCCCGTTGCCGCGCTCAACGCAGGTCAGGGTCAACGGTGTTTCCGAGGTGTCAAAGATCGTGAACGTCCCGTTGATACCAATCGGACTAACGCGCAGTTCTTCGCCGGCATTGCCCGCGCTCATCAGGGTGACGCGCTGGCCTGCCTCGACCAAGGGGTCGCCGACATTTAAGCGCCAGCCGGTGAATGTGCTGTGATTTTCCCAAGGGTTAGTCGTGTGATCATCGCGGCCTTTGGTGACATAAAGCACCGCTGCCACCGCACGCCACAGGTCGGCGGTTTTGTCAGCTGGCGGCGTTGTCAGATCCGCAAGACGGGTATCAATCCAGCGGGTATGCACTTTCATCTGCGCAAAATCCCGGTCGCGGGTCAGGGCCGTCAAGAAATCACGGTTGGTTTCCACACCTGCGACGATGGTATGTTCCAAGGCTTCGGCCAGCCGTGCCAATGCGGTTTCGCGATCCTCCGCGTGGACGATCAACTTGGCGATCATCGGGTCGTAGAAAGGGCTTACCTCGTCACCGGTTTCCACGCCGCTGTCGATGCGGATGCCATCGGGCAGGGCCAGCGTGGTGATTTTACCGGTGGAGGGCGCAAACTGGTTGGCCGGATCTTCGGCGTAAAGGCGTGCCTCGACGGCGTGGCCAGTGCAGGTGATATCGCTTTGCTGGAGGCCCAGTCCGGCCCCCTCGGCGATCCGCAAATGCAGCGCGACCAGATCAAGGCCGGTAATGGCCTCGGTTACTGGGTGTTCGACCTGAATGCGCGGATTAACTTCGAGGAAGAAGTATTCGTCGCCTGCAACTAGAAACTCGACCGTTCCCAAGCCGCGATAATTCAGGCTTTCGCCCAATCGGACCGAGTCGGCGGCGATTTTGTCCAGCAGGTCGCGTGGCAAGCCCCATGCGGGGGCCTCCTCGATCACTTTTTGGTGGCGGCGTTGTAAGGTGCAGTCGCGCTCAAACAGATGCACGACGTGGCCTGCGCCATCACCAGCGATCTGGACCTCGACGTGGCGGGCCTCGGGGAGGAAGCGTTCAAGCAGCATACCCTCGGAACCAAAGGTGGATTTTGCCTCGCGCAGCGCGCCCTCGATGTCTTGTTTTAAGGTGGCGTCGGATTCGACCAGACGCTGGCCACGTCCGCCGCCACCGCCAACCGCTTTAAGCAAAACGGGAAAGCCCATTTCACGCACGGCAGCCGCGATTTCATCGGGGTCGGATTTCGCACCGGCGACACCGGCAACAACCGGAACGTTGGCGGCAATCGCGGCCTCTTTGGCGCTGGCCTTGTCGCCAAAACGGTCCAACGTATCGGCGGTGGGGCCGACGAATACCATTCCGGCATCCTCGACTGCTTGGGCGAATTCGGGGTTTTCAGCCAGAAAGCCGTAACCGGGGTGGATCGCATCCGCCCCCGCCCGTTTGGCGGCATCAATCACCGCGTCGATTTTCAGGTAGCTTTCACTGGCCGGACCCGCGCCAATCAGGATCGAGCGCCCGATCTCGCGCACATGTAGTGCGTTCGCGTCCGCCTCGGAATGGACACCGACGGGGGTGATCCCCAATGCACGGGCGGTGCGGGCAATGCGGCAAGCGATTTCACCACGGTTTGCTATAAGCAATGTTTTGATTTGCATGATACTATCCTTAGAACCGGAACACGCCGAAATTGGTTTCAACTTTGGGTCGTCGCGAGGCCACATCAAGCAGCAACGCCAGTACATCGCGGGTTTCGGACGGTTCGATTACATTGTCGATCCACAGGTTCGAAGCAAAGTTGTAAGCCCCCTGAAAATCCTCGTATTCCTTGCGAACAGGGGCTTTGAAGGCTTCTTCTTCCTCGGGGGTCCATGTTTTGCCATCCCTCGCCATAATTTGCGCCCGCACTTGCGCCAATACACTTGCGGCTTGATCCGGTCCCATGATCGCAGAACGCCCCGAGGGCCATGCAAACATCGCGTCGGGTTGGAACGGGCGGCCCAGCATGGCCAAATACCCTGCGCCGTAAGCCCCGCCGGTAATCACCGTATATTTCGGCACCCTTGCGGAGGACATGGCGGTAATCATCTTGGCGCCGGCCTTGGCGATGCCGGCCTGTTCGACCTCGCGGCCAACCATAAATCCGTTAACATCTGCCAGAAACACCAGCGGAATATCGCGTTGGACACACAGGTTGATGAAATGCGTGGCTTTCAATGCCGCCTCGACGAACAGTACGCCGGTATTGGCGAGGATGCCAACCTCATGGCCGTGGATGCGCGCCCATCCGGTCATCAATGTGTCGCCATACATAGGTTTGAATTCGTGAAACTCGCTGCCGTCCACAAGGCGGGCGACGATTTCGCGGTTGTCGGTTGGCACCTTGACGTCGCGGCTGACAATGCCGTGGATTTCCTCGACTGGCAGGGCCGGAGGGACCGCCGCTGCCGGGGTTTTACGAGGCTGTGGTAGTTCGCCCAGATGAGAGACGATCTGGCGGGTGATGGACAGCGCGTGGGCGTCATCCTCGGCCAGATGGTCCGTCACACCGGAAACGGAGCTGTGCATTTTACCCCCGCCAAGCGTTTCGGCATCGACCTCTTCGCCAGTTGCGGCGAAGGTCAGTTCCGGCCCGCCGAGGTACATGAAACCTTGCCCGCGCACGATGACCACCTCGTCACAAAGCGCGGGAATATAGGCACCACCTGCCGTGCATGGCCCCATAACGACGGCAATTTGCGGGATGCCATCACCGGACATGCCGACTTGATTGTGGAAAATACTGCCGAACTGGCCCTCATCAGGAAAGATGCTGGCGATTTCAGGTAGAAACGCACCGCCGCTATCAACCAGCGTGATAACCGGTAGACGGTTCTGCCATGCGATACGTTGCGCGCGGACGTGTTTTTTGCAGGTAGCGCCAAAATATGTGCCGCCCTTAACCGTGGCATCATTGGCGATAATCATGCACTGCCGACCCTCGATCACACCAATGCCGGTGATGATGCTGGCACCCGGTGGCACACCGTCATATTTGCCCAAACCCGCCAGATCGCCAAGTTCAAGAAATGGTGTGCCGGGGTCAACCAGCCGCTCCACGCGTTCGCGCGGCAGCATTTTGCCTTTGTCGATATGGCGGTCGCGGGATTTTTGTGGCCCACCAACGCGCTGCGAGCGGCGCAGTGTATGCAGCTCGTCCAACTTCTGTTGGTAAGAGGCCTCATTGGCCAGAAACTCTTCTGAGCTGGTATTAATTGTGGTTTTCAACTGGGTCATGACAGGTCCGGAAATTTTCTGAGGGTTAGGGCAACCTTTGCGGCACCCGGTTTTTCAAACGTGTCCGCTGCGACGATGGTAACATTGGCCTTGAAAACCAAGGCATCGCGCAAGCGGGTCTCGATTTGTGATTTCAGCGCGTCGTCGTCTGCGGGTGCGCGCGCTGGCCCCCGTTCGACGATAACTTTCAGCGCGCCTTGTGTGGTGTGGCCGTCAAAATCGGCGACAACACGCATAATCCCGTTGGTTTCGGGAAGCATATCGTTAACGATGCTGTGAATGGCCGAAGGGAAGACATTTGCGCCCCGAACGATCAACATATCATCGGTTCGACCTATGCAGCGAATTTTTGGGCCGGTACGCCCGCAGGCGCATTCGGTTGCCAGAACCTCTATATAATCTCCCGACCGAAAACGTAGCATCGGGCTCGCTTCACGGCTGATGGCGGTATAGATCATTTCGCCTTTTGCGCCGTGGGTGAAGGGAATGATGTTGCCGGTTTCGGGGTCCAGCAGCTCGGTTATGATGTGGTCCATGTTGACCATATGCATGCCGTTTTGTTCGTCACATTCGGCCCAATAGGCCATGCCCAAATCGGTGCCACCCAGCATTTCGCAACATTTCGCACCCCAGAGTTCCTCGATGCGGTCGCGAATGGCAGGGATGCCGCCGCCCGGTTCGCCGCCAACGATAACCCGCTCGACCCCCAGCTCTGAAGCCTTGACCCCAAGGATTTCCTCGGCTTTTTCGGCCAAGTGCAGCACAAAGTTCGGTGCACCAACGATACAGCGGGGGCGGGTGTCGGCACAGGCGCGCAACAGGCGATCCGCGCCGCCATCGGCCCCGATAGGCACATCAATCGCACCCATATATTGCAGCGCTTGCATGACAGGAATGCCGCCAACAAAGCCCTTCGCTAGCGAAAAACCGTGTAACACCATATCACCCGGGCGAATGCCGTTGGCAAAGAAACAGCGGGCGGACATCTCGTGCCACATTTCCACATCTGCCTCCGTTAGGGCCACATAAGAGGGGCTGCCCGTCGTGCCGGATGACGCCTGCATCTGGACTACATCGCGCATATCAGCCGCAAGATGCCGCCCGAAAGGTTTGCTGGCCGCAAGACTTTCACGAACGTCGGTTTTAAACGTGCAGGGCACCTTTTGCAGGTCCTCAATACTGCGGATATCGTCGAAATCCACACCGGCGTCGGCTAGCATATCGCGATAAAAATCCGAGTTCTCTTTCAAGTAGGCCATCTGTGCGACCAGCTTTTCCTCTTGAACGCGGCGAACCTCGTCCATAGGGGCCAGCTCAAAGGGGCTCCAGCTTTTTGCGTCCAGCTTGTCAAACGCGTCGGGGCGGCGGTACTGTAATCCAAATTCCATTTCTGTAACTCCTCTTGGGCCGTTTTGTGTTAGTAAGATCGTGGCAAGCCCATGACTTTATTTCCGATATAGCTAAGACCCAACTCGCGGTTCACGGGGGCGGTGCGTAGCAGTCGCATCAGCGGGTACATTTCGTAAATGCCGGTATCTTCGGTAAAGCCTGATCCGCCATGCGCTTGCAGGGCGGCGTCTACTGCCTCGATTCCAGCCTCGGCGGCGGCGTACTTCGCCATGTTAGAGCTGGCACCGGCGGGCAGATTATTGTCGAATTCCCACGCAGCGCGGCGGGTCATCAGGCTGGCCAGTTCGATGTTAGTATAGGCCTTGGCCAGCGGGTGTTGCACGCCTTGATGTGCGCCGATAGGTTGGCCGAACACCTCGCGTTCCGACGCGTAATCGGTGGCCTTGTTTAGCGCAAAACGCCCGACGCCGCAACATAATGCGCCCAGAATGATCCGTTCGGGGTTAAGTGAGTCGAACAGGATATCGAAACCCTTGCCGACCTCGCCAACTACATCATCGGCGCTTAGTTCTACGTCATCAAAGAAGATGGTGAACTGTTCTTCGGGCAGCGGAATCGAAATTTTCACGCGCTGCAAATCAACGCCTTTTTTCTTTAGGTCCACCACAAACAGGGTAAATCCGTCGGTCTTTTTCTGAACCTGATCGTGCGGCGTTGTGCGGGCTACCACAAGGCAATAATCCGACACATCTGCGCCGGTGATAAAGGTTTTTTCGCCCGTCAACCGGAACCCTTTGCCATCCGCCTTTGCAAAGGTCTTGGTTTTCATCGAGTTGCTACCTGCGCCCGGTTCGGTGATTGCAAAGCAGAACTGGATGTCGCCCTTACAGGCGGCTGGCAACAGCTCTTTTTTGTGATAATCGGTGCCGTGGCTGCCCAGATGGGCCATCGACATTGTCGGCCCCACCACCATCATCAGCAACGGAATGCCGTGGTTCGAGGTCCCCTCCATAAACAGGGACATTTCGGTCATGCCAAGGCCGGCACCGCCATATTCTTCGGGAACCATGATGCCTAGAAAACCGTCGTCGGCGATCTGCTGGAACATTTCCTTTGGAAACTTATGCGCCCGCGCGTGTTCAAGCCAATAATCGTTGTCATAGCTTTGGGCCAGTTGCCCGCCATATTCATAAATCTGGCGTTGTTCGTCATTCAGATTGAAATCCATGAGGGCCTCCTAAGCTTTAAAATCGGGGGTGCGGCGATTTTCGAAGGCGTCAATGCCTTCGGCTACATCCGCACCGGGTAGGGCGCGCACAGCGGCGTCGCGTTCTAGGCGCATTGATTGGTCAATCGTCATATCCGCCCCTTCGCGCGCGATGCGCTTCATTTCGGCGATACCGGGCCGCGAGCGGGTGGCGATGGTCTGGCAGTATTCCTGCGCGGCCTTATGCAAATCCGCATCCGGCACGATATAGTTAACAAGCCCCGCTTCTTTCGCCTCGTCCGCCTTCAACCAACGGGCCGAGAACATCAGATCAAGGGCGCGGCGCAGGCCCATAACGCGTGTCAGACGTTGACTGCCGCCCCAGCCAGGGATCAAGCCGAACTGCGCGTGCTGGTCGCCGAACTGCGCGGTTTCAGCGGCAAAACAGACATCCGCCGACAGCATTAGTTCAATTCCACCCGCCAGACAGAGACCCTGCACCGCAACGATAACGGGGAGGGGGCTTTGTTCAAGGGCGCGCAATCCATCCATGCCGTAGCCGATGAAATGGTCAAGCGCGACCGGATCCTGAAGCTTGCCTTTGACCTCGGTCAGGTCAGCACCAGTGCAAAAATGTTTGCCCTGTGCGCGGATCAAAATGGCCCGCACTTCGCGGCTGGCTTCGAATTTCACCCTAGCCGCCCCGATTAATTCTTGCACCTCAAGGGAAAGGCAGTTGAACTTCTCGGGGCGACTAAGTTCGATGATACCGACATTGCCCTCGATGCTTGCGGTTACGGGTAGGCTCATTTTGCACCTGCTTTCTTTTTGTATTGCAGAGCCACGGGGCCGACTTTTTCACGGGCAATCACCAGTTTCTGGATTTGCGCTGTTCCGTCGCCGATTTGCAGGCCCAGCACGTCATTATAGCGCTGATGGTGCGGCAGGTCGGTGGTGTAGCCGTAATGGCCGTGCAGGATCAGACATTGATGAATGATCTCGCAGCAGGTTTTTGGCAGGTACCATTTGCACATGGCGGCTTGTGACGTATGGGGGATTTCGGAATCCCGAAGGTTCAGCGTATAATAGCAAAGCTGGCGCATCATGGTTAGCTGGGTCTCGGCCTCCGCAATCGGGAAGCTGACGCCCTGATATTGTACCAAGGGTGCGCCAAAAGCTTCGCGCTCCTGGACATAGGCCCAGGTTTCATCAACCGAGGCCTGCGCGGCACCGATACATTCCAGCCCGATCAACGCGCGGCTGAAATCGAAACCGGCCATAATGCTGCCAAAGGCGCGGTCTTGCTCGGCCATCATGTTTTCATCCGGCACATAAACATCGTCAAAAAACACCGAACCACGCCCGACAGGCTTGGTGCCGATGTCGTTGAAATGCGTGCGGGTTATCCCCTCGGAGGTCAGGTCAACGAAAAAGGCGCTAACCCCGCGTGAATTATTGCCGGGCCCGCCAGTGCGGGCAAAAACCACGGCAGCATCGGCCTGCGAGGCAAAACTCATCGAGGTTTTTTCGCCGCTCAACCGCCACCCTTTGCCGTCTTTCACGGCCTTAAGTTGCAGGCTCGCCGCGTCAGAACCTCCACGTGGTTCGGTCAGACCAAGCCCAATCAATGCGTCACCGGAAATCACTTTCGGAACCCATTCGGCCGCAATATCCTTTGAGGCGTGCTGCGCGACCATGCCGCCCATTAACGAACCCAAAAGCTGCACATAACTGGCGTTGAAATCAGCATAGGCGATTTGTTCTGTAATCAGCCCCGCCGTTACCGCCGTTTCGCCCATGCCCCCAAATTCCTCTGGCAGATCCATTCCGATCAGACCCACGGACCCCATCTCGCGAATTAGGTCGCGGTCGAACGTGTGGCCGCTAGCCCGTTCCTGATAGGTTGGTGCTAGTCGTTCACTCGCGAAACGGGTTGCTGCATCACGAAATGCCTTCTGATCTTCGGTTGGCTGAAATTGCATAATATATTGTCCTACGAGAGCGATGGATTCTGTCTTTCCAAAAAACCTAACAAATGTTAGAAAGCTAATCAAGCATGAAAGGAAGAAAGAAATGGTACGTCAGCAGACTAATTCGGCATCGACTGGAAAATACGACAGATTACTCTCGCCTTTGCGGGTGGGGGCATTTGAGTTACGCAATCGGGTAATTATGGGGTCAATGCATACGCGCCTCGAATCCGAGGATGATCCGATCACCAAGCAAACCGCATTTTATGTGGAACGTGCGCGTGGCGAGGTGGCGTTGGCCATAACGGGTGGATTTTCCCCTAACGCCGATGGGGTGATGGATTCTGAAGGCCCTCGTATGGACGATGCCGAAGAGGCGTTGAAGCTGACGCCCATCTGCGACGCGGTTCATGCAGAGGGTTCGTTGATTTGTGCACAAATCCTGCATGCAGGACGCTACGCCAAGATCGAAGGCTGCGTTGCACCGTCACCGATTCGGGCACCGATTAACCGGTTTGTGCCCCGCGAAATGACGGGTGCGGATATTTTGCGCACCATTGAGGATTTCGCATCGGCCTCGGCCAACGCGCAGGCTGCGGGGTTCGACGGTGTCGAGATCATGGGCTCGGAAGGGTATTTGCTGAACGAATTCACCGTTCCCCACACCAACAAACGCACAGATGAATGGGGCGGCAGTGTGGAAAATCGCCACCGCTTTCCTATCGAGGTTGTAAAAGCTGTGCGCCAGCGTTGCGGGCCGGATTTCATGATTATCTACCGGATATCGGCGGCCGACTTGATTGAAAACGGCGCACCTACCGAAGAAATCATAGCGCTTGCCCAAAAGATCGAGGCGGCAGGGGCCGATATGTTGAACACCGGTATCGGCTGGCACGAGGCCCGCGTGCCGACCATTGCTTACCCAGTGCCGCGCGGCGCATGGCGTGGAGCGCCCTCGAACATTAAGCAAGCGGTTTCGATTCCGGTCGTCGCCTCGAACCGGATCAACACCCCTGATCTGGCCGAAGATATTCTGGTTAGCGGTGACGCCGATCTGATTTCCATGGCCCGCCCGATGCTGGCCGACCCGCATTTTGTGCGTAAAACCCGTGAGGGCAGGGCAGACGAGATCAATACTTGTATTGCCTGTAATCAGGCATGTCTGGATTATATTTTCTCGGAAAAGGTCGCGGGATGTCTCGTCAATCCACGCGCCGGACATGAAACCGAGTTCCGCAACACCCCAGTTGACGTTCCCAAAAGCATTGCGGTTGTCGGGGGTGGTGCGGCTGGCATGGCTACCGCTGCCGAGGCGAGCTGGCTGGGCCACGGGGTGACTCTTTTCGAGGGTAGCGATAAACTGGGCGGTCAGTTGAATCTGGCCAGCGCAGCACCTGGTAAAGACGAATTTGACGAGACCTTGCGGTTTTTCAAGAACAATATGCGTAAGAACGGGGTGACGTTTAAGCTGAACACCCGCCCAAGCGTCGATGATCTGAAAGAATTCGACCATGTGGTTATTGCAACCGGCGTAACCCCGCGAATTCCAAAAATCCCGGGCGTCGATCATCCCAAAGTCGCCACCTATGCACAAATTCTGTCAGGTGAAATCACTGCAGGGAAAAGGGTCGCGGTTATCGGGGCAGGGGGTATCGGCTTTGATGTGGCCGAATATCTGGTAACGCTTCCAGCCCAACCAGACGCCGAATTTTACAGCACTTGGGGTGTGGATGAAAAATTCACCACACCCGGCGCATTGAACGGCGACCCGTTGGGTGCGGTTTCAAGTGCGAGACAGGTGACGGTTCTGCAACGTAAATCCGACAAACCCGGGAAAACGCTGGGTGTGTCAACGGGCTGGATCCTTCGCAACGCCTTGCGCAAACACGGCGTGGAGATGCGAGCAGGGGTTTCCTACGAAGGGATCGACGACGCAGGCCTGCACATCACGCTGGATGGAAAGCCCGAGGTAATCGCTGCAGATACAATCGTCTTGTGCAGTGGTCAGGAGTCCGAGCGCTCGTTACTGGATGCCCTTGAGCAGAAGGGGATTGGTGCAACGGTGATCGGGGGGGCTAAAGAAGCCTCGGAACTGGATGCGCTTCGGGCCATCAATGAAGGCGTTCGCTTGGCGCAATCCTTCTGAATGAATAGCGTCCAGCCTTTCCTTGCTTCGAAAGGCTGGACGCGGATTTTATTAACCGTTACTTTTGGCTTTTTTCAACAGCGTCCAGCCTCCGGTAACAACCATGGCTGCAAGTATCGATTTAATAACATCACCAACGAGGAAGGGCAGTGCGCCTACCTTGAATGCGCCCGTCAAATCAAGCGGCGTAAAGCCGTACAGGCCCAAAACCCCCGGTATATATAGCAGCGCAGCAGGAATAAGGGCCGCGAAGAACATGCGGTATGTTCCACGTGAAAAACCGTTTTCAACCATCCAGCCGGTCAGGAATGCCATTCCGGCGAACCCCCACAAAAACCCGGCTGTTGGCCCGACCAGTTTGAGGATGCCAGCACCGCCATTTGCAAAAACAGGCAGTCCGAACGCGCCTTCAGCTAGGTATAACAACAGGGTTACACCCGCTAATCGCGCCCCAAAGGTCAGGCCAATTATGGAAATCGCGAGGGTTTGCAACGTCATTGGCACGGGGAACATTGGCACGCTGATTTGTGCCGATAGTGCGATGATCATCGAGCCGGCTAATGCGAGTGCAAAGTTTCGCGTATCGAATTTTGCGGCGACCAGCCTGCGGATAAGTATAGTTTCGTTTGGCATTCTTTGTTTCCTTTCATCCCAATCTGGTTAAAGTTTTTCTGTCAGTTCCGGCACCGCGTCGAACAGATCCGCCACCAGACCGAAATCGGCGATCTGGAAGATCGGGGCCTCTTCATCTTTGTTGATGGCCACGATCACCTTACTATCCTTCATCCCCGCGAGGTGCTGGATTGCGCCGGAAATACCGACGGCGATATAAAGGTCGGGTGCCACAACTTTACCGGTTTGGCCAACCTGCCAGTCATTCGGGGCATAGCCACTATCGACCGCCGCACGGGACGCCCCAACAGCTGCACCAAGTTTATCGGCAAGCTTTTCGATCAGTGCGAAGTTTTCCTCGGAGCCAACGCCACGTCCGCCCGATACAACCACGCCTGCGCTGGTCAACTCGGGGCGGTCGCTGGCGGCAACCTTGTCTTCGACCCATTCGGACAAGCCCGGATTATCAGCAGCCGAAGCCGTATCAATCGGGGCGGAGTTACCAGTGGCAGCCACGTCGAACGTCGAGGTGCGGAAGGTGATAACCTTCGTTGCATCCAGCGATTTGACGGTCTGCACCGCATTGCCAGCATAGACCGGCCGCTCGAACGTATTGCCATCGACCACACCGGATACGTCTGAAATCACCATCACATCCAACAAAGCTGCAACGCGAGGCATGACGTTTTTCGCGTCGCTCGTGGAGGGGGCAACAATGTGTTCAAAGCTATCGGCGAGCGAGACGATCAGCGCCGCCGTCGGTTCCGCAAGGCGGTGGTTAAGCGAGGGGTCCTCGGCAACCAGAACGTTGGAAACTCCGGCGATTTTGGCAGCTGCGTCACCTGCGGCGGCAGCGCTTGCGCCACAGCATAAAACGGTGATGTCGCCCAGAGATGCCGCGGCAGTGACGGCCTTGGCCGTGGCGTCAAATGCCAATTCGCCGTTGGTAACTTCGGCCAGTAGTAGAACAGCCATTATACAGTCCCCGCTTCTTTGAGTTTAGCAACGAGCTCGTCAACCGAGCCAACGATAACACCAGCGGCGCGTGTCGCCGGTTCAGTGGTCGAAACCACCTGAAGGCGCGGTGTAACATCAACGCCGTAATCCGCCGCCGACTTCTCATCAAGCGGTTTGCGCTTGGCCTTCATAATGTTGGGCAGGCTTGCATAACGCGGTTCATTCAGGCGCAGATCAACGGTGATGATGGCGGGCATCGCAACTTTGATGGTTTGCAAACCACCGTCAACTTCACGGGTCACGATGGCACTGTCACCGTCGATAACCAGTTCCGAGGCGAATGTGCCTTGCGACCATCCAAGCAACGCTGAAAGCATCTGGCCGGTGGCGTTCATGTCGTTATCAATCGCCTGTTTGCCTGCAAGAACAAGGCCGGGCTGTTCTTCATCCACAATAGCTTTCAGGATTTTGGCAACCGCCAGCGGCTCGATGTCTTGATGCACATCGTCTGCGGCAACCACCAGAATTGCGCGATCAGCCCCCATAGCAAGGGCTGTACGCAGCGTTTCTTGGGCCTGTTTGATGCCAATGGAAACCACAATGATCTCCTCGACTTTACCGGCCTCTTTCAGGCGAATGGCTTCTTCAACCGCGATCTCGTCGAACGGGTTCATCGACATTTTAACATTGGCCAGATCGACACCGCTGCCGTCTGCTTTGACACGGGCTTTCACGTTATAGTCGATGACGCGTTTAACAGGTACAAGCACCTTCATGCGTGTTCTCCTTCAGGATTGTAAATGGACCGCACGGAATTTCAGCAGTCGCGGAATTCGGGTTTACGTTTCTGGGAAAAGGCCCGCATGGCTTCGGGGAAGTCATGGGCACCAAGCAGGATTGTTTGGGCGCGGCACTCGATTTCCAGCGCCTCTTCATACGAACATTCAGCCACTTCGCGCATGACCCGTTTGCAGCTCTCCATTCCGAACATCGGGTTTGCCGCCATTTCGGTGGCCAATGCAATGGCTGTCGCCTCGGTTTGATCGGCGGGGACGCATTCTTCGACCACGCGCATTTGATGGGCTGTGCTGCCGGAAATCTCGCGGCCTGTCAGGATCAGCAATCGGGCAGCTCCAGCACCTATACGTTGTTGTAGCAGCCAGCTAGAGCCCGTGTCTGGACATCCGCCGACCTTGGAGAACACCTCGCAAAAGCGGGCATCTTCGGCAGCAACGATAACATCGGCAGATAGGGCGAGGCTCATGCCCGCGCCATAAGCGACACCGTTTACAGCCGCGATCAGGGGCTTGTTGAAGTTATAAGCTGCCCTACCGCCAGAATGGACTTTATCGACCATATTATACGTTGCCCGCGCCCCTTTGGCGATTTCGGTTTGGAAGCCGACAAGGTCACCACCGCTGCTGAAATAATCCCCACCGGTCATAACAACCGCGCGCACGGTATCATCGGCCTGCGCTGCATTTAGCATGGTGACAAGGGCATCGACAAATTCAATGCTATAGGGGTTGCGGCGCTCGGGTTGGGTGAAGCGCAGTATGCCAACACCGTTTTCAACCGTAAAGCTCATAAGATCGGACATGACGGCGGTTCCTTTATTTTCCCTGCCAAGCCGGCGGGCGTTTTTCGGCAAAGGCACGGGGGCCTTCAATGGCGTCTTGGCTGGAATATACACCTGCGTGCAAGCGTTTGCCTTCTTCCAAGCCGGCGGTGCAGCCTAAATCCATCGTCGCACGGACGCTGCCTTTGGCCGCAACCACAGAAAGTGGCGCGCAAGAGGCGATATGGGTCGCCAGTTCAAGGGCGCGTGCGCGCACTGCGTCGGGGGTATCTTCGAGGTAATTGGTAAAGCCGTAATCGTGCAAGCGCTCGATAGGCATCAGGTTGCCTGTCAGCACGATCTCCATCAGGATTGCTTGTGGTAACATGGATAACGCGGGGGCCGCCCAAGGCGAACCACGGCCGATTTTGACCTCGGTAATGCCAACCTTGGTGCCCTTCAGGCCAACGCGAAGATCACACATCAGGGTTAGCATCATGCCACCCGCCATCAAGGACCCGGTCATCGCCGCGATAATAGGTTTTGAACAGGCGCGCATCTGGTCGTGGAACGGATCGCGCATTTTTGATAGGATATCAACACCCTCTTCGCTCGCGATCTGGGCCGCTTCTTTCAGGTCCATTCCGGCACTAAATATACCACAATCCGCCGAAGTCAGAATTACTACACGGATTTCAGGATCGGCTTCGATCCTTTCCCATGCATCTGTCAACCCGTTTGTTGCCGCTACGGACAGGGCATTCTTGCGCTCGGGACGATTGATAGAAACAGTCGCCACCCCGTTTTCAACGGTAAGGTCGATAGGATTGGCAGTCATGGAATATCCTTGGAATACAGGTTGGGGGGAAATCATGTCCGGGCTTGACCCGATGGGGTAGTGGTGGGGCCGGGGAAATCGCTCCCCCGGCCGCTTTTCTTACTCGACTGTGAAGCCGGCAGAGCTTTCACGAACAACGCTCCAGATCAAGTCTGTATACGCTGCGGTCCAGTCCTGTTGTGGAACCCAGGTTGTTCCGTCCCACATTTCAACGCGGGTTTTACCGCCGCCGCCGTGGTCGTCAGCTGTCACTGTGATTGGCGCAAACAGACCGTTCGCGTCAAAATCAACAATGCTTTCGTAACCGGCTTTCATGGACTCGGCTGTCACCGGGAAACCGTTCTGTTCGACCGCAAGGCGAGCTGCCTCGAATGCGGATGAATAGATGGCCAGACCAGTGTTGTAGTACACGTCATTCAGATTATTGACGTCACCAGCCCCGTTACCGTTACCGTAAACCTCGGTAATGATTTCCTGAATGATCGGAAGATCCTGACCACCGGCAACGTTTGTGCCGCGCATGATACCCGTGGCAGCTTCAGCGCCGATATTGTTGATATCGACTTCGTTCAGCCAGTTAACTGAAAGGTATCTGTTGATCGGGAAGCCATTACGCTGCATTTCCTTGGCGGCAACAACGTGACCACCGGCCAGTAGCCATGCGATCACATAGTCAGGCTTGTTACGGCGAACATTTGTCCAGACACTGGCCTGATCGTTACCCGGAAGAGGCACGGGGTAAAGCTGAAGATCAAAACCTTCGGTTTCGGCCAGTGTTTTCAGAATTTCGATCGGCTCTTGACCGAATGGGTAGTCAAGATATGCAAAACCGATTTTCACTCCGCTAAGATCACCACCGCTTTGATCTTTGATAAAGGAGACGTCGTTTGCAACCTGCCCCCAATATGTAGGTCCAACTGGGAAAACCTGCGTGAACACAGAACCGTCCACAGCGTCGCCACGGCCAACCAGAGACTGAATCAGAATGTTCTTGTCTTTCGTGATCCGTGGCAGAACCGCAATCGATACCGGAGTGGACAGCATGTCAAACACATGCACGCCATCGCGCTTAAGCTGCTCGTAGCATTCGATGCCACGCTGTGGCTCGTTGCCGTGATCCTGAACGATGATTTCAACAGGGTGGCCACCAATGCCGCCCTTCGCGTTAACCAACGTTGCAAGGTCCATTGCGGCCTGCGAAACTTGTGGCGACACGAATGTATATGACTTGCTGAGGTCATAGCACAGGCCAAACTTGATTGTGTCCTCGGCCGCAAGCGCGGGCGACATACTGGCGACCCCCACGGCAGCGACAGCGGCCAGATGTTTGGTATAAGTAGTTAGTTTCATTCGGTAGTTCCTCCTCTGTTAAACTTAAAACGGGGCAAGCCTTAGCTTAGCCAGCGCTTCCTTCTGCTGTAGTGCTTGATGTCATGGAAGTTCTTGCCTTCGCCGCCGCCAAGATAAAATTCTTGGATGTCTGAATTTTTCTTCAGATCCTCGGCGGTGTCGTGCATGACCACACGACCATTTTCGATTAAATACCCGTGCGAAACGATTTCTAGCGCGGCTATTGCGTTTTGTTCGACCAACAGAACTGACAGGCCCTCTTCTTTATTAATGCGCTGAATGATCCCGAAAATCTCGGTAACCAGAAAAGGCGCGAGCCCGAGGCTGGGTTCGTCGAGCATCAATAGACGTGGTTGCGTCATCAATGCGCGGGCAATCGCCAGCATCTGTTGCTCGCCGCCCGAAAGATACCCGGATTGCGAGGATTTGCGTTCAGCCAATCGCGGGAAGTATTCATACATCCGCTCTTTTTCGGAAGCCATCTCGCTGCGAGACATCGACATTGGTGCGGCTGCATCAAGGTTTTCGTCAGGTGTAAGGTGTTCAAACACCCGCCGCCCTTCGATTACATGGCAAATACCCATCGCTACGCGGTCTTGGGGCGAAAAATCGCCAATCAGATTACCGTCGAAGCGAATTTCACCACGACTTACCTTGCCGCGCTCGGACTTCAACAAGCCACTGATTGCTTTCAGAGTGGTACTTTTTCCTGCGCCGTTTGAACCAAGCAACGCGATCATGCCACCGCGGGGAACCTCGATCGAGACCCCTTTGATTGCCAGAAGCACGGAATCGTACAGAACTTCGATACTGTTCAACGACAGGATCATATCGTCTTGGCGGGTTTCATTCTGTGCCATGTCTAACCTTACTTCTTGAGTTGATCAAAAGGCCAAACCATCAGGTAATCCCTGACATTGGCATAGAGTTTTCCCAGCCCCAGCGGCTCTACCATCAGGAAGATCACGATTAGGGCTCCGTAGGCAGCGTTCGGGATGTGGGCAAGCGTTTCAATACCCAGATTCAGTCCGATAACGTCTGCACCACCCGAGAATATCTTGTTCACGATACCGGGAACAAGCAGGATCAAGGCGGCCCCCAGATAGCTGCCGATAATACTGCCAAGACCGCCGATTATAACCATGGCCAAAACCTGAATGGAAACGTTTACGGCGAACTGTTCGGGGGCGGCGAGGAAATAGAACGTGGCGACAAGGATTGCACCGGTTACGCCTGCGATGAACGAAGAGGCCGCGAAGGCTACAACTTTGTAGTAAAAGCTGTTCACACCCAGAATAGCCGCCGCGAAATCCTTTTCGCGTACGGCGACCAAGGCACGGCCTAGTCCGGTACGTTTCAGGTTAAGCATGAAGATCGTAACCAGGACACACCAGCCCAAGGCGACGTAATATAACCCTGCATCCGAGGTGATTTTCTGTCCAAGCAGCGCAAAAGTCGGCGATTGCAACGACGCGTGTGAGCCACCCGAGATCGCCGGCGAGTGCGTAAGCACCCAATCCATGACAAACTGCATCGCCAAGGTTGTTAGCGCCAGATACAGCCCCTTAACCCGCAACGCCGTGAAGGCAAACAGACTGCCGATAACTGACGAGGCCAGCCCGCCGATTAGCAAAGCGAACTCCCACGGGATGCCGAATTTGGCGGCATGCACTGCGGAATAGGCCCCTACCGCCATGACGGCAGCGTATCCAAGGTGCAGCTGTCCAGCCCACCCTGTCACCAGATTAAGGCCAAGTACCGCCGCAGTCCAGATCAGCCATGGTAGCATGTAGCTGTTAAGATATAGCGATGGGACCAGGAAAGGCGCGGCAATTCCAAGTATCAAGAGGAACACAACAAGGTTGCGGTCGGCAGGCACGGGGAACATTTTTCTGTCAGATTTGTAGCTGCTGTGGTGTACGCCGGAAAGACGGTAAAACATAACTTAAATCCTTTCGATATCGTGACGGCCAAACAGGCCGTGAGGGCGGATCATCACTGTCAGGATAAGCACACCGGCGACGATAAGATCGCGGCTACCCCCTCCGACAATCGGGTCGAGGTAGAACGAACCGACACTTTCAAGCACGCCCAGAATAATCCCCGCCACGATGGCGCCGAAAATACTGTCCAGCCCGCCCAAAACGGCAACGGTCAACCCTTTTAGAAGCAGAATCGAAAGCGATTGATCCACGCCCTGAACCTCGCCCCAGATCACACCGGTTGCGACGGCGACGATCGAGGCCAGCCCCCAGGAAAGGCCAACCCCCCTTTCAACCGAAATACCGACGGACCAGGAGGCGAGATAATCATCCGAAATCGCCCGCAGGCGGATGCCCATGCGGGTGCGGAAGAACACCATAAAGCCGATGAACAGCGCAATCGCTACAGCCGCGCCAACCATATGAATACGGCTAAGCAGCATGTCCCCGACGAAAAACGGATTGTAACTAACCCCTAAATTCATTGAACGCGAAGTTCCGCCCCAAATCGCAAGGGTTGTGCCGCGCAAGAAGATATCGAGGCCCATTGTCATCATAAGGATCATCACAATCGGACGACCGGCCAAGCGCCGCAACGCGACCCTTTCGATGCCCATGCCCACGAAGAACATGATAACGACAGCAAGCGGAATGGAAATCCACAGCGACCAGCCCAGATTATGCGAGAACGCGAGGACCACATAGGCCCCCATCATCGTCAACGCGCCTTGGGCAAGGTTGGGCACAGCGGATGATTTGTAAATCAGGACAAGCCCGATCGCGACCAGTGAATACAATAACCCCGTAAGGGCACCGTTTATCGTTAGTTCTCCTAAAAATATCCAGTCCATTTATACCTCCCGCACGAGCAGTGTCCGTTCAACGGACCCTGTTTCGCCTGTTTCATATGTTACTACTGCTTTTAGGTGCACATCTTTGGAGCCGTCATAAAGTGCCTCGATAACCGGCGCGTACCGCTCCTCGACTACTTTCCGGCGCAATTTGCGCGTTCGCGTGATTTCACCGTCATCGGGGTCAAACTCTTTGTGCAAAGACACAAAACGATGCAGTTGCAAGCCTTCGGTCAGGGCTTTGTTGACCCGTTTAAAGGCTTCGTCCAGCAATTCGGCCACTTCGGGGCGTTGCGACAGGTCCGCGTAAGATACATAAGGCACCGCGTTTACTTCGGCCCAGTGGCCCACGGCCTCGGCATCTACGCATACCATTGCGGTCAGCTCATCGAGGCCTGCACCGACAACGGCGGCATCCTTGATGTAGGGGCTGAATTTCAAACGGTTTTCGATGTAGTTAGGCACATAACGTTCACCGCTTTTTGTGTGGACCACTTCGGAAACACGACCCAGCACCACCAGATGCCCGTCATCCTCAAGATAACCCGCATCACCGGTCAGGAACCAACCATCACGGAAAGCCTCGGCGGTGGCTTTTTCGTTGTTGAAATAGCCAGCGAAAATGCTGTCGGATTGCAACATGATTTCACCATCATCGGCAATTTTCACCTCGACACCTGGAAGCGGCTTGCCGACCGTGTGCAAACGCGCCTCGCCTGCTGCCTGAATGGCGTTGAATGCGCTGCTTTCGGTCTGGCCGTAAAGCTGGCGCAGTTTGATACCAAGGGCGCGATAGAAGATAAACGTATCTTCGCCGATGGCCTCGCCGCCGGTAAACGCGTGTTTTAGACGGCTAAGGCCAAACTGGTCCTTGATCGGGCCAAAGATAATCTGCTCTCCGACGAGCAGGCCCAGCTTATCCAGCAAACCAGTAGCTTCGCCATTTAGTGTGCGGCGCTGTGCATCAATGGAGCGATCCATAAAGAAGTGGTAAAGCCACTTCTTCATAGGGGTCGAGTTTTCGATACCCACCTGAATACTGGTCAGCATATTGTCCCATGTGCGCGGGGCGGCAAGATAGAAATTGGGCGCAATCTCGCGCATGTCGCGCTGCACTGTGTCCTCGCGTTCCGGCACATTGACAATAAACCGAAACGTAATGGCTGCGGCAACGGTCAGCGCATAATCCCCGACCCATGCCATTGGCAGATAGGCCAGAATATCTTCGCCATATTCAAATGCGCCGTCCTCGTGGGCGTTACGCACACCTGAAATCACATTTTTCTGGCTCAGCACGATACCTTTAGGCGCGCCGGTCGTACCGGAAGAGTGCATGAATACTGCCGGATCGTCGGGGGTGGACCCCTCGATTAGCCGGGTTTTCAAGTCTGGATTTTTCGCGAGATTGACCTCGCCTTTTTTCAGTAGTGCATCCCAGGACATCAGTCCCGGCGTATCATATAGGTTCAACCCGCGCCCTTCGTCATAGACGATCGAGGCAATGTCAGCGCCCGCTTCGCGCAAGTCCATAACTTTATCAACCTGCTCCTGATCTTCGACCAAAGCGGCGGCGATATTTGCTTCGCCGACGAAGTGTTGCAGTTCTTCCAGTGTTGCCGCGGCATAGGCTGGCATCGCATAAGCGCGTAACATTGAAAGCGCGGCCATACCGGCATAAAGCCTGACACGGTTGTTCCCGAGGATCATTACCGCATCACCCTGTTTAACTCCCAAAGCAGCAAAACCGGCGGCGCATAGAAGAACCTCGTCGGCATATTCTGCCCAGGTTATTTCCATCCAGATGCCACGGTCTTTTTCACGCATGGCGATATCATCGCCGTGTTCGGCAGCGTTGCGTTGCAGCAAGCGGGCGATTGTGTCGTTGTTATTCCCCATGAGAGCCTCCGATATAGGCTTCGATTACGCGTGGATCCTTGATGACATCTTGCGGGGTGCCCGTGGCGATCATCTCGCCATAGTTCAAGGCCAGAACCTGGTCGCAAATGCCGGTGATTACATCCATGTGATGTTCGATCAGCAACACGCTGACCCCGCGCTCGGCCCGGGCATCCAGAATGAAGCGGGCCATATATTCTTTTTCTTCCTGATTCATTCCGGCCATCGGCTCGTCCAAAATCAGCAAATGCGGCTCGGCAACCAATGCGCGGGCCAACTCGACGCGTTTCTTCAATCCAATAGGGATGCCGTCAACCAATTCATGACGAATACTTTCGAGCTGAAGAAAGTCGATCACCTCTTCCACGATTTCGCGGTTGGCGATCTCCTCGGGCCGTGCGAGCCACCAGTAAAGGGCCGTGCTTATAACGCCGGGGTTCATGTGAATGTGGCGCCCCAGAAGGATGTTGTCCAAAACGCTCATGCCATTGAACAGCGCGAGGTTCTGGAAGGTACGCGCAACGCCCATACCGGCAACTTTATGCGGCGCGGTTCCGGTGATGTCTTTGCCGTCAAGAATGATCGACCCGACATTCGGAGGGTAAAACCCTGTGATTGCATTGGTTAGAGTTGTCTTCCCGCTGCCATTAGGACCCACAAGGCCGAAAATTTCGCCCTTCCGGATTTTAAAATCCACGCCGGTTACAGCGACAAGCCCGCCGAAGCGCCGCTCGATGTCGATGCATTCCAACACGGGTGTGTCAGTGTTGCTAGACGATTGTACTTCCGTCATTAACAAATACCCCTTTGGTCGCTAATTTCCCGCATTCAACTGCTCTCCCTCAGTCAATCTTGAAATAGTCAGGACGGCCTGTGGGCCATGGATCGCCCCACATTTGCTGCCCGCCATCAATGTTAAGAACTTCGCCTGTTACGAATTTTCCAGAAGGCGCAGCCAGATAGACAACCCCCTCGGCAATGTCCCATTCGTCGCCAGCGCGGCGCATGGGGTTGGATTCCTTGAATGTCGCGGAGCCTTCGGGCGGATAATTGGCAAATCCACTGCTCTCGCAGCACCCTGGTGCCACACAGTTGACCCGAATGCCGTTTGGTGCCCATTCTACCGCAACTGATTTCGATAGATAAATCACACCAGCGCGTGCGGCACAAGTATGGGCAATGCCCGGCATACCGCGCCAGATGTCGGCAACGATGCTTACAATATTGCCTTGCTGGCCTGTCTCGACCCATTTTTTCGCGACAGCTTGCATCATCCACCATGTGCCGTTCAGATTGGTGTCGATTACCGCGTTCCAACCCTTGACGGTGTAATCAATTGCAGGCTGCGGAAACTGGCCGCCGGCATTGTTGACCAGAACATCCAGCCGACCGAAACGTTCGTGGATTTCATCCACAAAAGCGGCGACTTGTTCAGGGTCACGAATTGTTAGCTGGCGGGTAAGAACCTCGCCACCGAATGAGCGTAGGAACTCAGCACCGCTTTCAAGCTTTTCCTCGTTGCGGCCACATATTGCCAGTGTTGCGCCCAATCGCGCAAACAACGTGGCAATGGCGCGGCCAAGTCCGCCGCCTCCACCGCTTACCACAACGACCTGACCCTTGAATAGATCAGGTGAATATATGGTTGGTGTTTCACGCAGTTCCGCCTCGGCGAAACCAAAAACCGGGTTTACGGTGTCTGACATTTTTCCTCCTGCGCCAGCTTATTTACTGGCTTAAGAAAAACCTAACACGCGTTAGAAATTCTAGCAACAATTATTTTCATCCAGACTAACGCATTGATATTGAACAAAAAACCAACTATTCCTTCTTGCGGAGCATACGCAAAGGCGTGTAGACAATGCATTCGGTCCCATTTGCCTTAAGTACCCGATTCCGGCTGCGGACCAATCCACGCCCCGATTTCGAGGTTGGTCGCGCCTCGATTATCTCGACTTCGACCGAAATGGAGTCCCCTACATAAGTCGGTGCTTTCACAGTGAAATCGGCGTTCAAGAAGGCCATTCCCGTGCGTTCCATCGTGTAGGTTAACAGCCCCTCGGACATCGCGTAAACCATAACGCCGGGAATCACACGGCCATGGGCGCCCGCACCTTCGTCGACATGTTCCAGATCAGTGAATAGCGATTCCGTCATCCACGTAAGATTGCAGAATCCAACCAGATCGGCCTCGGTCACAGTGCGGCTGCGGGTGGTGAATTTCGCCCCTACCTCGATTTCCTCGAAGTAAAATCCGGTCGTTCTCAGCACATCTTTCATAACGGTTTCCTTAGTAAGATTTCGGCAATCCAAGCGCCTTTTCGGCGATGAATGACATCAGCATATGCGGGGTTACGGGTACAATATGGAACAACAACGCCTCGCGCACCAGTCGCTCTACATGGTATTCCTTGGCGTAGCCAAAGCCGCCGAACGTCATCTGTGCGGTTTGTGTTGCCTCAACCGCAGCTTCGGCGGCCAGCAGTTTGGCGGCGTTGGCCTCCACCCCGCAAGGTTCCCCCGCGTCATAAAGGGCGGCGGCGTGCATCACCATCAGATTGGCAGCTTCGACCCGCGCCCAGCATTTGGCCAGCGGGTGCTGGATGCCCTGATTTTGCCCGATCGGGCGGCCAAACACATGGCGCTCGTTGGCATATTCCGCAGCCCGTTTTATGGCGTTGCGCGCAATTCCCACACATTCCGAGGCCACCAGTATACGTTCGGGGTTCAGTCCGTGCAAAATCTGGCGAAAACCTTGGCCTTCCTCACCGATCAGATCCTCGACAGGAATAGGCAGTCCGTCGATAAACATTTCGTTGCTATCAACCGCTTTGCGGCCCATCTTTTCGATCTCGCGCACATCTATATAGTCGCGGTTCAGGTCGGTGTAGAACAGGCTTAGTCCCTCGGTCGGTTTCGCGACCTCCTCGATCGGGGTAGTGCGGGCCAGAAGCAGCATTTTGTCAGCCACTTGCGCTGTTGAAATCCAGACCTTTTGGCCATGCACGATGTATTTGTCACCTTGGCGCACCGCCCGTGTTTTAAGCTTGGTAGTATCAAGGCCAGTTGTCGGTTCAGTCACCCCGAAGCAGGCTTTTTCACGCCCTTCAATCAGCGGCGTCAGCATCCGCTTTTTCTGCTCCTCAGTGCCGTACACAACAACAGGGGTCAACCCGAAAATGTTGAGGTGGATAGCCGAAGCCCCGCTGGCCCCGGCACCGGATTCCGCAATCGCTTGCATCATAATTGCAGCTTCAGTGATACCTAAGCCCGCCCCGCCAAACTCTTCGGGCATGGCGATGCCTAACCAACCGCCATCGGCCATTGCCTTGTGCAAATCATGGGGGAAGCCGCCCTTGCGGTCCTTTTCCAGCCAGTAGTCGTCGTCAAAATCGGCGCAGATACGTAGGATTGTGTCGCGGATTTCTTGTTGATCTTCGGTATATCTGAAAGTCATGATCTGCCCCCGGTTGGTTTGGCCAGCCCGACCACGCCACTGGCAACCAGCGCGTCGACCTCGTCTGTTGTCAGGCCCAATTCTTGCAAAATTTCCCGACTGTTCGCGCCCTCGGGGCGGCCCAGCCAGCGCACCTTACCCGGTGTTTTCGACAATTGCGGCACGGGGGCCACGACTTTGGTTTGCTCGTCCGGAACAGTGACAATATCGCCACGGTGGGCAATTTGGGGATGCTCCAGAATATCCTCGACGCTAAGAACCTTCGCGGCTACAGCATCGTTTTTCTCGAATTCGGCTTGGACGGTTGCAAAGTCTCGTGCGCCGATAAAGGTTTTCAAGGCCTCGAAAACCTCGCCCATATTCGCCGAAATTCCGGCCATTGTGGCAAAGCGCGGATCGTCGGCAAAGGCGTCCCCCCCTGAGGCGCGTAGCAAGCGACGGGCGGTTTCGGCGCTACCCGCTGACACAGTGACCCAAATGCCGTCATTGGTGCAAAACATGCCGCCCGGTGCAAAGTCCATTGGCTGACGCAGGCCATTTCGCTTGGGGGACAGGTCGGTGCCGGTCGCGACGGGAACGTGATAATCAATCAAACGCATCAGCCCCTCGAACACAGCCAGATCAATGACTTGCCCTTTGCCATCATCCTTTTCGCGGGCATGCAAGGCAAGCATGATACCAAAGGCCCCCATTAATCCTGTGGTCGAATCCGCCGCCGGAAAACCGGGGTGCATGGGCGGACCGTCGGTATATCCGGTTAGATGGGCAAGCCCGCTCATAGCTTCGGCAGCACGGCCAAAGGCGGGGGTTTTAACCATCGGGCCGTCCTGTCCATACCCCGAGATTCGCAGGATAATCAGCGCAGGGTTCCATTCATGCAGGACATCAGGCCCTATGCCTGCGCGCTCCAACACACCGGGGCGAAAGTTTTCGACCAGAACGTCGCTGTCTTCAACCAATTTGCGTAAAATCTTGCGCCCCTCGGGGGTTTTCCAGTCGAGCGCCAGTATGCTTTTGTTGCGCGCCAGCGTTTTCCACCACACACCCAACCCGTCATCTTTAGCCCTGGGGCCAAGATCGCGCATCATGTCGCCACCGCGCGGGTTCTCGATCTTGGTGACTTCGGCCCCGAAATCAGCCAACAGCGTCGCCGCCAGAGGGCCTGCGATCACATGGCCCAGCTCGACTATCCGGATACCTTTTAATGGTTGCTCCACGAAAACCCTCCTTGATTTGCTGGTGGTTTAGATTACGAACCCGCCACCGCAGATCACATGTTGCCCTGAGATGAAGTCGGATTCCGGCACGCAGAACAGATAGACCGCACCTGCGGCTTCTTCAGGTGTGCCGACACGGCCAAGGGGAATGCTGGTTTCCATCTGGCTTAACAAGTCGGCGTTAAGACCTACACGGATCTCCTTGCCTTCGACCTTGATTGTGCTGTCGCCTGTTGCTGGGGCCTCGGTCAGGCGGGTGCGGATGGGGCCAAAGGCCACCGCGTTTACGTTGACCTTGTAGCGGCCCCATTCCTTGGCCATGGTTTTAGTCAGGCCGATAATTCCGGCCTTGGCAGCGGCATAGTTTATCTGGCCAGCGTTCCCACCCGTACCCGCAATGGACGAGATGTTAACCACCTTGCGAAACACCTCGCGCCCCTCGGCGGCTTCGGCTTTGGCGGCGGCACTAATAACCGGCTGGGCGGCGCGCAAAATCTGGAACGGGGCCGTTAAATGCACGTCAATAATGGCGTGCCACTGTTCGTCGCTCATTTTTTGAATGACGGTATCCCATGTATATCCGGCGTTATTCACGATGATATCGACACCGCCAAAGTTTTGGACCGCCGCCCCGATAAAGCGGTCGGCGAACCCGTCTTCGGTAACGCTGCCTGCACAGACCACGGCCTCGCCGCCCATATTGCGGATCAGCTCGGCGGTTTCTTGTGCCGGATCAGCGTCCAGATCGTTAACCACAATCCGCGCCCCCTCGGAGGCCAGTTTAAGGGCAATTTCGCGGCCAATCCCGCGACCTGATCCGGATACCAGCGCCGAGCGCCCGTCTAGTTTAGCTGTCATATCATTATCTCCAGTCATGCTTTTTCATAAAGCGTCACCACACAGGCGCCGCCTAAACCTAGGTTGTGTTGCAGCGCCAATCGTGCGCCTTCGACCTGCCGCGCATCCGCTGCGCCGCGCAATTGCTGAACCAGCTCTGTGCATTGAGCGAGACCCGTTGCGCCAAGCGGATGCCCCTTGGACAGCAGCCCGCCCGATGGGTTGGTTACATATTTTCCACCGTAGGTGTTATCACCCTCATCCACGAACTTGCCCGCATCACCACGCGCGCACAGCCCAAGGGCCTCGTAGGTGATCAGTTCGTTATGGGCAAAACAATCGTGCAACTCGACAACGTTGATGTCTTCGGGGCCGATCCCCGCTGCCTCGTAAACCTGATCGGCGGCGTTTTTGGCCATGGTAGAACCGACGACTTCGCGCATGTCATGGGCGTTAAAGGTCGCCGGGCTGTCGGTTGTCATCGCTTGCGCTGCGATTCGCACCGATGAATCAAGCCCGTGTTTATCGGCAAATTCCTTGGAACAAATAATAGCTGCCGCCGCACCACACGTCGGTGGGCAGGCCATCAAGCGGGTCATCACGCCGGGCCAGATCAGCTTGTCGGCCATCACCTCTTCGGGTGTGACTTCCTTGCGGAACAGGGCCACGGGGTTGTTGGCAGCGTGGCGGCTGGCCTTGGCGCGGATCTTGGCGAAGGTCTCCATCGTGGTGCCAAATTCATCCATATGCGCTTTGCCTGCGCCGCCAAAATACCGCAACGCCAGTGGTAGGCCGTTATCGCCGACAATATCATCGGTCGCATCGTCAAAAGACTGGAACGGGCTGACCCGATCATCAAACACTGCGCCAATCGCGCCCGGTTTCATTTGCTCGAACCCCAGCGCCAGCGCACATTCCACCGCGCCGCTTTCCACCGCTTGTCGCGCCAGAAACAGGGCCGACGATCCGGTCGAGCAGTTGTTGTTCACGTTCAAAATTGGAATACCCGTCATGCCAACATGGTAAAGTGCCCGCTGCCCGCAGGTGCTATCGCCATAAACATACCCGACATAGGCTTGCTGGATCAGGCTATAGTCTAACGCTGCGTCCTCCAATGCGGCCTTTGTCGCTTTCGCGGCCATAATGTCATAACTTTCAGAAGCGCCGGGCTTTTGAAATGGAACCATTCCGACTCCGGATACGTAAGCTTTGCTGGACATGGGATTCTCCTCCTGATTCAATGCCACACACTGAGTGGCCGACGATATTTGCCTTGGAAATTATCTAACATATGTTAGAATAAATGCAAGCAACGGAGAAAAACAATGACTAATATACCACAAATCAATACAGATTGCGGCTCATCAATGGCGGCGCGTGGGGCAGGGCAGACAGATGTTTACCAGCTTTTTCGCAATCGGGTAGCGGCCATACCGCAGGCGATTGCCATAGAGGAGGGCGAGACACAGCTCAATTATGCGCAGCTCCTTGATCGGGTTGACAGACTGGCGGCGCATTTCATCCGGCAGGGGCTGAACACAGGGGATCGCATCGCGGTTCTGTCCCGTAACCGGCACGAATATATCGAGTGTGAACTGGCCGCCGCAGCGGTGGGCCTGATTGTCGCTTGTCTGAATTGGCGCTTGCTGCCAACCGAGCTGCATCATTGCATAACACTGGTCTCCCCGCGTTTGATTCTGACCGAGAGTGATCTCGTGCCCCTGTTGGAACAAGTGCCAGAGATAGAACAACTGCCCTTCGGACCCGCCTATGAGAACGCGCTTGCCCAAGCACCCGAATTCACCGCCACACGTCAACATGCTGAGGCTGGGCTGGTCATTCTTTATACGAGCGGCACCACCGGCCTGCCCAAAGGCGCGGTTATCAGCCACCGCGCGATAATCGCCCGCGCCGCCGCCTTTGCCGGCGAGCTGGGCCTTGCGCCCACGGACGGGTTTGTTGCATGGGCGCCCATGTTCCACATGGTTTCGACTGATCAAGCCTTGGCAACTTTGCTGCGTGGGGGAACCGTGGTGATTGTTGACGGCTTTAACGCAACCGTCATGCGTCGCGCAATCGAGGCGCATACTATCGGTTGGATGGTCCTGATCCCCGGCATGATTGAACCGTTTATCGCCGATATCAAGGAAAATGGGATCGCGCCCAAAGGTATCCGTGTTTGCGGTGCAATGGCGGATCTGGTTCCACCACATCAGATTAGCGAAATCACGGTTCTGCTGGATGCCCCCTTTCTGAACAGCTTCGGGGCGACGGAAACCGGATTGCCCCCCGCCACGCGCGCGGTGATTCCCATCGGGGTCTCGCCCGAATCCCTATCAAAACAGATCAGCGCCAGTTGCGAGGTGCGGTTGGTGGACGACGCGGGCAACGACGTGCCCTTCGATACCCCCGGCGAGTTGTTGATGCGTGGCCCGACATTGTTTTCCGGTTACTGGAACGCCGAAGCCGCCAACGCCGAGGCGTTTCAAGGCGGATGGTTCCACATGGGCGACGTGTTCCGGCGCAATCTCGATGGCACCATCGATTTTGCCGACCGGGCCAAGTATCTGATTAAGACCGGCGGCGAGAATGTCTATCCCGCCGAAATTGAACGTGTGTTGATGTCCGACCCGCATGTGACCGACGCCGCCGTGGTGCGTGTGCCGGATGAGCGATGGGGCGAGGCGCCCGTGGCTTTTGTTTCCCACGATGCAGATACGGTGACCGTTGAAACCCTGTTGGCCGCCTGCAAGGAAGGCTTGGCGCGGTATAAACACCCCCGCGAAATCCATATCATTGCCTTTGAGGATTTCCCCCGTTCAACCAGCGGCAAAATCCAGCGCCATATTCTAGAGGCAAGTTTGCGCGACAAGGAAAGCTGACGAGTAGTTTCCGTAACGTAGTTTTTTCGGGACTAGCATCTCCTTGGATATATTTCTAACATATGTTTGATTCTAGAAGAAACGCCCGCCTGTCAAGATAAAGGAAACCCCATGACCGATGAGACCAGCCCCTCGGCAGCGGATATCGCCGCAATTAAGTCCAACTATGCGCTGACCGACGATCAGCGGGCTATCCTCGATCATGTGGAACGCGTGGCCCGCGAGGTTCTGCACCCGTTGCAGGCGGAAATGGATGAGGGGGAATACTGGCCCGACGACCTTTTCCCCAAGATGGGCGAATTGGGTCTGCTAGGCATTACCGCCCCGATCGAGCTGGGCGGTAGCGGAATGGATGAACTCACGCAAGCCTTGGTGACAGAGGTTATCTCGAAATGGAACCCCGCAGTGGGCCTGTCGCACGGGGCGCATGATAATCTGTGCCTTAACAACTTGTTGCGCAATGGTTCAGAGTCGCAAAAGGCCAAGTATGTGCCGGGCTTGTGCTCAGGTAAAATCGTTGGCGCACTGGGGTTGACGGAGCCGGGCGCGGGGTCCGACGCGCTAGGGTCGATGGCGACAACGGCGGTGCGCGACGGCGACGAATACGTGCTGAACGGCACGAAATTATTCATCACCAACGGCCCGATTGCCGATCTGGTGCTGGTCTATGCCAAGACCGACAAATCCAAAGGAGCCAAGGGCATTTCGGCGTTTCTGGTCGAGACAACCACCCCCGGTTTCAGTGTGGCGCAAAAGCTGGACAAGATGGGCTTTCGCGGATCCCCTACCGGTGAGCTGGTGTTTGACGATTGCCGCATCCCTGCCAAAAACATTGTTGGCGAAGAAAATACCGGCGTTGCAATCGTGATGAGCGGCCTTGATCTGGAGCGCGCGATGGTTGCCTCTATGTGCGTAGGGATGGCCGAACGGGCGTTGGAACTGGCGCTGGAATATTCCCAACTGCGCGAACAATTCGGAAAACCGATTGCGCGGTTCCAGATGATGCAGTCACGCCTTGCCGAAATATACGTCGATGTCGAAGCCGCCCGCGCCCTGAGTTATCGCGCATTGGCCGCTTGTGTCGGGCTGCCCAAAGGCGGTGGTGGACGGGGTGAAATTCATAAACTGACGGCGGCCTCGGTCCATTATGCAGCCGAAGCGTTTAATCGCGCAGTGACCTCGGCCACGCATATCCACGGCGGATCAGGTTATATGCAGGACACGGAAATCAACCGCCTGTACCGCGCCAACAAGTTGTTGGAAATCGGGGCGGGCACCAGCGAGGTGCGCAAAATCATCATCGCTCAAGAACTGTTGCGGGGTTAAAGCACATGACACATTCAAGCCATTTTATTATGCCCGAACAAGAAGCCCTCGCCGATCAGGCCTACCGCTTTTTCCATGACGCGTTTTTCGATATGAACGCCGAGATGGACGACACCGATGACCTTCCCGCCAGCGTTTTTCCCACACTCGGGAAGATGGGCTATCTGGGCCTGAATGTGCCAACGCAATACGGTGGCGCGGGGCTGGATTTCACCTCGGCCTGCGTTATTACCGAGGAATTATCGCGCGTAAGTGCCGCCATTGGCCTAACGCACGTCGCGCATGACAACCTGTGTGTGAACAACATCTACCGCAATGCCAGCGAGGAAATGCGACAGAAATACCTGCCGGGTCTTTGTGACGGATCACTGATCGGCGCGCTAGGCCTGACGGAGCCGGGTGCTGGTTCCGATGCGCTGGGGTCCATGAAAACCACGGCGCGCAAGGACGGGGATGACTACGTTCTGAACGGCACGAAAATCTTTATCACCAACGGTCCGATTGCGGATATTGTGCTGGTTTACGCCAAGACCTCGCCCGAAAAAGGTGCCAAGGGTATTACCGCGTTTATCGTTGAGACCACGACCCCCGGTTTCAAGGTGGCGCAGAAGCTGAACAAGATGGGCTTTCGCGGATCCCCTACCGGCGAGCTTGTGTTTGACGAGTGCCGCGTGCCTGCTAAAAACATCGTTGGCAAGCTCGATGGCGGGGTTGCCGTCACCATGAGCGGCCTTGATCTGGAACGCGCGATTGTCTGTTTCAACGCCACCGGAATTTCACGCCGCGCGCTTGAGATTTCCATCGATTACGCCAAGACGCGGCAGCAATTCAAACAACCAATCGCCAGTTTCCAGATGGTGCAGGCGATGCTGGCCGACATGTATACCGAAATCGAGGTCGCCCGCACGCTGGCATTCCGCACCGCTGCTATGTGCGAGGGGCTGGAGGAAGGCGAAGGTGGACGTGGTGAAATCCACAAGCTGACAGCCGCCGCAATCTTCAAGGCAGCAGCGGCCACGTCGTTTGTGCTGGATAAAGCAGTACAAATCCACGGAGGCTCGGGATATATGCGTGACACCGAGGTCAACCGCCTGTTCCGCACGGGTCGTGTGTTAGAGGTTGGCGCAGGGACCCAAGAGGTCCGCAAGCTAATCATCGCCAGTGAACTACTTAAAAACTAACGGAAAATTGCAATGACACAAGATAACAAACCACGTTACGCCGCTGATCTGATGGAGGGGCAGGTGGCACTCGTCACAGGCTCCGGTTCCGGAATGGGGCGGGTGACCGCGCTGGAAATGGCAAGCTGTGGCGCACGGTTGGTGCTATTTGCACGCCGCGAAGAACCGCTAGAGGAAACCGCCGAAATGATCCGCGCAATCGGTGGCGAGGCCCTTGTCGTGCCCGGAGATACCCGCGACGAGGATAGCATCGAGGCGGCCATGGTGAAGATCAAGGAACATTACGGTCGCCTTGATGTTCTGGTGAATAACGCAGGCGGGCAGTATATTGCGGCGGCCCGCGACATCACCAACAAGGGTTTCGAGGCGGTGATCCGCAACAACCTGATTGGCTCGTGGCAGATGACCCGCGCAGCGGCGGACCATTTTATGTATGACAACGGCGGCTCGGTGGTGTTTACCACGGCCATTTCCGCCCGCTCTGCCCTGACCGGATTTACCCATACCGTAGCCGCGCGCGCCGGTGTGACGGGCATGATGAAAACCCTCGCCGCCGAGTGGGGTGAATACGGTATCCGACTGAATTGTGTAGCCCCCGGCACCATCAAAACCGAGGCGCTTGGCCGCTATCCTATCACGCCGGAACAATGGCAGATGTTGAACCGTTCAGTCCTCAACCGCATGGGTGCGGCTGAAGATATCTCGGGCATGATTGTCTTTCTAGCCTCGAAACTGGGCGGATTTATTACCGGCGAAGACGTTTACGTTGATGGCGGCGAAACCCTGCACATGGGCCATGATGCCCGTGATATGATTAACCCGAAAATGTTTGAAAACCGCGAACGCGGCGACGGCAAAGAATAACTTGAAGGGACCCTGAAAATGTCTGAACCAATCGTATTGCTCGATGTAAAAGACCGTATCGCAACGGTTACACTGAACGACCCCGACCGCCGTAATCCCGTGACCGGAAACAACATGATCGAAGGTCTGCTGGACGCTTTTGACAAGGTGCAGCGTAACCTCGATGTCAGTGTGATGATCTTGACCGGTGCGGGATCTGCGTTTTGTGCGGGCGGCGACATCAAGGCAATGCACGCCAAGAAAGATCAGTTCGGCTTGCCGCCATTGGACGTAGCCGAAAGCTATATCAACGGTATTCAACGCATTCCGCTGGCGCTTTATAATATGGATGTGCCAACGATTGCGGCGGTGAACGGTGCTGCCGTTGGTGCAGGCTGTGACCTGACTATGATGTGCGACATGCGGATTGCGTCCGAACGGGCGAAATTTGGCGAGGTGTTTCTGAACCTCGGCATTATTCCGGGCGATGCCGGAAGCTGGTTCCTGATCCGCCGTCTTGGCTATCAAAAAGCCGCTGAACTGACGTTTTCGGCAAGGATGGTGGAAGCCGCCGAAGCCTTGGAAATGGAGATGGTTCTAGAGGTTGTCCCCCACGATGATCTGATGACACGGGCGCGTGAAAAGGCCGCTGTGATTGCCGCGAAACCCCCGCGCACCGTTCGCACCGCTAAACGCCTGTTGCGCAATGCAGAACGCATGGACCTGCCGGACTTCCTGAACAGTGCCGCCGCTTATCAGGCGTTGATGCACCAGACAAACGACCACCAAGAAGCTATAAGTGCGCTACTGGAAAAACGCCTGCCCACGTATTCGGGAACCTAAGAATGACCGACGTTATGGACGAACAACGCTTTGCCACAATCGCGAATCTTTGGAATTCGCGGGCCAAGGGTCTAATCCTCGAGATGGACCTGAAGATCGAACAGGCAGACAAGAACGGGGTTCAAATTCGCATGCCTTTCAATCCGGATTTCTGTCTGGACGAAGAAGGCACGATGCTGCACGGCGGCGTTTTGACGGCCTTGCTCGACAGCGCGTTCGGGCTGGCCAATTTTCTGGCCATTGACGACGTACAGACAATGGCAACTCTTGATTTGCGAGTCGATTACCTTCGCCCCGCCAAATCTCGTGCAGATGTAATGGTTTTTGCCGATTGCTATCGCCAAACCCGTCATATCGCCTTTGGAAGTGGCAAAATCTGGTTCGACACTGGAAACAAGGAAGAGGTAGCTCGAGGATCCGCTACCTTTGCCCTGACCCGCGGTAACGGGGGCAGTTTACTTGACAAAATGAAAACAACGGGGCCAGGAAGTTGAATATTATAGAGCTACAAACGCGGTGCGATCGCGTACCTTTCTTTCGTTTTCTGGGTATATCGATACTTGAAACCGACGAAACCCACCTTTTGGCCAAAATGCCGTTTGAGGAACGCTTCATCGGCAATCCGGTGCTGGACACATACCATGGCGGCATCATCGCCAGTTTCATGGAAACGATTGCCTCTTTGAGTGTTCTGGACGATGTAAACGCGGCGCCCGTGAAGCCGATCAACCTGGCGGTGGATTATCTTCGTCCGGGGTTCGCGGGGACATTGACGACACGCGCCACTATTTCACGCAAAGGCCGCAGAATGGCCAGTGTTGAAACTTTGGCGTGGCTGGAAGACGAGTCAAAACCCGTGGCCAAAGGACTGTTCCACTTCCTACTGGTCTAACGGCCTATTCTGCTGCGACACCGCTAGTATTGAACGCGCCTTCGATTTGCCAACGCTGTGCGATCTCGCCTAAACTATCGAGGACTTGCCGCAGTTCTTCACCGCGATCGGTCAAGCCGTAAGTAACAGCCGGCGGAATGGTTTGTGTTTGTTCGCGCCATATCACGCCAGCAGCCTGCAACATGCGCAACCGTTCGGTCAGCACCCGGGTAGAGATACCCGGCACCGCTCGTTTCAGCACGCCGAAACGTAGCGCGCCCTGATCGTTTAGAACCCACAGAATATAAGTCGTCCAAGGCCCCATAAGTAGACGCAAGATAGAATCCATCGGGCAGGCTGGCGGTGTTTTCTGGTTCATATTTCTCTCTCAATAGGCGGTTACTTTTCAGTGCCTACTTTCTTTTTAAAAACATGTGACATAAAATAACTTACACTATAAAAACATAGCGGGCAAGAGGCCCGAAATTATCGCTTCGAGGGGGAGCAATATGACTGAAAAAAATTCGAAAATCGTTTATTGGGTGGCAACCGGTTTGGTTGCTTTAGTTTATCTCGGCGGTGGCAGTATGTATTTGCTGGCGCATGATATGGTGGCCGAAATGTATACGGGCCTTCTGAACTACCCGCCTTACCTTGTCTGGCCGCTTGCCGCGCTCAAGATTATTGCGGCAGTTATCATTCTGTGGCGACCATCCACTTTTCTATCGGATTTTGCCTATGCAGCAATGTTCTGGCACCTGCTTTTGGCGATTTCGGCGCATATAGGGGCTGGCGATCCAGGCTGGATTCCTGCTGCTGTTGCTTGGATTTTGCTGATCGTATCCTTTCTTATGCAAAATAAGGTGCGTGCGAAGAAGTCTCCGTATGGGGACATTTTGAAGTCCGCCGCATAAGCGCGACCGGCGAAAAAATATGGCGGGTAGGGACCCTACCCGTCCAAGTAAATCAAATGAGAGGACTGATAATATGGCGCGGATGCCCACGATGTTTATTCCCCACGGCGGAGGGCCGTGCTTTTTTATGGACTGGAACCCGCCTGATACATGGGACGCACAGCGCAAGTTTCTCGAAGATCTGCCTGCGAGTTTACCGGAAAAGCCTAAAGCGTTACTGGTAATTTCGGGGCATTGGGAAGAAGCGCAATTTACGGTGCAGAAAAATACGGCTCCGCCAATGCTATATGATTACGGTGGATTTCCGCCGCATACGTACGAGTTGACCTGGCCAGCACCCGGTAATCCGGAGCTTTCTGACAAGGTGAAATCGCTGCTTGATACGGCAGGTTTCCCGACTAAAATCGACACGGATCGCGGCTATGATCACGGTGTGTTTATTCCGCTTAAGGTGGCGTTTCCCGATGCAGATATCCCCTGCGTACAGCTTAGTTTGCGCGCAGATATGGACCCTGCGGCACATATTGCGGTTGGCCGCGCGCTGGCCCCTTTGCGCAACGAGGGCGTGCTGATTATCGGTTCGGGCAACACCTACCACAATATGCAGGTGATGATGCGCGCGATGCAGGGCGGGGCCACAGGTGCACCCGCAGGTCAGGAATTTGACCGCTGGTTGACCGACGCTACCACACGACTTGATTCCACTGAACGCGACCAGATGCTGACGAATTGGGAAGCCGCCCCCGGCGCCCGCAAGGCCAACCCCCGCGAAGAACACCTGATTCCCCTGCATGTGGTGGCAGGTGCTGCCGAAGGGGATCAAGGGGTCAAAACGTTGGAAGATCAGGTCATGGGGGCGATTGAAAGCGCCTTCAGGTTTGGCTGAAATCTATAAACTTACACACTCTCTAAACCAACTAAACCAAAAAAGGACAAGAAATGACTACACTACAAAAAGGCCCGCTTATCGTTACCGGTGCTTCTGGCCAACTGGGCCGACAGGTTATTGCAAAACTGATTGAGGCTGGTGCTGGTCCGATCATCGCCATTACCCGCTCGCCTGAAAAACTTGCCGATTTGGCTGACAAAGGCGTCGAGGCCCGCAAGGGTGATTTCAACGATGCAGCAACATTGGGCGCGGCTTTTGCAGGCGGCAAACGTATGTTGATTATCTCGACCGATGACCTTGAGCCGGGCAAACGGCTGGCGGCGCATAGCAATGCCATTGCAGCCGCAAAAGAGGCTGGAATCGAGCATATCGTCTATACCTCGCTAGTCAGCCCGGTTGCCGGGAATCCGGTCACTTTCACGCCAGATCATAAGGATACCGAGGCGATGATTATGGCAAGCGGGGCCACCTACACCATTCTTCGCAACAACCTCTATGCAGATTTGTTGCTGATGGGTGGCGGGCAGAGCATCGGCATGGGCCAGCATTTTGCCGCCGCCGCGCAAGGCCGCACCGGATATGTCACCCGCGCCGATTGCGCCCGCGCGGCCGCTGTCGCTTTGATGCAGGAAACGGAATCTCGCACGCTGGACATCACTGGTCCGGCGGCGATCACGCAAGGGGATGTTGCTGCGATTTTTTCGGAAATTTCCGACAAAGATATCCCGTATATTCCGATTTCAAATGATGATCTGCGCCAAGCGATGGTCGGCAATGGTTTACCCGATTTCATGGCCGTGGCCTTTGCCTCTTTCGACGAGGCGATGGCACAGGGCTATATGGATATAGCTTCGGATGATCTCGCCGAACTGACCGGAGAACCTGGGCAATCCGTGCGCGACTTTTTGATTGAAAACAAGGCGGCCCTTCTGGCCCCACCACAACACTAGGAAGTAACAATGCAGCTTTATAATGCCAATTTTTCACCAAATGCCTTGCGGGTGCGGGCCGTTGCGCTTGAACTCGGGATTGACCTTGAAATTATCGACGTCAACGTATTTGGCGGGGAAACCAAAACCGAGGCGTTTCTGGCCCTCAACCCGAATGCCAAAATCCCGGTACTAAAAGACGGGGATTTTGTGATCTGGGAATCCCGTGCGATAAATACCTATCTGGCCAGTAAAAAGCCCGAACATGGTCTGTATCCTGATGATGCCAAAGCCCGCGCTATGGTGGACCAGTGGTCAAACTGGCAGACTATCCACCTTGGCCCCGCAATGCAAAAACTGTCTTTCGAGCGGTTTTTGAAAGCAAAGTTCAACATGGGCGAACCGGACCAAAGCGTTATTGACGACGAGGTCAAGAACGTGGACCAGTTCCTCGCGGTGCTTGAAATCGGGCTGGAAGGTAAAGACTGGATTGCTGGCGATCTTAGCGTTGCAGACTTTGCACTGGCTACGACGTTTATGTATCGTGAACAGTCCGACATCTCGCTTGACGCTTTGCCGAATGTCAAAAACTGGATCGAACGTCTAGAGGCCCGCAAGTCATGGCAAGACGCATTCGCACCACTTCTGGCTATGTTCGGCGGCTAATTGTTGAATTAGGGGGGCGGGGCGCACCAGCTTTGCCCCCTCTACTGAATAAAAGGGCATATCGTGCAAATAGGAATATATACATTCGGCGAAGCAGGTACCGACAGCATAAGCGGGAACAGCATCAGCCCCTCGCAACGGTTGCGTGATCTGGTCGAGGAAATTGTACTGGCGGATCAGGTCGGGTTGGATATGTTCGGGCTTGGCGAACATCATCGCGCCGATTACGCGGTTTCCTCTCCGGTTGTGGCTTTGGCGGCAGCGGCAACGCAAACGAAAAACATCCGGCTTTCCAGTGCCGTCACGGTGTTAAGTTCGGACGACCCTATACGGGTGTTTCAACAGTTCTCGACGCTCGATAACCTGACGCAAGGACGCGCCGAAATTATGGTCGGTCGCGGTGCCTTTGTTGAATCCTTCCCGCTCTTTGGGCACAACCTTGACGATTACGACACGCTGTTTGCCGAGAAACTCCAACTATTGATGGCGGTGAATGAGGCCGAGCATTTTTCCTGGCCCGGCACCAAACATATCGCCGCTGTTGATCATCGAGGCGTGTATCCGCGCCCGTTTCAGGACAAGCTTCCGATCTGGCTTGCCGTTGGCGGCACCCCGCAATCGGCAGTGCGGGCCGGGACCCTTGGCCTGCCGCTTGCACTTGGGATTATCGGTGGGGAACCCGCACGCTTTAAACCCTTGTTCGACCTTTATCGCAACGCCGCAACGAAGGCAGGGCATGACCCCGCTAAACTTGAAACATCCTTGAACGTGCATGGTTTTGTCGCAGAGACCAGTCAAAAGGCCCGCGATATTTACAGTGGCCCCCATAACGAGGTGATGACCCGCCTTGGTGCCGAACGCGGTTGGCCACCGGCCACGCGCGCGCAGTTTGATGCCTCGTGCCGCCCCACTGGCGCGTTATTCGTAGGCGATCCGGCGGAATTAACCGACAAAATCCTCGCTCATCACGAGATTTTCGGTTTTACCCGCATTACCATCCAGATGGCAGTCGGCATTCTTGATCATAAAGAGCTAATGAATGCGATCGAGATACTAGGAACCCGTGTCGCACCCGAAGTGCGTAAAGCGCTCGGACCTCAGTAAAGGAAACACCATGTTTGAAATTTCACCCCGCGCAGGTCAGCGCCCGCAAACCACTCCTTGCGCCCCGCACGAACAGGTCAGCCAGAACCCTGATGCCGCTACCTATCAACGTTTCAAAGAACGCGCTTTTGATCTTCCCTTTGTCGAACGTCGCCCAAGTATGATCTCGGTTCCTGGCGCCGAGGCTTTGTGGTTACCCCATGATCATGCGCACGGGTGTAAGGAATCTTTCATGCTGGGAAATGAGTTTGCCCATGTGCATCCGCATTACGACGGCTCTATGCATCTGATGTTGCCGATCAGCTGCACACGCGAGTTGTTTGCCAAAGGCTGGGGGGAGCCGCACCCAATGGCGGCCACAGGGATGATCCCCGAAACTGCCGTTATGGTTTTTGCCCCCCGCAACGAAGAAGAAATCGAGACAGCGCTTAAAATTCTTGCTACGTCTTACGACTTCGCACTTGGGAAACTGGCGAATCCGGCGAGTATTCGAATCTAACCTCGCCTAGACCGGAAAAAGACCAGTTCTTAGTCGAACTAATGCTGTGGCAGTTCTTGATTCTGCGCATCTGCTATGACAAACTACTTGGATCAACAAGCAGGATATCCGCGTGTCTTCCACTACAACTTATGCTCTTACAATGCTTTTGGCTGGCCTCGGCGTCCCCGTTTTGGCTGCCCTGAATGCGACCCTTGGTGTTCGATTGGCCAGCCCCTTTGCCGCCGGAGTTATCCTGTTCACTGTCGCACTTGGTACAGCAGTTGTTTTACTACTGGTCACGGGTCCTGCATCGTTGGCCCGTGCGCCTGAAGCCCCAAAGCATTTATTCCTTGCCGGAATTCTGGTGGCATTTTACGTGCTGTCCATAACCTTCATCGCCCCGCGCTTTGGCGTCGGAAATGCGGTGTTTTTTGTACTGCTCGGGCAATTGGTAAGCGCCGCCGTAATTGACCATTTTGGGCTGTTCGGCGCGCAGATCAACCCGCTTGGTCTACACCGTGCGGGTGGGATCGCCTTAATGACAGCAGGCGTCTGGCTAACCCAGCAAGCTTGATATCAAGGCGTTATTCGGGCCGCTCGTCTGCCAGCGTGATGTGGTGCATGACCCGATTGAAAGCGTTATAGTCATTAATTTCCACTGATTGGTTTAAATCCTCTGTCTTCCAGACGGAAAAAGAAAACCAAATTTGCGCCGGAGGCGCTCACTTAAAAAAGAACAGTTGAAACTGTTCCTGTTGCTCCCACCAGCTTTAGCTGGTGGGAGTTCAGTTTCCCCTAAAGACGCTTGGCGATTTCTTCTAGCATCACCTCGGTAGCGCCGCCGCCAATGGACTGAATGCGGGCATCGCGGGACATGCGTTCAACGGGGGTTTCGCGCATGTACCCCATGCCGCCGTGGAACTGGACGCAGTCATACAAAACCTTGTTCACCAGATCGCCACAATAAGCTTTGACCATGGAAACCTCTTTCACGCAGTCCATGCCCTGTGCGTCCATCCATGCCGCATGATACGTCAGCTGCAATCCCGCCTCGACCTGCGCTGAACGTTCGGCCAGCTTCTGGCGGATGGCTTGTTTATCCCAAAGAACACCACCGAACGCAGGACGGTTTTTGACATATTCCAGCGTCAGCTCTATGGCCTTGGCCGCTTCGCCCATAGACATTGCGCCCAGCACGGTGCGCTCGTTCTGGAAGTTTTTCATGATGGCGTAAAAGCCTTTGTTGACCTCGCCCAGAATATTCGCGCTTGGCACACGGACGTTCTCGAAGATCAACTCGGCAGTGTCGGAACACAGCCAGCCATGTTTGTTCAGCTTCTTGCCAACCGAGAACCCCGGCGTGCCTTTTTCAACTGCAAAAATGGTCACCCCGCGCGAGCCTTTGGCCTCTAGGTCCGTCTTGGCGGCTACGAAAAACAGATCACCGTAAACGCCGTTGGTGATGAACATTTTTGTGCCGTTGATGACCCAGTCATCGCCATCCTGCACGGCGCGGGTGCGCATGCCTGCCACGTCGGAACCGGCCCCTGCTTCTGTCACGGCCACGGCGCAGACTTTCTCGCCGCTGGTGATGCCGGGCATCCAGCGCGCCAGCTGTTCGGGCGTGCCTACATTGGCAAGGTGCGGGCTGGCCATATCTGTATGCACCAAAATATCCGCCGAAAAGCCGCCAAAAGTGCCGCGGCCCAGTTCTTCGGCCAGAACAACGCTGGCCATAGTGTCCAGATTAGAGCCGCCGTATTCTTCAGGATAGCGCATGCCCAGCAAGCCGAGCTCGCCCATTTTGGTGAAAACCTCGCGCGGGACTTTGCCCGCTTCTTCCCATGCCTCGCCATTCGGGATGATCTCGTTTTCGATAAAGCGGCGAATCTGGTCGCGCAGCATGTTCAGTTCTTCGGGAAAATATAGGGAGTTGCTCATGTTCATTCCTCGGGTTCGATGGAAACCAGCACAGCGCCGGAATCGACGCTTTCGCCAGCTGAAAAGTTGATTTGAGAGATGGTACCGTCACAAGGTGCCGCCAGGGTTTGCAATAGTTTCATAGCCTCGATGACCACGACAGGCTGTCCGGCTGTTACCGTATCGCCAAGTTTGACGACTACCTCGGACACCTGTCCGGGCATCGGGGCTGTTATCTGGTTACCAGCACCAAGGGCAGCATCATTGCCCGAAAGCAAAATCCCGTCCTGCGTTAGAACCTCAATGGCCATGCGCCCGGACGCGCCGTGTAGTGTGACGATATCGCCGGAAATCTGGACATCCGTATTGTGGCGCACCCCGTTGATTTCAAAACCAAGGGTACTGCCGGATAAGGTTACGTTTTGCAGCGCGATAGGTGCAAGATCGGGCAGCGTGACAGTATACTGCCCGCCCCGCCCGTCGATCTTGACGTTCTCGCCCGCAACCCGATAAAGGGCCGCGCCGCTGCGGCCAGCGGGTTCTGTTACACGCCATGCGCCCAGCGACGACCACGGGTTGTCGCTACGTGCAAAGGATGCCAGCAATCGGGCCAAAACCGCCTCGGCTTGTTGTTGCGGTGTCGGGGTCGGGGCCTTCCAGCCCTCGGGATATGTATCCCCTATCGAGGCGGTGTTATGCCCCCCCGCACCGTATTCAGGCATGGCAAGCAAGTCCCGCAAAAACGCGATATTTGTGCCGGGGCCAGCGATACGAAACGCTTTCAACCCACGATCCAGCAACCGGATGGCCGAGGCCCTGTCCGGCGCTTCAGAGATCAGTTTTGCCAGCATGGAGTCGTAGTAATGGCTAACCGTGCTGCCAGTCCGCACGCCGCTATCAACCCGCAATCCGTCAAGTTCCGGCGCGCTATAGGCCGTGATCTCCCCGATCTCAGGGCGATACCCCTCGGCGGGGTCTTCGGCGGCAATACGGGCCTCGATCGACCAGCCGTTACAGGGGATGTCTTCTTGTGCAAAGGGCAGGGCCTCGCCACCTGCGGCACGTATTTGCCACTGGGCGATATCGATGCCGGTGACGGCTTCGGTAACCGGATGTTCCACTTGCAGGCGGGTATTCATTTCGAGGAAATAGTAATCGCCCGTTTCCGCATCGAACAAATACTCGATCGTTCCGGCACTGTCATAGCCAATGCCTTTGGTCAGGCGCACAGCACTGTCCAGCAGGTTTGCACGGATTTCGGGCGCAAGGTTGGGCGCGGGGGCCTCTTCGATTACCTTTTGGTGGTTCCGTTGCAGCGAGCAATCACGCTCGAACAAATGACGCACATTGCCGTGGCCGTCGGCCAAAATCTGGACCTCGATATGACGGGCCTTGCCGACATAGCGTTCCAGCAACACCTGCCCGTCACCAAATGCTGCCTCCGCCTCGGCGCGGGCGGCGCGCAATTCGGTGGCGAAATCGGCAAGGTCATGGACCTGCCGCATACCACGCCCGCCGCCGCCTGCGCTGGCTTTGATAAGTAAAGGCGTGCCGATTTTATGTGCTTCAGTCAACAAATGCGCATCCGACTGGTCATCGCCGTAATACCCCGGCACAACCGGAACCGATGCTGCAACCGCCGCCGCTTTGGCCCGTATTTTGGAACCCATCAGGCGGATATTGTCCGGCGAAGGCCCGACAAAAACCAAACCCGCATCGGCACAAGCCTGCGCGAAATCGGCATTTTCGGCCAGAAATCCATAGCCGGGGTGAATTGCGTCGGCCCCGACCTGTTGCGCGGCCTTAATGATTTTCGCACCGTCCAGATAGCTTTGCGCCGCCTCGGAGGGGCCGATATGCACAGCGCTATCCGCCTGTATAACGTGCGGGGCGTCGCGGTCTGCATCGGAATAAACCGCAACAGCGCGTAGGCCAAGACCCTGACAAGCGCGCACAAGGCGCAATGCAATCTCGCCTCGGTTGGCTATTAATACAGTTGAGAAGTTCATTTTCCGCTCCGCCATGGTGGAAGTTGTTTGTTGAGAAAACTGTTGATGCCTGTGGTGCCCTCGTCGGTTTCCCAAGCATCGGCCAAACGGTCAGCGGTGTAGATCATATTATCCTCCATGCTGTGATTGGCGACAAAGTTGATCAGGCGCTTGGTTTCGCCAACGGCACCCAAGGCAGCCTCTAGATGTTCGGCGACGATCTCGTCGATACGTGTATCCAGATCATCCGCCGCGACAGTCTCGTTCAGCAGCCCGATTTTGTCGGCTTTAGCGGCACTGAACAGCGCCCCCGACAGCATGGTTGCACGAGAATTGGCCGTGCCGATCCGCGCCACAACATGCGGCGAGATATTCGCAGGGATCAGACCAAGACGCACTTCGGTCAGACCAAAACGCGCAGTATCCACCCCGACCGCAATATCACAGACCGAGATCATCCCGACCCCGCCCCCGTAAGCGGAGCCTTGTATCCGCCCGATAAGCGGTTTGGGCAGCGCATTAAGCGCGTTCAACATATGTGCCAGTTTACTGCTTTCACGGATACGCGTGGCGCGGTCAGACTCGGCGTTGCTTTTGAACCAGTTGAAATCCCCACCGGCGCAAAAGCTTTTGCCATTGCCCGACAGGATAACCACACGCACGGCGTCATCAGCGGCCAACTGGTCGGCGGCTTGTTTAAGCTCGTCAATCAGCTTGCCGTTCAGCGCATTGTGTTTGTCGGACCGGTTAAGCGTCAGGCGGGCAACGCCGCGTTCGTCTGTTTCAAGCGTTATAGTTTCATAAGTCATGGTTCGGGTCCTACATACGATAAACGGGGGTGTGGCCTGTCGGCGCGGGGGTGCTGGCGGTAATGGAAAGACACAGGCCCAGCACATCGCGGGTCTGTGCCGGCTCGATGATGCCGTCGTCCCACAGTCGCGAGGTGGCGTAATACGGGTCCGACTGCTCGCCATACTGGGCGCGGACCTTGGCTTCGATATCGTCCAGTTCTTCTTGCGTGGCAGTCGGGGCCTTGGCGTTGTTACGGCGCAACTCCAACATCACATTACTGGCAATATCCGCCGACATCGTTGCCAGAACCGCACTTGGCCATGCGAACATAAAGTTGGGTCTAAACCCGCGTCCACACATACCATAATTTCCGGCCCCGTAAGAACCACCGACGATAACCGACAGTTTGGGCACGCGGGCAACAGACTGGGCGTAAACCATCTTGGCGCTATTCTTGGCGATGCCGCCACGTTCGGCATCCGTGCCAACCATAAAGCCGGTGATGTTGTGCAGGAACAACAACGGAATGTTGCGTTGATCGCACATGGTAATGAAATGCGCGGCCTTTAGCGCCGATTCCGACAGCAATGCACCGTTGTTACCGATGATCCCGACGGGATGGCCGTGAATACGGGCGGTGCCGCAGACAACGGTATCGCCCCACTCGGGCTTGAATTCGCTGAGCGCACTGTCATCCACCATACGGGCGATAATTTCGCGCACATCGTAAGGCATTTTGGGGTCAGCGCTGATAACACCTTTCAGCTCGCTCGGGTCATATCGAGGGGGTAAAACGGGGGTGGTCTCAACCTTTGCCCGTTCGAAATTTGTTTCGCCAATCAAGGTGCGGGCCAATGCCAGCCCCTGATCCTCGTCTGCAACCAGATGATCGCTTACACCGGAAACCCGTGTGTGCATCGCAGCGCCACCAAGGGTTTCGCCGTCGACCTCCTCGTTAATCGCGACCTTGACGATGGAGGGGCCACCAAGGTGGATACGGGCGTTACCTTCAACCATAATCACCTGATCCGAGAGTGCCGGAATATACGCGCCACCCGCCGTGCAGCCCCCGAACACCACCGAGATTTGTGGCAAGCCGGACGCAGACATCCGGCACTGGCGATGGAACGAGTTGCCAAAGTGGTCACGGTCGGGAAACACGCGGTCCTGCTCGGGCAGATAGGCGCCGCCACAATCCACAAGGTATAGACAAGGCATACGGTTAGCCTCGGCGATTTCCTGTGCGCGCACATGTTTTTTCACCGTTTCATGGAAGAAACTACCACCCTTAACGGTCGCATCATTAGCGATGATGACTATGTGTTTGCCAGAAACCACACCAATGCCCGTCACAATACCGGCAGCGGGAACCTGATTGTCATACTGCCCCCATGCGGCCAGCGGCGACAGTTCCAGAAAAGGGGTGCCGGGGTCGATCAAGCGGTCAATACGGTCGCGCACTAGGTGCTTGCCGCGATTATGGTGGCGCTCGCGCAGCTTTTCGTTACCCCCCGCGGTGGCAATTGCCATACGTTCGCGCAGCGTTTTCAATAGCCCTTGTGCTTGCACTTTATTCTCGTCGAATACGGCAGATCGAGGGTCTATCCGGGATGCGATGTGGCTCATGTGTTATCTCCGGTTTTGTTAAGAATTCCGTTCAGGAAAGTGTCGGCATAATCATCGGCCAGCGCCTCGGCGCCGCCTTGTTCGGGGTCAAACCATTCCAGCGTCGCATTCAATGCACCAATCAACAGCAAGCGGAGGCGGCTTAGGCTAACACCTTCGCGGATCGCCCCCGTAGCTTGCAAGTCTGACAATAAATCGTCGAGGTATTTTTCATATGCCTTGCGAACAGGCAGGTTGGCGTCACGCACAGCAGGGGGCACTTGGCCAAATATCCGCACATTGGCCGAGGTATAATCCCCGTGTTCCAAAAGCGCGTGCAAATGGCCGCGCACAGCGGCGCGGAAAATAGCATCCGGCGTGGTATCGTTTGGCAATGCCTCGACAGCGGCGCGGGCCTCGTCGTGGACGGAAAGAATGCCGGCATCCAGAATTTCGGTAACGATCGCGTCTTTCGAGGCAAAATGGTAATAGATGCTGCCTGCCTTGATACCGGCGGCCTCTGCGATAGCACGCAAGCTCACGCCACCATATCCGTGTTGGCAAAACAGAGACGCCGCAGCGTTCAGGATACCCGCACGCCCGACTTCCGGCTTTTCTGCATTTGTCTTGGTGACTGACATTTGGAGCCTATCAATAATCTACCTACCTACCTAACACTTGTTAGGTTAATTTAGGCGCACTGTCAACCAACGCAGCCCGTCAGGTGTAATTCTTGTGGCCAATGATATAAACGGTGCCAGTGAATGCGGAAACCAGTCCGGCCTCATCGCCCTTGACCTCTATTTCATAGACAGCGATTTTGCGGGAACGGGAAACCTCGCGGGCCGTGGCGGTTAAGGTATCTCCAAGACGCGCGGCGGCGTTATACGTGATATGCACGTCGATCCCCGCCGCCAAAACTCCGTAAGAATTCGAGGCAACCCCGAACGCGCAATCCGCCAATGCGAAAATCGCCCCGCCATGACAGGTGCCGTTGAAATTAAGACTTTCATCGCGCACTTCCATACGGACGGTGGCCGCGCCGCGCTTAATCTCCACAAGCTCTGCGCCAAGAGCACGCATAAAACCGTCACGTTGGGAAAATTGCTGTTTCAACAGCTCCAGTGGCGCCAAGGTGGTGTCAGTATCATTCATCGGGAAGGCTTTCATGCATGTGTTTCAGAATTTTCGAGGTCGCCGTCCGCAGATCAATATCAGCTTGCTGCAAGGCAGTGATGATCGCTTCGGCGGTGGGGTTTTGGTCCCTTAGGATAAGGTCCTCAACATGTTTAGCCGCGGTTTGCGCCAGCAATCGACGTGTTCGACTGCTCAGGGCTGCACGCGCGCCTTTTATTGTCCGCAATGCGGCTTTGCTCTCTATCGCGTCGGCCAGTTCGGGCAGGCCCGTGCGCTCTACCGCGTTGGTGGACAAGACCGGCACTTTCCAATCGGACGGGGCGCGCAGGGCCAGCATTGATTGAAGCTGCCGCACGGTGCGGTTGGCCAGTGGCAGGTCGTCTTTGTTCACCACCAGAATGTCGGCGATTTCCAGTATCCCTGCTTTGATGGCCTGCACATCGTCGCCAAGGCCGGGGGCAGAGATGACTATCCTTACATCAGCCATTTCAGCCATCTCGACCTCGGACTGGCCAGCGCCGACGGTTTCCAGAACCACCACATCGTAACCTGCCGCATCCATCAAGTCGGCCACCCGCGCGGCCGAAGCGGACAAACCACCCAGATGTCCGCGCGACGCAAGCGAGCGGATATACACGCCGCTGTCCATCGTGTGTTCGGCCATACGAATGCGATCGCCCAGAACGGCACCACCCGTAATCGGGCTGGAAGGGTCAACGGCTGCTACGGCGACGGTTTTCCCCCGTCCACGCATTTCGGCGATAAACGCATTCACCAACGTCGATTTCCCCGCACCCGGCGGGCCGGTGAAACCGACAACGACTGCGCGACCCAAATTCGGTTGAATGGATTTGAGCAAACGGGTTACGGCCTCGCCTTCGCCCTCGATTATGCTGATAGCACGGGCGAGCGCGGCAGGCTGTCCGGCCAGCAACCGCGCCGCCAGTCCGTTTTTTTCCGGCGTATCGTTCATTGGATCAAGCGACCACTAGTGGCATGCCGAAACCCAACTCATCGCGCAGGACTTCCACGATTTCGCTTAAGGTCGCACCCGCCCTAACCGCATCCAGCTCGGCACCAAAAACATTAATGTCGTCCGAACGGGCGGCATCCCGCAGATCCTGCAAACCTTTGGCTAGCGCATCTGGATCCCGCGCCGCCTTCACTTTTTTCAAATGTTTGACCTGATCCTGCATGTGTTCTGGTGGCGGACGTTTTAGAACAGGGCGGGCCGAGGCATCCTCGACCTCTTGATAGGCGTTTACGCCCACAATGATCTGCTCGCCATTATCCACCTGATCCTGATATTCCAGCGCGCTGGCACCAATCATCTGTTGGACAAAACCGTTTTCCACGGCTTTATACATGCCGCCTTGCGCATCAACTTGTGCAATGACTTTCAGGATTTCCGCTTCCATCGCATCTGTCAGTTCTTCGACATAATAAGAGCCGCCCAGCGGGTCCGCCACGTCACACAAATGCGCCTCGTGCTTTAGGATATTCTGCGTGGAAATGGCGATTTTGGCCGAATCTGGACTCGGCGTTGACAAAACTTCGTCATAGCCGTCGGTGTGCATGGATTGCAGGCCGCCAAAAATTCCGGCCATCGCCTGAGCCGTCACTCGTGCGATGTTGTTCAACGGCTGCTGGCGGGTCAAATCAAGGCCCGACGTCTGGGCGTGAAACTTGAACCGCTTCGCCCGTGGGTTTGTAACGCCGAAACGCTCAACCACCAGATTGTTCCAAATCCGGCGACCAGCGCGGAACTTGGCAACCTCTTCAAAGAAGCTGATCGAGATGTCAAAGAAGAATGTAAACCGTTCAAGGAACACGTCGGGGTCCATGCCACGCTCGATACAATCGTTGGCGTATTGGATCGCGGTGGACAGCGTCAGCCCCATCGCCTGTGCGGGCGTCGCACCGGCCTGTTGCATATGCTGACCAACGATTGATAGCGCATTCCAGTTCGGCACATGTTCTGCCAGATAGGCGATTGTATCCATCTGCACCCGACGCGCACCCGGCAACGACAGGCGGTAGAACATATGGTTGGCCACGAAATGCGAGATGTAATCGCTTTGGTTCGAGGTGCCGGTGATTTTATCCCAGCCAATCCCGCGATTTTCCGCAACTATCAGCATTTGCGCCAGCATGGTGAATGGGTTGGGGTCGTTCAAGCCGATGGAAAGCTCGCCAATCGGGATGTCTTTCAGGCTGACGTCCATATCATCAACGGTGTTGAGGATGGTGCCGCAGGTGCCCAGAATCTCGGGTTCAACCTCGTCGCAATCCAGCCCGCGATAAACCGAGTTGCACGGGATGATGCTAAGCGCGCTGGCGCCGGATTTCAGGATCGACTTGATCCGTTCATTGAAATCTGCCGGACGACCCAGACCAATCAGCTGACGTTGAGACCATGTGCGCCCGCGATGCATCGTCGGGTAAATACCCCGTGTCATCGGATCGGACCCCGGGAACCCCACCTTGTCGCCGTAACTGCCGTCGGTGTCTTCTTGCGGCCAATAGAGCGGTTTTACCTCGATACCCGAGCGGTTTTTGATGGTCCTGTCCTGACCGATCATTTTGTCGTAGTTGCGTTGCCATTCATCCGCACTGGCATCCAGAGATACGGGTTTGTCGATCTTGTTCATGGTTCAATCCTTACCTTAGTCTTGTGGACGGGCATTGGTGGCCTCGGCGGCGAAGCCTTCGACCGAAGATACAATTTCTTCGCGCATTGCACCGGGGTGAAATACTTCGGATACACCTGCGGCCAGAAGATCCGCCTCGTCTTCGTCGGGCACAATGCCGCCGACAACCACACGAACATGACCCAACTCTGCCTCGGCCAGTGCTTTCATCAGTTTTGGCACCAAAAGGTGATCCGTCGCCAAAGAACTGATCCCGATGACATCCACGTCCTCTTCCATCGCCAGCGCGACCACGGCGTCGATTTTTTGCCAAGGGTTGGTGTAAATCACCTCCATGCCCGCATCCCGCAAATATGCGGCGATGATCCGGCTGCCACGGTCATGTCCGTCCAGCCCGATCTTGGTGACCAGCACCCGGGCTGGCATATTAAGAACTTCGGTCATACTTTATTCTCCTGATTGGATATCACGTGCAGTGCCAATTTGGGCGTTATGCAGAGTGTTAATAAATTTCTGGGCTAACCCGACAGGCGTATCCCGCCCTTTGCGATACCAGACTGGTACATGGTTCATGGCCCCGATATGCATCAAACGCAAAACGCTGCGATCTGTTTGTGCATCAAGGGGCAAAGCATCAAATAGTTCGGTGAAACGCGCTTCATAAGCATTTCGCAGTAGCACCAACGTTTTTTCTACACCGGAAATATCCGAGGGCAGAATGCGTATGACAACACGGGCATAGTTGCTGCCCTCTAGAAGCGTAGACATGTGCGCCGCACTGGCGGCTTGCAATCTTTCCCATGGGTCCGGTCCTGCGGCATCGAGTGCGGCATCCACACTTTCGCTGATCCGCTGCACACCTTCCCCGAATACAGCAACAAGCAAATCTTCTTTCGAGGTGAAATGATAGTAAAGTGATCCGGGCAACATGCCGGTTGCCTTGGCAATGTCGCGGGTAGATGTGCCGATGAACCCTTTTTCCACAAACAATCCGGCGGCCGCATCAAGCACCTGCTCTCGACGGTTATTGCGTCTTTGTTTTGGTAACGGAGTGGCCATTTCAATCCTTTAGTAAGCAAGCGATTGCTTGGTTATCGGCTTAAAATGCGATTCTGTCAACTATATAGAGTCAAAATTCGAAGATAGTTTCGCGCGCCTAGTTTTCGCGCAACAATCCTCCAAGCAGCAATTTTTGCAGCATTCCGGTCAATTCCGGTAACGAGTAATAATCCCCGTCACCAACCCTGTCAGGGTCAAACCACTCCACCGTCCAGTTCAGCGCGCCCAGCATAACCTGTCGCAGTGGGATAATTTTAATATCCGAACGGATGCACCCGCTTTCTTGCGCCTCCTCCAGAATGGCGTCCCATAACAACGCGTATTCGTGGCGAACTGGCCAGTGGCGGGCGCGTACGTCTTTAGGCAACTGGCCATAAATGCGGATATTCGCCGAGGTGAATTCGCTGGCGCGGAACAGATACATCATGTGAGTCTCGATCGCGGCGGCAATCTTGCTCTGACCATTTGGATTGGTATGCGCGTCCGAAACTGTTTCGGAAACTCCGTCCAGTAAATCCCGAAGGCCTTTATCAAGAACCTTATCCAGAATTTCTTCTTTTGAGCCAAAGTGGTAATAAACACTTCCGGCCTCAATCCCGGCTTCTGTGGCGATGGCCCGCATGGTCGCGGCTTTATATCCACGATCGCGAATAATTCTGGCGGCCGCCGAAAGCACCTTCGCGCGTGTGCGAGCAGACTTGTTTGCTGCTTTTATGACTGGGGCGGTCTGCTGCAGTTCGCTCTCGGGGGCAAGAATCAGCGGTTGTCCGGTTTTCAGGGACATCCCTTCCAGTAACAGTTTAGACAATCGTTCTGACAGCGCGGACACTGGATAGCGGTCCGGATCATACCATTCGACCGTCCAGTTCAGCGCACCCAGCACAAATTGTCGGAGCGGCGCTATGGCCATATCGGCGCGAATAATACCTGCGTCTTGCGCTTCGGTTAGAAATTCATTCCACAAATCGGAATACGCGCGCCTAAGCGGGCGATGCGATTTGCGTAATTCCTCGGGCAAAGTCGGGAAGTTACGGATATTAACCGAAGTGAAATCGCTTTCTGTAAGCAGGAAATTCAAATGCGTATCGACCAATTTCTGAAATGTTTCGCAAAAATCCACATTCCGTGCTGTGGCGTCGGTCAGGACAATCTTCACTTCGCCAAAAAGGCGGCGAAGGCCAAGATCAAGAACCTCGCCTAGGATATCCTCTTTCGACTTGAAGTGATAATAGATGCTGCCCGCTTCCATATCAGCAAGCTCACCGATCTTGCGCATGGTCGATGCAGTGTATCCCTCATGGCGAAATTGTCGGGCAGCCGCCGCGATAATAATCGCGCGCGTTTGGGCGGATTTACCGTGATTGCCCTCGGCGAGCATCGGTTTAAGAGGTTTGGCTGTCATATTTTAATGTAATTACCTCTAGACAAATAGATAGCAAGTAAGATATTTCGAACATGTGTTAGATTTTAACCCGTGCACCGCATAATACGCAAGCACTATTACATATGGTGCCATCACAAAGGAGTATCGCCATGCGCGGACTACAAGGAAAAAGAGTAATCGTTACAGGTGGCGGCAGTGGTATTGGCCGCGAAGTTTGCAAACGCTTTGCCGAAGAAGGCTCGGAAGTCGCCGTGTTTGATATAAACGCCGACGGCGCCGCGGAAACCGTTTCGCAGATCACCGCTGCCGGTGGCAAGGCCAGCGCGCATGTCGCCAATATTGCGGACCGACCAGCGGTTGACGCAGCGGTTGCCGAATTTGCCAAAGGCGGGCCGATTGATGTTTTGGTCAACAATGCTGGCTGGGATGAAATCAAGCCGTTTCTGGCCTCGGACATGGACCTCTGGAAAAAAGTTATCGACATTAACCTTTATGGCCCGTTGAACATGCATCACGCGGTTTTGCCGCTGATGGTAGAAAATGGCGGGGGCCGTGTGGTCAATATCAGTTCTGACGCAGGGCGTGTTGGCTCCTCTGGCGAGGCGGTGTATTCGGCCTGTAAAGGCGGCATTATTGCCTTCACCAAAACGATGGCCCGCGAACTGGCCCGTAAAGGTATTCAGCTAAACGCCGTGGCCCCTGGTCCAACAGACACACCGCTTTTCGCTGAAATCGCCCAAGGTGAGGCTGGTGCTAAAATCGCCGAAGGTCTGAAACGTGCCATCCCTATGAAGCGTCTGGCTGTGCCTACCGATTATCCGGGCATCATTTGCTTTTTGTCCTCGGATGACGCGGGCTTTATCACAGGTCAGGTAATTTCGGTTTCCGGTGGCTTGTCGATGCACGGCTAACCGTTTCTCCTTGGTGCGTGCGTGCCAAGGAGATAACATACCACAAATTTCTCCCCAACTGGCCGCGCCTTGGCGCGGTCTTTTTCAAAGCGAGTAAGACAATGTTCGAAGCAGACAGTGACATACGGGAAAACAGTAATCTGACCAGCTTTCTAAAACAAAGCGGAATGAATACCTACGAAGCCTTGGCCGAACGTGCCAACGCCGAACCAGATTGGTTCTGGTCCGAAATCCTCGATCTGGCGAACATCCGTTTCTCGAAACCTTATACAAAGTTGCGCGACATCAGTGACGGACCCGAAAATATTCGCTGGGCCACAGGCGCTACCCTCAATTTAACCGAAACCTGTCTGGATGCGTGGATTGACAACGGCATCGGCGACAAACCGGCGATCGACTGGGTTGGCGAAGATGGCACGTCCCGTTGTTGGAGCTATAACGATCTGGCCGCCGAAACCGCCCGCGTTGCCAGTGCATTAGCCGCACGGGGTGTTGGCCCCGGTGATGCGGTTGGCATCTATATGCCGATGATTCCCGAAATCTCGGCGGCGTTTCTGGGTGTTGCCCGCCTCGGTGCGATTGTAGTGCCCCTGTTTTCCGGTTTCTCGACTCCCGCGATTGTGGCCCGTTTGAACGACAGCAAAACCAAGGCTGTTCTGACCGTTGATGCTACTCCGCGTCGTGGCAAACCCATCCCGATGGAAAAAACCCTGACCGAGGCGCTGGCGGATGTCGCCAGTGTGCATACCGTCATCAGCCTGCGCCGTTTTGGTGGCAAAGTCGCCAACTCCGCGCGGGATCTGGACTGGCGAGAAACCGTAGGGGCCGCCGATCCGAACTTTCCTGCCTATCCAGTTGATGCTGCCGACCCGCTGCTAATTGCCTATACCTCTGGCACGACGGGCAGACCCAAGGGCGTTGTCCATACCCATCTTGGCGTGCAGGCCAAAGCTACTGCGGATTTTCTTCTTTGTGTGGATGTAAAGCACGACGACCGACACCTGTGGATGACGGATATGGGCTGGGTCATGGGGCCGCTTACATTGCTTTCCGTCCTGCTGGCAGGGGCGACGCTGGTTCTGGCCGAGGGCGCGCCCTCGATGCCCGATGACGCGTTCCGTCTGTTACGAATTGCCTCGGACAAAGACGTAACCCACATGGGAGTCGCCCCGACGCTAGTGCGGCAGTTCATGGCGCAAGACCCCGCACCGCTGGCGGAATATGACCTCTCGAAACTGCGTATTGTTGCCTCCACCGGCGAGCCGTGGACCGATGATGCGTGGCTTTGGCAGGTCGAACATATCTGCAACAACCGCGCCGTGCCGTTAAATATCGCTGGCGGCACCGAGCTGTTCGGCGCGATCCTGACCTCAACCGTGTTGCAACCACAAAAACCCAGCGGATTTTCGGGGCAAGCGTTGGGGGTTGGTGCCAGTATTTTGCGCAGCGATGGTTCCGAGGCGGACATCGGCGAAGTAGGGGAATTGGTCGTAACCGTCCCCCCGATGGGTCTGGCCCCTACCATTTGGCAGGATAAAGCGCGTTACATTGAAACCTATTGGTCCAGATATCCGGGCATCTGGTATCACGGCGACTGGGTCCGCCAAGAGGACGACGGCACATGGTACATCCTTGGCCGCTCTGACGATACGCTAAACATCGCAGGCAAACGCATCGGCCCCCCCGAGATCGAGGGCGCGATTACCGCAACCGGCAAGGTGCTTGACGCCGCCGCTATTGCCGCGCCCGACGACCTGAAAGGCGTGGCCGTTGTCGTCGTTTGTGTTCCAGCACCCAATGTGACCCCCGACGAGGCCCTTGTGGCGATGCTGAAAGATCAGGTGGGTATCGAGGTCTCAAAACCGTTCCGGCCCCGCGAAATATATTTCGTCGATGGCCTACCCAAAACCCGCACCATGAAAACCATGCGCCGCGTTGTGCGTGCCGCGTTTCTGGGCGAAGACCTCGGCGACCTGTCGCCTGTCTCCAATCCTGAAACCATCGCCCCCATCATGGCCTTACGAAAGGACACAAAATGATCGTTGTATTTGGCGCCACTGGAACCATTGGCACACCGCTAGTCACTGCACTGTTGGCAAAGGGCGTCACCGTGCGCGCCGTCACCAGCGACCCTGCAAAACTGGCAGGACTTAAGGCACTGGGCTGCGAGGCCGCTCTGGCCAGCTTCGACGATCCCGATGCCTTGGCGCAGGCCTGTAAAGGTGCCACAAAAGCGTTCCTTGTTACCCCCGCCCATCTGGACATGCGACGCTGGAAAGCGAACGTGATTACCGCCGCTGCCAACGCCGGTGTCAAGCATATGGTCATGTCTACAGGGTTGGGCGCATCCCCCAAGGCGCGGCTCGTGTTCGGGGTCTGGCACTCTGAAAGTCAGGAATTGCTGAAGGCCAGCGGCATGGACTGGACCTTTATTCAGCCAACGTACTTTATGCAAAACCTGTTGTGGCAAGCAGATAGCATTGCGCAAGGCGTCTATCTTGACGACCTTGGCGGCCCTGTGTCTTGGGTCGATGCCCGCGATATCGCCGATGTTACCGCCAAGGCGTTGACGGGCGAAGGTCACGCAGGAAAAGCCTATGGCCTAACTGGCGCACAAGCCCTTGATGGCAAGGAAATCGCAGCCCTGTTTGGCAAGGAAATCACCCTGCGCCCTGTTTCAACCACCGACGCCCGCGCCGCTATGATCGCATCCGGCATGGGCCCCGAGGTTGCCGAAGCGATGGTAGAGCTCTCGACCCTCGCACCCAAAGGCTATCTGGCAGGGACCGAAACCACCGTCATGGACGTCCTCAACCGTCCTGCTCGCAGCATCTCTGACTTCATTGCCGAAAACAGCACCGCGTTTGACGGGTAGGAAACCTCAAAACTGACAGGCAAGATGATATCGATAAGTGCTCCATTTCGACGTTGGCTGTGCGCGACCGTGTTTCTTCGTGGGAATGCACCTATGACCAATGAACCTTTCAAAATACTCAAATAATTGAACCTGGACGTGTCGTAGCAGATTCTCTTGGTGCGACGCTAGTGGCTGATTTCGGTTCAAATTTTTTCGAATTCGAGCAACCCTCTGCGGGCTACATGGTTTGTGAGCTCGTAAAGCCGCTGATGGAGACGGCGTTTGATAGAAAACATTCGGGCGTGACAAACGGGTTTTGGCGCTCGGTTGCAAAACTCCCGAAGGGCAGGCCATACAGCGAAAGTTGGTTGAAACTGCTTAAGTTGCTTGATAATTCCCGTCCGGCGTATTGGAACGCGCCGGAAATGGCCCGAAAACGCTGCACGTTGGAAGCCCTGATCTGACGATCCTGCTTAATTCGGCGTAACTTTCGTTTCCGGCCCATTGTTGCCGTTAACTGGCCAATACAATGTTGCGATTCTACTTTGCATTGCAGCCATTCGAGCAATATTCAGCAATTGGAACGTGAGGCAGCAAAGGTCACAAAAATACAAAAATAAGGGTTTACACGGCTCCAATTCATCACTTTCACCGCATTAGGGGCGGCTAGCAGTTATCTCCGCAATGGCTTCAGCGATAACGGCTACGATCTGGTTGCAATCATCCTGATCAAAAGTCAGGGGAAGGCGTAGGTCGCACAGCCCATCGAGAACCATGTTGGTTTTCTCAAGGCTTTGTTGGTCTTCGAGATAGTGCCAGGATTCATGGCGGCTGGTGAAGCCGATTGGTTCATCACTCCCGAACCATTTGATCTCTACGCCCCGCTTTGTGCAAGCCCGCAAGAAATTAGACACGTTTGCTGCTAGCCCACCAAGAAGAGTGAACTGGATAGAAGAGCCGACGAATTCTTCATATTGTGGACGTTCGGGTAGGGAAATGCCGTCAATCTTACGTAAACCCTGCTCCACCGTTGTATAAAGCACGTTCCAGCGGCGGCAGTTTTCATCAAGTCCACGCATCTGTACTCTCAAGATGGCAGCGCGCAAATTGTCCATGCGGCCGGAATAATTGGGTGTATCCAACCGATGGCGTTCAAACACCTCATTACCCGGCATGTTCGGGTGTTTTTCGTAGAACATGTAAGAACCCGAATGCAAAACCGCGCGTGCAATTATATCAGGATCGTCCGTGACTAACAAACCGCCTTCACCAGAGTTAAGGTGTTTATAAGTTTGCGTAGAAAAGCAGGCAACCTGCCCAAATGTGCCGCTGGCTTTCCCCTTCCAGCGTGCACCTAAGGTGTGGGCGCAGTCTTCTATCAGTGTGATATTATGTTCGGTACAAATGCTTAAGATTTCGTCCATATCCGGTATGTGACCACGCATATGTGACAAGAGCAGGAATTTGGATCCATCGCGGGCTTTAATACGCAAATCGTTGATGTCGATTTTGTAGTCTGGGTCGCTTCCGACAAGAATAGGTATGCCACCAGCGTTGTTGATAGCACCAGGTACAGGCGAAAGTGTAAAAGCGTTGCTTAATACGCGCTCCCCTTTTTGCAGCCCTGCGGCCAACAGCGCGATATGCAATGCATAGCCACCCGAGGCGCAAGCCAGACAATATTTTGCGCCCAGATACTCGGCAAACTCACTTTCTAAAAGGGAGGTTTCAGAAAGTTCGTCGCCAAGAGTGTTATAACGATGCAATCGGCCGCTGCGCATTACTTCAACGGCACGTTTTATAGCTTCTTCTGGGATCGGCTCTTGCAGGGTAAACGGTTTCGAAAAGGTTTGCATCGATCTCCCGATAGGTTGATTGCGCAATCGAAAACTCCCGAGGCGCAGGATTCTTAGGAAGAAAACTTCGCACTTAGGCAGGCTCATTATCCAGCCAAAAACAAATTCTTTAGTTTTTTGGAAGATAAGATTCCAGAATGGTGAATTCGTTTATCCCGGAATAATTTTAATAGCGTTGGACATATGTGGCACTAAACCGGAGAATCGCGGGATAACCTGAGAGGTGACCAAACTGCGGCATTCCTCAGCTAATCTGTCAGGTAGGTCGCCCAATTCTACGTGACGAGAGATCAAAAAGACGTTGCGCGAAAATGCAGGGAACGGCATTTCAACTACTTCTATCTGATTGGCAAAGCGCTCAGCGTCAAGCAAGTTAAGTGGCGTCGTCAGCGACCAACCGCGTGATTGCACTACCGTTGCGATGACTGATCTGGAAGCCTCTAGAGCTATATAACGTGGATAATTAAACCGCACTCGTTTTAAGTGCTGGGTGACAATACGCCCAATGGGAATCGACTCGGAATACTGAATAAAAGGCGCGTCTTTTAGCTGAGCAATAATATCCTGTTTTTGATCCAAAAGCCCCTTGGCAGCAACCAGAATAAAAGGTTCGGTAAGGATCGGAATTGAGCTAAAAACCTCAACATTGTCTGGAGTTGTCGCTGAAATACATATATCGGCCTCGCGGTTTTCCAACGATTCAACCAGTTGATCCGAGCGACCGGAATAGGCACTTACAAAACATCCCTGAAACCATTCCAGCAAGCGACTGACAAGCGCAGGGGTGAAGAATGTATCAAGATCATCAATCACCGCAATCGTCAAATTTCGCAGGTTTGAGAGGTTATGAATGGACAGTTCTGCGTGGGCATTGGCGACGGCTTCAAGAATCTTATACGCATGGCTGCGTAACAAAAGGCCTGAAGATGTTAACCTCATGGGTCGCGTGGAGTGGTCAAACAGCTTAGTCTCTAGCGCCGTTTCTAGACTAGAAATCTGCTGTGAAATTCCAGATGAGGAACCACGCATCCGCTTCGCCGCTTCCAATATAGAGCCCGTCTCGGCCACGGCTACAAAAGTGCGCAGCCCTCTAAGTTTCAAATCTGGAAGTTCTTTACTAGTCAAAAGTTCGCCTCGGATTATTTATGTTTTCTAGTTGTGTTAAACAATTATTTCTGACCATAGAAACTATCGGTTATTCTGGCTTCCTGTTCACCGAGTGCTGTCCACAATGCAAGTTTCCACGGCCTGTTTAGCTTTTGCGGATGTACATTTCAAGTTACCTTAATAGGGCACGTAATTCTTGACAAATATCAAGGAAATGAGGGCAAATGAAGCTCTAAATCGGATCTTAAAGGATCTATCGGAAGGAAAACTTCCAGCTAAACAATGCGGTCGGGCCAAGAAACCCAATCGAACATGGAGGAATAAAATGAAGTTACGCAATAAATCAAATGTGCTTTCACGTCTTATGGTGTCGACGGGTGTTGCTGCAGTTATATCGACGGGCGCAATTACCGCTGCAAGTGCCGAAGATCTGACGGTTGCCTATTTCTTGGAATGGCCAACGCCAAACCAGTTCGCTCAATCTCAGAAAATTTATGAAGAAGAGCTTGGCATCTCCATCAAGTGGGTTTCGTTTGATGCTGGTACCGCGATGTCGGCAGCCATGGCGTCCGGTGATGTGCAAATCTCATTCTCCCAAGGGATCCCTCCTTTCGTGGTAGCGGTATCTGCTGGGCAGAATTTGCAGGTTGTTGATGTGGCAGTGTCATACTCAGAAAACGACAACTGTGTTGTTCGCGAAAGCCTTGAGATCGACAAATCCAATACTAGCGGGCTGGAAGGCAAGCAGGTTGGTGTGCCTCTAGGTACGGCCGCTCATTACGGGTTCCTCAAACAAATGGATCATTTCGGGGTTGATACTTCGACTATGAACATCGTCGACATGGCGCCTTCGGATGGTGCTGCGGCGTTTGCCTCGGGCAACTTGGATATGGTTTGTGGTTGGGGCGGCGCGTTACGCCGCATGAAGGAATACGGCAATACCTTGTTAACTGGTGCCGAGAAAGAAGCGCTTGGCATTCAGGTGTTCGATGCGACGACGGTGTCAGCTCAATGGGCGCAGGAAAATGCTGAACTTCTGACAGCATTCTTGAAAGTTACTGCGGACATGAATGCCAAATACGCGGCTGGCGGACAGGATGAAATGATCCCGGTTATCGCCAAAGCAGCTGGCATGGAGGACGAAGCCACAGTCGCCACATTGTCTGGTTTTGCCTTCCCGACCATCGAGGAACAGCTAAGCGAATCCTGGCTTGGCGGCGGTACACAAAACTTCCTGAAAGAAGTTGCTGACTTCTTCGTCGAACAGGGTACGATTCCAAGTGCACTCGACGATTACAGTGATGCGGTTGACGCGAGCTATCTGGAAGCGGCATCAAAAATGTAAGTATGCTTAATCTGTTTCGACGCGTTGATCGTTTCAGCGCGTCGAAACGTACGTAATACTAATCTAAACCCTTCAACTGATGGAGAGCACATTGCGCGACCAAACAGACTCAACATTGCATATTGACAATGTCTCGATGACCTTCACTTTGCCGAACGGCACCTCGATCGAAGCGTTGAAAGATGTTTCGCTCGAGCTTAAAGCTGGTGAACTGCTGTCTGTGCTAGGCCCATCCGGTTGCGGTAAGTCAACTTTGCTGAACATTGTCGCAGGCTTTCTCGCGCCAACTGATGGTCAGGTTATCCTTAACAACAACAAGGTAACGGGCCCGCATTCCGAACGTGGCATGGTATTTCAACAAGGCGCTTTGTTTGAATGGATGTCGGTACGAAAAAACATCGGGTTTGGGCTACGCATGCGCAACGTTCCTAAAAGTGAAATTCGCGAAAAAGTGGATGAACTGCTTGAGATTGTTGGGCTACATGAGTTTGGCGATAAAGCAATATATGAACTTTCTGGGGGAATGCAGCAACGTGTGGCTCTTGCGCGCTGCCTAGCCAATGACCCAGATGTCATTTTGATGGACGAACCATTGGGTGCGCTTGATGCCCTGACACGCGAAAAAATGCAGGGGCTTGTGCTCAAATTGTGGAAGGGAACGGGCAAGACTATTGTCCTGATCACCCACTCGGTCGAAGAGGCTTTGCTATTAGGTGAACGGTTACTGGTTATGGCCCCAAGGCCAGGACGCATTCATAAAGAATACAAACTACCATTTGCAGAAATGGGCGTTGCCGCTGATTTGCGTGAAGTGAAGAAACACAAAGACTATGCAGCCAAGCGCGAAGAAATTCTCTCCATTATCTGGGAAATGGAAGAGGAAATAATGGGCAGGAAGGAATAAACCATGTTGGTACTAACAATCTATATTGCAATATTTGTGTCGGCCTATTTTATCTATGCTTTTGCTTACGGAAATAAAGCGCCAAAGCGCGGATTCAATGCGAACAAAACCATTACTTTTGGTGACGAGTCCGCTGTAACGTCCAATAGGACAGCATCGGTAATATCGGTCATTACAATTTTTACTATCTGGGGTGCTTTTACAGGTTCATCGCTGGTCCCGTTACATGTGCCTGGACCATTCACCGGTGATACATCTTTTACCTATACGGCCACAAATGCCGATAATCAGCAGGATGATGCCGTTGTGTATGTCCGCGTTGGTCTGGTTGGTGAGGAAATAGAAGACCCCGTGGCCCCCGATGTGGCAAATCCAGGATTTGCAATAGATGATGTTGCCACAATTCGCGCGTGGCGCAGCGGTCTTATCAAGGTGCGAAAAAACGATTTTGGTAGCGACGCCGAAGGGTATGTGGTCTCGGCAATCGACGGGCAACCCATCGTTCCGAACCAAACGGTTAGTGTGGTTGATGGTCAGATACGGATGACCGGCAAAGGGACATTGTCGTTTGAACCCAATCAGGGATGGCAGATGGAGGCGATCTGGTTGCCGGCGCCCGAGGCGATAGTTAAGCGTCTAATTGAAATTTCACGTGACGGTTACCAGAATGTCACTCTATCGGAAAATATTGGATGGTCACTGTTCCGCGTTGTCACGGGTTTTCTACTTGGCAGCCTTGTCGGAATCCCGCTTGGCTATGCAATGGGCCTGAACGACTGGTTTCGCGGATGGTTCGACCCAATCGTCGAGTTTATGCGGCCAATTCCTCCTCTGGCGTTGATCCCGCTTGTCATCATTTGGTTTGGCATTTGGGAACAAGGCAAGATCAGCCTGCTATTCCTTGCCGCCCTTTGGATTATGACAATTTCGTCACGCGCGGGTGTATCCGGGGTTAGTATTTCAAAAGTTCATGCTGCTTATTCGTTGGGGGCATCGAAACGTCAGGTGTTACTACATGTCATTGTTCCAAATTCCTTGCCAGAGATTTTCACAGGCGCACGGGTGGCAATGGGTGTCTGCTGGGGCACAGTTGTTGCCGCCGAACTGGTTGCCGCCGAAAAAGGTGCCGGAAAGATGATCATTGCTGCATCTAAATTCCAGCAAACCGACATCGTGATTATGGGCATCATTCTTATCGGTGTTATTGGCTTCAGCATTGATATCCTTATGCGCTATGCAGAAAGAAAATTGGTTCCGTGGAAAGGCAAAAGCGATTAAAACGCGGGAGCGTAGGCGCGGATTCGCCCTCAATTAAGGAAGCAGGCTTTTTGAATTATTAGATGAGACCCGTTTGAAATGAGGAGCGTAGCGATTTATCCTATTGGGTGATCAAACCAAACCAAAACTTCACTCGAGATCATTCGCTTCGCAAGATGTTGTAAATTCGGTTTTCTCTTTCGGTTCGGAATGTGGAAAGCTTAAGCCGCAAATGCGAAATGGAGTCAGCCGCGAGCCTATTCCGATTGTCATTCCTGAATTGCCTGCATCTATTTGGGCTACCATGAGTGATAGAGATTCAAAACTTGGATCAGTACCAGCGGGAAATTATGTGGGCGACCTCGATTGCAAACTTAGTTTTCTGCTGGAGTCGCCGTTTGTTGGCCTACGATTTTTCCAATAAAACGAACGCCTCCCTAGAAAGAATCGATTCTTGTATTACCACATGAAGCGAAAGGCTACTTCCCACCCTTAGTTGCTTGATTAGATCAGAATCACAATTTTTCTCTGAGCTGTACTACCACCTTCGATATATCTCTGTGTGGTTTGTAACGATGTATGACCCGCCAACAGGTGTGATTTTCTTTGCAGCATTTGTAATAAAGGTTCTTCTGCCACTGTAGCTTAAGCAGCCAATCAATCCCACGCCCGTATACCGACGTTGAAACATATTCACGATAACTTGTGGGCTAGTCGCATTTTTCGGTTCCGTTCGGATAGTGCGTGAAGATACAACTGTGTCAACTGACTGATTTCTAATCGTTCACCAACCGAACGCGGCCAAATTCTTGGTGGTTCTGCCGCGACGTTTTACAAATTGGACAATCAATGACAAAAAAACCGCTAAAGATAGCTTGTATCGGCGAAGCTATGCTCGAACTGCAATTTGGCAAAGAAAGCCTAGGGGCAGACTTGGGTATCGCGGGCGATGTGATGAACACAGCGATATATATGCGCAGAAGTTTACCGCAGGACTATGATGTTTCGTTCGTCTCGGTAATTGGAACAGATCTTTTGTCCGACCAGATGGCCGACTATTTCGCTAGCGAGGGCTTGAGTCTGGATCATCTCGCACGGCACGAAAGTAAAGTTCCGGGTATTTACGGCATTACAACGGATGATAATGGCGAGCGCAGCTTCCTTTACTGGCGCGATAGTTCGGCTGCGAAAACCATGTTTTCTGAAGGGAGCGCGATTTCGCCACAGCTGTTCGAAAAATTCGACGTCGTGTATTTTTCGGCAATTACTCTTGCAATCATTTCGCCGGAAGCACGAGCAGTATTTATGGAGTCCTTGAAAAAGTTCCGAAAAAATGGCGGACTGGTCGCCTTCGATTCAAACTATCGCCCAAACCTGTGGTCAGATGTACAAACAGCCCGTGATGCGGTAACTGAGGCTTGGCACAACTGCGATATCGCACTGCCTTCCGTCGACGACGAGATCGCACTATTTGCGGACGCTGACGAAAAAGCTGTTCTGACAAGGTTTACGGAATACGGAATACCCGTTGGTGCTTTGAAACGTGGCGGCGATGGACCTCTACCGCTCGGCGGTCAAATCGTACCAGCAACCAAGTATCGTGAAGTTTCAAATGTAGTCGACACGACCGCAGCAGGCGATAGTTTTGTTGGTGCTTTCCTTGCCTCCCATCTTACCGGGGAACCTTTGCAAGCGTCCCTCCAGGCTGGACATGAATGCGCTGCCAAAGTGATCTCGCACCGAGGTGCCATCATTGCAAAAGAACTTTGAAATTAGAGGATAAAAATGTTGATTGGAATCGACCCGTTACACGTGCCCGATTTATCGTCGATATTGCGCTCAATCGGGCACGGGGACGAAATTGCAGTCGCTGACGCCAACTTGTCCCGGTTACAGCTCAGCCAAGCAGCAGGTGCGGCTTGACGGGATTTCTGCATCCGACTTCTCTCGTCAGATTGTTCAGATCGAACGGTTTGCATTCTATGAACGGGCCAAATGTGTCGGTCGAATTGGGCGGTACACTAAGTAGTAAATGCTTCGGCGCCGTTCCTAGATGCAAAATCGCTTAGTGTTCATCTGTGCCAGAAACCCAAATTCAGCGAGGCCAAAGCCCCTCATACGCTAACATTAAGCGTGGGCGAATTGGGGGGGGGCCTTCAAGTTTATCTTCCCACTTCGGATTATTGGCAATTTTGTGATTTTTAATTTCCTGCATCTACCGTATACCGACAAAAACGACCAGATTTCCGCAAACGAGGCCACAATGCCGAACCTTAATTCCATAAACCTAATTGTCCCTATGAAAAATGAGGCTGACAACATTGAATTTCTGGTCAAAGAAATCGCCAAAGTTGTACAAGAACATCCTGAGCTGGAAGCCACAATGGTCGATGACGGGTCGTCCGACAATACTGCTAATTTGGCGTTGGAACTACAAAAAGAGTTTCCGTGGTTACATGTCCTCCAGCACGATAAATCCGGAGGGCAAAGTGCTGCGATCGACAGTGGGATACGTGCCTCTAAAAGTGATATAATATGCACGGTCGATGGGGACGGACAAAATCCGCCATCTGAATTGCCCAAACTGTTTCTCCCGCTTCTAAATGATAGCTCGGGAAAGCTAGGTCTTGTTGCTGGACAAAGGGTTGACAGGCAGGACACACTTTCGAAGAAATGGGCTTCGCGATTTGCTAATGCGATACGTAAACGCATATTGCGTGACGGCACGCGTGACACTGGTTGTGGATTAAAAGCCTTTCGTCGTGATGCATATCTGGCACTTCCTTATTTCAATCATATGCACAGATATTTCCCAGCTCTATTCAAGAGGGACGGGTGGGAAATCGAGCTTGTGGATGTTAAACATCAGGAACGGAATGCAGGGACATCAAACTACAACAATTTCCAACGTGGAATCGTCGGTATCTACGATCTTATTGGCGTAGCCTGGCTAATAAAGCGGCGCAAACAAGTGCATGCTTCAGAATACACCGTTGATAAGGACTGACTAGATGAGCGAAATCATTGCGAATGTCATAGCCATGGATCGAACTGAAATCATTTGGGTGACTATAGGATTGTTCGGGCAACTTATGTTTACCGCGCGGTTCCTTATTCAGTGGATAGTTTCCGAGCGCACCGGTCGTTCAACAATACCAATCGCGTTTTGGTATTTTTCAATCATGGGTGGGATGGTTTTGCTCGCTTACGCTATATACCGTGCGGATCCCGTTTTCATTCTGGGGCAATCCATGGGGCTATTCATCTATGTTAGAAACTTGCGACTTATTTATAAAGAAGCGAAATCTAGCTAGACGAATGGAATGAAATCCGGGCAAATTATTACATTCCGACATATTAACACGAAAATTTCAAGAACCTGAAGGACTAGGAAATGGACGAAAGAACCAGACTGACCAGTTCGCTGTGGTCGATTACCGAACGTTTCCCGCTAATTATTGCGACAATAGTAGTTTTTGTCCAAACGGTTTTCAGCTTGAACAACCGGGCCTTATGGTTTTCTGATGAAGTCAGATACGCCAATGTGTATCAAAACTTGGTCGAAGGCGGGCACTGGGTTGTATTGAATTTAAACGGCATGCCTTACCCCGATAAGCCACCACTATACTTTCTTTTTCTGAATGCAATTGACGCGTTCCCTGGAGTAAGCGGAACAACTGTGTTCTTTATTGGCTCGGCTCTTTCCGGCTTGGCCTTCGTTGCCGCAACCAAATATCTAGGTGAAGTATTAGAATTTGATCGAAAAACGCAAGTTGCGGCGATCTACATTTCACTTTCAACTATATTCGTCGTTAGCCTATTTCATTACGTTCGAATGGATTTGTTGTTTTGCGTATTTATCTTACTAAGCATTGCGTTTCTGTATCAGCATTATGTGAAGCAAGAGGGTAGTAAATACCTTTACTTGGGCTATCTCGCCGCGAGTATTGCCACCCTTGTTAAAGGTCCGCTCGGTGTGATCATCCCTCTGCTGGTTTTGGTGGTGTTTCTAGTCTGGATAGGAAAAGCAAGGCGTTTTCTATCCACGAACACTTTGCTTGGCCTGCTTGTCTCTTTGATACCAATTGGCATCTGGGCTTATGGCGTTGTCGTGGTTCAAGGGTCAGATTTCTTAACCCAGGATATCCTTGGAATGCACGTGGTCCAACGCGCCACCAACGCGTTTCATCACAAAGAACCGTTTTATTATTACTTCGTAATACTGCCGGTCACGTTTCTGCCTTGGACCGGTTTTGTGGCCTCCGTGCAGTTCAAACGTCTATTCAGTGCAAGTGTTAGCAAAAGTACAGTAGCAAACCGGAAACAACATGGTTCCTATGCATTTTTGATTTCAGCGAGCGTGACAATACTCGCTCTTTTATCTCTGATGAGCGGGAAAGTTGCGATTTATGTTTTGCCAATCCTTCCCTTCCTGTCTTTCCTTGTAGCCCATAAAGTGCTTGTGGATGGAAAAGGCGCCCAGCGGGGGTGGATTGCGGTCTCGCTCTTGTTATGTGCCGTTGGAATCGGAGCTCTCTTCACCCTCCCAAATGTTCAGAACATTACACTTCAATTCGGAATTATTTTGGGCTCGGTTCTCCTGCTACTCACAGCCATTCAAATTTGGAGGTTCAGACACGAAAATCCGAGACGCCTCCTTGGGGTTATGCTTATAGGTCTTACACTTTGGGTGGTTTCCCAATTTACGACAACGTTCACGGCACTTGATGGCCAATTGTCACCACGAGACCACGCTAGCGTCATCAAAGAGTATGCATCTGAAGGTTACGAACCTATGTCGTTCAAAACCTATCCCGGAATCTTCACCTTCTATGCTGGCCAGAATCTTTTTGAAACGGACGAGATTGCCACCCTTCTGGAAGAAGTGAATGCCGCTGAAAAAGTTGTTCTGGCGATCACGAAAAGCAGCTGGGAAAAGCACCCAATTCTTGGGGGTTTGTTTACTGTCGTATTTGAGCAGAATATCTCGGGTGGTGGGGGCGTGTACCTAGTTGCACTGAAAGATTAAGGGCAGTAGCACTCTATAACACCTTTTTTATCCTTGGGCTCAACCAAAGCCGCACCCATCATTTTAGCCTGTGTGCACGAAGATATTGGGTGCTTCCAATGATACTGCAGGCATAATCTTTGGTTTAAATAAGTGTTTTAGTCCTTGTGACAATTTTACATTCGTTGAAATGCGTGCTTAAGTGTGCGGGTAAATTTAAAAGTTATGCAATTAAAAGCTCACAATTAATTGGAATGCTTTGGCCCTACGCCAGCAGTGGCCAGCTAGGAGAAATACAATGAATACGAAAAAACTGGTGCTTACAGCACTGACAGTTGCGCTATTGTGCGGCGGTACCGCCTTTGCAAAAAACAACGGGAATTCGAACGGCAACAGTGAAAATTCCAGTGGTAACAGCGGTGACAATGGTAACCACGGTAACGAAGGTAACAACGGTAACAATGGTAACGACGGCAACAACGGTAACGGTGCGATTGCTTCTGAATTGAAGTGGCGCAACGCCGCTCATGCGTCAGCACAAGCCTTTTTGAACGCCAACCCGGATAGCGCAGTCGGCAAACTCGCCACGCTGCGTGATGCTACTTTGGCTGCAGCCTCTGCTTATGCAGCTGCAGGTGTTGATCCAGCAGATCCGCTACGCGATCCTGCCGACATTCAGGCTGATATTGATGCCATTTCTGGCGCAGGCGGGTTGATTGAAGCCGCTGAAGCAGAAATTGCGTTGCTGGATATAGCATCGGACACTTATGGGGCCGATCTTGTGACCTTGACCGGAACTATAGCGGCACTCGAAGAAGACGTTCTGGTGCTCGAGGCTGAACTGGCTTTGCCTGACGTTCCAGAAGTGCAAGCCGAAATTGAAGCTAAGGCCGTAGTTGGCGTCGAAGAACTTTCCGAGGAAGCACTGGCTGCGCTTTGGGATTTGCTAAACAAGTAGTCCAGCTTCTCGTTGATTATTCAGAAAGGGCCCGTTGCGAATGCGGGCCCTTTCTTGAAATGTCACCAGTAGGAAGCACGTTGGCAGTAGTGCGCAGCTATATGCGCGCAATTTGAGCAAATAGTTCCGGCTTTATCATCGGGGTTGAATATGCGTTCGGGAAAAATTCTTGCAACATCTTTGATGGCCGTGATGCTAAGCTCAAGCGGGTCATTAGCGCAATCGTCGAATATTGCTCTCAACGCGTTGGGCGACGTACAGGTCGTCATAGAAGCTCCGAATATTGCTGTCCGGCAAAGCGTGCAGGAGTTGATAGAAGAGCTGACAGCCGCAGGGTTCACCTATATTGAAATACATAGCACATTTTTGGGCCGCGCACGCATTATCGCATATTCCGATACGGAAATTCGCGAAGTCATTATCAATCCGACAACCGGTGAAGTCTTGCGTGATTTAGCGCAGGAAAGTAGCGGAACGCCGCCGGAACAAACCAACACCAATTCCCACGCCAATGCCGCAAGCGAGAGCAACAACAAAGGTGGCAATAGCCAGGGAAATGGTAACAGTAATAATGGCAACTCAGGTGGCCGCAACAATAACTGAATGCTATAATGGCACTTAAGCAAACATCTTTTGGAAGGTCGGCCATTGATTAAAATTTCCGACATACGTGTCAGCTCTATTTTTCTCGCGGCCATTGTATTTCTGCAAGTGGCGTTTTCGTTGTTTTACATCGTCGACATGGCATTGGAAATTTTCGGAATTCGCAAGGTTGCCGTAAGTTGGGAATATCGCGAAGTCGTGCAATTGGTGACCATCGTTGGCCTGTTGCTGGGCGCATTTCTGGGCATTGTCGTGCTGAAAAGTATCGGGCAAAGTATGCGCGAGGTGGATAACCGGATGCTGGCGGCCTCGGGACATTTTCACCAGCTAATGGCTAGCCGTTTCGAGGAATGGAGGCTTTCACCTTCCGAAAAAGACGTGGCGTTGTTCACCCTCAAAGGACTTTCGAATTCCGAGATCGCCGAGGCGCGCGGAAAAAGTGTGGGTACGATCAAAGCCCAGTGCAATGCGATCTATCAAAAAGCAGGCGTGAATGGTCGGACTCAGCTTATCAGCCATTTCATCGAGGATTTGTTTGAAGAGGGGACGCGGGCCCCGCAAAACTCCAAGCTTTGAGCCTGAATCAAGACCATTAAATCAATCGAATTCGCTGTGTAATTATGAAGACCAAATATGATATTTGAAATTAGCCGCATCCCCCTTGCATCCCTGCGCAATTCCCCGTATTCCATGCTTCGCACGGTACAGGGGTTTAGCTCAGTTGGTAGAGCGCCGGTCTCCAAAACCGAAGGTCAAGAGTTCGAGTCTCTTAGCCCCTGCCAGTGCCCTCAATTTGCCACAAATGCTTTCTAAGGTGCTTAACGCGCTATTGGGCTAACTGCGTGAATTAACCAGTTTTTGATACATGACATTATGATGCGCGCTATTGATCGCGGTTAAAGCAAGGTTTGTGGATAGGTATGATTAATACTATACTACGGAACAGGGCGGCACTGATCGCCACCATGTTGGCGATTTCGTTATCCTTAACGATTCCTGGTGCAGCCATGGCGCAGTCGCGCGCTCAAAAGTCCATCATTACTCAACTATTATGGCAAAGCCTGCTGCGTTGCTATGTTGCCCCTTCCGAAAGAATTACCAGCAACGACGAGGTCGTGTTGCGTGTCGAATTGAACACCAACGGGGATATTGCAAATTTGCCAGACCTCATGTCGCCTGTAAGCCTCTCAAACGGCGAGCGGGGGTTGTTGCGCGAAGCCACCGTGGCGATTATCGACTGCACGCCGATCATTTCCGGGGGCGGCGAGAAATCCATTTATGGACGGTTTGACATGGTCATCAATCGCGATGGGCTGTCCCTGACCAACGTTGATGCATACGTTGGTAAGGCTGATGTGATTCCGACACTGGATTCGCTTGAAGTTGCGGATCCGGGTTCGGTGTTGATTGAAATCACTGACCCTGAAGAAGCGGTTGGCGCTGAAGAGCAAGCGGTTGTAGTCGTCGTCGAAGGCAGACCCGCAACGCTCGCCGTCGAGAATATACTTGAACTCACCCGCACCGACCGCCGTGAAATCCAGCGCCGTCTTGTGCTGCTGGATTACAATACACGCGGTGTGGACGGCGTGTTTGGCAATGGTAGCCGTACGGCGATAAATCAGTGGCAGCTGGATAATGATCTGCCGACCTCTGGTTTCCTGGATCTGAACCAGCTCGTATTGCTTCGAGAAATGTCTCAGGACAAATATGATGCTTGGAATGCGCGCCCTAAACGCTATACCGACAAAAACGGCTGTTTGCGCGAACCTAACGGGACAATCATCCAAGGCCGTTCGTTCAAATGCGATCTGTCGGCGGCATCTCAAAGTCTGGGACTTTCGAAGTAGCCGCAACGCGGTATTGTTTGCGCTGCGATTGATTGCTAGCGTCACGCAAGTTAATGCAGGAGTCGACCTTTGCCCCAAACACCGCCGCTGTGGTGCGTATCGAACGACCTTTATCGGGTTCTGGAGGCTGATGCCAAACTGTTGCTGGCTGGTGCCAACAGTATGGGTGCCCATAAGGGCGACGTACTGTATCGCCCCGATGACGAGGTTCAAAACTTCATCCTGGTGCTGTCCGGCCAAGTCGGCGTTTACCTTACGGGGCAGGGTGGACGCGATATTCTGCTCTACGATGTCAAGCGCGGCCAGACCTGTATCCAGACAACACTCGGCTTGATGGGCGGAGACGCGTACTCCGCCGAAGGTGTGTGTGAGACTGACTGTTCGCTCGCCGTTCTGCCGAAGCTTACGTTCGACAAGCTGATGGAGGCATCCCCTGTATTTCGCAAATATGTTTTCACCGCGTTTTCGGAGCGTATGCAAAACATGATGCAATTGCTTGAAAAAGTCGCCTTTGTGCGGGTGGAAGCACGCCTAGCCTCAGCGCTTCTGGAACGCGCAGGTGCTGACGGGAAAATCAAAATTACACATCGGGAACTGGCAACTATGATTGGCTCTGCCCGTGAGGTGGTATCGCGTCGCCTCGATGTTCTATCCAAACGCGGGGTTGTCCAATTGGAACGCGGCGTTGTGACGATCATTGATGCCGCTGCTTTGCAGGAATTGGCGCAAATATCCTGATCTTTGTGATATTGTCACTTACACCACATTTATCTGATGCCAATATGCCTGCGACTTAACCGCTGCACTGGACGCAGCCAGATTATATTGAGGCTTATTATTATGCTTAAGAAAAATGTTGGAAACATCGACCGTATTTTACGCGCTATCGTCGGCATTGCCGCGCTGGCCGCATTCTTCATCGCGCCGACAACCGGCATCCTACACTGGGTGTATCTGTTGGTTGGCGTGATCGGGGTTGGTACTGCCGCGATGTCGTCATGCCCAATTTATTCGATCTTGGGTATGCGCACTTGCCCGATCGAACACGATTAACCACACTACCAATGACAGACGCCGGTGCGTACAAAGACACGCGCCGGCCGCACAATCGGTGACTAGCTTGCTTTGACCGGATATCGGTCATTTTCCTCGAAAATGTCGATTACCTTGCTGCCCGCTGTAATGATTCCGCCATGCTCAATACCTGACGGGATGTTGTAACTATCGCCTGCGCGATATTCACGTGTGTCGCCACCAATTGTCAGCGTTACACTGCCTTCCAAAACCGTTCCCCATTGTGCCTTATGCGAGTGCATGGGCAATTCCATGTCTTTAAAGAATTCAAAAAAGACTACCAGTCCCTGTTCAGATTGAAAAACATGCGAGACAACAACGTCTGACGGGAAGGGGACGTCCAGCTCGGGAAGAGTGGTGATGAAATTTGGTAACTGCATTGTCTTCTCCAATATTAACAAAACTATAACGGACCGTAGCACCAGTGATTTCGTTTCTCCAAGCTCTTTGACGATCGCAAAAAGTTAACGCAAAACGTACATACGTGTTGTGTACGTGTTGTGCACGGGTTGTGTCCGCAAAATTTACGCCAAATCGGGTAAAGGTTAATGCCGTGCGAGCACACTTGAATTCCCCTTTGGGAAGGCGTATGTCATGGCCAACGAATGCATTCACAGAATTTCAGGAGTCGCAGACATGGCTAAAGCCAACCCGTTGCAGTTTGCACAACAAGTCCGGGCCGAAGTGTCCAAGGTCGTTTGGCCAACCCAGCGCGAGACGCTTTTGACCACCGGTATGGTGTTTGTGATGGTTACTCTTGCGGCGGCTTTCTTCTCCGTTGCGGATCTGATTATACGCTACGCTTTAGACACGATCTTGCGCTTAGCCTCTTGATTTCAACGGGGTAGCGCGGTATATGCGCGAACTCCACCTTGACATGAGCGTGCTTCGATTCGTCTGCGCGCTCTGTTTTGTTTTGGAATAATGACGCAAGTCGTTGATAAATTGAATAAAATGGACGCGTAGCGTTCTGATAACTAAAGGTCGAACAACAATGGCACTACGCTGGTATTCGGTGAGCGTTCTCTCGAACTTCGAGAAAAAGATTGCAGAGTCGATCCGCGAATCCGCAGCCCAAAACGGTCTCGAAGAAGATATCGTCGAAGTTCTGGTTCCAACCGAAGAAGTTATCGAAGTCCGTAAGGGCAAAAAGGTACAAGTCGAGAAACGCTTCATGCCGGGGTATATCCTCGTGCGTATGGAGATGTCCGACAAGGCCTACCACCTGATTAACGACACCAACCGTGTCATGGGTTTTCTTGGCCCAATGGGCAAGCCGGTTCCGATGCGCGACAAAGAAGTCGCACTATTGTTGAACCAGGTTGAAGAAAGTGCCGAGAGCCCGCGCTCGATGATTTCATTCGATATCGGCGAGAAGGTCGACGTGGCCGACGGCCCGTTCGAAGGCTTCAGCGGTATGGTCGAAGAAGTAGACAACGAAAACGAGCGCTTGAAAGTGACCGTTTCGATTTTTGGTCGGGCAACCCCGGTCGAACTGGAATTCATGCAGGTTAAAAAGCAAACCTGATGATGCCTGTGGGAGGTGCGCGTACGCGCAAACCGAACCACTAAACGTGTTGGCCGGATGATCTGGTCAGCTGTGATAAATAGGAGGCCGTAATGGCTAAAAAAGTTGCTGGTATGCTAAAACTGCAGGTTCCTGCAGGTAAAGCAAATCCATCCCCCCCCGTAGGTCCTGCATTGGGTCAACGCGGAATCAACATCATGGAATTCTGTAAGGCGTTTAACGCCAAGACACAGGAACTTGAAACCGGCGCACCTTGCCCGACTATCATTACATACTATGTTGATAAATCCTTCACTATGGAAATCAAGACGCCACCAGCGTCCTACATGTTGAAGAAAGCCGCGAAACTTAAATCCGCTTCGAACAATCCAGGCAAAGAGATTGCCGGTTCTGTGACACGCAAGCAGGTTAAGGAAATCGCCGAAGCCAAAATGGTTGATTTGAATGCGAACGATATTGATGCCGCGATGTTGATCATCGAAGGCTCCGCTCGTTCCATGGGCATTGAGGTTAAGGGGTAATCGTTATGGCTACTGGAAAACGTTTTACTGCCGCCAAGGCAGCATTTGGCGAAAGCGCCAATGTCACTGTTGAAGAAGCTGTCGCACTGGTTAAGGCCAATGCAACTGCGAAATTCGACGAAACTGTAGATATCGCAATGGTGCTGGGTGTTGATCCTCGCCACGCCGACCAAATGGTTCGCGGTGTTGTGTCCATGCCTTCGGGCACAGGCAAATCAATGCGCGTAGCTGTTTTCGCACGTGACGCTAAAGCTGATGAAGCTACTGCGGCTGGTGCTGACATCGTTGGTGCTGAAGATCTGATGGAAGCTATTCAGGGCGGCGACCTCGATTTCGATCGTTGTATTGCTACACCTGACATGATGCCTATCGTTGGTCGTCTGGGTAAAATTCTAGGCCCACGTAACCTGATGCCAAACCCGCGTGTTGGTACAGTTACTATGGACATCAAGGCTGCTGTTGAAGCTGCCAAAGGTGGCGAAGTGCAGTTCCGTGCTGAAAAAGCCGGTGTTGTACATGCCGGTATCGGTAAAGCATCGTTTGACGAAGCTGCCATGGTTGCAAACGTCAAAGCGTTTGTTGCTGCTGTGCAGAAAGCCAAGCCTGCCGGTGCCAAAGGCGCCTACATGAAAAAGATTTCGCTTAGCTCCACTATGGGCCCAGGCGTATCAATCGACGTCAGCGCTGCTGCCGCCGAATAAGGAATTCCCCCGTTTAACGGCGGGGGATGTTTCGGGCTAGTGATAGCCCAACTGTCCAAGATGGCGGGTGATCGCGAGATCATAATTCCTGCCTGAGACGGGGAACGATCAGAATCAAACGGGTTTAGCACTCGGGCGAATTTGGCGGGAACCTGGACACCCGAACGCTGGAACGTGAGTTTCAGTGAATATGAGCCGGAAGGGGTGACCCTTCTATAATTTGGAGTAATATTGTGGATAGAGCCCAAAAAGAAGTAGTGATCGACGAACTCGGTCAAATCTTCACGGACTCTGGTGTCGTCGTGGTTGCACACTACGAAGGCCTCACAGTTGCAGAGATGACGAACCTCCGCCTCAGCGTTATTGACGCTGGTGGTGCTGTTCGTGTCGCCAAAAACAAGCTCGCCAAAATCGCTCTTGAGGGCAAACCGACCGCTGCTATGGCCGATTTGCTTAACGGAATGACTGTCTTCGCATACTCAGAAGATCCGGTTGCTGCGGCTAAAGCCGTAACAGCCTTTGCCAAAGATAACGACAAACTCGTTGTTCTTGGTGGATCCATGGGCGAAGACGTACTTGACCCAGCCGGTGTTAAAATGGTTGCAGCCATGCCGTCGCGTGATGAGCTTCTTGCTCAAATCGCTTCGATATTGGGTGCTCCTGCTTCGAACATCGCTGGTGCAATTGGCGCGCCTGCATCGAACATCGCGGGTATTCTTTCTACCCTCGAAGAACGTGAAGCGGCTTAAGTCTTAATGTAATTGTTGGGCTGATTAGTTTGTAATGAACGACATCGGAACACATCGAAACTGAAAACGGAAAAGTAAAATGGCTGATCTGAAAAAAATGGCTGAAGAGATTGTTGGTCTAACACTTCTCGAAGCTGCAGAACTAAAAAATATCCTTAAAGACGAGTACGGCATCGAGCCTGCTGCTGGCGGCGCCGTAATGGTTGCTGGTGCTGCAGACGCTGGTGGCGCTGCTGAAGAAAAAGACGAATTCGACGTTATCCTGGTTTCCCCAGGCGACAAGAAAATCGCAGTGATCAAAGAAGTTCGCGCCATCACTGGCCTGGGCCTCAAAGAAGCTAAAGACGTTGTAGACGCAGGCGGCAAAGCCGTTAAAGAAGGCGTTAACAAAGCTGAAGCTGAAGAGATCAAAGAAAAGCTTGAAGCTGCTGGCGCAACTGTAGAGCTTAAGTAATTTTTCGCGGCCACAGGCTGCGTTAACAAAATAAGGCTGGATCCGCCCTTGTGGTGGGTCCGGCTGTTTGCGTCTCTCAAGGTAGTTATCGACTATCTTGAAAGGTGCAGACCTTCCGGAAGCGAGATGTGGGAGTTTCGCAAGAATTGGTAGGTGTCGCCGCAAGGCTTTGTCATGCGTTCCCAGTCGCATGTCGGGCGTTGAAAAAATAAGGTAGGATTAGCATGGCTAAGACGCATTCAGGTCACAAACGTGTCCGTAAGTATTATGGCAAAATTCGCGAAGTTGCGACAATGCCGAACCTCATTCAGGTTCAGAAGAGTTCATACAAACTTTTCCTTAATTCCGGTGATCAAGATCAACCGATGGACGGCGAAGGTATCAACGCTGTTTTCCAGTCGGTCTTCCCGATCAAGGATTTCAACGAAACTTCGGTTCTGGAGTACGTAAAGTACGATCTAGAACCACCGAAGTACGACGTAGAAGAGTGCATGCAGCGCGACATGACATATGGCGCACCGCTTAAGGTTACTCTCCGTTTGATCGTGTTTGATGTGGACGAAGACACAGGCGCACGTTCCGTTAAGGACATCAAAGAGCAAGACGTGTTCATGGGCGAAATGCCTCTGATGACACCGAACGGCACATTTGTTGTGAACGGCACCGAGCGTGTGATCGTTTCCCAGATGCACCGCTCACCTGGTGTGTTCTTTGACCACGATAAGGGTAAAACCCACTCCTCGGGTAAACTGCTGTTTACTTCGCGGATCATCCCTTACCGCGGCAGCTGGCTGGACTTCGAGTTCGACGCCAAAGACATTATTTACGCACGGATCGACCGTCGCCGCAAACTGCCTGTAACCACGCTGCTTTATGCGCTGGGTCTGGATCAGGAAGGTATTTGCGACGCGTATTACGACACCGTAAACTTCAAGCAGAACAAAAAGAAAAAAGGCTGGACCACAGCGTTCTTCCCGGAACGTATCAAAGGTACCAAGCCACTTTTCGATATTGTTGATGCGAAGTCGGGTGAAGTGATTGCCGAAGCTGGCAAGAAAGTTACACCGCGTTCGGTCAAGAAACTGATTGACGAAGATTCCGTTAAAAACGTTCTGGTCCCGTTCGAACAGATCATTGGCCGTTTTGCTGCGAAAGACATTATCAACGAAGAAACTGGCGAGATCTGGGTCGAAGCCGGCGACGAGTTGACATGGGACGTTGACCCGAAAACTGAAGAAGTTTCCGGTACACTTGTTACGTTGCTCGACAATGGCGTAACCGATATTCCAACACTGGATATCGATAACATCAATGTTGGCCCATACATCCGCAACACAATGGCGATCGACAAAAACATGAACCGCGACTCCGCGCTCATGGATATCTATCGCGTGATGCGTCCGGGCGAGCCACCCACCGTTGACGCGTCCGCAGCAATGTTCGAAAGCATGTTCTTCAACAACGACCGCTACGACTTGTCGGCTGTTGGTCGTGTGAAAATGAATATGCGTCTTGATCTGGATGCACCAGATACGCTGCGAATTTTGCGCAACGAAGATATCATCGCCGTTGTTAAAGCGTTGGCTGATCTGCGTGACGGCAAAGGCGGCGTGGACGACATCGACCACCTTGGTAACCGTCGTGTGCGGTCCGTTGGCGAGCTGATGGAAAACCAGTACCGTGTTGGCCTGCTTCGTATGGAGCGCGCAATCAAGGAACGTATGTCTTCCGTTGAAATCGATACGATCATGCCGCAAGACCTGATCAATGCGAAACCTGCGGCTGCTGCCGTTCGCGAATTCTTCGGCTCCTCGCAGCTGTCGCAGTTCATGGACCAAACCAATCCGTTGTCCGAGGTTACCCACAAGCGCCGCCTTTCAGCGCTTGGGCCTGGCGGTCTGACACGCGAACGTGCGGGCTTTGAGGTTCGCGACGTTCACGCAACGCACTACGGTCGTATGTGTCCGATTGAAACGCCGGAGGGGCCGAACATTGGTCTAATCAACTCCCTCGCTTCTTTCGCGAAAGTTAACAAATACGGTTTCATCGAAACACCTTATCGCAAGGTTGTTGACGGTCAGGTAACGGACGAAGTCCACTACATGTCCGCAACTGAAGAGATGCGCCACACGGTTGCGCAGGCAAACGCTAGCATCGACGAAGATGGCAAGTTTGTTAACGATCTGGTTTCGACACGTGCTTCGGGTGACTACACTCTTAGCCCTGTTGAAAACGTGGACCTTATGGATGTTAGCCCGCGCCAGCTGGTGTCGGTTGCTGCGTCCTTGATCCCGTTCCTGGAGAACGACGATGCGAACAGGGCCTTGATGGGCTCGAACATGATGCGTCAGGCTGTACCTTTGGTTAAAGCCGAAGCGCCGCTAGTTGGTACTGGTATCGAAGAAGTCGTTGCACGGGATTCCGGCGCGGCGATCACTGCTTTCCGCGGTGGTATCATCGACCAAGTTGATGCGATGCGTATCGTTATTAAAGCAACTGAAGACATGGAACCGGGCGATCCGGGCGTGGACATCTATCGTCTGCGTAAATTCCAGCGTTCGAACCAGAATACCTGTATTAACCAGCGTCCGCTCGTAAAAGTGGGTGACCGCGTTAAGAAGGGCGAAGTTGTTGCTGATGGTCCGTCCACCGATATCGGTGAATTGGCTCTGGGTAAAAACGTGCTCGTCGCGTTTATGCCTTGGAACGGTTACAACTACGAGGATTCGATCCTGATCTCCGAGCGTATCGTTAAGGATGACGTCTTCACTTCGATCCACATCGAGGAATTCGAAGTCGCCGCCCGTGACACAAAGCTTGGTCCTGAGGAAATCACACGCGATATTCCTAACGTCGGCGAAGAAGCACTACGTAACCTCGACGAAGCTGGTATTGTTTACATCGGTGCCGAAGTTGGCCCGGGTGACATTCTGGTTGGTAAAATCACGCCTAAGGGTGAAAGCCCGATGACGCCTGAAGAAAAACTTCTTCGCGCGATCTTTGGCGAGAAAGCCTCCGACGTTCGTGACACATCCATGCGCCTGAAACCTGGCGATTTTGGTACTGTTGTGGAAGTTCGTGTATTCAACCGCCACGGCGTTGAAAAAGACGAACGTGCGCTTCAGATCGAACGTGAAGATGTTGAACAACTAAGCCGTGACCGTGATGACGAGTTGGCGATCTATGATCGTAACATTTACAACCGTCTGAAAACGCTGATCCTAGGCAAGACGGCTGTTAAAGGTCCTAAAGGCGTGAAAGCCGGTTCCGAGATTACCGAGGAACTGCTTGAAACGCTAAGCCGTGGTCAATGGTGGCAGCTAGCTTTGTCGGAAGACAAAGATGCGTCCGAAGTTGAGGCACTGAACGCACAGTACGAAGCGCAAAAAGCAGCCCTTCAAGCGCGTTTCGACGACAAAGTGGAGAAAATCCGCCGCGGCGACGATCTGATGCCTGGCGTGATGAAAATGGTCAAAGTCTTTATTGCCGTGAAGCGCAAGCTTCAGCCTGGTGATAAAATGGCGGGTCGTCACGGCAACAAAGGTGTTATCTCTCGTGTTGTACCTGAAGAAGATATGCCATTCTTGGCAGACGGTACGCCGGTTGATTTCTGTCTGAACCCACTGGGTGTGCCTTCGCGTATGAACGTTGGTCAGATTCTTGAAACACACATGGGTTGGGCCGCTCGCGGTCTGGGTAAATCCATTGATCTGTCGTTGAAAGAATACCAGCGTTCCGGTGATATGACGCCTGTACAGGATGCTATGAAAGTGGCGTACGGCCCTGACCTTTACGACGAGGTTATCGGCAAGATGCCACAGAACGAGCTTCTCGAAGCTGCGGGCAACGTCACCAGCGGTGTGCCAATCGCAACGCCAGTGTTTGACGGTGCCAAAGAGGCAGACGTGAACGATGCACTGAAACGCGCTGGTCTGGATGAATCCGGTCAGTCGGTTCTATTCGACGGTCGTACAGGCGAGCAATTCTCGCGCCCTGTTACCGTTGGCATGAAGTATGTTCTGAAACTGCACCACCTTGTGGACGACAAAATCCACGCGCGTTCCACTGGTCCGTACAGCCTCGTTACTCAGCAGCCGCTGGGTGGTAAGGCACAGTTCGGTGGCCAGCGCTTCGGTGAGATGGAGGTCTGGGCGCTTGAAGCTTATGGCGCTGCATACACATTGCAGGAGATGCTCACAGTCAAGTCGGATGATGTTGCCGGACGTACCAAAGTGTACGAAAGCATCGTCAAAGGCGAAGACAACTTCGAAGCTGGCGTGCCAGAATCGTTCAACGTATTGGTCAAAGAAATCCGCTCACTCGGTATGAATATCGAGTTGCTTGATTCGGAGGATGAAAAATGAACCAGGAAATCACAAACAACCCGTTTAATCCGGTAACGCCCATGAAGACTTTTGACGAGATCAAAATCTCTTTGGCCTCGCCAGAACGGATCCTGTCTTGGTCTTTCGGCGAAATTAAAAAGCCAGAAACCATCAACTATCGTACGTTCAAGCCTGAGCGCGACGGTCTTTTCTGTGCACGTATCTTTGGCCCGATCAAAGATTACGAATGTCTGTGCGGAAAATATAAACGCATGAAGTATCGCGGTGTTACCTGCGAGAAATGTGGTGTTGAGGTAACTTTGCAGAAAGTTCGCCGCGAGCGCATGGGTCACATCGACCTTGCCGCGCCAGTTGCGCACATCTGGTTCCTGAAATCGCTTCCATCCCGCATCGGTCTGATGCTGGACATGACTTTGCGCGATCTTGAACGCATCCTCTACTTCGAACAGTACGTTGTGATCGAACCGGGTCTAACTGACCTGAACCACGGTCAGCTGATGACTGAAGAAGAGTACATGGACGCCCAAGACCAGTTCGGTGATGACAGCTTTACTGCCGGTATCGGTGCTGAAGCTATTCGCGAAATGCTGGCTGCGATCGATCTGGACGCCGAAGCCGAACAGCTTCGTGCTGATCTGGCTGTTGCAACTGGCGAGCTGAAACCAAAGAAAATCATCAAGCGTCTTAAGCTTGTTGAAAACTTCCGTGGTTCTGGTAACCGTCCCGAGTGGATGGTTATGACCGTGATCCCTGTGATCCCGCCAGAACTTCGCCCGTTGGTTCCACTGGATGGTGGTCGTTTCGCAACGTCGGATCTTAACGATCTGTACCGCCGCGTTATCAACCGTAACAACCGCCTGAAACGCCTGATTGAACTGCGTGCGCCGGATATCATCATCCGTAACGAAAAACGTATGTTGCAGGAATCTGTGGATGCATTGTTCGACAACGGCCGTCGTGGTCGTGTGATTACAGGTGCCAACAAGCGCCCGTTGAAATCGCTTTCGGACATGCTGAAAGGTAAACAGGGACGTTTCCGTCAGAACCTTTTGGGTAAACGCGTTGACTTCTCGGGTCGTTCGGTAATTGTGACCGGCCCTGAATTGAAACTGCATCAATGTGGTCTTCCCAAGAAGATGGCGTTGGAGCTGTTCAAACCGTTCATCTATTCCCGTCTTGAAGCCAAAGGTCTGTCCACAACTGTGAAGCAGGCCAAGAAGCTGGTTGAAAAAGAACGTCCAGAAGTTTGGGATATCCTCGACGAGGTTATCCGCGAGCATCCGGTCATGCTGAACCGTGCGCCAACGTTGCACCGTTTGGGCATCCAGGCGTTTGAACCGGTCCTGGTTGAAGGTAAAGCAATCCAGCTACACCCACTCGTTTGTTCTGCGTTCAACGCCGACTTCGACGGTGACCAAATGGCTGTTCACGTTCCGCTTTCCTTGGAGGCTCAGCTTGAAACACGTGTTTTGATGATGTCGACAAACAACGTTCTGTCACCTTCAAACGGTAAGCCGATCATCGTTCCTTCGCAGGATATGATTTTGGGCCTCTACTACATTACGCTAGCGCGTAAAGGTATGAAGGGTGAGGGCATGGCCTTCTCTTCCATGGAAGAGGTTGATCACGCGCTTGATAATGGCACCGTGCACCTTCACGCCCACATCACCGCGCGTATCGAGCAAATCGATGCCGAGGGTAATTCCTATATGGAACGTGTAGAAACTACACCGGGTCGCTTGCGTCTTGGTCAGTTGCTTCCGAAAAACCATAAGGCGCCGTTCGCAATCCTGAACCGTTTGCTTCGTAAGAAGGAAGTCGGGGACGTGATTGATGTCGTTTATCGTCACTGTGGTCAAAAAGAATCCGTTATTTTCTGTGACCAGATCATGACACTCGGTTTCCAGGAAGCGTTTAAAGCCGGTATTTCGTTCGGTAAGGATGACATGATCATTCCTGACACCAAATGGAATTTGGTTAACGGCACACGTGATCAGGTTAAAGAATTCGAACAACAGTATATGGACGGCCTGATTACTCAGGGCGAGAAATACAACAAAGTTGTCGATGCATGGTCGAAATGTTCCGACGTTGTTGCGGAAGCGATGATGGGCGAGATTTCGAAACAGCGCGTGGACGATGACGGTTCTGAAATGGAACCGAACTCGGTTTACATGATGTCGCATTCCGGTGCGCGTGGCTCCCCTGCACAGATGAAGCAGTTGGGCGGTATGCGTGGTCTGATGGCTAAACCTTCCGGCGAGATTATCGAAACTCCGATTATCTCGAACTTTAAAGAAGGTTTGACAGTTCTCGAGTACTTCAACTCTACCCACGGGGCCCGTAAAGGTCTTGCGGATACGGCGTTGAAAACGGCTAACTCAGGTTACCTGACACGCCGTTTGGTGGATGTTGCACAGGACTGTATCGTCAAAATCGACGATTGTGGCACTGACAAGTCGATCACAGCACAAGCTGCGGTGAGCGATGGCGAGATCATCAGTTCCATGTCTGAGCGCATTCTGGGCCGTACATCTGCTGAGGATGTTCTGCATCCTGTGTCAGGTGAAATCCTTGTTCGTCGTGACGAACTGATGGACGAGCGCGCAGCGGACACTATTGAAGAAGCTGGCGTTCCATCGATGTTGATCCGCAGCCCGCTAACTTGCGAAGCTGAAGACGGCATCTGCGCAACTTGTTACGGTCGTGACTTGGCACGTGGTACCCGCGTTAATCCGGGCGAAGCTGTCGGTATTATTGCCGCGCAGTCGATCGGCGAGCCGGGCACCCAGTTGACTATGCGTACGTTCCACATTGGTGGTATTGCGCAGGGTGGCCAACAGTCGTTCCAGGAAGCTAACAACGACGGTAAAGTCGAGTTCCGCAATGCAAACCTAATCGTGAATGCTGATAAAGAGCAGGTCGTGATGGGGCGTAACATGGAGCTAGCAATCATCGATGAAAACGGTGTCGAACGCGCTTCTTACAAACTGACATACGGTACAGTTGTGCTGGTCAAGAAAGGTAAGAAAGTTAAGCGTGGCGACAAGCTGTTTGAATGGGATCCTTACGCGCTTCCAATCATTGCTGAAAAAGCCGGTGTTGCGAAATTCGTTGACCTAATGCCAGGCATGTCGATCCGTGAAGAAACCGATGATGCGACGGGCATGACCCAGCGTATCGTTATGGATTGGCGCACGGCCCCTAAAGGCAGCGACTTGAAACCCGAGATCATCGTGATGGACCCTGAAACCGGCGAACCTGTTCGTCTGGCAAACGGCCACCCCGAAGTTCACACCATGTCGGTTGATGCTATTTTGTCCGTTGAAGACGGCCAAGAGGTCAAAGCCGGTGACGTTATTGCGCGTATCCCGCGCGAAGGTGCCAAGACAAAAGACATCACAGGTGGTCTGCCGCGTGTTGCCGAATTGTTCGAAGCCCGTCGTCCTAAAGATCACGCAATCATCGCCGAAATTGATGGCCACGTGAACTTTGGCAAGGACTACAAAAACAAACGTCGCGTTTCGATTGTTCCTGCGGATGACAACTTGGAAACAGTTGAATATATGGTTCCAAAGGGTAAGCACATTCCTGTTCAGGAAGGTGATTTCATCCAGAAGGGTGAATACCTGATGGACGGTAACCCTGCACCACATGACATTTTGCATGTTATGGGCGTGGAGGCTCTGGCCGACTATATGATCGACGAAGTTCAGGCCGTGTATCGTTTGCAAGGTGTGAAAATCAACGACAAGCACATCGAGGTTATTGTTCGCCAGATGCTCCAGAAATGGGAAATCGCATCAACCGGTGGCACAACCTTGCTGAAAGGCGAGCACGTTGACTTCTCCGAGTTTAAAGAAGCGAACGAGGAAGCAGTTGCAAACGGTCGCGAGCCAGCAACCGGTGGCCCGATCCTGCTTGGTATCACCAAGGCCAGCTTGCAAACACGTTCGTTCATCTCGGCGGCTTCCTTCCAGGAAACCACACGGGTTCTGACCGAAGCTTCCACGCAAGGTAAGCGTGACAAGTTGATCGGTTTGAAAGAGAACGTGATTGTTGGTCGCCTGATCCCGGCTGGTACGGGTTCTGCTACGCATGACATCAAACGGGTCGCAACGTTGCGCGACTCCAAGATTATTGCACAGCGCCAGGCCGAAGCGGTTGCCGTTGCAGCGCTTGAAGACAAGTCGGAAACCGAGCAACCATCCGATGAAGCTTCGGCGCTCTTCGAATAAGCTTAAGCAAATAGATTTTTAAAAGCCCCGCTGGAAACAGTGGGGCTTTTTTGTGGGGTAACGAAATATAGCAAATTGCGAACGGCGATTTATGTTCAGTCAATAACGGCAATGCGGCAATCGTTGAACTCACTGGACAAAGCCGGCATGATTATCGGACGGACATAAGAAATATTGTAAAATGAATTTGCCAAATTTGCCGTTAGCTTCAGAGGGCAATTGCAAAGCTACGCGGGCCAAGCCATAGTAATGGTTCTGATCTATTTGCGATTAGAAAGCTTTAATGCACATTCACTAGGAGGTTCAGTGGATCTTTTCGGCGAAGAAATTTCACAATTCGCGGCGCGGAGCATAGAATCACTCTATTTGGCGCTGTCAGGCCTTTTTACGCCAGCAATTATTTTTCTCTTACTTGGGTTTATCGTTAAGCGTGCCGTACTTATTCGGGATATGCGCCGTGCCGCGCGAGAAAGCGGCCTCAATGTTTCGATTATGGCCTTCAATACCGTATTTGTCATGCCGGGGTTGGCTGTCTTGGCACAAGCACTCCACGAACTTAACACTTCATGGGGGCTTCAATTGCTTGACGCTGACTCGTGGGAGGTTCTTCATCCGGTCGTCGTCATCTTAATTGCCGTTTTTCTTGGCGACTTTGTTGGCTATTGGAGGCATCGGTTTGAACACACTCCGTTGCTCTGGCCATCCCACGCAGTGCATCATTCAGATACTGAAATGACTTGGCTTACGTTGGAGCGGTTTCACCCAATTAATCGTTTCACAACATACTTCATTGATGCTGTGGCGCTGCTAGTCTTAGGTCTACCTCCGTATGCGCTGGTGGCAAACGGGTTTGTCCGCCACTACTACGGCTATTTGATTCACGCAGATTTGCCCTGGACCTACGGTCGGTTCGCCGCCATCTTTGTGTCGCCTGCAATGCATCGGTGGCACCACGCAGCGGACCCTCGCGCATTCAATACTAACTACGCAACAGTGTTTTCGTTCTTTGATCGTGTTTTTGGCACTTTGCGGGTTCCGGGGCTTTGCACCGTTCCGCTTGGTGTTACAGATGAGATGAAAGAAAGCCTTGCTGGACAGCTTAGTTATGCTTTCACACGGCGCGCGTATGCTCCGCTACTTAGAAGGCTTCGATCGTCGCGACGAAACACGGACCAATAGGCTGAAAGTCTCGCTTTGGACTAAAAGTTACCGCCCGATTGGAAAAAATAGTCGCTACCTGTATCGTCAGAAAAAGTTCGGGAGGCACTTAGTACAAATTGTAAAAAAATATTGTTAAAATACCTCCCGACAGTCAGGAAGAGGCATAATGGAAATGGCTCAACTAATCATTTCATTCATTATACCCAAGATTACCAAAACATGATCTACATCAAGTTTCAATGCTTTTGTCATAATGACATTCCCGAATTTGGGTCAAATTCACTTTCCGACAGAAGGACAGCTTGGGTTGCGAATCTACGGCCTGACAGGAAATTTAGAAAATATCTTTCTCTACCTAATTTTGCTGCAAAATTGAAACGCATTTCTGTAACTGGCTGAGGGGGGATTCGTTAGTTTCTTCGGATTGGGTGCAATAAGTGATGTTTTGATGACGGCACAGTAACAATATATTACTCTTTGCCTTGAGCATCGCGGTTATAAGCTTTAGCTGAACCTGTCCGGTATATTTTCAGACTGGTGTTTGGCCCAAATAAGCCACAATTATTGAGGTATAACCAATAACTTCAATCTGGGATCGTTGCCGTTGAATGGGTGTTGACTTCCCCCCCGACTCCTTCTATTTATCCGCCACTCGGGATAGGCATCTGCCAAAACCTGATACAAGCCACAATCTGGCGGTCATGATCCAGGTCTTTGAACCTCGATCCTCTGGAATTTCGCTGCTCTGGGTCCCTAAAGGTCCCGTGGGCGGCATTATTGGCGTTTTGCACATTCGGTGCTTGACGAAGTTGAAACTGGTTGCACGGGGTTTTTACCGAATGCCAACGATACAACAGCTTATTCGCAAGCCGCGCCAGCCGCGCGTGAAGCGACAGAAATCTCAGCATCTGCAGGCTTGCCCGCAGAAACGTGGTGTATGTACCCGCGTTTATACAACGACACCGAAAAAGCCTAACTCGGCTATGCGTAAGGTTGCCAAAGTGCGCCTAACCAACGGTTTCGAAGTAATTTGCTACATCCCTGGTGAAAAACACAACCTCCAAGAGCACTCAGTTGTGCTTATCCGCGGCGGCCGTGTAAAAGATTTGCCCGGTGTCCGTTACCACGTTCTGCGCGGTGTGCTGGATACCCAAGGCGTTAAAGATCGTCGCCAGCGTCGTTCGAAATACGGCGCGAAGCGTCCTAAATAAGGAGAGAGCAGTATGTCCCGACGTCATGCCGCCGAGAAACGTCAAGTTCTGCCGGACGCTAAGTATAGCGACCGCATTCTGACGAAATTTATGAACAACCTGATGCTCGACGGAAAAAAATCCGTCGCAGAGCGTATCGTTTACGGTGCCCTCGAGCGTGTTGAAGGCAAGCTGAAGCGTGCGCCTGTTGAGGTGTTCCACGAAGCTCTGGAAAACATCAAACCATCCGTCGAGGTTCGTTCCCGTCGTGTTGGTGGTGCTACGTACCAGATTCCTGTGGAAGTTCGCCCAGAGCGCCGTGAAGCTCTTGCGATCCGTTGGTTGATTAAAGCCGCACGCACACGCAACGAAAACACAATGGAAGAACGTCTAGCAGGCGAATTGCTTGATGCATCTTCTTCCCGTGGTTCCGCTGTTAAGAAGCGCGAAGACACTCACAAAATGGCCGATGCGAATAAAGCATTCAGCCATTACCGCTGGTAACTCTGGTTTAGGACGAGAACAATGGCTCGCGAATATCCCCTTAATGAATACCGTAACTATGGTATTATGGCGCACATCGATGCGGGTAAAACTACCTGTACTGAACGCATTCTGTATTATACTGGTAAATCCCACAACATTGGCGAAGTGCACGATGGCGCTGCGACTATGGATTGGATGGAGCAGGAGCAGGAGCGTGGTATAACCATTACTTCCGCTGCTACGACTACATTCTGGGCCCGTACAGAAGACGGCGAAACCGAGCAGTCCAACAAGCACCGCATGAACATCATCGACACTCCGGGTCACGTTGACTTCACTATTGAAGTTGAACGTTCTCTGGCGGTTCTCGATGGCGCGATTGCATTGCTTGATGCGAACGCGGGTGTTGAGCCGCAGACTGAAACTGTTTGGCGTCAAGCTGACCGGTATAAGGTTCCGCGTATTGTTTTCGTTAACAAGATGGATAAAATTGGCGCTGACTTCTTCAACTGCGTTGAGCAGATTGAAAGCCGCGTTGGTGGTAACCCTCTTCCTATCCAGTTCCCGATCGGTGCTGAAACCGAGCTTGAAGGCTTGGTTGACCTGATCACTATGCAGGAATGGGTTTGGGCCGGTGAAGACTTGGGTGCGTCTTGGGAACTTCGCGAAATTCGCGCTGAGCTAAAAGACAAAGCCGACGAGATGCGTGCCGAGATGATCGAAAAAGCTGTCGAAATGGACGACGATGTAATGGAGGCTTACCTTGAGGGTAACGAACCTGACATCGACACACTTCGCAAGCTGATCCGCGCTGGTACAATCGCGATGACTTTCGTGCCGATCCTTTGTGGTTCCGCGTTCAAAAACAAAGGTGTTCAGCCTCTGTTGAACGCTGTTGTCGACTTCCTGCCGAGCCCGCTCGACGTTGTTGACTACCTGGGCTTCAAACCCGGTGATGAAACAGAGACTCGTGATATTGCCCGTCGTGCAGACGACAACATGGCATTCTCGGGCCTTGCTTTCAAAATCATGAATGACCCGTTTGTTGGTACATTGACATTCACACGTATCTATTCTGGTGTTCTGAATAAAGGCGACGGCATCTATAACTCTACTAAAGAGAAAAAAGAGCGTGTTGGCCGGATGATGATGATGCACTCCAATGATCGCGAAGAGATCACGGAAGCATTCGCTGGCGACATTATCGCGCTTGCTGGTCTGAAAGACACCACAACAGGTGACACGCTTTGTGCTGTTAACGATCCTGTGGTTCTGGAGACAATGACTTTCCCCGATCCTGTGATCGAGATTGCTGTTGAGCCAAAAACCAAAGCCGACCAAGAACGTATGTCTACTGGTCTTGCACGTCTAGCTGCCGAAGATCCATCGTTCCGCGTTGAAACAGACTTCGAATCCGGTCAGACAATCATGAAGGGCATGGGCGAGCTTCACCTCGACATCCTTGTTGATCGTCTAAAACGCGAATTCAAAGTTGAAGCCAACATTGGTGCGCCTCAGGTTGCTTATCGCGAAACTATTGGTCACGAAGTTGAACATTCCTACACCCACAAGAAACAGTCTGGTGGTTCTGGTCAGTTCGGCGAAGTGAAGATGGTTATTTCACCGACAGAGCCTGGCGAAGGGTATTCGTTTGAATCCAAGATCGTTGGTGGTTCTATTCCTAAGGAATACATCCCGGGCGTTGAAAAAGGCATTCTTTCGGTAATGGACAGCGGCCCCCTGGCTGGCTTCCCGGTTATCGATTTCAAAGTGCAGCTTATCGACGGCAAGTTCCACGATGTGGATTCCTCGATCCTTGCGTTCGAAATTGCCGGACGTATGTGTATGCGCGAAGGCATGCGTTTGGCTGGCGCCAAATTGCTAGAGCCAATCATGAAAGTCGAAGTGCTTACACCTGAAGAATATACAGGCGGCATCATCGGCGATCTGACATCCCGTCGCGGGATGGTTCAAGGCCAAGATACACGCGGCAACGCGATTGTTATCGACGCTTTTGTGCCTCTGGCGAACATGTTCGGGTACATTAACAACCTGCGTTCCATGTCCTCTGGTCGTGCGAACTTTACTATGCAGTTTGACCACTACGACGCGGTCCCAGCTGCAATATCGAAAGAAATTCAGGAAAAGTTTGCCTGATCTGAAAACCACAGGTCAGCAACCTGACCAATATTATATGGAGGCCTATCATGGGTAAGGAAAAGTTTGAGCGCACGAAACCACACGTTAACGTTGGCACAATTGGCCACGTTGACCACGGTAAAACGACGTTGACAGCGGCGATCACCAAACAGTTTGGCGATTTCCAGGATTATGACACCATCGACTCTGCGCCGGAAGAAAAAGCACGCGGGATCACCATCTCGACTGCGCACGTTGAGTACGAGACGGAAAACCGTCACTACGCGCACGTTGATTGCCCTGGCCACGCGGATTATGTGAAAAAC
>MAAC01019021.1_pt1 | contig 108816 bp, 99 predicted proteins | sample 1115981 | NCBI WGS metagenome assembly MAAC01 (sample SAMN04961126, study PRJNA320927) | seawater metagenome | isolation source: sample BD02T64 sea water enriched with oil for 64 days | place: USA:Gulf of Mexico | collected 2013-07-27 | reverse complement strand
AAATTTAATTATAAAAAATCAATCATTATGGGATCAGAAGTTATTGTAGTACCTATTGTCTTCGGACTTATTTTCGGAATATTTTATTTGTTTATTTCAGCAAGACATAAAGAACGCTTGGCTTTAATAGATAAAGGAGCAGATGCTTCAATATTTTACAGTCAGAATAAAAGAGCTACGCCAATGTGGAAAGTTATAGTTGTTAATTTAGCTTTATTACTTATGGGTATTGGGTTTGGAATTTTTATTGCAGCAATCTTAAGTCAAGTACTTAGTATGGACGAAGACGTTGCATATCCAGGAACAATATTCTTAATGGCAGGAGTTGGATTATTTTCAGGATTCTATCTAACTAAAAAATTAAACGAAGACGCTTAAAAGAAAAATTATCTAACACTTTTAGTAAATCATTTTAGAAACTCTCAGGGTTTTTAAAATGATTTTTTTATTTCTGATAAATTTTGTTAAAATAATATTAGTTATTTTTATTGTGGGAATTCTTTATTAGTTAATTCAACTAAAAAATCAGATTGATATATGAGCAAACATTTTTATTATCTAATAGCATTATTATTGTTAACCTCTTGTAATAAAAAATTTAAAGAATTAAAAAAAGAGGAGAATGATTTCAAGCTTACTACTGAAATCCTACTAGAAAATAAAAATCATATTCTAGAAATAGAGCAACTTTACAACAAAGGAAAAGAAGGTTATTTTACAGGAAAGGATTCGATTTCTATCTATTTTAAAATATTTAAACAGCAAAAAGCAGACAAGGGAGCAATTCTTATTTCTTCAGGAAGAACCGAAGCAGCAATTAAATACCAAGAACTCATTTTTGATCTTTTTAATCAAGGGTATTCTATTTATATTTTAGACCATAGAGGACAAGGATTATCCGGTAGAATGACCGAAGACCCAGATATGGGTTATATTGATGATTTTCAGTTTTATATCGACGATTTAAAATATTTTTACAACAATTACCTTCACCCAAATAATCATGAAAAAGTATTCCTTTTAGCACATTCTATGGGTGGTGCAATTGGTTTGACCTACTTAGAACAATATCCTAATGATTTTAATGCTGCAGCATTCTCTTCACCTATGTTAGGATTGAAAAGATTTATTTGTACTTCAGTAAAATTACTTGCTGGAGAAGAGCCTAAATATGCTTTAGGAGAAACCAAATACCAAGAAGATAGCACTAGTTTTAGGAATAATACTTTAACTGGTTCTAAAATTAGACACCAAAGAATGATTAAAGTTTTCGATGAAAATCCGAAAGCAAAATTGGGAGGAGCATCCTATACTTGGGTAGATAAATCATGTAAACAATTTGAATATCTGTTTCATAATATAGAAAATATACAGACTCCATTTATTCTTTTATCGGCAGAGAACGACGAGATAATAGAAATCGCTGCACATCAAGAATTTGTAGAAAAGGCAAAGGTATTAAATAAAAATTGCGAAGGGTATTTGGTTAAAAATGCACAACACGAATTGCTTATTGAAAAAGACATATATCGTATTGCAAGCCTAAATAAAATGCTTTTATTTTTTGAAGACTATTGAACGGTAACGTCACTATACAATGCAGTGATACTAATATACTTTGAAAGTGTAGAGTTTTTAAGGAGTGCTATAGATTTAGGGTTATTTAAAGTAGAATACCTACTATCCATAATAAATGAAAAATCCGTTTTTGGTAATGTAATAATAGCATCTGTATTCTCTAAGGATATATCTAAATTAGAAAAAGAATCGGCTATTTTATTTATTTGTAAATTACCGATTGCTCCAGATAAAAAAGCAGATTCCTCAAGATTGCCTATTAACACATCACTCGAAATTGCCTGAAGGTTAATTTCTTTTACATTTTTAATAGAACATTCTTCCACATAATTTACATGTAAAGATCCTTGCTCCCAATTTAAAACAGAAACTGGAGCATAAGCAGCATTGATGAGGGTTTGGCCCCCATCAATACTATTTGCTGTAAAAGTTGAATAATTTAAAGTCGCTTTTACATTATATGCATCTGCCATTTTTAATTCTCCATGACGAACATTTACATCGGTCTTGGTGTTTTTTGGCATTTTAATGATTATCGTTTTATTTATTTTTTGAAGTTTATGATAGTTTTTGCTAGCTGCTTCATGTTCTTTCTCCATCTTTTCTGCCATGATTTCCATTTCTTTTGCTTGCTTTTCAAATTCTTCAGAGTTTTCTTCAAATTGTTTTTCAAACTCTTCTCCCCAAACTTCCATATCCTCTCCAAATTTTTCTCCCCAGGCTTCCATTTTAGCTTCCCATTCTGGACCGTGTTTCTCTTCCCACTCTTTTCCGAATTGTTCGCCCCAAGCTTCCATTTTTTCTTCAAAATCTTCCCCGAAGTTTTCTTCCATTTGCTTTTCGAATTCCTTTAAATATTCTTCTTCATTTTCTTTAAAAGCTTCATAGTCAAAATCTATATTGCCAACACTTTCCATTAAAATTTCTGGCATTTCTGGCATTTCATGCATTTCAGGCATTTCAGGCATCTCGGGCATATCCATTGCTTCTAATAATGGACCTAAAAATTCCAAATTAAAATCCATCTCATCAAAATCAAAATCATAATTTTCACCGTGAGAATTTGAAGTAATCACTACTTTTTTACTATTCCCCAGTACTTTAAATTTCCAAGCATCAAAATATTCTTGTTTTTCTGCTTCAGAAAGAGAATCATCGTCTATAAATGCTTCTACTTGTACTTTATTTTTATTCCAGGTTTTAAAAATAATATTGGTGTAAGATGTATTCACTTCAACCACCATATCTTTTGAAGCATCAAAGGTTTCCACATACTTGTTCTGCCCATAGAACAGAGAAGTTGTTAGTAATAGCACTAAGGCTAAACTATTTCTAAATGTTATCAATTTTTTCATGTGTTTTTAATTTTTTGAAAATTCGGTCACCTGCTGTTCGCTATTAGTCATTTCTTTAAATGTTTAGCTATAGCACGCTCGATTCATTTTCTTGAGTTTTAAATTCGTTTAATTTGTTTTTAAGTTTGAACAGCAATTCCAAACGTAATTTCAAATTATCGATCAAAGCGGTGATGGTTGCCTCAGTAGGTCCCTCTTTGTTCAATTCTAAATTTAGTTTTTTGTATTCTTTATCTAATATGCTTAATTGACTCATATAGCCATCTACTAATTCTTTATTTTCAGGATCAACTTTTAAAGATGCTAATTGCAAATTAATTCCTGCCATATAATAATCTTCTACTTTTTTAAGATCTGGTGACAAATCCCCTATCGAAATTTGACTAGGAGTATTAGTATCTTTTTTATCTACCTCAACTATCGGATTTGCATTCGTATTATTTATATCTCCTGTAAAATCTGATAAGTATTGGTATCCAAAAAACGACACACTTAATAGAACCAATACAATAGCAGCTATCTTAAGCCAAGAAAAGGAATTCTTTTCTTGTGGCTTTTCTTTATCTAACATCGCTTCAAAACGGTTTTTATGACCTTTTGAAAGTTTTGCTTTCCCTGAGTTTTCACCCTTCAATAAATCTCTAATATCCTGTGCCATATCGCAAATGTTTTAATGTTTCCTTTAATATTGTTTTTCCTCGATGCAAGTTGGTTCTGGAAGAATTTTCAGAAATACTAAGTATTCCTGAGATCTCATTATGATCATAACCTTCCACTAAAAATAACTGAACCACTACTCTATACTTATTGGGTAATTGTTCTATTGCGGAATTAATATCTGAAGCCGTTGCCTCATCACTTACTTCCCATTGGTCATCATCCTCTACAATTTTGAATATTGATTCATCTATAGATTCGGTTTCCAATTTTTTACTTTTAATAGTATCCAAACATCTGTTGATGACAATTCGTTTTAACCAAGCTCCAAAGGTGACGTCCCCTTTAAACTGTTCCAACTTGCAAAATGCTTTTACAAAAGCTTCTTGCATCGCATCTTCTGCTGCCGCTGTATCTTTCATATACCGCTGTGCCACAATAAACATTCCTTCACAATATTGGCTATACAAAGCCATTTGTGCTCTTCTATTATTGTTTCTGCATTGTTCAACTAGTAAATTAACTGACAAATTGATGGTTTTTAATTGCTGTTCATACTAAAGACGATACAAAAATACGAATGTTGCAAAGTTTTAATAAAAATAAAAAAAACCTTCCACATTTTGTGGAAGGTTTTTAAAACAAATCTAATTCAAAATACTTAATGCTTTATAATCTGCAATACCTTAGTAGTATTATCTGCAGTAACTCTAACAAAGTAATTCCCAGTTGGAAATGCAGAAAGATCTATTTGAGTTGTTATTGTATTTGTTGTTTCATAATACAAGGATTGTCCTAATATATTTAATACTTCTATTGAAGAAATAATAGATGCCGTCTCCAAATTTAATATATTAGAAGTTGGGTTTGGATAGGCAATAATGCTGTTTTCAAAATCATTATCTGAAATGGATAGTGGAGTATTACAATCATAAATCATAATATCACCTAACCCCCATCCTAATGCTCCAAGACATCTATCGGTCCCAACTTCAAACCTAAATTGTATGGTTGAGTTATTCACTACTTCTATCATAGCCAAATCCACAACACTAGTTCCATAAGTTTCAACTACAGGAGCTCCACCGCCATTAGTCCCAGTAAATACTGGTTCGCCCGACAATGGGTTTTCACTACCTGGTAAGCTACTTTGGTTGTAAGGGTTTTCAATAAATGATTCTATCGGCAATAAGTTCCAATCACCCCCATCAATACTATATTTTATATTTCCAGCATCAAAATCTTCTTCTAATGTAAATGAATGAATGAAAGCCATTTCAAAAATTGGATTGTCAGTTTCTGGCATGGTAATTAAAGGGCTTGTTAAGCGAATAATTCCCTCTTGTCCATTAGTAGAGCAGTTAGCGTAATTTTCGGCAAGACCAGCAGCAATATAACCTTCATTTCCACTATCTGGACCATTAAATAGGATCCATTCTCTAGGAACCCAAAGATCTGGATGTACAGGGATTTGCTCGACTGTCCAATCTCCGAAACCAGATTCCCAGTCTTCGAAAAATATAAGATTATTTGTAGCGGCTTCACATAATTCATTTTCCAAAGGTTGTAAAATGGTAGCGTAACATTCTGCCGCTGGCGTTTCCCTCAATTCTGTTGCTAGTATAGTATTCATTAGTTGTGTAAAATCATCATTGGTAATTACTTCACCTGAAGGTCCTGCTGGCGCATCTGTAGATAAACCTTCTAAATTGATTCCTATTAAATCTTGACATGCTGCTTCTAAGGCATCTGCTAAAACTGGAAAATCGCTTGTTGCTGTTAAGTATTCGCTTTGTGCTCTCCAAAAAATATGAGCTGCTTTTGTAAAGTCAATACCCGTTATGGATTGCCCGTTATAATCACCTCCATCTACTAATAAAGAGTAGGTATGGTTAACTACACCAGAATTGGTGTGCACTCCCGCATTGTCATAAAATGAACACCAAAATTCGTCATCGCTTACTTTACCGGGGTCCCCATTACAAGTTGGATCCCACAAATCACGAAGACCAGGACTCCAAATAGAATCTTCACCTAACATCCATCTGTCAGAGCTTAAGCAATCAGTCCTTAATGAAAAATCTTCTCCTTCATCTTCGTAATCATTTATTAAATCTATCGTTTCTCCCCAAATATCTGAATAGGCTTCATTGATAGCTCCAGATTGCCAATGATATATTAAACCACTAGTATATTCTGTATAAGCGTGCCCCCATTCATGACCAATAATATCGTCTGTAGCAGTTCCATCACAAAATCTTATATAATTACCATTCCAGCTAGCATTTGGACACCATCCTGGAGCACTTACATTATTTAATATATGCATTCGGTAATCTGTATTAGTATAAGAAACATAGCCAAAAGCATTCTTGAAAAAATTATAGGTGTGACCAGTAGCAACTATTTCATTTTGTTGCCAATTAGTAAGGGTTCCCGGAAATGCATCGCCCTCTTCCCAAACAATGTTATCATTATTATATTCCCCTTCAAAAAGCGTACGGTCTATCGCATGTGCTATCCCCGTATATTGCTCTATTATTTTACCATCATGAGCATCTACGAAAATAAATTCTCTAACATCGGCATTATTTCTTATTTCCATTTTATAAACCAAATGATGCGCGCCACGATAGCCTTGGGTGATACCATCTTGAAATATATAGAGCTTGCTTTCGTATATAACTAAAGGAGCACCAGAAAAATTAATGTTTTGGTGGTGTACCGTTTCCAAAGCAATAGATGAAGCATGATATGAACTTACACTAGGTACAGCATTGATTTTAATACCCGGAATATAGTTTCCATTAATGGCAGTAAGTTTATCTTGAGCGTTGAAATGGAACATTAGTTTGCCATCAAAAACGGGCACACCTTCATGTACTTGAATTAAAACCACTTTCTTAAATCCATAGTTGTCGGTTTCGGTACTTTGGTGCATAAAAGACTGAGATAAATCTTCTAGACTATAAATGCCCTTATGGCTTTCTAAAAAGGACATTGATTTATCATAAAGGGTGTTTCCTGCTAGCTCCATAGGGTTTGCCTGTGGAAATTTAACAAATTGAGCAATTCCAGAATTATGGTTTAAGGTAATCACTGCATTGGTTTGCTCGCTTAATTCATCGATAGATGATTGAACATTTTGTGCAAATGAGAAATTCAAAGAAAGCAAAAAAGAAAACATAATTAAAAAGTTAACTTTTTTCATTTGGTTAGTTTTTTTCATAATGTTAGTATAATTGATTAATAGTAAATGGCTCGATGCCATTTTTTTTTAAATATCAAGATTTTGAAACCATAATTTTAATCACTATTAATAAAAATTATTACTTGATATTTTCTAGTACTGGGGAGAGTTGTACTTCAATGTATAAAAGGCATTTATTATAATAAAATTAAATACCTGCCTATAATAACCATCTAAATATAAGGTATTTACACCTAATTTTCAAAATAAAATATAATTTTTAAAAGGATAAATTCATCTTTAATACTTGATAATTCATTTATATTAATCCTTTTTCAAATGTCTTTTATTTGTTATAACTGTTTTGATTATCTTTAACCTATCAAAATTAAAAACGATGAAAAAATTTAGAAAAGTATTTTTTTGGATCTTTGGAAGCCTGGTAGGATTAATGTTATTAATGATGTTTGTAGTATGGCCCATCATGAAAACCAACACGAAAAAAATTAGTCCAGAGCAAAACATCACCTATACTCAGGGAGATTTAGAGCTCCATACATTTTATAGTAGTCCGGGTAAAAAAGGAAGAGTCATTTTTGGAGATTTGGTTCCCTATAATGAAGTCTGGAGAACCGGTGCTAATGAAGCTTCTACTTTTACAACCAATAAAGATTTAATAATCGATGGCAAAGAACTACCAAAAGGAACGTATACTTTATGGACGATTCCTGGTGAAAGTACTTGGCAAGTGATTTTTAATTCTGAAATGTATGGTTGGGGTGTAAAATTCACAGACCAGACTGCTTCCCGTGATCCAAATTACGATGTGGTTGTAGCTACAATTTCCCCTTCGAAAAGTTTAACGGTAACTGAAAATTTCACCATTTCATTTTCGGAAGCTGAAGAAGGCAGTTTAATGATTCTTGCTTGGGATACTATTGTAGTTCCTGTATTATTACAAGAAAAATAAATGACAAAAAAGAAAGGATTTATATCTGCTTTACATGAAAAAGAAGGGGTGCCACAACCTAAAACTTTAAGCAATACCGTTGCGAATCAACTTAAGAAAAGCAGAAAAAAAACTCCATCTACCAAAGAATTAATTCAAGGTATTTTACAAAAGGACATACCTGCTTTAAGTAGAGCGATTACAGTAATAGAAAGTACTGCTCCAAAACATCAAAAGCAAGCTAAAGAAGTTATAGAGGCTTGTTTGCCACACGCGAATAAGTCAATTCGCATAGGAATTACTGGAGTCCCTGGAGTAGGTAAGAGTTCTTTTATTGAGCAATTTGGAAAACTTTTAGTTCAGAAAAAGCATCAGGTTGCGGTCTTAGCAGTAGACCCCAGTAGTACCATTAGTGGCGGCAGTATCCTTGGAGATAAAACACGTATGGAAGATTTGGTGAATGAACCCAATGCTTTTATTAGACCTTCAGCTTCTGGAGATTCCCTAGGTGGGGTAGCTAGAAAGACCCGAGAATCCATTATTTTATGTGAAGCAGCAGGTTACGATATCATATTAATTGAAACCGTAGGAGTAGGGCAAAGTGAAACTGCGGTACATTCAATGTGCGATTTCTTTTTATTATTGAAATTAGCAGGAGCGGGAGACGAACTACAAGGAATTAAACGCGGCATTATGGAAATGGCAGATGGAATTGCAATAAATAAAGCCGATGGAGAAAATGTAAAAGCAGCCAAACTTGCAAGGGTTGAATTTAATCGAGCCCTTCACCTCTACCCTATTAAAGAAAATAATTGGTCACCAAAAACCTTAGTCTGTAGTGCCTTAAAAAATGAAGGGATATTGGAGCTTTGGGAAATGATTTCAGAATATATATCGCTGACCCAAGAAAATGGATACTTTGAACAAAAAAGAAAGGAACAAAATAAATTTTGGTTATTACAAACTATTGAAAGCTCTTTAAAAAGTGATTTTTATAATGATCCAAATTTAAATTTTGAGCTTAAAAAACAATTAGAATTATTAAACGAAAACAAAACAACTCCTTTTGAAGCTGCAGAATTTTTACTTCATAAAAATAAATCCATTTGACTAAAAATAACATCTTTTTTAATGTTCTTTCTTAAAATTCAAAGTTTCTAAAAAAAGAAGGTACATTTGTAAATATAAGTATCCTATTTATGCCACAATTTACCATTATAGTCCCTGTTTATAATGAAGAAGATAACCTTATAAGAGTAGAAAAAGAATTGCTTGCATTTATAGAAATTGCAATTAAGAAAACTGCAATTTTATTTGTAAATGACGGGTCAACTGATAATAGCCAACAGCTTATTAATACTATTTGCAAAAGAAATAGTGATTTCCATTTTTTAAGTTTTAAAGAAAATAAAGGACTAAGTGCTGCTATAAAAGCAGGATTTGAACATATAGAAACACCACTAATAGGATATATTGATTCTGATTTACAAACTACACCAAAGGATTTTAATTTATTATTGGATAAAATTGGAGACTATGATTTGGTAACTGGTGTTCGTTCTAACAGAAAGGATTCTTTTGTGAAAAATATGTCTTCTACAATTGCAAATAAAATACGTCGTGCTTTTACACACGACGGCATGGATGACACTGGATGCCCTCTTAAAGTAATTAAAACCGACTTTGCTAAAAGGATTCCTATGTTTAAAGGTTTACATCGATTTTTACCAGCTATGATTTTACTCCAAAATGGGAAGGTATTACAGGTTCCAATTCAACATTTTCCAAGAATTGCTGGAACCGCTAAATTTGGACTTTGGAATCGATTATTAGGCCCACTTATGGATTGTTTTGCCTATTTATGGATGAAGAAAAAATATATTAATTATGAAGTGAAAGATAAAGGATGAAAGACTGGCTTGTATATAGTATTGGTTTTTTGGCTCAAATTCTATTTTCTGGAAGGCTTTTAATTCAATGGATTGTTTCAGAAAAAAACAAGCGGGTAATTACCCCTTCTATTTTTTGGAAATTAAGTTTATTAGCTTCATTCTTACTTTTTGTATATGGATACCTTAGAGATGATTTCGCTATCATGCTAGGGCAAACCTTAACTTATTTTATTTACATTAGAAATCTACAATTACAAGGTGAATGGATAAAATCACCCAAATGGTTTCGTCTATTTTTAATGATATTTCCTGTTTTAATAGTAGTCTATGCCTATAATAATGGAGAATATGACGTTCAAAAATTATTAAATAATGAAGAAATTCCTCTATGGTTAATGATACTGGGAATAATTTCTCAAATATTATTTACTTTTCGTTTTATTTTTCAATGGATTTATTCTGAGAAAACAAAAACTTCTCAGCTACCCATAGGATTTTGGCGCTTAAGTATTTTTGGAGCTTCATTAATATTAACGTATGCTATTTTTAGAGAAGATCCTGTGCTTTTAATAGGTCATGGAGCTGGGTTAATTATTTATATTAGAAATATAATAATTTGGAAAAAACAAAAGGTTAATGTCGATTAAATACAATTATACATTCTGGATTATTCTTATATGCTTTTCAATATTTTTTGTGAATCTTGATGCTATTATGGTTAATATCATGGAAGCTCGAAATTTCATAACTGCTAGAGAAATAGTAAATAGTGGCAATTGGATTTTAACCACATTAAATGGAGAACCTCGTTATGAAAAGCCTCCACTACCTACATGGTTAACTGCTATTTCGGCAATACTTTTTGGGTTTGATAATTTAGTAGCTTTAAGGATACCTGCAGCTTTAATCTCTACGTTATTAGTTGTTTATTTTTATAAATTAGGGGAAGTTTTTACTAATAATCGAAAGTATTCTTTTGTTAGTTCATTAATTTTAACAACTTCATTCTTTATCATATTTTCGGGACGTAATGGGCAATGGGATATTTTCACTCATGGTTTTATGATAGTTTCTATTTACCAATTATTTTTATTTTTCTCCTCTGAAAATAAAAAGTATCAAAGAGCAATTATTGCTGCTTTATTTTTTGGACTCTCATTTATGAGTAAAGGGCCCGTTTCATTATATGCTTTGTTCTTGCCCTTTATAATATCCTATGGATTTACATATAAGTTCAAAGAAATAAAACAACGAATTGTTCCTCTTATATTATTTTTAATTATTGGATTTGTAGTTTCTGGTTGGTGGTATATATATACTTATTATATTGATCCAATAACTGTTACTGAGATAACATCAAAAGAAACAAATAATTGGACTAGTTATGAAATAAAGCCTTTTTATTATTATTGGGGATTTTTCACACAAAGTGGTGTTTGGTCTATTATGGCCTTAATTGGTTTATTATATCCATATTTAAAAAATAAAGTCTCCAATAAAAAGGGCTATCTATTTACTTTCTTATGGACCATCATATCCTTAGTATTACTTTCTATTATTCCTGAAAAAAAATCAAGATATGTGTTACCAGTGCTAATTCCATTAGCCTTTAATACAGGTTTTTATTTAGAATATTTAATTACTCAATTTTCAATACTAAAAAATAAAAAAGAAACCCTTCCGGTATATTTTAACTTTGGATTAATTGGTACTATTGGTCTTTTATTTCCAATAGGGGGATATTTCTATTTAAAAGATATGTTATCTGGAGATTGGATTTGGTTTATACTATTATCTATCTGCACAGTTTTTATTAGCATTTTAATATTTAAATTCCTTTTGAAAAAAAACTTATTAATGGTTTTTTATTTAACCATAGCATTTGTTATTTCTATTATATTTTTCGGCTTACCTATAGTTAATGAACTTACTGTAAACCCTGATTTTTATAGGGTATCTAATTTAATTTCTTGGGAAACCAATACCAATAATAAAACCTATGAGTTTAGTGAATTAACTCCAGAATTAGTTTGGGATTATGGTAAACCAATGAAGATATTATTGAATGACAATGAAGTTAATTTTCCATTAGAAAATAGTTTTGGTGTGTTAATTCAGGATAACCAAAAACAACGTTTTTTTGAAGTTTTTAAAGATTATTCATTAAAAAGAATAAGGCGATTCGATATGAACCCCCGAGAAAAAGGAGGTAGTCAATATCGTTCTAGGCTTTGTCGAGATTTATATTTAGTAAGTAAATAGGTGTAAATTCCTAATTAGCTGCAAATTTTCTATTCAAGATTAATTGTAATCTAAAGAAAACCCATCCAATAATACTTCCAAAAAACATTCCTGTTAAGACATCTAAAGGGTAATGAACTCCAACATAAATTCGACTATAGCCAACAATAAAAGCCCAAAGCAATAAAATAAAAGGTAAGTAATAATACTTATTTTTAATTAACAAGCCCATAAATACAGCTGTTGCCATTGAATTTATAGCATGTCCAGAGAAATAACCATACCTACCACATCTTTCCACTACAAATCTCATGATTTCTTGAAGTGATTCTTCTCTGCAAGGACGAGGTCGCTGAAGCCCATGTTTAAACAAATTAGCTAATTGATCGGCAGTGGTAATCATCAAGGCTGCGCAAACCATAATAACTAGCATCCCTTTTATTCCATAACTCTTATAAACTAAGAATAATAAAAAGGCATACAAGGGGATAAAAGTTAGTTTATTGGTAATTAATCTCCAAAGATTATCCCAAGGATCTGACCCCAAATTATTTAGGAATAGAAAAAGGTCAGTGTCAAATTTTAATAATTCCTCAATCATTGTTATATCGTGCAACTTCTCTATCATAGAATTCTGTTGCTTCTTTTATATAATTTTCGGTTTCAGACTCTAATTCTTTTTGATCATGACTATCAAACTCCTCTAACCACTCTACTTCATCATTTTCTAAGTTAATAACAAAGAGAGGAAATTCAGTATGAATGACAAAAATTGCAGTTGGATAATCGGTGTTATCACCAAGAATATATTTTGGAATCTCCATTTTATTTATTTGTTTTTTATTTCATTTAATAGAACAAATCTACAAATTAAATATTGAGCAATAACATAAGTACTTATAATCAAAAGAGGATAAATAGGTTGCTTTTTATAAAACATATTTAGTGCCAACACTGAATCTGATATTATAAAAATCAATACACCAAATACTAATATTAAATGGGTTTTAGTTTTATTTTGCAGAAAAAGAATCAGGGTACTTATCCCTAAAACAGTAATAGTAATTGCGTAAACAATTACTGGAATTTTCATATCTCCAAGACCCGAATATAAAATAATAAGTAAGGAGGTGAAAATTAACAAATATGGAATACTTGCTAGTAGAACTTGAGACAATTTTGTGCTTTTTAATAATTTTACAACCATAATGATGTAAAAAACATGTGCAATAAGAAAAAACAAAAGTCCCAATATAAAATACAATTCTCCAGTCCCCAAAAGCAATACATCTCCTAAAAAGCTGAAAAATAATCCAACAACGAATAATTTATTTACCGTTTTGGTATTTACAATATAATACCAAAAAAGTGTAATCATTAAAAATGGCTTAGCCATAAAAATGATAGTAGTATGTTCTAAATAGATTCCTATTAAATCTAATATACAGACTATTATAAATAGCGATAATGGAATCTTTTTATCCAATTTTTATAAGTTTTAATTATGAATTCAACTCATTTTGAGCAATTAGTTTTTTTGAAAGATAATTAAACCGAATAAAAAGCATTATCCCAGAAGAGGTAAGTCCAGCCAATAATCCAATCCAAATACCTGCACTTTTATATTCGGTATAAAGTCCTAAATAATAAGAAATCGGGAATCCTATTAACCAATATGCTATAAAAGTGATATAGGTTGGAATTTTAACATCTTGCATTCCTCGTAATGCTCCCAAAGCAACCACTTGAAGGGTATCTGATATTTGAAATATTGCAGCAATAAGCATCAATTTTGAAGCGATACTCCAAACTTCAAAGTTGTCTGCAAATTTAGCTGGGTCATCGTAATCTAAATATAATTTAGGCAAACTAGAATTAAATATAAAAAACAAAATAGCAAAAACCACAGCAAACATTAAGGATAACATAAAAATAGAAAATGCTATTCGTCTAAGTTCTCTGTATCTTTTCATTCCTTTTTGGTTGCCCAAACGTATCATTGCCGTAACCCCTAATCCAATTGCAACCATAAACGTCATAGAAGAAAGGTTTAATGCAATTTGATTTGCCGCTTGAGGGTTTTTACCTAAAATCCCAGAAAGCCAAATAGCAGCAGTAAAAATGGCAACTTCAAAAAACATTTGCATCGCAGAAGGAAAACCTAAATCATAAAGCTTTTTTATCATTTTCTTAGAGAGAACAAATATTTTAATATGAAGAACATAAGCTCTTGTCTTTTGGTTTTGGGATAATAAATACCATAAATATCCCACCATAATTACACGAGAAACAAGTGTTCCGATTGCAGCTCCTACAATCCCTAGTTGTGGCATTCCGAACTTTCCGAAAATAAACATATAGTTTAAAATCACATTGATAACATTTCCTAAAAGAGTAGCATACATTGGGCCTCTCGTCATAGACATACCATCACTAAACTGTTTAAATGCCTGGAATACAATTAATGGAATTAAAGATGCCGCAACAAGATTTAAATAGGGAATCGCCAATTCAACAACCTCTGGTGGTTGATTCATTACATGCAATAATGGCTTAGCAGCAAATACTACTAAAAACAGAACAATTCCGAGAACCGAGCATAAAAATAAGCCATGTTTAAAAATGGATTTTCCGTTTTCGAAATTATTTTCTCCATCAGCTTCAGCAATCAATGGTGTTATAGCAGTAGAAAAGCCAATACCCAAAGACATAGCAATAAACATAAAACTATTTCCTAAAGAAACTGCTGCTAATTCGGCGGTTCCCAATTGCCCTACCATAATATTATCCACAAATGCAACCATGGTATGTCCTAGCATACCCAAAATTACTGGAGACGCAAGTTTTAGATTATAGTTGAATTCTTTAGTATAGTTGGAAAGCAATTTTGATGATTTTGAAATGCTAAGTTAAAAAACGAAGCTATTAAAAAACAAATCTTTCTTATATTTAAAAAAAATAATTTTATTTAAAATGAAGTACGAAGCCAAAACCCCTGAAGAATACATTGCTCAACTCCCAGAAGAAAGAAAAGAACCTTTTAAAAAATTACGGCAAACTATTTTAGAAAACCTTCCAAAGGGTTTTGAAGAAGTTATGGGTTATGGAATGCCAGCCTATGTAGTACCTCATACTATTTACACTGAAGGCTATCATTGCGATCCGAAATTACCATTGCCCTTTATTAATATTGCTTCTCAAAAAAACTTCATTGCATTTTACCATATGGGAATCTATAGTGACCCAAAACTTCTAAAATGGTTTACAGAGGAATACCCAAATCATGTAAAGAACAAATTAGATATGGGTAAAAGTTGTATACGATTTAAGAAAATGGACCAAATTCCCTATCTATTATTAGGAGAGTTAGTATCAAAAGTTAATCCAGAGGAGTGGATTAAAACTTATGAAAGGCTATTGAAAAAATAATTATACTAAAAGAGACTCCTTTTTCAAGAAGCCTCTAAACCTTATTAACTAACAATTATTTATACTAAAAAATTACTAAAACTCGATTTACAAATAAAACAACCAATAAAAGTTTCAAATAATTAGAGAGTTTATTCTTAACAAAACAACTTTTATGTTCTATGATGAAACAAAAAATTAAGAATTATAAAAATTAAATTAAAGCTTAATTATTGGTTGCTATATTAAAGAAACACAATTCTTCTTTTAACCAAGGTAATTCCCATAAACATTAACTATACCCGAAGTATAGTTACTACAAGCTAAGCACTTAAAGAATCAATATATTGGGTAGGAGTAAGTGATAATATTTTTTTGAAAGATTTGTTGAAAGTTACTTTATTATTAAACCCTACCTCATACGCAACATCAATAATATTCATATTATTATTTGTGTCATTTTGTAAAATTAATCGCGCTTCATCAATTCTATATTTGTTAATTATTTCAAAGAAATTTAATCCAAAATGTTCGTTTATTACCTGTGAAGTATTATGTCTGGTTGTGTCTAAACGCAGTGATAAAATCTCCAAGCTAATATTATTTTGTCTATATATTTTTTCATTCTCTAAAAGATAAATTAACTTTTCTTTTAAATCTTCAGAAAAACTATTTGTTAAACCAGATTTCTTGTATTTATAATTCTTAGTTTCAAAATAACCACTAGAAAATAAATCAGGAGATAAAAACACTTTATATCCAATATATAATACCATAATAGCCATAGCAACAATTTGTAAATGGAATAGAAAATCTATTCTTGGTAATACTTCAGAAATAATGATTAGTCCATAAATACAATAAAACAATACATATACCGACACCAATCTTGCAATTCCTCTTTGCCACTTAAGCTTTTCTAAAGAAAGCTTTTTATCTTTTTTAACCTTACAATAATAAATTCTAATAATTAAACCTGCATAAATAACCAAGGAAGTTAGTTTTATATAAAAAGTATAATCAAATAAAGATTGTAATGTTACTTCACTAATCTTCATCATGATAACCAGTTTATCAGCTGGTGCTAAAAAATAATAAGGTAATACAAAAATAAATATGACGATTGTAGGGATAAGATGCAATATATCTATCCAACGAAATTTATAATTAAGTACAATTTTCTTATAATAAAAATATATGATCGGACCATATAGAAAAGAAAAAGTAATGGACATTAAAAAGGTATGAGGGTATAAATATCTAAGGTTGGATAAATAAAAGAATAAATCTAAAATAAAAATGGAGTGCATTAAAACAAATACACTGATAAGTGTTTTTGAAGTGTTTTGAGTATTATTCTTAAGATTTAAAAGTATAAAAATATAAATTCCAATTAAGGATGTAAATAAGTAGAATAAATTGATGGCACTTAAATTAGTTTTATATTTACTTTCAAGTGCTTTAAAATCTTCTGAATTAGAAATAGAACTAAAAACATCATTATTAATAAAGCCAACATGTAAAGTCGATTTTATGTACTTATCAATAAATATTGAGGCTTTTTTCGCTTCGTTATTTTGAGCATATTCTATAGCAGTCCATCTAAATATTTGACTAGAATCTGTTAGAATTTTTTGATTTATTTCTACTCCTTTTATATTAACCGAATTTAAACGAGCTTCAATGTTATCAAAATAATTACTATCGGCACTAAGTAAAAACAAATTTCCAACCTCCTCTATTTTATATTCTAGTAAACTTTCTTCGGCTAAGAGAATATTGTTTGTAGAATTTAAAAACAGAAAGGTTAATAAAAATGCAAAACGTAGTTTAAATGATATTTTAATTAGCTCTTTCAATTCATAATAATTTTGTTCTATAAATATACTAACTGAAAGGGTAAAAACAAAGAGGGAAAGTACTTCCCGATAATAATTTACTTGCGTTAAATTTATCTAATTAAAACTAAAACTTATGTATAATACTGATTGCTACGTACTTATGTGAATTTCAAAGAAAACACTTACATTGATGTAAGAAGAAGCGAAAGGGCTGTATGTTCTCTTAATTTATAAATTAAGACTGAAATAACACCAATTTTACCTTAAATATTTATCAAATAAGTACACTAAACTAGACATTGCAGCAGCACCAAGTTCTAATTCGCGTTTATTTATAGCATCAAATGTATCGTTTGCTGCATGATGATAATCAAAATATCTTTGAGAGTCTGGTCGTAATCCAGCCAAGATTATACCTTCCTTTTTTAAGGGGCCTATATCTGCTCCACTACCTCCTTTTTCAAAATAATTTAATAAATATGGCTTGAATAATGGTTCCCAACTTTTAACCAATTCAAAGTTTTTATCATCTATATCAAAAGAAAAACCTCTAGGGGTAAATCCTCCAGAATCACTTTCCAAAGCAAATATATGGTCTTCATTTTTTCGCTCTGCTTCTGAGGCATATTTTTTACCTCCTCTTAATCCATTTTCCTCATTCATAAACAAAACTACTCTTATAGTATGTTTAGGTTTATAATTTATTTTTTTAAGTATTCTTAATACATCCATAGATTGTACACAACCTGCACCATCATCATGAGAACCATCTCCTAAATCCCAAGAGTCTAAATGTCCTCCAACTACAATGTATTTATTAGGGTATTCACTCCCAGTAATTTCGCCAATCACATTATAAGATTGCACATCATTATGAGTTTTACAGTTCTGATTAAAATAAAATAAAAGTTTGGGTTGTAATTTTAAAGTAGCACTTAAATAATTTGCTCCATTGGTACTAATAGCACAAGCAGGAATTTGCAAATTACTTGGAGTATCACCATAACTCATCACTCCTGTATGAGGAAAATCATCCAATCGCAAATTCATTGACCTTACCACAACACCCACGGCACCATATTTTGCAGCTTTTTCGGCACCAGAATAACGTTGATTTACACTGCCTCCATAAGCTTTAAATGTTTGTATTAGATCTGTTTGCATAGGACGGTTAAAAAAAACTATTTTTCCTTCTATTTTTTCTCGCCCTAAAATTTCTAATTCTTCAAATGTTGTAACTTCTACAACTTCTGCTTTTAAACCACCATATGGAGTTGCTACAGAACCTCCAAGTGCACAAACATTTGTAGTTGACGTTACTCCAGGAGAAGTTTCTATATATGAAAATTCCGCAACTCCTCTTGTCCATTTTGGAACCATAACAGATTGTAACCAAACTTTATCTAAACCTAGTTCATCTAATTGTTCTTCTGTATAGCTTACTGCTAATTCTGCTCCAAGTGAGCCTGAAAGTCTAGAACCTATGTTGTTAGAAAGGTAATCAAGCCAATCATAACTAGCGCCATCCATTAATGCGGTATTATAAATACTCTTTATGGCAATAGAATCTTCTTTATTAATTTTTTGAGAATAGCCCGTAACTATAAAACAAAGTGTTACTATTATTAGAAATGATTTTTTCATTTATTGAATCTATATTTTATATTATTTACTTGCGAACAATTTTACATCTTTTTCACTAACTTCTTCACCTCCCAATATAATTAATCGTTCTATTACATTGCGAAGTTCTCTTATATTTCCTGTCCAATCATACTCTTGCAATAAGGAAACGGCACTCTTTGAAAACTCTTTATGAGTAGTTCCTTGTTCTTCCGCTATTTTCTTACTGAAATGCCCTATTAATAAGGGTATATCATCTCTACGCTCATTTAAAGAAGGCACATTTATTAATATTACAGCAAGACGATGGTATAAATCTTCTCTGAATCTTCCTTCTTTAATTTCTATTTTTAGATTTTTATTTGTTGCAGCAATCACTCTAACATTTACTTTTATATCCCGATCGCTTCCTACTCTACTAATTTTACTTTCTTGCAAGGCTCTTAATACTTTTGCTTGGGCAGAAAGACTCATATCCCCTATTTCATCTAAAAAAATAGTTCCATTATTTGCAGCTTCAAATTTTCCAGCTCTATCCTTACTTGCTCCAGTGAAACTTCCCTTCTTATGGCCAAACAATTCGCTTTCTATAAGTTCACTAGGGATTGCAGCACAATTAACTTCAATTAATGGCCCCTTAGACCGATCACTTTTTTGATGCAACCAATGTGCAACTAATTCTTTCCCAGTACCATTATCACCAGTAATAAGCACTCGAGCCTCACTTGGCGCTACTTTTTCTATGATTTCTTTTATATGAGAAATTGCTTGAGACTCGCCTATCATTTTATACTTTTGGCTCACCTTTTTCTTAAGTCGTGTGTTTTCAACTACCAATTCTTTACTATCTAATGCAATGCGAACGGTATTTAAAAGCCTATTTAGATCCGGAGGTTTAGATATATAGTCAAATGCACCTAAACGCATTGTGTTAACAGCAGTATCTAAATCTCCATGGCCAGAAATCATAACAACTGGAACTTCGGGTTTAATTTTCTTTACAGCTTCCAGAACTTCAACACCATCCATTTTAGGCATTTTAATATCGCATAAAACCAAGTCAAATTCTTCGTTTCTTATGCGCTCTATTCCTATTAATCCATCTTCTGCTTCAAAAACTTGGTAATTCTCATTCTCTTCAGAAAGAATCTTTACCAATACACGACGAATTGCCGCTTCATCTTCTATGATTAATATATTAGACATATTTGTATTTATTTAATGGAATAAAAAAATTAAGATTCTTTTGAATTTGGATAATAATGCACATCTCGTTGTGGAAATGGTATGGTAATATTGTTTTCTCGAAATATACGATCTATTGTAAACCTAACTTCACTTCTCAATCTAGGTACTTTAAAACTATCATTTATATAAAAATTGACATGAAATAGTAATGCAGAATCTCCAAAATCTTCAAAAGTTACATAAGGTTTTGGAGTTTTTAAAACACTGGACTGTTTGTTTAAACTTTTCAAAAGTAATTCTTTTACTTTATTAGTATCACTTCCGTAAGCAACTCCAACTGCAACATGCTCCCTAGTCGTTTTTCTGTTTTGAGTATAATTATAAATTGAATTCCTGATAAGAATATGATTTGGAATGATAATAATTTTATCATCTCTTGTTATTGCTCTTGTAGTTCGTAATTTTATTTCTAATACCTTTCCAACTTTACCTTCTACCTCAATAACATCTCCTACCAAAAGTGATTTATCTAATATAATAAATATTCCCCCTATTATATCCTGAAAAAGATCTTGTAATGCTAAACCTAATCCAACTAATAAAGCTGCTGATGCTGCAAGAAATGGAGTTATATTTATTCCTGTCATACTTATTATAACAAAAAATACAATAATATAAACTACATAATTAAAAAACTTAAAGGCACTAATAAATTTTAATTTATCAGTCTCTTCCATTTTTCGAGTGAAAAATTTTCTAATATATTTTAAAATAAATTTTACAACAAAGAGAACGAATATTAAGGTTAAAATCACTCCAACTGTTAGGTCTATTCTACTTTCTCCTTCCCCAAAATGAACCCCTAAATCAAGAAAGTCTTTAATGGTGCCCCATATATTTTCAGTAACTACTTCTTCAATTTTTTCTACAACTTTTTCTTGCATATTGGATTAATATTTAAGCCATTTAATGATCTCCTTATAACTAGCTTTTTTACCGTACATTAATATACCTACACGATATATTTTTGCAGCAAACCAAACTGTTGCTATAAAAGTAGCAAATAATATCACTAAAGAAAGTATTTGTTGCCATAAAGGTACTCCAAAGGGAATTCTCATCAACATTACAACGGGTGAAGTAAATGGAATATAAGAAAATACTTGAGAAACTGTCCCATGTGGGTTTTCTATCACAGTAAAAAAACCAACATATATACCTAAAATTAAAGGCATAAGTATGGGAATCATAAACTGTTGTGTATCGGTCTCACTATCTACTGCTGCACCTATTGCGGCGTACAATGAACTATATAATAAATAACCTCCAGTAAAAAAGAATAAAAACATTATCACCAAATTAGTTAATGGCAAATTATTAATCTCTCTAAATACATCTGTAATTAATTGCTGTGATCCCGTGTCTGAATTTTGTAGTAATAGTTCTTGTTGCTGAGATTGTGTTGCTGAAGTATCTATACCAAACATAGAAGAAGCTAAGGTACTTAACAATACCATAATTACGATCCAAACAGCAAACTGTGTTATTCCTGCTAAAGAAGTTCCAAATATTTTACCCAATAATAATTTAATTGGTTTTACTGAAGAAATCAATACTTCAATAATTCTACTTGTTTTTTCTTCTATTACACTTCGCATGATCATATTACCATAAATAATGATAAACATAAAAAGTAAATATCCTGCAATACCTCCAAAAGCAAGTTTTATCCCTGAGCCCAATTTAGAAGTCTTTTCTCCCGCATAAGTTTCTAGATTAGTATTTACGTTTACTTTTAATTCTTCTATTAAATTAGCATCAATCCCAGCTTCCTTTAGTTTTAATCGATTTACTTTATCTTCAATAGTCTTTTCTATAATATTCATCACACTCATCGAAGGAGAGTCTTCTGAATAAAAAGTAATCACATTTGAATAGTCATCAATATTTTTAGTTTTAGGTATATAAAGCAAGCCATAGTTATTAGAAGATTCTGCTGCAAATTTTGTGTCTTTTAAAGACACCCCATTAATCATTTTAAATTTTAATTTTTCAGAATCCTTAAAATGATTGGTAAACACTCCACTTTCATCAAGCACTTCAATTGTATTTACGGTATCGTTATTTAGTTGGGATAAATAAGAAACTAAAGTAATGATAGCCACCATTATTATAGGACTTAAAAAAGTCATTATAATAAATGATTTGTTTCTTACTTTGTTTAAGTATTCTCTTTTTATAATTAATGAAAGATGATTCATACTATAAAATATTAATTATTTTTAACGGTTTCAATAAAAATATCATTCGCGGATGGAATCACTTCTGAAAAATGAGTAAGTTGCCCCAGTGAGGTTAAATAATTCACCAAATCATTAGCAGAATCTTTTTCTGAAATTTTAATTTTATATTGTAATTCATTGTGAATACTCTTAAATGAAATAGGATAAATTTCAAACTTTTCACTTATTAAAGACCTTATATTTTCTGAATTTGATGCAATTAATCCAATCTCATAACTATTGGATTTATAAGCTCTTTTTATATCGATTAATTTTCCATCCAACACTTTATTAGATTCATGAATTAAGGCAATATGATCGCACATTTCTTCTACAGATTCCATACGATGAGTAGAAAATATGATGGTCGCACCTTCATCTCTTAATCGCAATATTTCATCTTTAATAAGATTTGCATTTATAGGGTCGAATCCACTAAAAGGCTCATCGAAAATCAATAATTTTGGTTGGTGTAAAACTGTTACCACAAATTGTATTTTCTGTGCCATCCCCTTGGAGAGTTCTTGAACTTTCTTGTTCCACCAGCCTTCAATTCCCAATCTTTTAAACCAATAGATAAGTCGTTCTTTAGCTTGTGCCTTAGACAATCCTTTTAATTGTGCTAAGTACAAACACTGTTCTCCAACTTTCATAGATTTATACAAACCTCTTTCTTCTGGCAAATAACCTATATGCATAATATCATTTGGTTGGAGCGCTTGACCATCCAAATAAATGGTGCCAGAGTCTGGCATGGTAATTTGATTGATAATACGGATAAGCGTTGTTTTTCCTGCACCATTAGGCCCTAAAAGTCCAAATACACTCCCTTTTGGCACTTCGATTGTTATGTTATTAAGGGCTTTAAAATCTCCATAATTCTTGGTGACATTTTTTGCAACTAAAAGATTCTCCATGGTAATTTTTTAATCCGAAACATCGGTTGGTAAATATATTGAATTGCTACATAAACAATTCTGTTATTAAACTTAATTTGTTAGTAAGATAACTGCTTATAATGTTACAAACTTTATTTAGTAAAATTTAAATACAGAAACTATAAATAAACACTAACTTTACCTCTTTTATAACCTAAATTATTATGTATAAACCTACTTTATCTCTTTTGAGAGATAACAAATATGTTATCTGCATATTTATGGCTTTTGTATTTTCTATGTCTTTTGGTCAAGATAAATACAGAATTCAAATGCAAGGAGAAACTATTGAAATTCCTGAAAATATTTCTAATTTTCAATGGAGCCAGATGTCAGAAAATTCAATTTTAAATGATGGATATATTGGCTGGATTCAATTTTATAAAACTCCAACGCAAAGCATTCAAGATAGCTTTAAAGAGAATAATCTTCAGTTATTAGAATACATCCCTAATAACACCTATTTATTCTTTTTCCCAAAGTCAACTTCAATTTCACAATTAAAGGATAGTGGAGTACGATCAATAATCCCTGTAAAGGGTTTTTGGAAACTAAGTTCTAACATTAGATCTGGAAATATTGGGGATTGGGCAATAGAAGGAGACAATATTTTAGTAACGCTACAATTTCATGAAAATATAGCTGTTGATGAGGTGATTAATGATTTAGTAAAAAAACAAATTGCCGTAAAACAACAGTATAAAGGATCAAACAACATAGAGCTTTCTATTCCAAACAATTGCCTAGAAGAATTATCTAATTTGCCTTATGTAAAATGGATAGAATTAATTTCCCCACCTTCCATTAAGAATGACACAAAGGGTAGAAACCTTAATAAAGCTAGTGGATTAGATACCCAGTTACAAACAGGTAGAAACTATACTGGAGAAGATATTAATATACTTGTAAGAGATGATGGGAAAATTGGTCCACATATAGATTTTCAAGGAAGAATAGATAATTCCATGGCTGGTCCCTATGGAGATTCTCATGGGGATGGAGTTGCAGGTATTTTTTGTGGTGCAGGGAACCTTGATCCAACAAAAAGAGGAATGGCTGCAGGTGCCAAACTTTATGTAGTGGATCATTTAGGTACATTTTTAGATGCTCCCACTCAAAATTATATAAATAATGGAACTATTAAAATATCGAATACCTCATACGGGCAGATTTGTAGTGAAGGCTATAATACAGTAACCGAAACTGTGGATGAAATGGCAATGAATATTCCAGATTTTTTAAATGTTTTTAGTGCTGGAAATAATAATCCAGCTAATTGTGGATGGGAAGCATCGCCTGATTGGTGGAATGTAAATGGTGGCCATACCCAAGGTAAAAATATTATTTCGGTTGCTAATGTTTTTTACGACGGTTTACTTGTTTATTCTAGTAGTCGTGGTCCAGGATATGATGGAAGAATTAAACCTGAGATCGCAGCTCAAGGACAATGGCAGGAAACAACCGATGAAAATAACACTTATGTTGTTTATGGAGGAACTTCAGCAGCAGCTCCTGGGGTTGCAGGAGTTTCAGCACAATTATATCAGATGTATTCAGAGAACAATGGAGGTGTATTACCTCCATCTGCATTAATAAAAGCTAGTTTGTTAAATACAACTAATGAAGCCGGAAATATTGGGCCAGATTTTAAATTTGGTTGGGGTATTGTAAATGCCCTTAGAGCAGGGATGCTTATTGAGGAGGAACGATATATCTTAGAAAATATAAGCCAAGGAATGGTAAATAATCATACCATTAGTATTCCTTCTGGAACTAAACAAGTACGCTTTATGGTATATTGGAATGATCCCGCTGCTACTCCTGGTGCTTTCCCTGCTTTGGTAAACGATTTAGATTTAGTAGTAACAGACCCTTCTAATGCTATTTATTTACCTTGGATTCTTGATTCTACAGATGACCCAGTAGCATTAGATCTACCTGCTACAAATGGGCCAGATCATTTAAATAATATGGAACAAGTTTTAATTAACAATCCACAATCTGGGAATTATAATATTGAAGTTACTGGGTTTAATGTACCCATGGGACCACAAAATTATTTTATTGTATATGAAGTAATTACAGATAATATAAGCATAACTTATCCTAATTATAGTGAAAGCTTTGTTCCTGGAGAAGAAGAGGTAATTTATTGGGATGCTGTTAATACTTCTGAAGATTATTTAGTAGAATACTCCATAAACAATGGTAATAATTGGGCTTCCATTGCTACCGTTCCTAATAATTTAAATAGCTATTTGTGGACAGTTCCAAACGAAATTACAGGAGAAGCACTTATAAGAATAACCTGTGGAGCATATCAAGATATAAGCGACACTACTTTTTCTATTTCAAACTTGGTAACTAATGTGGAGCTTGTTCAAGTTTGTGAAAATGAAGCTAGTTTTTCTTGGGATCCAGTAATTGATGCAAATGCCTATGATATTTATTTATTAGGAGATAAAGTTATGTCTGTTCAAGGGACATCCTCTACAACTAATATAACGATACCCATTACTGACCCTTATGATGAAATGTGGTATGCAGTATCTGCTAAAAACACCAATGAAGGGTGGGAAAGTAGGAGAACAATTGCAAATTATCATGCAGGTGATTATGTGAACTGTTTATATCCAAACGATCTTGCCATTTCTCAAATAAATAGCGATCGGCACGATTTTGCTGTTCTATGTACAGGTGAGACAGATATTGTGATTTCTGCTATAATTGAAAATAATGGTTCTGACAGTCAAAATAATTTCCCTATATCTTATAAATTTAATGATAATGACTGGGTAACTGAACTTTACGCCGAAAATTTAAGCCCAGGAGAGCAGGTGGCATATAATTTCGACACTATTTTATCGATAAATGGATTAGAGGGAGAAAATACATTAGATATTAATATTGAACTAACTGGAGATCAAGATGAAAGTAATGATGAAAAAGGAATTGTGTTTTTTATTCAACCCGAACTAACCCAGCCTCTACAGGTGGAAGAATTTGATTGTTTTGGAGGTTTTTATTTCCCTCCAAATGCTTGGACTATTACCAACCCTGATAATGATAAAACTTGGGAATGTGTTAATAATGTCTTTGGGATTAATGGAGATACTACTGATGGAGCTTTTGTGGTAAACTATCTATACAATGCTATTGGTGAGGAAGACATTATTGAAACAGATCTTTTTAATATCAGTGAAACTACTACTATTTTTCATTTTGATTTAGCAAAAGCACAACGATCTATTACACAAAGTGATGGTCTTAGAGTAGAAATGTCTATAGATTGTGGAGATTCTTTTATAACAGTATATGAAAAAGATGGCCTAGAACTTTCTACTATTCCAGATTATTACCCTAGTGGCTATTGGACTCCCGAAGTAGTTGAAGATTGGCGATCAGAAGAAATAGATATTTCCTCTTATCAAGGAGAAGTTGCTTTTTTTAGATTTATAAATATCAATGGTTATGGTAATATAACCGTAATAGATAATATTTCAATCAACGGGGAATTAGGTATAAACGACTATGAGTTAGATAATCAAGTGATTTTGTACCCCAACCCTACCTCAAACGAAGTATTTATACAGCTCATTCAAACAAATACAGAATTTTTTGAGGTGAACCTTAGCAATAGCTTAGGGCAAGTATTAATTAATAAAAAGAACTTGTCTAATGCTAATGGAACGATCACTACACTTGATGTTTCAAGTTTAACAACTGGTTTATATTTTATAACTATAAATGTGAATAATCAATCTATTATTAAAAAATTACTGGTTGAATAATTATCTATTTTTTTAAGCACTCAAAAAAAGTGTCTAGCATTTAAAAATAACTATATTAAAAGCATATTGTATAAAAACAAAACCCACCCTTTAAACTAATAGAGGATGGGAAAAAATTGCTATGAAAAAGAAAAATATCACTAAATATTTTAGCGATTCTCAAATATAGTAAAAATTATCTATTTTCAAAGTTTTATGAAAACATATCTTTAACTTTTTCAAAAAAAGACTTGTCTTCTTTTTCTGGTTTTGGCTTAAAGTTTTCATCTTCAGTCATTTTCTCAAAAAACTCTTTTTGCTCTTTGTTTAATGTTTTTGGAGTCCATACATTAACGTGTACTAATAAATCTCCTGTACTATAACTATTCAAACTAGGAATTCCCTTATTACGAAGACGTAATATTTTCCCACTCTGTACTCCTGACTCTACTTTTATTCTAACTTTACCGTTAACGGTATCAATTTCTTTTGAAGTTCCCAATGCAGCAGCAGAAAAACTTATATAAAGATCATAATGCAGGTTATCTCCTTCTCTTTGTAAAGAATCGTGTGGTTTTTCTTCGATAGCTACAATTAAATCTCCAGAAATTCCATTACCAGGAGCTTCATTTCCTTTTCCGGTCACTTTTAATTGCATCCCATCTACAACACCTGCAGGAATTTTAACAGAAACTGTTTCTTCTGTTAACAACATTCCATGTGCATCTGCATTGGCAGGTTTCTTATCTATAGTTTGTCCCGAACCACCACATACATTACAAGGTGCTGAAGTCTGCATTCTTCCTAAAATCGTATTTTGGATTCTCGTTACTTGCCCTTGTCCGTTACAAGTAGAACAAGTTTTGTAGGTAGTTCCTTGAGCTACTTTTTTTCGTTTAACTTTAATTTTCTTCTCTACACCATTCGCGATATCTTCTAAAGTAAGTTTTACTCTTATTCTTAGGTTACTACCTTTAACTCGAGCACTTCCTCTGCCACCAAAGCCACCACCGAAGCCACCGCCTCCGCCGCCAAAAATATCTCCAAATTGGCTAAATATGTCTTCCATATTCATACCGCCTCCGTCAAATCCACCACCAAAACCGCCAGCACCACTGCCTCCTTCAAAAGCTTGGTGACCAAAACGATCGTATTTGGCTTTTTTATCAGCATCGCTCAATATTTCGTAGGCTTCTGCAGCTTTTTTGAATTTTTCTTCAGCTGAAGCATCACCCGGGTTTTTATCTGGATGAAATTCTATCGCTTTTTTTCGATATGCCTTTTTAATTTCAGAAGTAGATGCTTCTTTAGAAACACCTAAAATTTTGTAAAAATCTTCTTTCATGAATTACTATTTATTGTCCGATAACTACTTTAGGGAAACGTATAATTTTATCTCCTAATTCATAACCTTTTTCAACTACGTCTACAATCTTCCCTTTTAAATCATCACTTGGTGCAGGAATCTGTGTTATCGCTTCATGAATATCAGCATTAAAAACATCTCCTTGTTTTGTCTCAACAATATTCAATCCTTTTGCTTTTAATGTTTCTTGAAGTTTATTGTTTATTAATACAATTCCTTCTAAATGTCCTGCTACTTCAGATTTTTCAATTTCAGAAAGCGCTCTGTCAAAATCATCTAATACAGGAAGTATAGCTGTCATTAAACCTTCACTAGCTGTTTTATACAATTCTATTTTTTCTTTGGTAGTTCGCTTTTTAAAATTTTCAAATTCCGCAAACAATCTTAGGTTTCTATCTTTCTCCTTATCAAAATCGCTTTGCAATGCCACTAAAGGATCTACATCCTTTTCATCCTCTTTTTCAGAAGTTTCCTGTTCTTTAGTAATCACTTCCTCTTCTAAAAATTCCTTTTCCTCTTTATTCTTTTTGCTCATGATATGAGTATATTTTTTATTTGATATTTATGGTTTGCAAAAGTACTGCCATTTCTATTAAAATGTCATAATGTCACCAACAAAAAAGAATGTAATCTATTAGGGTTTGATTGCTCTCAACATTTGTGAAAAATCACGAATGTTTCGTTGTCTTAAAAATTTAGCTTCGCTGAATATCACTCGCTTTTTAAAGCTCGTAGCATTTCACGTTTTCCAGGAGGTCCAGGCAGCCTTTCTACGGTAAAACCAACAGCTTGCATAGCTCTACGTACAGATCCTTTAGCAGAATAAGTAACCAATACGCCATTTTCAGTAAGAGCATTATACATTTTCTGAAAGATTGCTTCTGTCCATAGTTCAGGTTGAACCCGTGCTCCAAAAGCATCAAAATAAATTATATGAAAAACGTTTTTATCTTCTATTTCTGAAAAAAATTGTTTCCGTTTTGTTAGGAAGAAACTATCAGAAATTTTAGAATGACTTTCCCAGGCTTCTTTATGTATTCTTTTAAAAACCTCCTCAGAAGCATTTAATTGTGCACTATAGTTTAATTTTTCTATTTCAGAAACCTCTACTGGATACGCTTCAACACCTGTATAATCAATAGTTGTATTTATTTTAGCAGCTTCAAACTGAGTGATAAATGCGTTTAAGCCTGTACCAAACCCAATTTCTAATATTTTAAGTGGCGTAGATGAAACGTTTTTTAAATAATAAAACAAACCCATCTCTATAAATACGTGATACGCTTCTTGTATGGCTCCGTGTTTAGAATGATATTGCTCATCCCATTCTGGTAAATGTATGGTTGTAGAACCGTCTGCAGTTGTAATTATTTCACGTTTCAAAAAAAGTACTAGTTAATTAATAATTTTTCAATTCTTGTAATTGGCCCTACACACTCTGTGGAATGGCAAGAAATACAAGTATTGATGGCATTATTATATCGTTGCTTTAAAGGTAATTTACTTATTTCATTAAATATCGCTCTTTCGTTATCGATAAACACCTTAGAGTAAGCTTTAAAAATTTCGTTTTTAGGCTTTTCATCTGTTAGTGATGCTGTGTAAATATTTAAAAAATCCTTTGGAAATTTATCCGGTGTATTTCCAGCAAGTATTTCTTTTTTAAGTTCTTCATGAACTTCATACATAGATCGCATTAACAAAGTCATTTCGGAAGGTTTGTACATATCAAACACAAACTCTTCTCCCGCCTTAACAGGCTTGTCTATATTTTCTGAATTATTACAGGATACAAAAGAAAAAACTACTAATAGGAATACAATAGTTTTCATGGGTTATTTCTTAACCAAAACACCATCTGCTTCAAAAGAAAGTGTAGTTTCAACTTCTGTAATAGCAGCAATTTCTTCTTCACTTTTACCAGCATCCTCTGCATAATGACGTTGTTCTTCCACAGACATTTCAGAAACATATGCTTTACCATTTACAATCACTTCTTTATCTGCAATGTTTTTTGGCATAAAAAAACCATAGTCTTTAAAACGAACCATCGCCTCATCCTCTCCTAAATCTAAACGCATCCAACATCCTTTTGTCTGGCATACTTCTTTAACAGATGTAGTAAATTTAACTATAGCAGTATCTCCAACCTTTAAGTTTTTGTAGGTTTCGATTATTTCAGGTTTATCAAGAACATTTTCATCTGTTATTTTTTTACCAAAAGAGGCATATGCAATTTGTTCTTTCACAGTTTCTTCAACAAGATCTTTATTATTTTCAGATTTGGTTTCAGATTTACAAGAAAATAGTAATACTAGAATACAAAATAATAGGGCTATTTTTTTCACGATAGTTAGTTTAAAAAAATTAAATATTTAGCTAATAATATACTGCTAAATTATAACTTTTTGAAGTTTTAAATGGTCTTATTTTTAAGTACTTTTGCATAAAAATAAAAGCATACATGAGCCTTACGTCACATCAATCCATTTCTTTAGAAAAAATAGACTCTTCACGTATAAATGAAGTAGATTTTAACAATCTCGAATTTGGAAAGGAGTTTACAGATTATATGTTTGAATGTGATTATATAGATGGTTCATGGAAAAATCCAACGATAAAACCTTTTGGTCCTTTATCTATTTCTCCTGCAGCAAAAGTATTTCATTATGGGCAAGCTGTTTTTGAAGGAATGAAAGCATACAAAGATGACCAAGGAAAAATATGGATGTTTCGACCAGAAGATAATTTTAATAGAATTAATAAATCTGCAAAACGATTAGCAATTCCTGCGTTTCCTAGAGCTTTTTTTTATGAAGGATTGGAAACCATGTTACTATTAGATAAAGAATGGATTAAACCAGGGTTAGGAAATTCACTTTATATAAGGCCTTTTGTGATTGCTACTCAAAATGGAGTTTCTGCTTCTCCATCTGATGCCTATAAATTTATGTTTCTCTTTTCACCAGCACAAGCCTATTATACCGGAGAAGTTAAAGTAGTAATCGCAGAACATTTTAGTCGTTCTGCCGATGGTGGCGTTGGAGCTGCAAAAGCCGCAGGGAATTATGCTGCTCAATTTTACCCTACCAACCTTGCTAAAGAAAAAGGATTTGATCAGGTAATTTGGACAGATTCTAATGAGCATAAATATTTAGAAGAAGCTGGAACTATGAATGTTTTTTTTAGAATTAATGACACATTATTGACTGCTCCTATAAGTGATCGGATATTAGATGGTATTACTAGAAAAAGTGTTATTGCTATTGCAGAAAAGAATGGTATAAATGTCGATGTTCGTAAAGTAAAAGTTTCTGAATTGATTGAAGCATCCAAAAACGGTTCCTTAAAGGAAATATTTGGCGCTGGAACTGCTGCAGTGATAAGTCCTGTTAGTATGTTTAGTCATAAAGACAAAATTTATAACCTACCAAAAAACGATACTACTTTTGCAAGTCAATTTAAAAAGGAATTATTAAACATACAGTACAATCTAGTAGAGGATCCTTTTGGGTGGCGACACGAAGTAAGCAGTAAGCAGTAAGCAGTAAGCAGTAAGCAAAATTATTATTTATCTAAAATAGATTTTAAATCTGGTCTAAAGTAATTAGGTCCTTTTAAAACTTTACCGTCTTCTCTATAAATTGGTTTACCATCTGCTCCTAATTTACTCATATTACTTTTTTGAATTTCATTAAATACTTCTTCAATCTTATATTGCATCCCATGTTCAATGATAGTACCACATAAAATATAAAGCATATCTCCTAAGGCATCTGCTACCTCAACCAAATCTTTATTATTTGCTGCATCCAAATATTCTTCATTCTCTTCTCGCATTAGCTTATAACGCAATAGATTTTTTTGGAGAGTTAATTCGGCAGTTGGAGATTCTTTTACTCCTAGACCAAAAGCTTCGTGAAATGATTTAACGGCAGCAATTTTATTCTTCATAATGTGATTTTAAGATTGTATTTTTACGCCCTAAATCTACAAATTTATGTTTAGTCAAGGACAGTTAATTTTTGGTGTATTATTTTTTATCGCTTTTGCCATATTTATTGGCTTAAGCTACCGTAAAGACTTAAAACTTCATAAAAAATACTATAAGGGAAGTATTTGGATATTGGTAGGATTTATCTTTTTTGTAGTTTTGCTTTTCTTTTTAAAGGGTTGGTTGCACAAATAAAAAGTGCTTTCTGAATAAACAAAAAGCACTTTTAAAAATATTAATAGTCTATATTAATTTACCTCTGGTAAAAAATTATAATTTTTACTATACTCTAACATTTGTTCTTTAAATGTATTTGGTTGTTCTAAAGTAAAACTTTCAATTTCACCAGCATCATTCGTTTTAGGCGTAATTACTGGGTTTACAAATCCGCTATACGGCGCAGATGTAAATTGCTTATTACGTTCTAAAATTTCTTTATGTAAATCTTGATCTACTTTTACACCATATCCTTCTACTAAAGCTTCCACTGCAGCAAAATCTCCTTCAGACTTAATACGCTGTGTTTCACGTAATAATTGTCCGAATAAGTCATGAAGCTTTTCATAATCATTAATATTATAATAGGTTTTCCCGTCACGAGTAATTTTTTCAATTACATTATCTGCCGCTCCTTTTTCAAAAGCCCAAGCAGAAACCCATTGTCTGTTACGCATATGTGATTCTTCTACATCATCTCCTAATTCTAAACGAATTAATTGCGTCATTAACCCATTACGGATATAACCATCAAAAGCAGCCATACCTAGACTTTTCCAATCTTCCACTAAACCTAATTCTTGAAGCTTTGGATTGTACAAGTAATAAAGTCCTACTAAATCTGCACGACCTTCTTCTAAAGTAGAAGCATAGTTTTTAAGAGTTTCTTTTGTCTCACCAACTCCTGGATTTAATTGTCCAGAGGCATGACCAATTACTTCGTGTAATGCAGTATGTAACTTATCACCTAACTGTCCATATTTTTTTTCTAATTCATACTCTTCATCATCATTTACAAATTCTTTTAAACGACCTGAACTACCTGCATTATTATAAGCATGAATAATATTTCCTAATGAAACCGATTTAGATCCAACTTCTGCGCGAATCCAGTTTGCATTTGGTAAATTCACACCGATAGGTGTACTAGGAGATGAATCTCCAGCTTCTCCTGCAACATTTACTACTTTATAAGTAACACCAACTACATTTTTCTTTTTGTGTTCTTCCATTAAAGGAGAATTATCTTCAAACCATTGTGCATTTTCAGATAATACTGCCATTTTTTTAGACATATCAAAATCTTTAATTTGCACTACAGTTTCGTAAGAACCTCTATATCCTAATGGATCGTTATACACTTCGATAAAGCTATTAATATAATCAATATTCCCATCGGTAGCAGAAGTCCAAGCTACATTATAATCGTCCCAAGTTTGTAGGTCACCAGATTTGTAATATGAAATTAATAAACCTAAGGCGTTTCCTTGAGCATCATTTTCAGCAACACCTTGAGCTAGTTCTAGCCATTTTACAATTTCATCTATAGCTGATCCATATAGTCCACCAGACTTATAAACTCGTTCTTTTAATTCTCCATTCTCTTTTACTAATTGAGAGTTTAATCCATAAGACAAAGGCTTTTTAGGATCTGGAGATTTCATTTTTCCATAGAAAGATTCAACATCAGCATTCGTTACATCTGGTCCATATAAGTTAACAGCACTCATTAAAACATTGTCCACTCCTTTTGCCTGATTTACTTTTTTAGGATCTTTATCGTTAAAAATCACCTCAAAAGCTTCTCCTTCTAATTTCGTATTGGTAGCAGCTAATAATTCACTTAAATATTCTGAAGTAAAATTAGCTGGAAGTTTAGCATTTGAATAATGGTGATGAATACCATTTGAGAACCATACTCTTTTTAAATAGGTTTCAAAACTCTTCCAATCTTCTGTATTCTTATCCCCTTGGTAATTGGAATATATATTTTCTAAGGCTTTTCTAATCGTTAAGTTATGACGATAATTTTGATCCCAAGAAATATCACGACCAGACAAACCTGCTTGTGTAAGGTAATACACTAACTTTTGTTCTTTTAAGGTTAAATCTTCCCAACCTGGAACTTGATAACGTAATACTTTAATATCTGCAAATTGCTCAACATTATAATTAAATGAGTCTGAAGAAGAAACTTCACTACTACTAGCTACAACTTCTTTAGTTTCAGAAGTAGCTTCCATATTTTTATTCTCTTCTTTACATGAAGTAATTAGAAAAGAAAATAAAACCATTCCTATTAAAAACTTGATTTTCATTTTTATTTATATTTTTAAATTAGTGTGCTCAAAAGTAATGAAATAAGTGGATAAAAAAAACGCCGAGATCCCTCTAATGTTATATTTATAAACTCCCAGAAAAATGGATGAATTTGTTTAATAAAAATAATAAGATTCGAAAAAAGAGTAACTTAGTACTTTAATCCACAAAATCACTAAGTCATGAAAATCTTAAAGTATTTATTAATTATTATCGCCATTCTATTAGTTGGCGGATGGGCTTTAGTTACCACTCAACCTGATAGTTATGATATAAACCGAACCAAATTGATAAAAGCACCTGCTAGTGTAATCTTTAACAACCTTAATGATTTTAAAAACTGGGAAGAATGGGGACCTTGGATGGAAGAAGACTCCACTATTGTAGCAACCTATCCAGAAAAAACAAGTGGTGAAGGGGCATCCTATAGTTGGACTAGTAAAGATGGTCCTGGGAATTTAAGAACTGTTGCTGTTATTGAAAATAAGTCATTAGATCAAAAAATACAATTTGATGATTACGAACCTACCGATGTATATTGGACTCTTGATGAAACAGAAGAAGGAACAAATGTTACTTGGGGAATGAAAGCTGAAAAAACTCCCTTTATGTTTAAGTTTTTTGCGATGATATCTGGAGGAATGGATGAAATGATGGGGCCAATGGAAGAAAAAGGTTTGGAGAATTTAGAAAATGTTATTATGGAAGAATTGAAAAAGACCCCTCCTAGTTCTAACAATTTTAGAATAGGTGAAATAACGCAAAAAGAAATTACTGCTCAAACTTTTATTGGATACCATCAGAAAGCTAAATTTGAAGAACTTCCAGCCTTGTTTGCCGAATTTATGCCAAAAGCTGGGATGCATGCAGCTAGTAATAATTTAAAAGATGAAGAATACACTCCTGCATCAGTATTTATAAAATGGGATGAAGAAAAAGGCGAAACCGAATTTTATATAGGATTAATACTTACCAAAGAGCTTGCTCCTGCAGAAGGTATGGATCTTATCGATATACCTGCCGGAAATGTAATAACTGTTTCTAAATTTGGAGACTATGGTGTAGGAGATCTAGAGGCTCACACCAATATTTATAAATATTCTCACGCCAATAAAATTGAGTTTGGAAAACTAGTTTGGGAATTATACATGAATGACCCTACGGAAGTAAATCCCGAAGAGATACAAACAGATATTTACTATCAGGTGAAAAAATAAATTTCTGCCTGTTCGAGCCTTTCGTCTTCGCTCAAGATAAACTAAAGTCGAGAATTAATGAGGTTTCGACTGCGCTCAACCAGACAAATTACTTTATAATACCTTTTTGGCAACCTCTTTTTTTTATATTCGTAAAATGAAAAGTTTACTATTAGTTTTTTTAGGTGGAGGCTTAGGAAGTTCCCTTCGATATATAATTGGCAAATATCTAAATAGTCCAGAAACTGGAATTCCTTATGGTACTTTTACTGCTAATATTATTGGAAGTCTATTGATTGGAATTATACTAGGACTAGCTGCTAAGAACGAATCTCTTTCACAAAATACCATTTTATTTTTGGCCACAGGATTTTGTGGTGGTTTTACTACCTTTTCAGCCTTTGCTTACGAAAATCATGTCTTTTTAAAATCGGGTGACTTTATGATTTTTTCCCTATATACTATCGCAAGTTTTATAATAGGTTTTGCTGCAGTATTCTTTGGAATATGGGCTGTGAAATTCTTTTAATGGTGTCCAAATTCTTTTACTCCAGCTTCAATTCGAATAAGTAAATCATTTTCTTTTGGCGGTATAGGACATGAATATCTATGATTATAAGCACAATAAGGATTAAAAGCTAAATTAAAATCTATCACCATCGTATCTCCTTCTGGCACACCTAATTCTAAATACCTTCCTCCTCCATAAGAGCCATCACCACTTGTTAGGTCTGTGAATGGTATAAAAACATAATCATCTTCGGGTTTTTCTATAGGTCTTGTACTTTTATAAATATTCAATTTATAAACTTTATCATCGATAACGAATTCTGCTATTGCATACTTTACGTATTCTGGCAAACGATCTGTAGAGGTTTTCATTAAAAAGGGTTTTGCATCTGGAGTATGGGTTAATTTTGCATTAACATGATATTTTAAATCTATTTTATAAAATTTTAATTTTTTAAAAGTTATAAAATCTAAAGAATCTAAAATGGTAGTTTCTGAATTACCAAAATCTTTGTTTTCTTTAGATTGATACGCCCTAATTTCTTTTTTAATTTCTTTGTTGGTTTGCGCATTTACTAGCAATGAAGTAAATAGAATTAATAAGGATAGAAATGTCTTCATAGTTTATAATTTTAGTAAATATAATAATGCAAATCTATTTTATACTACTTTCGCTTCTTATTAAATTAATAATGAGAATCAATATTTACATCTGTAAGCAAAAACTTGTCTTTTCTACACAGAATTTTCGGCGATGTATGTATTGACTATATAACAATAAATAATTTCAATATAAAAACGTCCCGATAACCATCGGGACGTTTTATTTTTATACCAACTAATACACTAATGAAGAATATATATTTTAAATACATAGCCTCATTTAAGGGGCTATCCAAAGAGATCTGGTTTTTGGCTTTTGTTACCTTTATAAATAGAGCCGGGACAATGATTCTCCCCTTTTTAAGCAGATATTTAAACGAAGAACTAACCTTTAATTTAGAAGATGTTGGGATTATCCTTTCCTTTTTTGGAGTTGGCTCTCTTGTTGGGCACTATATAGGAGGAAAATTAACCGACAAAATTGGCTTTTATAATGTTATGGTAAGAAGTTTACTTATAACTGGGTTTTTATTTATTAGCCTACAGTTTGTGACCAGCTTTTGGGCAATGTGTTTTAGCATCTTCTTTATTATGAGTATAGCAGATATGTTCCGTCCAGCATTATTTGTATCCCTAAAAGCATATAGTAAACCCGAAAACCAAACTAGATCCTTAGCTCTAATACGATTAGCCATTAACTTAGGATTCGTTTTTGGGCCTATTGTTGGTGGCTTTCTTATTGTTAATAGTGGATATATTACTTTATTCTGGATTGATGGAATTACTTGTATATTATCCACACTATTCTTTGTGTTATTGGTGAAAAAGAAAGAGTTACATAACAAAGAAGAAAAAGTAGAAGTTTTAGAAAATGATAAAAAGTTTAGCATATTACAAGATAAGCCTTATCTCATTTTTTTAGGAATTAGCTTTTTAATGGGTATGATTTTTATGCAATTATTTTTTACAATGCCAACGTTTCACAATAAACAGTTTGGTTTAACTGAAGATTATACAGGCCTATTAATGCTTCTTAATGCCGTACTTATTGTATTATTAGAAATGCCCTTGGTTAGTTGGATTGAAAGAAAAAAAATATCAAATCCAAAATTATTTTTTTACAGTTCTTTTTTAATGGGAATAAGTTTTGTCTTCTTGCTTTTCGATAGCTATTGGCAAATATTAATCATTCATATGCTTTTTATAACAGTTGGTGAAATGATCTCATTCCCATTTACCAATACCTTTGCAATGAACCGCGCAAAAAAAGGGCAAGAAGGAAGTTATATGGCCTGGTATTCTATCTCCTTTTCCTTTGCACATATTATTTGCCCTATATTAAGCTTTACAATTATTGAAAAATTTGGCTATAAAACGAACTGGAGTCTTACTGCCATCTATGGATTGATTGCCATGCTTTTATCGGTATGGCTGTATCAAATTTTAAAAAAATCACCTGAACCAATTTCACCTTAAAACTATGTATTTATATAAACCATTTGTCTTTTTATTATTTCTTGGAATTATTTCTTGTGGAAATCCTACCAAAGAAAAAAAATCTAATGAAGTACTGGAAACTGTTTTAGAAAAACATAAAACATTCCCAAAACTAGACCCTACTAGATATAATGTAGGCTTTCTAATAATGGACGGCACCTTTAATACTGAGCTTACCGCTCCTTTTGATATATTTCAGCATACCATTTTTAGGGAGAATATTAAGGCAATGAATGTGTTTACTGTTGCGAATACAGATTCCTATATTACGTCATTTGAAGGCATGAAAATAATTCCTGACTATAATTATATTTCAGATTCAATTCCAAAAATAGATATCCTTGTGGTACCCAGTGCAGAACATCATTTAGATAGTGATTTGGATGACATTGCCATGTTAGAGTTTGTAAAAAAAGTGAATAAAGGTGCACTATTTGTCACTTCACATTGTGACGGTGCTTTTGTATTGGCAAAGGCTGGATTATTAGACAGTTCTATATCTACAACATTCCCAAGTGATATAGATACAATGAGAACGATGTTTCCTGAATTAGAAATAAAGAAAGATGTTCTTTTTGTTCACGACGGAAAATACATAACATCAGCAGGTGGAGCCAAAAGTTTTGAAGCCGCTCTTTATTTATGTGAATTCTTATATGGCAAGAAAATTGCTCAAGAATTAGCGGGTGGCTTAGTGATTGATTGGAATTTAGACAATGTCACACATTTGATTGTGAATTAATGACGATTCCTATTAGTTAACATTGATTTATAATATCTTTACTCATTATGGAGGAAAAATTATGGTTTTTTGAAAAAGTAAATCTCTTTAGTATGCTTTGTCCTCATAAATTCAAGGCCTATAAAAAATCTCATGAATTTAATAGTTATAAGAAACAGGAGTATATTTATTTTGAAGAAGATAATGCTACTAAAGTTTATCTTATTGAAAAAGGGAAAGTTAAAATTGGCCATTACACAACCGAAGGAAATGAAGTGGTCAAAGCAATTTTAACTAAAGGGGAACTATTTGGTGAAAAAGCAATTTTGGGAGAAGAAAAAAGAAATGAGTTTGCCAAATCTGTAGACAACAGTACCTCTATTTGTCCTGTGGATGTGAACACTATGCATGACTTAATGCGGGATAATAAACCTTTCAGTTTTAAAATTTATAAATTAATTGGTTTTAGAATTAAACGATTAGAAAGAAGATTTAAGGATACAAAAACTAGGTTAATCGAATTTTTAAATGAACTTTGTGAAGATTACGGCTATGATTGTGAAAAAACAGGAAACAAAATCATAAATCATCCTTATACTCAAAAGGAAATCGCTTCATTAATTGGAACTTCCAGACCCACACTTAATATATCTTTAAATGAACTTAAGGAGGAAAACTTCATTGATTTCAACCGAAATCAAATAACTATTTTTAAAAATACTGTTTAGTGTTAGCTAGCTAACATTTAAAGTTATTCTTGTCATTTACATTTGTTATATAATATAAAAAACAAAAAAATGATGACTAGAAAAATGATTTTAGCCTTTTCAATTATAGGCTTATTAATAAGCTCTTGTAGTAGTGATGATGACAATTCTTCTGCTACTGCAAACTTAACTTTAAACCTTGATGGTTTAGAAGAATTAGGAAATGACTTTGTTTACGAAGGATGGATTATAGTTGACGGAAGCCCTGTTTCAACAGGAGTGTTTTCTAGTGTAACTTTCCCACAATCTTTTACTGTAGACGCAGCTCAATTAGATCTTGCGACCACTTTTGTTCTTTCCATAGAACCTGCAGTAGATGATGACCCATCGCCTGCTGAAACAAAGATACTAGTAGGTGATTTCTCCGGATCTTCAGCAAATGTAAATTCAAAAGCACTTGTAGGAGATTTTAGTAACTCTTCCGGTAAATATTTTCTTGCAACTCCAACAGACACTGACGATACTAATGAAGCAAGTGGTGTTTGGTTTTTAGATAATACTAGTGGAAGTGCAGTTGCTGGATTAGATTTACCAACATTAGGAGATGGATGGAAATATGAAGGTTGGGCAGTTATAAATGGTCAACCAGTTAGTACAGGAACTTTCACTTCTGTTTCTGCTGCTGATGATAACGCTAGTACCTCACCATATAAAGGTGGCGCTGGAGACGGACCTCCATTTCCAGGGGAAGATTTTTTGCAAAATGCACCCTCAGGATTATCATTCCCAACCGATTTAAAAGGGAAAACAATTGTAATTTCAGTAGAGCCTAGTCCAGATAATAGTAACTTACCTTTTACATTTAAACCTTTAGCACATATGGTACCTGCAAATGCTGAAAATCATACCGTAATTTCTATGGGAGATGGACCAGTAAAAGAAATTTCAGGATCTGTTACAAGATAAAATTACCCCAATTTTTAAACTAAGGTGCAATGTTTTATTTTTTAACCATTGCACCTTTAACTTATAGTATTTTGTTCTTTTTTACAGGAGAATTTTTAATTACATCCGATAAAACAATTTGTGTTTTGGTTTCACCATAATTTATCAATTGATCAATAAATTTTTCTAAGTGATTTTGGTCTTTCAATATGACTTCCAAAACAATATTTTCATTACCAGTAATCCGATAACAATTAAGTACTTCATCATACTTTTTAACCATTTGTAGAAAGGGCTTTAATTTCCCCATAAATGCACGAAGTGTTATAATTGCTTTAAACTGATATCCTACATCAAAAGGAGAAACCATGGCGTGATATCCAGAAATAATTCCCATATCCTCCATTTTTTTAATTCGTTCTGAAACTGCTGGAGAACTAATACCTACTTTTCTTCCTATTTCTACATTGGATTGCCTCGCGTTTTCTTGAAGACAATGCAATATTTTCCAATTTAAAGCATCTAAGGACATATTAAGGATTTTAACTATTAATACATTAAATATTAAGGTAAATATACGACATCGCCTTAACATCAAAAGCATAATTTTGATTTTTGTGGTTTAACTTTGTAAGACTCTCCACAAGCCCTTAAAAGTTAATATGAAAAGAAAATTAAATAATAGCATACCCTTATCGCCTATCCATAAAAAGGCCCAGGAGATATTTACGCTTTCAAGTCACATTTCAAAATACTTGGTTCATGATTTAGCAACTTCACAATCTAATGGTTATGAAGATCCTAATATTTATTTTACTGGTGACATCGTACAACAATCAATTTCTTTAGCTCCTGAAATCGTAAAAGCAGAAAGTAAAACTTTTTCTGAAGAGAAACACAAACATGTATTATCTCTTTCACATCTTACTAATGTATTGTATAAAAATTGTGAGCGTCTGGAAAAAACTTCTAGTAATGGAAAAGAGTTTTTACCACTTCTTCGAAATGAACTTAAAAAGTTTAAAAAATTACAACATACTTGGATGTTGACATTATAAATTCTAAGTACAAACTTTACAGTCTTCTTTGTTTTTAATTTCACCAACCAAATGTCCCTTTTCATTTATAGTGAAATCACAACATTTTACATATCCTTGAGCGATCATTTTTCTAGCTCGCTGTATTCTAGATTTTAGTGTTGGAAGCTTCAATTTAAGTTGAGTAGCTATTTCAGATTGTTTCAACCCTTTTATATCGGATAGAAATAAAGGATCTCTATATTTTTTAGGAAGCGTTTTAAGTATCCCATGCAAACAATCCTTTTCATCATGATCTGAAGAATCTTGTTCTTCCATAACTTCATTATCATAATGCTCAACTAATACATTTCGATCTCTAAAGTAATCTAAAACAGTATACCTTGCGATGGCAAAAACCCAAGATTTGAGTTTGTCTTTTTGCTGAAGGGTATCCAGTTTTGTATGCACCTTTATAAAAGTTTCTTGTAACAAATCGTAAGTAACTTGCTCGTCTTTAACTTTTGAAAAAATGAAATTTTTAATATCTTTATGGTAACTAGTCCAAATCTCCTGTGTACCCATTTCAATTAATTTAAGTGCAAATGAGGATTCTTTTTTAGAAAATTCATTTGCACTTTATTAGTCTGCTTTTTAATTAACAATTACATCCATTGCAAGTACAATTTTCACAAGTGCAATCCTGACATTGTCCGTTAGTACATTTTTCACATGTACAAGTACATTCTTTATTCTTCATAATATTATTGTTTTAAATTACATACAATAGACGGAGAACATGATAAAAAGATGCAAAATAAATGTATTATTTTTTTGCCTTTTCGCTAAGTTAAGAATAAGCTATCACACAATTTCAAAAAAATGAATTTGGTTCTCTGAAAATAATTTAATACTTCGACAGGCTCAGTGTAAGCGATTCACACAATTTCAAAAGTGAAATTGTTTCTCTGCTTACATGTTCCTTCTATACTGACCACCTACTTCAAACAAAGCACTTGTAATTTGTCCTAGTGTGCAATGTTTACAAACTTCCATTAAAGCCTCAAAAATATTCTCATTATTAATAGCCTTTTGTTGTAATTCTATTAATAAATCTGATTTTTCCTTTTTTGATGTAGAATGAAGGTTTTCTATCACTTTTATTTGATATTCTTTTTCTTCATCTGTAGCCCGAATAACTTCCCCTGGTATTACAGTTGGAGAACCCTTACTACTTAAAAATGTATTTACACCAATAATTGGAAACTCTCCATTATGCTTTAAAGTTTCATAATACAAACTCTCTTCTTGTATCATACTACGTTGATACATAGTTTCCATAGCCCCTAAAACGCCTCCTCTTTCTGTGATTCTATCAAACTCTGTAAGTACCGCTTCCTCTACTAAATCAGTAAGTTCTTCTATGATAAAAGCCCCTTGAATTGGGTTTTCATTTTTTGCTAAGCCCAACTCTTTATTAATAATCAATTGTATAGCCATTGCACGACGTACACTTTCTTCAGTAGGTGTTGTTATCGCTTCATCGTAGGCATTAGTATGTAATGAATTACAGTTATCGTTTATAGCATATAAAGCTTGAAGTGTGGTTCTAATATCGTTAAAATCAATTTCTTGGGCATGTAAAGAACGCCCTGAAGTTTGAATGTGGTATTTCAACATTTGCGCTCTAGGATTTGCTCCATATTTATGCTTTAAAGCTTTCGCCCAAATTTTACGAGCAACTCTACCAATTACTGAATATTCGGGGTCGATACCATTACTAAAAAAGAAGGATAAATTAGGACCAAATTTATTAATGTCCATTCCTCTAGAAAGATAATATTCTACATAAGTAAATCCGTTTGCCAATGTAAATGCCAATTGTGTTATTGGATTAGCTCCTGCTTCAGCGATATGGTACCCAGAAATGGAAACCGAATAAAAATTACGGACTTGCTTTTCAATAAAGTACTCTTGCACATCTCCCATAAGACGGAGAGCAAATTCAGTAGAAAAAATACAAGTATTCTGTGCTTGATCTTCTTTTAATATATCTGCCTGAACCGTTCCTCGAACCTGTTTTAAAGTATCGTATTTAATAGTAGTATAAATATCCCCAGGTAAAACCTCATCTCCTGTAACTCCTAATAACATTAGCCCTAAACCATCATTCCCTTTTGGAATTTCTCCTTGATAACTCGGACGCTCAATCCCCTTATCCTTATAGATACTTTTTATTTTCGCTTCAACATCTTTTTCAAGGCCGTTTTCTTTAATGTGTTTTTCACAATTCTGATCGATTGCTGCATTCATAAAATATCCCAAAAGCATTGGTGCTGGACCATTTATTGTCATACTCACCGAAGTTAAAGGATGACTTAAATCGAAACCTGAATATAATTTTTTAGCATCGTCTAAACAACAGATGGAAACCCCTGCATTTCCAATTTTACCATAAATATCTGGGCGTATATCTGGATCGTTCCCGTAAAGTGTCACACTATCAAATGCTGTGGAAAGCCTTTTTGCCGGCATCCCTAAACTTACGTAATGAAATCTTCTATTGGTTCGTTCTGGTCCACCTTCCCCTGCAAACATACGTGTTGGATCTTCTCCAGTACGTTTAAAAGGATATAAGCCTGAAGCAAAAGGAAATTCTCCCGGAACATTTTCTTGTAAAACCCAACGTAAAACTTCTCCCCAAGCTTGGTATTTTGGCAAGGCTACTTTTGGAATTTGAAGATGTGAAAGAGACTCGGTATGTGTTTCAATCTTGATCTCTTTATCCCGTACTTTAAAAGTATAAATTGGTTCTTTATACCGTTTTACTTTTTCAGACCATCCCAATATCACTTCCCAATTATAAGGATCCAAGTTTAATTTTACACGATCGAATTCAGAAATTAATAACTTAATAAAATCTTTATTACCCTCTGTATCAGCATCATTAATATCACTATCAATTCCAGATTTATCGAATTCTACAGTAGTATTTGTAACCGAACTTAGAGTTTTATAAATTCCATATAATTTTTGAGCCACTTCAACTTGTATATCTACAGTTTTATCATAGCCTCTGTTATTTTCAGAAATTTCTGAAAGGTAACGTACTCTCGCTGGTGGAATCACAAATATCTTTTCAGACATCTCATCCGTAATTTGGTACTTAGAATTTAAATCCGAATTAGTTTTTTCTACAAGTTTGTCCATGATAGACTTATACAACTTGTTCATTCCTGGATCATTGAATTGTGAAGCTATGGTGCCATATACAGGTAAATCTGCTTGAGGTATGTCCCATAAATTATTATTACGCATGTATTGTTTTTTTACATCGCGTAGAGCATCTAAAGAACCTCTTTTATCAAATTTATTGATAGCAACTAAATCTGCAAAATCTAGCATATCAATCTTCTCTAATTGAGTAGCTGCACCAAACTCTGGAGTCATTACATATAAAGACACATCGCTATGTTCCAAGATTTCGGTATCACTTTGACCAATACCAGAAGTTTCTAAAATAATAATATCGTAAGCAGCTGCTTTTAATACTTCAATAGCTTCTGAAACGTATTTAGACAAAGCCAAGTTACTTTGACGAGTTGCTAAACTTCGCATATAAACTCTAGGGGAATTGATAGCATTCATACGAATACGGTCTCCTAATAAAGCTCCTCCAGTTTTTCTTTTGGATGGATCTACAGATATTAATCCTATAGTTTTTTCTGGAAAATCTATTAAAAACCTTCTCACTAATTCATCTACTAAAGATGATTTTCCAGAACCACCAGTCCCGGTGATTCCAAGCACAGGCGTTTTAGAACTTTTATTTTTTTTATGAATTTTCTCTAATGTAGTTTTTGCAATCTCTGGAAAATTTTCGGCTGCTGAAATAATTCTAGCAATTGCTCCAGATTCCTTTTTTGAAAGTAAATCGATTTCACCATTTAAAACTTCACCTATAGGATAATCAGATCTTTCTACCAAGTCGTTAATCATTCCCTGCAAACCTAATTCTCTACCATCGTCTGGCGAATAGATTCGAGTAATTCCATAATCTTGTAATTCTTTAATTTCAGAAGGTAAAATTACACCGCCGCCGCCGCCAAAAATCTTAATATGCTCCGCACCTCTTTCCTTAAGTAAATCGTACATATACTTAAAATACTCATTATGACCTCCCTGATATGAAGTTAAGGCAATAGCATTGGCATCTTCTTGAATCGCTGTATTTACTACCTCTTCTACACTTCGATCATGTCCCAAATGAATTACCTCAACACCCGTTGACTGAATAATACGACGCATGATGTTAATCGCTGCATCATGACCATCAAATAATGCTGCTGCGGTTACAATTCTTACTTTATTTTTAGGTTGGTAAGGAGGTGTTTGTTGCATGGATTGTATTTATTGTTTATCGGCTGCAAATTTACGAAAAATGAAGATGATACTAGGATTGCTACCCAAGAAAAGATAGTTGCCAAAATAAATGTTAATAAGACTATTTTCTATTGCAATTTTTAACAATTCACATTAATGCAATCTTTTAAAGTAGGCAAAGGCATCTTTAAGCCTAGAACCATACCAACTAAAATATTCTCCGTCTACCAAAACAACTTCTTTTCCTGTTGCTTTTTGAAACTCTTTAATATGCTTTTCTTTAAAAGGAAAAGGCTCTGAAGAAAGCAGAATTTTATCTGCTCCTTTTAAATCATTTAGAGATACATCTGGGTACCTAGACTCTGAATCATCCTCAATATTTTCAAAATTATTAAGAGCTAACAAGTTATTGATAAAGGTTTGTCTTCCTGCTATCATATATGGATTTTTCCAGATAAGATAAGCAACTTTATAGGTTGGCTTTGATTTTAAAAATGCTTCAAAATCTTTTATTTCAGATGAAATCTCATTTATTAAAGCCTTGGTTTTTTTTGAAACATCAAATAATATCCCCAATAATAAAATCATTTCAAGAGCATCCTCAATAGTATAGATATCACTTAGCCAAACAGGAGCTATTTTTTCTAAATCTTGCACCATTTCTAAAGTATTCTCCTCCTTATTACAAATGATAATGTCTGGCTGAAGCGTTTTAATTTTTTCAAAGTGAACTTGTTTTGTCCCTCCGACTACAGATACATCCTTTCGAATATTTGATGGATGAACACAAAATTTCGTTACGCCAACGATATTTTTCTCGAGACCTAAATCGACTAATAATTCCGTTTGAGAGGGAACTAAGGATACAATTCGTTTTGGGCGATTAGGAAATTCTAAGGTTCTATTCAACTGGTCTTTATAAACCATCTAAAATAACCTCCATTTGTTGCTGAAGCTTTTTGGCTTCCTGTGCTGCTTTTTCAGCAAAATCATTGCCATTTGAAGCATAAATAATTCCACGAGAAGAATTGATAAGTAAGCCTACATTTTCATTCATTCCATATTTACAAACCTCTTGCAAATTTCCTCCTTGGGCACCTACCCCAGGCACTAAAATAAAACTATCTGGAACAATGTTTCTTATTTCTTTAAAATATTCAGCTTTTGTTGCTCCTACAACATACATCAGGTTTTTACTGTTCTTCCAAGATTTTGAAGTTTCTAAAACAGTTTTATAAACTTCCTTCCCTTCAATTTTTTTAGTCTGAAAATCGAAAGCACCTTCATTAGAAGTTAAAGCTAATAAAATAGTATGTTTATCTTCAAATTCTAAAAATGGTTCTATAGAATCTTTCCCCATATAGGGAGCTACAGTAACAGAATCGAAACCCAAATCTTCAAAAAAAGCTTTGGCGTACATGGATGAGGTATTCCCAATATCTCCACGTTTAGCATCTGCTATGGTGAAAATTTCGGGGTAATTCTTATTTAAATATTGAATTGTTTTTTCTAATGCTTTCCAACCTTTAATTCCATAAGCTTCATAAAATGCGGTGTTGGGTTTATAGGCTACAGTTAAATGATGTGTGGCATCTATAATTGTCTTATTGAAAGTAAAAATCGGATCTTCTTCTGCTAATAAATGACTTGGAATTTTATTTAAATCAACATCTAAACCTATACAAAGGAAGGACTTCTTTTTTTTGATTTCAGAAATTAGTTGCTTGGTTGTCAAAATAATTATTTAGAATAAATTTATAAGATTCTTCGCTCCGCTCTGAATGACAAAGAAATTAAAATGTTTCTCCTGTTTCTTTAAGCTTTTCGGTGTTATTTACCAATTGTAATTCGTCAATTATTTTCTGAATATCACCGTTAATGATATTGCCTAAATCGTATAAAGTAAGGTTGATTCTATGATCGGTTACTCTTCCCTGAGAATAGTTATAGGTACGTATTTTTGCACTTCTATCTCCACTAGTAACCATCGAACCTCTTTTTAGAGCGTCTTCGGCTTGCTTTTTTGCCAATTCTAAATCGTATAATCTAGAACGTAACACCTTAAATGCTTTCTCTTTATTTTTATGCTGTGACTTCTGGTCTTGACATTGCGCTACCAACCCTGTTGGCGTGTGTGTTAATCGTACCGCTGAGTAAGTAGTATTAACCGATTGCCCTCCTGGACCTGAAGAACAGAAATAATCAATTCGTACATCCTTCATTTCAATTTGCACATCAAATTCTTCCGCTTCAGGAAACACCATTACCGTAGCAGCACTAGTGTGCACTCTACCTTGTGTTTCGGTTTGTGGAACTCGTTGTACCCGATGAACTCCTGCTTCAAATTTTAAAACCCCATAAACATCTTCCCCATTAATTTCAAGCTGAATTTCCTTAAATCCACCACTAGTTCCTTCACTAAAATCTACTACACTCGTTTTCCATCCTCTACCTTCACAATATTTGGTATACATTCTAAAAAGATCCCCTGCAAAAATACTTGCTTCATCTCCCCCAGTTCCAGCACGAATTTCCATCACAGCATTCTTGGCGTCTTCTGGGTCTTTTGGAATTAATAAGAATTTAATTTCTTCATCTAGCATTGGTATTCTTTCCTTTGCTTCGTCCATTTCCATTTTTGCCATTTCTACCATTTCGGTATCACTCCCATCGGCAATAATTTCTTTAGCTTCCTCTATATTATTGGTTAGCGCTAAATACTCTTCACGCTTATCCATTAATATTCTAAGGTCTTTATACTCTTTATTTATTTGTATATAACGTTTTTGATCGGTAATAATATCAGGCTGAATGATCAAGTCACTCACCTCATCAAAACGTTGTTTTACTATTTGAAGTTTTTCTAACATAGTTCCATTTAATATCGTTCAAATTTACGATAATTTAGTATAGTTTAAATCATTTCAAAAAATGAAACTCTTAATATTCAAACAATCCAAATTCACTTTTAATAGTCAGTTTTTTTGAATCAGATTCTTCTACCCTTCCTATAATCTTAGCATCCACATTAAAAGATTTAGAAATATCGATAATATCTTGGGCCACATTTTCAGGGATATATAATTCCATTCGATGTCCCATATTAAATACTTGGTACATCTCTTTCCAATCTGTTTTACTTTCTTTCTGAATCAATTTAAATAAAGGCGGCACTTCAAATAAGGAATCTTTTATAATATGAAGGTTTTTTATAAAATGAAGGATCTTAGTTTGTGCACCACCACTGCAATGCACCATCCCATGAATGTCCTTATTGGTATATTCTGAAAGTATTTTTTTAATTATTGGCGCATAGGTTCTAGTAGGTGATAGCACCAATTTACCTGCATCTAATTCGGTTTCATCAACTGGGTCTGTTAATTTTTTTGACCCTGAATACACTAATTCTTCTGGCACTTCTTGATCGAAACTTTCTGGATATTTATTAGCTAAATACTTTTCAAAAACATCATGACGTGCAGAAGTAAGTCCATTACTACCCATACCACCATTATATTCCGACTCATAAGTAGCTTGTCCAAAAGAAGACAAACCAACAATTACATCTCCTGCTTTAATATTGGCATTGTCGATAACATCACTTTTTTTAATACGTGCAGTTACTGTAGAATCTACAATAATGGTTCTAACTAAATCTCCAACATCTGCAGTTTCACCACCAGTGGAATGAATAGTTACCCCGAATCCTTTCAAATCCTGAAGTAGCTCTTCAGAACCATTAATCAAGGCAGAAATAACTTCTCCTGGAATTTTATTTTTATTACGACCAATGGTAGATGATAACATAATATTATCGGTTGCCCCTACACATAATAAGTCATCAATATTCATTATTAAAGCGTCTTGGGCAATTCCTTTCCAAACTGAAAGATCTCCAGTTTCCTTCCAATACATATAGGCTAGAGAAGATTTTGTTCCAGCTCCATCTGCATGCATCACCAAGCAATACTCTTGGTCTCCTGTTAGATAATCTGGTACTATTTTACAAAATGCCTGCGGGAATAATCCTTTATCTACATTTTTAATAGCGTTATGTACGTCCTCTTTTGAAGCAGAAACACCTCTTTGGGCATATCGTTTAGAAATTTCTTTACTCATTTATTTTATTCTAAGAGACAAAAATAGTTAAAAAAAAGTCGCTTAATAATTATTAAGCGACTTTTAAATAGTTTCAACTTATTATTTAATCATCATCATTTCTCGATACTTTGCCAAAGGCCAAAGTTCATCATCGACTAATAATTCTAATTTATCACAATGGTATCTAATCTCATCAAAATAAGGTTTAACATTGTCACAATAAGCAGCAGCACGTTTTTCTAAAGAACTAATTTTATTAGCTTTTTTGCGTTCTTCGATCATATCGGTAATCCCCATATTGATTTTTTCAATATGCTCAGAAATTTTTTCAATTAATTTCATTTGTTCTTTGGATAGTTTTTTAAAACCACTACCATAGATATCTTTTAAACCTTGAACATTTTTAATCAATCTATTTTGGTACTTTATCGCTGTAGGAATTACATGGTTTCTCGCAATATCTCCAAGCACTCTTCCTTCTATTTGGATACGCATTGCATATTCTTCTACTTTAATTTCATAACGAGCTTCAATTTCTACTCTACTCATGATATTAAGTTCCTCATATAATGCAATTGTTTTTTTAGAAACTTTTGCTTTTAAAGCTTCCGGAGTACTCTTATTATTACTAAGCCCTCTCTTTTTCGCTTCCTTTTCCCAAGCTTCCCCATAACCATCGCCTTCAAAACGAATCCGCTTAGAATCTTTTACATATTCTCTTAGAACATTAAAGATTGCATCGTCTTTCTTCATTTTCTTTTTATCAATCAAAGTATCTACACTTTTCTTGAATTCTATTAATTGTTTTGCAACGATAGAATTTAATACCGTCATAGGAGTAGCACAATTTGCAGTAGATCCAACCGCTCTAAACTCAAACTTATTACCCGTAAAAGCAAATGGTGAAGTTCTATTACGATCTGTATTATCTAACAAAATTTCAGGAATTTTGCCTACAACGTTTAATTTAAGATCTGTCTTCTCTTCTGGCGACAATTTACCATTGGTAACTTTTTCTAATTCATCTAAAGCTTTGGTAAGTTGTGATCCAATAAAAACAGAAATAATAGCAGGAGGTGCTTCATTTGCACCCAAACGATGATCATTATTTGCGCTTGCAATAGAAGAACGCAATAATTCTTCATGATCATTTACTGCTTTAATGGTATTGATAAAGAATGTTAAAAACTGAAGGTTACGCTTTGGCGTTTTACTTGGACTTAACAAATTAACTCCTGTATTTGTACTTAAGGACCAGTTATTATGTTTTCCACTACCATTAATTCCTTTAAAAGGTTTTTCATGAAATAATACTTTAAAGTGATGTCTCTCTGCTACCTTTTCCATAATATCCATTAATAAGGAATTATGATCCACCGCAAGATTTGCCTCTTCAAATATAGGGGCCAATTCAAACTGATTTGGAGCAACTTCATTATGACGAGTTTTAACCGGAATACCTAATAACATACATTCCGTTTCTAAATCACGCATATAGTCTAGAGCTCTAGTAGGAATGGACCCAAAATAATGATCGTCTAATTGTTGTCCCTTTGCAGATTCATGACCTAATAGCGTTCTACCAGTTAATGAAATATCTGGCCTAGAAGAAGCCATAGCTTTATCTACTAAAAAATATTCTTGCTCCCAACCTAAGGTTGCAATAATTTTAGTTACGTTTTTATCAAAATATTTAGCTACCGAAGTTGCAGCAGTATCTAATACCTGTAAAGATCTTAATAAAGGTGTTTTATTATCTAATGCTTCTCCTGTATAAGCAACAAATACGGTTGGAATACAAAGGGTAGTACCATATATAAATGCAGGCGATGTTGGATCCCAAGCTGTATATCCTCTTGCTTCAAAAGTATTTCTAATTCCTCCATTAGGAAAACTAGAAGCATCTGGTTCTTGTTGCACTAATTGTCCACCACCAAATTTTTCAATTGCCTGTCCATCTTCTGTAGTTTCAAAAAAGGCATCATGCTTTTCCGCAGTAGATCCCGTTAATGGCTGAAACCAATGTGTATAATGTGTAGCACCATTGGTAATTGCCCATTCTTTCATACCAGTAGAGATATGATCGGCAATATTTCGGTCAATTTTTGAACCGTTTACAGTAGCATCAATTACACTATTATAAGAATCTTTTGTCAAAAACTGTCGCATCGCTGCTTCATTAAAAACGTTTTTACCAAAAATAGTAGATCGTCTTGCAGGTTCTTCTACATGAATCGGTTTTCTACCTAATGTTTCTTTAATAGCTTGAAATCTAAGGGTTGACATATATTTTCGCTTTAAAATTAATAATTTGAAAGTGCAAAAATAACTTTTTACATATATACCCCCTATTTTTTAGGGGTGTTTTTATAAATAATTTATAATTCTTATTAACACCCCCTAATTTCATTGTTTATAATTGCAAAACAATAGATAAAAGCAATATTTTTAGTTAAAATTAATAAAAATCAAACCGATAAAAATGGAATAAGCTACAAAAAGTAATAAGCCTTTGTATTTTGTGAGTACAAATTTTTTGGGAATAAGTGCCAAAGGAAAGATAATTGCAGAAAAACCAATCATCCATAATATATCGTTAAGCATTAAAGATATACCCGAATCCAATACATTAATTGGATGAATTATTGCTGTAATACCAATAACAGAACCTATATTAAAAATATTAGACCCAATTATATTTCCGATTAATAAAGCTTTTTCATGTTTAAATGCCGCTACAACAGAAGCAGCTAATTCTGGCACACTAGTACCTATGGCAATCATAGTAACAGCAATCATTCGATTACTCACTCCTAAAAGTCTTGCAATGTTAACTGCTCCAGACACCAAAAGCTCACTTCCCCCCCATAAGGCTCCACCTCCTATAAATAACCAAATAACAATTTTAAAATTTGAAGCTATTGTTTCTTCAACATCAATAGAATCACTTGATTTTATAACTTTTTTATTCCTTCTTGCTTTAACAATTAATACCCATAAATAGATAAGTAATGCTAAAAGAAGCCCTATACCTTCTAATCTATTGATCCCATTGCCAAATTTCAATAAAAAATACATCCCGATAGAAAGCGCCATCATAACCGGCCAATTAAACTTATAAAACTCCCTATCCAAAAACAAAGGAGATATAACTGCTGTTATTCCTAAAACCAAACCAATATTTGCAATATTTGACCCTACTACATTCCCTAATGCTATATAAGGATATCCATCAAGAGCGGCTTGGATACTAACAAATAATTCTGGTGCTGAGGTTGCAAATGAAACTACAGTTAAACCAATAATCATTCTGGATAAATGAAATTTACGAGAAAGTGCAACTGAAGAACGTACTAAAAATTCACCACCAATGACCAATAAAGCCAATCCCGATAGTATATAAACTATATTCATTTACATTTATAATTTGGGGACGAAGATACTATTTTAGATACATTTAGCTTATCTAATAGATTGCTTTTAATTTTCACATTTCTTTAACTAAAACTAGATAAACAGTTAAATTACTACAAATTTAGTTGTATAACTATTTTTATAGTTATATGTTTGTGTTATTAATTTATAACTCAAAACTACGCTCCTAGTATTAAAATCTAAAATGGAAAAAATAACCAATAAAGAAGAAGAGGTAATGCAAGTTCTTTGGGACTTAGAAAAATGTTTTGTAAAAGATATTTTAGCTAAATTACCAAAAGGCAACCATTATAATACAGTATCTACAATAGTTAGAAATTTAGAAGAGAAAGGATATGTATCCTATCAAGCATATGGAAAAACACATCAATATTTTCCAACTATAACTAAGGAAGCTTATAGCAATCAATTTATGAATTTAGCAACACAACGCTTTTTTAATAATAGCTATAAAAATATGGTTTCCTTTTTTGCTAAAGAAGAAAAAATAAGTGCCAAGGAATTGCGTGAAATATTAGATCTAATTGAAAAAAAGAAATAATATGGAAACACTTACTTATATCACAAAATCAGCTTCCATACTTAGCCTTTTCTATTTGGTGTATTTTATAGTTTTAAGAAAAGACACTTTCTTTACTAAAAACCGGTTTTACTTAATTGGAGGGATTATAACTTCACTCCTACTTCCTCTTGTTGTTTTTACTAAGACAATATATGTAGAAGCACCCGTTTCTGACTCTATTATTTCATATGCCTATAATACAATTTCAAATCCTATAATAGACAGTCCATCCTACGCTATAGATTGGTGGAACATGATCACAATTATTTACTTTATAGGAGTTTTATTTATGAGCTTTCGATTTATAAAACAATTAATATCGCTTTATAATTTGATAAACACAAACACTTATCATGAAACAAATGGGTTTCGATTTATTAAAATAAACGAAAATATTAATCCGTTTTCATTTTTAAAATACATTGTCTATAATCCCGAAAAACATTCCGACGATGAGTTAAAAATGATTTTAAAGCACGAACAGGTTCATGCATTTCAATTACATTCTATAGACATTCTATTAGCGAACATTTTACTTATTATACAATGGATGAATCCTTTCGCTTGGCTTTTCAAAAAAAGTATGGAAGAAAATTTAGAATTTATTGCCGATAGTGAAACCATTCAACAAATACCCTCTAAAAAAGAATATCAATTAAGCTTGTTGAAAGTAATTACATCAAACACACTTCAACCAGTATTAGCCAATAATTTTTATCAATCATTAATCAAAAAACGAATTATTATGTTAAACAAAAAATCATCAAAAACACAAAATCAATGGAAACTTTTATTAATCCTTCCAATACTAGGGGTCTTTCTATGGAGCTTTAATATAGAAGAAGAAATAAAATACAAGGATTCTTATTCTATGGAATCCATTGCGGAAACGACTACAAACCCTTTACTATTAAAAGAGGAATTCATCACTCCTAAGGAAATAGAAAAAAAGAATGCTTCAGAAAAGAAAAGTAACAAATCTATTGACAGTAAAATAACGGTTACAGTCAATAAAAATACTAGTGATTCTGAATTAGATAAAATTAAAACATTATTTAAAGATTCTTATAACGTAATCTTAAAGTTTAGTGGTGTTAAAAGAAATAGTGCTGGAGAAATCATTAAAATTAAAGTGAGCATGAAGTCTGAAAAATCCAATGCTGATTTTAATCAAGATAACAATGAAGGCATAGGAGAATTTAAAATATCTTATGATGATGATAACGGTTCAATTAGTATTGGTAATACTAATTCCCATAAAATGCATATAAGTTCTAGTGATGGCAATCATTATATCCATGAAATTAAAGAAGATGAACATGGAAATAAAAGCACTTGGGTTTCTAAAGATGGACATAAAGTAAAAGAAGGGAAACATGAATATATTATACACAAAGAGGACGGAAACCATACAGTAATTGATGTTAAATCCGATTCAGATGATCATTCCACCGTTTGGGTGACTAAAGATGGAAATCATGTAAAAAGGCAATCACATGTAGTCATAGAAAGTGACAATGGAGATGAAGATTCTATTTTCTATTATGATTCAGATTCTGATGAAGACTCTATATTCATTCATAAAAAAGATGACAATGGTTTTTTCTTTGTTGATACTGACGGAAAAGATCCATTAGTATTTATAGACGGGAAAAAATCTTCTAAAGAAGCAATGGAAAAGTTAAATTCTAAAACTATTGAAAATATTGAAATTTTAAAAGGAGATAAAGCTATTGAAAAATATGGTAAAGATGCAAAAGATGGTGTTTTGTTAATCTATACGAAAAAGAACTAAAACCAACCAATTTCAGAAATGTCCTATTCTTAATACAATTAGAATGGGATATTTTTTATTTGTATTTTTAAAATATGAAAAAATCACTTTTTAAAACACTTGCCAAATTTAATAAGTTAATTTTACCCAGTTTTACTAAACAAAGATTGGATTTAGCAAAAGCAAAAAAATGGCAAATGGCTTTATTTGGCTATAGACTATGGGTAACAAAAAGAGCCTTGGATAATTAAAAAGGTGGAAAATCTTAAGTATTTAAATTTTATTTTTTATTATTTCATTGCTTGTAATATATCCATATTTAAATTCAATTTCTTGTTTTTATTTATTAATTTTATAAAAAATAAAATAAGCTATGACTAAGATATTAATATTTCTATTTATTCCATTTTTTATATTAGGTTGCAAACAAAAAGAAGATAAATCAATTAGTAACGAGAATTCTACTTCAATCAATAAACCAATAATTTTAAATGATTCTACCTCTATAAAAAGAGTTTATAATCAGGATGAAATTATATATATTGACAAGTTAGCTTATTCTAAAAAAGATTCGATATTAATTAATGGAGAACTAAATATATGGCATGAAAATGGCGAAATTAAAGAAATGAGAACCTTCAAAGATGGTAATCTAGAAGGACTTCGTCAAATTTGGTTTGATAATGGGCAGTTACATCAAGAAGCAATTTTTGAAAATGGAAAAGTAAATGGTACTAGAACTGTATGGTACGATAATGGGCAATTAAATCTCAAAGGAACATATATTGATGGTCAATTAGAAGGAGTTTTAAAAAACTGGCGGACTAATGGTGTATTAAAAACTGAAATGAATTATAAAAATGGCAGATTAGAAGGAGTTGTAAAGTCATATGATGAAGATGGAAAATTAAAAGAGGAAAAAACATACAAAGATGGAAAAGTAGTAAATTGATATTTCCTAACCATATTAATCAAAGATTAGATTTAGTATAATAAAAAAAACGTGCCAAATAACTTTATTTGGTTATAGATTCTAACTTACAAAAAGGACCTTGAATTAAAAATATATATTTTCTTAAAACAATCTTTGCTGAATCCCTAAAAAGAAATATATTTGCAGCCCATTAAAGGCCTCGTGGCGCAACTGAATAGCGCACTTGATTACGGCTCAAGAGGTTACAAGTTTGAATCTTGTCGAGGTCACAATACTAAAGAAACCACACTTATAAAAAGTGTGGTTTCTTATTTTACGGAAAAGATTAAAATTAATTTAATCCCCTTTTTCTTCCTCTACCACTTTTTTAGTACTTGGTATACCAGTACCAAGCATACGATCGAAAAAGCCTTCGCTTTCTTTAATCACAAAACGGTTTAATTTTTCGGCTTCCTCTTCATAATTTCGATTTGCTATAGGCGTAACGGAGAATCTATCGTATTCTTTTTCCAACTGTTGTGCTGTTAGAATCATATTTTGCCAAGTACTACCCCACTGAAAGCTTTGAGAAAATCCTGCAACAATGGTTAAAAAAGCTGCCAAAATTGGTGTCGCTAAATCAAATACTGTTTGAAGACCAATTTCTTCTATAATACTAGATGAACTCAAAGAAGCTATTAAAGTTAATAGAGCCCCTATAATTACCGTAAGTGTGCGAGTCCATTTGTACCATTTTTTATTATTTTTACTTGCTTTCCAATAATAATTCATGGATTTTTTGTATCGATTCTGAATATAAATATCCATTTCATTGTCTTTTTCAGGTTCCATATTATTTATGTTTAATAAATTAAAATCATAGTTATTTAAGGCACATTTACATTTAATGCTAGAATTGAAAGTCTCTATCTACATCAAATAAAATATGCATGCCATTGCTTTACAAACAATAGCTTCAAAACTATTTTTATGCGAGGGGATTTTTATTATTAGGCTTTACAGTTAATACTGTATTTTGCTAAAATATTTGTCCGTTAATTTCACTTATTATCAATACCATTTCATTAACAGAAAATTAAAAGTAATAAATTTATGGCGGATAGCAAAATTATTATTTTTCTTGTATTATTTCTAGAGCACACTCATTTACAGACTAATAAATCTAATTAATAATATAATTTATAGTTTATCAATTCGTGAGTATTGTAAAATATTAATTATAAAAATACTATATTAGTGCATTCAACGATTAATCGTTAAATAAATATTTCCTCCCCTATTTTTTTGTTATTGATGTTTTACTGTTTTTTTTACAAAACTAAAACATCATTAGAAAGTGTGTTTACTCCAAAATATTTTTGGATTCCTATAACTTTTAACTAATATAATATGACAATGAAACTTAAAGTACTCAGAAAAGGAATGAAATCTAAAGAGGTCGGTGAATGGCAGACCTTTCTTCGTGGTATAAATCTCTATTTTGGAATAGTTGATGATGATTTTGGAGGCAAGACCGATACAGCGACTAGGAAATTTCAAAAAAGATATCGATTAACAATAGATGGAGTTGTTGGTAATCAATGTTATGGAAAGGCTATGATGCTTGGATTTAAAGCGGATACATTTGAAGAAAACGAAGTTGATTTTAAGCAATCTGCAGCTTACCCTCCAAAACCAGACTTCAGACCTCTTTCAGGGAATAAACAGAGAGAAAAGTTATTCGGAAAGTTTGAGTATAAGGATACTCCTACTCCTAAAAATCCTGAAAAAATAAAGATTATTGATGGTTGGAATAATAAGAATATTGTAAAAGTAGAGCTTCCCACATTATCTAGAGTAACTAATGGAAAGTACAGGTCTATGTGGTTTCATAAGTTAGGTAAAGACCAGTTAGAAGGCTTCTTTAACGAAATTGAAAAACAAGCTCTTACAGAACGAATTATAAGCTATGCTGGGGCTTTTTACCCTAGATATGTAAGAGGAAGTCGAACAAACCTATCCAACCACTCTTGGGGAACGGCGTTTGATATTAATGTTCCTTATAATGGATTAAGAAGAACACCAGCATTAGTAGGAAAAGAAGGATGTGTAAGAGAGTTAGCAGAAATAGGTGTCACGTATGGATTTTATTGGGGAGGTTGGTTTAGTAGACTGGATGGGATGCACTTTGAGATTGCGAAAATACTTTAATAGAATTATTTTACATTCAGATAAGACTGCTCCTAAATTGTATTCAACGACTAATCTTTAAATTCATTACTAACTTTAATTAATACTATGAAAAGAATTATTATATGTGCCGATGGCACCTGGAATCGTCCTGAAGAAAATATAGAAGAAGATTTTCCAACCAATGTATTAAAATTTGCACGGGGAATTGCTCCTAATGATGTAGAAGGAATCAAACAAATAGTATTTTATGATTGGGGTATTGGTTCTTATCATGCAAAGGCAATTGGAGGAGGACTAGGTGCTGGTCTTGAAAAAAATGTAATGGATGGCTATCGGTTTCTCGTACATAATTTTGAACCCGGTGATGAAATATACTTATTTGGTTTTAGCCGTGGGGCATATACTGTAAGGAGCCTTAGTGGATTAATAAACAATTGTAATATTTTAAAGGGATCTGAATCCAACAGAGTTGAAGAAGCTTTTCAACTTTATAAAAATCCAGATTATGCTCCCATGGACGATTATTCAATAGAATGGAGGGACAAACATTCTATCAAAGACAGTAGTATAATTACATTTGTTGGCGTTTGGGATACTGTTGGTGCAATGGGCTTACCTTTTTCATTTTTTGGCTTAATAAAAGATAAACATCGATTTTATGACAACAAATTAGGTAGTAATGTAATTACTGCTAGACATGCTTTATCACTCGATGAAAAAAGGGATGATTTTGAACCCACTATATGGAGCCCAAATGACAAAGTTGATTTAAAACAAGTTTGGTTTGCAGGAGTACATACTGATGTTGGTGGGGGATATAAAAAGGATGATGACAAAACAGTTTTATCCGATATTCCTATGACTTGGTTAATTAATGAAGCAAATGCTGTCGGTTTAAATTTCGAAGCCTTTTTATCGGTGACAAATTTAAATCCAATGGCAAAACAACATGATGAATATAAAGGGTTAATGCGTTTTTTAGGGAAGTATGTTCGTGTTATTCCAGACCCTGAAAAAATTCCTACTTTAGTGCATTCAAGTGTGAAGGAACGTTATGAAAATTCTAACTATAAAAGTGTTACAATAGAAAACTTTAAAAAGGATTTTGGCGATTGGCCTCCAATTGAAGATTAATTATACGATTTATAATGATAGCAAAAACGATAGATGAAGTTATTGAAAACTTAGAGCAAATTATTCAAAGTTCAAAAACCGAAGAAAATCCATTGGGGTATTTTGCAGCGCTTTATTATAAAGTAACCATTAGTGTAAAAGATAAATTAGGGAAAAATTATTTTGAAGATGACGAGAGGATGGAACAATTGGATGTCATTTTTGCCAATAGATATTTATCAGCATATTTTAATTATACTACATGTAAACCAACAACTAAATCCTGGGAAAACACTTTTAAATCTTCACATATCAGAAACTTGATTGTTCTACAACATTTACTACTGGGGATGAATGCACATATCAATTTAGACTTGGGAATTGCAGCTGCAGAGATTTCCACCAAATCAACAATAGCTGATTTACATTCAGATTTTAATAAAATTAATGAGCTTTTAGCTTCGTTATTGGATGAAGTACAAAGTGACCTCGCCAAGATTTGGCCTATGCTGTTTGTACTCATGAAATTTTTCAATAAAACAGACGATTTAATTGCAAACTTTAGTATGAATATAGCAAGAGATGGTGCTTGGAAATTTGCAAACGAATTAGTGAACGAAAAATTGGAGAATAGAGATAATTTCATCGCAATTAGAGATGAGAAAATCTTTAATATTTCTAAATTAATTACAGATCAAGGCTTCGTGATTAAAATAGTATGTAAAATAATTAGACGGGGAGAAAAAGGCAGCCCTTCAGATAAAATTAGGATTCTTGAAAGCTAGAATGGATATGAGTCCCTTTGGAAATCTTTATTTATTTTTAAATCAATATTAATTTAAAGATTTTTTAATTTTCAGCACGAACTACTTTATACGCTTCCCAATCAAAACCTATTAAAAACTCAAGAGCTTTTTGAGCCCCTGCATTAAATAAATTTACTTGATCCTCTTCGCTCATATTAAAGTCTAACCAATTAAATTTTCCATCTGCATCGATCCTGCAAATAAGCCTACTATAGTCAGGGTTTTTTAATAGAAAATCATAATCATAGATTTGACGCATTGTACTAATCATGGCACCGCTTATTCCTAATAAGCCATCTGTTTTACTAAAATTTTCTCTATAGGTACTAAGTCTAGCTCCAAATGTAGGCATACGGGGCACTCCTCCATCTTCTCTATGAAAAACATTAATGGGAAAATTAGAAAGCATTCCTCCATCCACAAATTTAATTTTTGAGGGTACTGGTCCATTATAACGAGCTAATTTATACCAGCTTTCATCTTGTGGTTTTTTTGCATTTGGAATATTTTCTATTTCAAAAGGCTCAAAAAAGAAAGGAATAGACATAGAAGCCCTAACCAGTTTTGCTGGAGAAACACTGTTTGGGTTCTCCCAGTAAAGTTTAGACATTTTTGGAAATTCAGTCTTGGTATGAGTACTAATGTCTGAAGTGATAATGGCTAACTTCGCTACCATATTATTTATATCTTCTCCAGTATTTACATTTTTTAAACCTTGAGGTAATTTTTTTCTTTTATTCTCAAGGTCCAGCATAGATGATATCCCAGCCTTTTCCAATTCATCGGTGATCCAAGTTTCAAAATCATTCCCAGGATTAATACCCAGTTTCTTCTTTAGAATTTTGAAAATTTTTAGACCATTTCTAATCTTCCAAAGCAATGAAAATTTAGCTCCTTTTTCTTTATTGATTACCTTGTCAATAATTTTCTTTACAGCTTTGTCTCCATCCACAAAATCATATAGGTTTTTATTACTTAGGATATCTAGAATCTTTTCAGATTTAGTTTCCTTAATTTCACCCAAACCAGCCATCATCATAGTATTAATTGCTCCAGCTGATGTACCAGCCAAGCTACAAAACCGAATCCCTGCTTTTTCTAGGACATAAGTGTATCCTACAAGGGCGATTCCTAGCACACCTCCTCCTTCTTGTACTAAATCTACATATTGATTGCCGTTTCCATCTTCAACATCAGAATAACGTTTTCCTGGAGGTATTTTATCAAGAATAGATAAAATAGTTTCATTATTAGTAAAATTTGCCATAATTGTGGTTAGTTATCTTTTTTTTCAGGTTCTTTCTTTGCTATTTGTGTCCAATTAGAATGCTCTTTAGACATTAACGCTTCTGCGCGATTAACCAATATATTGAACGCATTTGAAGAATTATAGGGTTCACACTTAGTTAAATATAAATATTTTTCATGTTTGAGGGATTCGGATGTAGTTCGATAAGTCGTCCAATTTTCCTGATACCTTTTTAGTCCAAGAATTCCTGTAAGCATCACAATTAAGGCACCAATTACAGGAATAACATAATGTATCCAGTAAAAGACTTCTGGGTCAAATACACCCGATATGGTAACTAGTCCAGCCATAATTAAAAGCATAATTTGAATTCTCTGAAACCACTTCTTATTTACGCCACTTTTCCTATCGTACCAATCAATTTGGTCATTTAGCCTATTTTCTAAATATTCTGTTTCGTCCATAATTACATTATTTATTTATAAATATAATCAAAATATAATCAAGCATTTGCAATGCTATAAAAGAGAAAAATTAATAGCAAATTAAAAACGCTCCCTCAATGGGAGCGTTTTATCATATTAAATATTATTGATTAATCTATCCTTTTGTAATGAAGAATTTAAATAATTTCAGCACTCAAATCTGCTTGAAGAAGTTTAGAACAACGCTGTTTTAAATCATCGTAAGATCCTGTCTTTACAGTGCATTTTCCTTTATAATGAACAATTAAAGAGCATTGTTCGGCTTGTTCTGGAGTATGATCACAAACATCAACCAGCATATCGATTACATGATCGAAAGTATTTATATCGTCATTATATAATACAATATAGTGCTTGTTTACTGCCTTATCTGCAACATCAATTTCTTCTTGTATTTTTTCTTTTATTCCCACTACTTTACTAAAGTACAAATTTTGCAGCAATCCAGTTATTCTTCTCTTTATTGGTAACGAAGGTTAGACCTAGTTTAGTACAAGTCTCATTAATTAATGGCAAATCTTCTTTGTAAAAACCACTAAGATAAAGTTCCCCTTTTTTGTTTAAACAATTGCGGTAGGTTTCCATATCCTGTAGTAAAATATTCCTATTGATATTAGCAATAATACTATCGTATTTTTTATCAGAAAGAATAGAAGCATCACTTTGATAAACAGAAATAGTGGAACATTTATTACGTTCTACATTTTCAATGGAGTTCTCAAAGCACCACTCATCTATATCCACAGCATCTATTGTTGAAGCACCACGCATTTCAGTTAAAATGGCAAGAACTGCTGTTCCGCAGCCCATATCTAAAACCGATTTATCCCTAAAATCATTTTCTAATATATGTTGAAGCATCATATACGTTGTTTCATGATGCCCTGTTCCAAAAGACATTTTAGGCTCTATAACGATTTCATAAGTAGTATTAAATGGCTTATGAAAAGGAGCGCGAACTGCGCATTCTCCATTTACTTCAATGGGATGAAAATTATTCTCCCATTCCGCATTCCAATTTACCTGAGCAATTTCAGATTTAGTATGTGATATTTTAAATTCTTCAGAACTTAGTATCTGAACATCCTCTAAAATAGATTCCATCCAATCTGGTTTTTGAATATATGCTTTAACGCCTTTTTCAGTTTCCACAAAACTTTCAAAATTCACCAAACCCAGTTGGGCGATTAAAATTTCTGTTCCTGGCTGTAAGGGACTTACCGTAAAATTGTATTCTATATAAATTTGTGACATAATTAGTCTATATATCCCATTTCACGCATCCAATCGTCATTAAACATCTTTCCCACATAACGACTTCCGTGGTCGTGGAAAAGAACTACGACTATATCGTCTTTTGTAAAATGTTCTTTTAATTGTAGCACTCCTTTGATAGCAGAACCTGCAGAATTACCTAAGAACATTCCTTCTTCTTTAGCTAATCTTTGGGTGTAAACGGCTCCATCTTTATCAGTTACTTTAGTAAACCCATCAATGATATCGAAGTTTACATTTTTGGGAAGTATATCTTCTCCAATTCCTTCGGTAACGTATGGGTAAATTTCATTTTCATCAAATTCCCCTGTTTCATGGTATTTTTTAAAAACACTTCCGTAGGTATCTATTCCCCAAATTTTAATGTTTGGGTTTTGTTCTTTTAAATATTTTCCAACACCAGAAATAGTTCCTCCTGTTCCAACTCCAACTACAAAATGAGTGATTTTCCCTTCGGTTTGTTTCCAGATTTCTGGACCAGTACTTTCATAATGCGCTTTGGCATTACTAGGATTATCATACTGATTTACATACCAACTATTTGGAGTTTCTTCTGCCAATCGCTTAGAAACCGAATAATAAGATCTAGAATCTTCTGGCTCCACCGCAGTAGGACAAATAATCACCTCAGCACCTACCGCTTTTAGTATATCGCATTTTTCTTTGGATTGCTTATCGGCCAACACAAAAATACATTTATAGCCTTTTACAATTGCGGCCAATGCCAATCCCATTCCTGTATTTCCTGAAGTACCTTCAATAATAGTTCCGCCTGGCTTTAATCTTCCATCTGCTTCTGCATCTTCAATCATCGTTAGAGCCATACGGTCCTTAACTGAATTTCCTGGGTTAAAGGTTTCGTATTTAGCAAGTACCAAAGCTGGTATTTCTGCTGTTAATTTATTAATCTTAACTAATGGAGTATTTCCAATAGTTTCTAATATGTTTTTTGCGTATTCCATTTATAGCATTAAATTCATTTCGACTCCACTCAATAACCAAAATCGTACCCTGAGCAGAGTCGAAGGGCATATTCTAAGTGTATTTATTAATATCTAAATTATGACTGCAAATGTAGTAATATGAAGTGAATATCAATAATTTCAAATAGTGTGAATTCCTATGCAAATCGCATCGCCTTTATTGGAGATATTTTTGAAATAATAAAGGAAGGCAAAATTAACATGACCATGCAAAGAATAAAAGTGCCAAGATTTAATAATAAAATATAGTTGATATCTAAATACACAGGGGCTTCGGTAACATAATAAACATTTGGATCCAATTTTATTAATTTAAAATATTTTTGAGCCATTAATAATCCTATTCCTATTATATTTCCCCAAAACAATCCTTTTACGATTAAATACATCGCATTGTAAAAAAATATTTTACGAACGGTTTTATCACTACTCCCCAAAGCTTTTAATATTCCTATCATTTGGGTTCGCTCTAAAATCAATACCAAAAGCGCAGTAATCATATTAATACCTGCTACCAAAATCATAATTCCTATGATGAGAATAATATTAAAATCGAATAATTCCAACCATTTAAAAATGGAATAATACTTTTCTTGAATAGTTTGTGAATCCAATAAACTACTCGTTTCTTCATACACTTGGTTGCCAATGTTTTCAATATCGTTAAAGTCTTCCACAAATATTTCAAAAGAACCAACCTCATCTTCTTTCCATTTATTTAAGCGCTGTATATGCCGAATATCTGCTATGACAAAGGTGGAATCGAAATCTAAAAAACCACTGTTATAAATTCCAACAATATCAAAACCTCTACTTCTTGGTGGTTTGGAGCTATCTTTCCCAATGAAAAAAGTAGTTATTTTATCTCCAATTTTAAGATTTAATCTGTTTACTAAATATTCTGAAATTATAATCTCTTCGTTTAATGCATCCGTATAATTAGGAAGTCTTCCTTCTATTAAAAATTCAGAAAAAAAGTGCCAATCGTAATCCTTCCCAACTCCTTTTACTACAATTCCCTCAAAATCTGTTTGGGTTCGTATAATGCCTCCTCTTGAAGCAGTGACTTGCATATGCTTTATCCCATCCACATTTTTAAAATCGGGATAAAAATCTTGATGGATTGTAATGGAATTTTGTGAATCGTTAGAAAAATTAGTATCGTAATTTGAGATGATAATATCTCCGTTAAATGCAGAAACTTTTTCGTGAATTTTTTTCTGAAGACCAACACCAGTTGCAATCGAAATTAGCATTGTAATAAATCCTATTGCAATTGATACGATTGCAATTTTTATTATTGGTACCGATATACTATTTTTATATTCCTTTGCGGAAATAATTCGCTTGGCGATGAAATATTCGAAATTCACGTAATCCCTTATGTCTTTATCTGTTTTCAAAAATACGCAATTCTTATGGGTAGCATTAACTATACTAACTTGTTTTTCTTGTGGTAGTCAAAATAAAGAAGATGAAGATGAAAAAATGCTTCGACAGTACTTCGACAAGCTCAGTATGACAACTCAGCAACCTGATAATGTTATAATTGTTGGTGCCAATCAAATTGAAAGCTACTTCAATATTTTAAAAGATAAAAAAGTAGGGGTTGTTGCCAATCAGACCAGTGTTGTGGTAGATTCTCTTATGACTTTTTTCGAAAACCCAATGCTTATAAAAGAAGGAGATAAGAAGGAAGAATATCATTTGGTGGATTTTTTAGTAGCTCTTAATATTGGTGTTGAAAAGGTCTTTGCTCCCGAACATGGATTTAGAGGAAAAGCAGATGCAGGAGAAGTCGTCAAAGATGGGATAGACACAAAAACTGGCTTGCCTATTATTTCTTTATACGGAAAAAACAAAAAGCCCTCTAAGGAACAATTGAAAAACATTGACATTATGATTTTCGATATACAAGATGTAGGAGCTCGTTTTTACACCTATATTTCTACTTTGCATTATATGATGGAAGCCTGTGCCGAAAACAATATCCCTTTACTTATCCTTGACCGTCCTAATCCAAACGGACACTATATAGATGGTCCTTTATTAGAAAAGCAACATAAAAGTTTTGTGGGGATGCATCCCGTTCCTGTCGTACACGGAATGACTATTGGGGAATATGCTCAAATGATCAATGGCGAAGGATGGCTAGACAAAAATATTAAATGTGACATTACTATAGTAAAATTGAAAAACTACACACATAAATCTGAATATACCCTACCCATAAAACCATCACCAAATTTACCCAACGATGTGGCTATTAATCTCTATCCCAGTCTTTGCTTTTTTGAAGGCACCCCTTGGAGTGCTGGTAGAGGAACCGAAATGCAGTTTCAGATATTTGGTGCACCAAGCTTTCCTCCTGAATACTATCCTTTTACATTTACCCCTAAAGCTAATGAAGGGGCAAAACACCCTAAATTTAAAAACGAAACCTGTCATGGAAAAGATTTAAGAGAAACAAAAAGATTACATAAATTAAACATAGAATGGCTAATAGCAGCTTATGTATCTACAGGAAAGCAAAAAGATTTTTTTAATCCTTTTTTTACAAAACTAGCGGGTACTACCAAGTTGCAAGAGCAAATAGAAAAGGGATATACCTACCGTGAAATTAGAAAAACTTGGTTGAAAGACTTAGAATCTTACGATAAAATGCGACAGGAATATATGCTGTATGATTAAATAAATTACCCTCCTCCTCTTCTAAACTTCTCTCTAGGCTTTCCACCTTTTTCAGAATATTGAATAGGTAATCGTTTTTTTAATTCTTCCACAATATTAAATGCTGCAGGGCAAATAGCTACATTTTCTAAAGTAAGTGCAGAAATTTGTTGAAATTTTCTTCTATTGGTATGGGGATATTCCCGACAGGCTTTTGGTCGAATCTTATAAATACTACATTCATTATCTAATCCTAAAAAAACACAGGGTGCAGATTTAAATGACAATTCGTGATCCTCTCCTACTTCAAGATATTCCTCAATAAATTTGTGTTCCTTTAGTTTTAAATGCTTGGCAATACGTGCAACATCTTGGTCATTTAACCATGGTACCGTAGTTTTACAACAATTACCACAAGTTAAACAATCTGTTTTTTCAAACTCATTATCGTGTAACTCCACCATCAATGAATCCAAATGTCTTGGTGGCTTTTTTTTAAGTTTTTTAAATAATTTTATACTCTCGTTATGTTTATCTTTGGCTTTCTTTGGAAGCTGTTCTAGTATTTTTTCCATAGAATCAAAAGTAGTTAAAATTATTTTTGTTCTCTGAGTTTCCGATGGTAATCGGAAGTATCGAAGAGATTAAAAATAATTTTATTGATAAATTCCCTTCGATACAATTTAAAAAAAATCACTCAGGAAACTATAATAATCAAATGAAAGATATAATTGGAAAAGCATTATTAGATTACCAAAACGGAAATTACACCGAAGATATCCTTACCGAAACGAATATTAGTGAGGAAGATGTATTACCTATCCCTTACCTTTTTAGAGATTTTTCCGAAATGCCTTCTATAGAAATAAAAGCGCTAGAATTAGCAAAAGGAAAAGTTTTAAATGTAGGCTGTGGCGCGGGAAGTCATGCCTTATATCTACAAGAAAAAGGATTAGATGTAATGGCAATCGACTCATCAAAAGGTGCTATTGAAGTTTGTAAATTAAGAGGCCTAAACAATGTTATTCATTTAGACTTATTAGAGTTGAAAGGAGAAACTTTTGACACTATTTTATTGCTTTCGAATGGTACCGGTATTTTTCAGGAAATTGCACAAATAGACCAATACCTACAACATTTAAAAACATTATTAAACCCAAATGGTCAAGTACTTATAGATTCTAGTGATTTACAATACATGTACGATTCTACAGAAGAAGGTGCAATTTTAGTACCTAGCAATCGTTATTACGGAGAGTTGGAGTTTACTGTAAAATATAAAAACAATTCTAGTGCCCCTTTTAAATGGTTATATTTAGATGAAACTATTTTTGAAAATGCTACCGCTAATTGTGGCTTTAGATTTAAAGTAATAGAAAGAGGAGAAAACTTTGATTATTTGGCAAAACTTTATATTTAAACAATTTGCAACGAAATTTAAAAAATGAGACTTAATTATTTTATTACCCTTTTTTCCTTTTTATTCATCTTATCTTGTAGTAGTGATGATGATTCAAATAATAATGCAAACAATCTAATAGCAGAAAATGTAAAATCTTTAGGAGTATCTGCTTCCGATTTACTTTCCAACAACACCTATTCTAGTTTAACGGTTGAATTTGCTTTTACAAAAGGATTAAGGCCTAAACAAGAAACCATAGATGCATTTAGAGTTTTTCTTGAAGAAAGAATAAACAAACCTGGAGGTATTGTATTTGTTGAAACAGAAATTACCACACCTTTTGTAGGCACCCAATCTATTTCAGAAATAAGAGAGATCGAAGCGGAACAAAGAAATCATTATACGGTAGGAGATGATATAGCTGTATTTATTTATTTTACTCACGCGAGATCTGAAGGGGATACAGATATTACAAAAACATTAGGAACTGCATATTATAACACTTCTTTAGTGGTTTATGAACAAACCCTAAGAGACTTAAATGTTTCTCAAGGATACGATCTATTTATTTTAGAAGAAACCACCTTACAGCATGAGTTTAGCCACTTATTAGGGCTTGTAAACCTTCGTAATGATGATATTCATGGCAATCATGAAGATACTGCTCATGGCAACCATTGTATTATTGAAAATTGTTTAATGTATTATACAAGTAATAATTTCTCTTCTTTTAGAAATAGAAATAGTGTGCCAATCTTAGATCCTCTCTGTATTGAAGATTTACAGGCTAAGGGAGGAAAGTAATTGAATCTTTTTACTCTTTATTAATTATCCGTAAGGCTTCTCTTTTACTTAGGTTTTCAAGTTGGGTATTATTTGAAAAATCAACAACCCATTTTGGATTAAATTTACCATATTGACGTAAACTCCATCCAATTGCCTTGTTTATAAAAAATTCTTTAGATCCAAGTAATGAATTTATGGAATAACTTAATAAATTGGTGTCTACTTTATTCTTATACTTCAATTGAAAAAGTAATGCCGAACGCTGCAACCACATATTTTTAGAAGAAATCCATTTTTTCACATACACTTCTCTTTGTTCAGGAAACTTAGCAAAATATGGTCCCAAAATATTACTTGCCAAAAAATCTACAGTATCCCACCAAGATTTATGAGTAATTAGATATTCCATAAGTACAATGTCCTTTATTTCAAATTGTTTCCTATATTTTTGAAACAATTCTTGGGCAAAATATTGATATTCTCGCTCGGGTTTTTGCCATATTGCCTTTAAAAGTTCTTCAAGTTTATCCTTTGGTGGCAAATGTTTGTTATTTAAAAAAGGCCTTTGAAGTTCTTTACGTATGGGAGATGTGATCCCTAAAAATTCAAACTTATTTTTCATATATGCTTTTTGCCCAATTGCAATTTTGGGATTTGCATTATTATGAAATTCATCTCTTAGGCTTTTTAAGTATTCTGTCATTTTTTTAATGCCTCAATTATTTCATTAATCCTTGCCAAATGATGATCATCATGTTCGGCTACAAAAAGAAATAAATCCATAATCCTCATGGGAGTATTTAACCTTGGATGCAAAGAACTCTTAAACACTTCATAAGTGGTAAGTTTTTCTAAATTACTAACCAATACACCTCTAATATTACTAAGATCATTTAAAAGATCTTGAATACTTCTAGAATTATGGTTGGCTAGATTTGTTTTGGTATTTTCTAAATCGATATGTCTCATCATTTCGTCACCTCTTAAAATATCCTGAAGTCTTCCCAACCAAATTGGTTCTAAATCTATAAGATGCCCTATATTATCTTGAATAGACCAACTATCTTGAAATTTAACTTTTAAATCTAGATCGGATATTGTGGAAACTTTAAATTCTATTAGAATGGGAGTTCCTTTTAATCGTTCTATAATTGATGGAAAAATATTTTGTTCTTTTGAAAAATCAAACTTTCTCTCAAACCATTTTATTTGTTTCATGTTTTTTAAAAAGTAAAGGGTTAACTATTGAAAACATACATAATTTTATTTAAGATAATTTCATCTTTTTCTTTGTTAAATCCGATGAAAATGAGTAACTTGTATGTGTTTCACAAGTTAATCTTATATCATGAAAAAATCAAATCAATTTTCCATAAAAGTCCTTAAAAGATTTACATTTCTTCTTGTATTTTCAATTTCTTTAATAGCTTGTAATAACAGTACTTCTGAAGATAAAAAAGAAACAAAAAAAGAAGAAGCTCCTAAAGCAAAGGAGATCCTTTGGCAGATTAATGCCATTCATCCTGAAGGAAAAACATTTGCAATAAAAGCCATTGACAGAGAAGGAAATCAATACGATGTAAAAGCAATACAAGATTCAGATCAACATAGCTTTTTGGATGTTAAAGCATTAGTAGGAGAGAAAAAATTACCTGTTAAGGTGTTGGTTAGTGAAGACCAGTTTGCCCCAGTAAAAGCTATTGATAGAGGTGGTGTTTCTTACGATATAAAGGCAATTACTGAAGATGGAGAAAAACTAGCTGTTAAGGGAATTACTCAATTTGGAACGGTTGTGAGTTTAAAAGCGATTAATAAAGAAGGGAAATTCTATGGTGTAAAAGCTATTTCTCCAACAGGGGAGTTAAATGATGTGCAAGGAATTAAAATCAATGTCAAAGAAAAAGAAATGACACTTAATGGTTTTAATGTTTTTGCTCATATAAAAGCCATGCATCAATCTTCAAATAAACTTGTCGAAGCTCCAAAAACAACTAAAAAGAAAGGAAAAACAGAAACAAAGAAAAGTATTATTTGGAATATAAAGGCAGTAACCTTAGAAGGTAAAAATCTAGATGTAAAAGCAATAGATACTCTAGGAAATAAATACGATATAAAAGCTATACAAGATTCAGATCAATATAGTTTTATGAATATTAAAGCATTTGTAGAAGGCAGTGAATTACCAGTTAAAGTTTTGGTAAGTGAAGACACCTATTCCCCTGTAAAAGCAATTGCAAGAGATGGATCTATTTACGATATTAAAGCAATTAGTCCAGATGGAACTATAATAGATATAAAAGGTATTGGTCGATCTGGGGGTATTGTAGATATTAAAGCGGTAACTGAAAGTGGTGACTTCTATGGCATTAAAGCTTTTTCACCAGACGGTAAATTAGATGATGTAAAAGGCATTAAGATTTTTGATAGAGAGAAAGAAATGAATATTAGAGGCAATAAAGTCTTTGCACATGTAAAAGCAATTACACAATAAATTAACTATAACACTTAATTAAGGGGTAGGTTTTTTAATTTAAATTTGCCCCTATTTCATACACTTTATCTCCATTAATAAAAGTAGCATTTACTTTTAGATTAGGAATCTCCTCTTCAGGGATAATCATTATATCTTTTTCTAAAACCGTAAAATCTGCAAATTTCCCAATTTCAATTGAGCCTTTCTCATACTCTTCAAAATTGGAGTAGGCAGCCCAAATAGTCATCCCTTTTAAGGTTTCTTCTCTGTTAAGGGCTTCCTCCATACGATATCCCTCTTCTGGATAGTTTTTTAAATCTTTTCTTGCTATAGCTGAATAAAAAGTATGCATTGGGTTCACTTTTTCTATAGGAAAATCAGTTCCTAATGCAATCATCCCCGCACTTTTCAATAAAGATTTATAGGCATAAGCTCCTTTAATTCGCTCAGCTCCTACTCTATCTTCTGCCCAATACATATCGCTGGTTGCATGTGTAGGTTGCACTGAAGGAATGATATTCTTTGAATACTTATCAAAATCTTCTAGACTTACTATTTGCGCATGCTCAATTCGCCAGCGCAGATCTTTTCCATCATTTATCAAAGGTTTATAAGCTCTCAATACTGAAATATTTGCCGAATCCCCTATCGCATGGGTATTCATTTGATAACCCGCCTTAGCTATCCGTTTTGCCAAAGCAGACAATTTATTTCTGGGAGTAATCATCGCACCAATATGACCTTCTTTATCACTATATTCTTTACGAAGAGTAGCTCCTCTAGAACCTAAGGCTCCATCGGCGTACACTTTTATAGATCGTACATGAAGACGATCTGTTTTTATAATTCCATTATTTAAATAATAGTCTAAGTTCTCTTCAGTATTACTCACCATTGCATATACTCGAATAGTCAATTCTCCTGTTTGCTGAAGGCTATCGATTAACTCAATAATTTCTCTATCCAAACCTGCATCATCTACTGTAGTAAGACCTAGTTTTAGACAAACTTTTTCAGCTGCTTTTAAGGCTTGAATTTTATGTTTTTTTGAAGTCTTAGGAATTGAAGCATTTATTAAATCCATGGGACTGTCAATGATGATTCCGGTTGGCTCTCCATTATTTAGGATGATTTCTCCTCCTTCGGTATTTGTTTCTGCATTTATCCCTGCCAATTCTAATGCTTTAGAATTTGCTAAATAAGCGTGACCATCTATTCTTTTAAGTGCAACGGGGGTATCTGGAAAAAGTTCATCCAACCTTTTCTTTGTTGGAAATTCTTTAACCTCCCAATCGTTTTGGTCCCAGCCTCTACCTTCTATATAATCCAAATTTCTTTCTTCTTGAAAAGCTACCACTCGCTCCAAAACTTCCTCAAAACTATTAGTCCCTTTTAAATCTACATTCTGAAGAAATAAACCTAAATTATACAAATGCGCATGGGCATCAATTAATCCGGGTACTATGGTTTTTCCTTGTGCATCAAAAGTATTGGTAGAAGAATATTTAGCTTCAAGAATCTTTGAATCTCCTATTTCAATTATTTTACCCTCATTTACTACAAATGCAGATGCTTTATCAAAAGTGGCATTTACGGTGTAAATATTGGCGTTTTTAACGATTAAGTCTGTGGCTTGTTTTTCTGAAGAACAAGAAAATAATACAAGAGTTAATATGCAATAGAGTAGGGTTTTCATTTTTATGAATTTATTTTAACTTGGTGAAAATAGAAAAACTTTTGAATTTATTCTGAAACTACTTTCTATATAGAAATTTTCTTACCAATCAAACTTATAAGAAGCTCCTCCCAATATCTGAATGCCCTGTACCGGATAATTTGCCCATTTTTGATAATCGTCCCCAAATAGATTACTACCCTTTATAAAAAAGGATAATTGATCATTAAAACGATATCCTAAATCTACATTGGCATCCACATAGCCATCTAAAGTTATTACAGTATCGTTAACTGTTCCCATCAATAGATCTTTTCTTTCTCCAACATAAAATAAAGAAACTCCTCCATAGATTTTTTCGGTAATATTAAAACTGGAGAAAAGGGATGCTTCAATCTCAGGTAAGTTCCATGCTTCTGCTTGGTTTAAAGTATCATAACTATTAAAGGTTCCTTTTATACCTAAGGAGAAATTTTCAGAAAGCTCGAGATTTAATTCTCCAAAAACAGAAAGTGTGGTAATATCGTCATAAACTACCGCAAAAGAATTTCCGTATTCATATCCTTCTAATCCTACATTCATTTCTTTAGAAGGATTCATAATAAAAAGAGACTTGTCATTTTCTTTTCCGTAAGACCCTCTCAAGTTATAGGCTAAAGTATTGGTCAGTTTCCCTTTTATACCTGCAAAACCATCCAACTGCTGACTAGTTGGCATAATGTACATGGTTGGAGAAACATAAGGGTTTTCTTCTTTTAAATTATAATAAGTATTCTGTGTTAAACCTCCATCTAATCCTCCATAAACAATTACCTGTTCCTCTAACAAACGGTACGATGCAATTACTTTTGGATAGACATAAAAATCGGTATCGTTATTTTCTGAATTTACTGAAACATATCCAGATAATCCTATGGTAACAGAAAGGTCATCGGTTATATAATCGAAAGAAGGAGTGATACCCGCATTTAGAAAACTGTATTTTATTGGGGATACTCCTGCAAAATCTTTATCAAAACTACCATTAAGATAATCGATGTCCACATCTACATTTATGGTATAATCACTTACAGGAAATGAAAACTCGGGAAGCACAGAAATATGAAATTCTGAAGAAGAATAACTATCTCCCAAATATCGAAGACTTGCTTTTATGTTTTTAAAATTGGAATCTTCCATACTAAAGCTTCCTCCTGCAAATCCACTAAAATAAGAATGCTTAGAATCTATAGAATTAATTAAGTCATCGGTAGCAGTATCAAATAAAGGATTTAAACCGTACCAATTGTACAATTGATGTTCCACCCCTGCATTAATTTGATAAGTCATATCTTTTTGTCGACTAGAATAATTTCCTTCTAATTTGGTGTCGAAAAATTTATCATCTAACCGAATTCCATCTATTCCACCCTGAGATGAATTATGTTTTAAAAATACCCCAAAATTATCGGTTCTACTAATTTCAAAATTGCTATACAATTCTGCTAAAACATTGGCATAATTCCCAATACCAAAAGTAGCGTAGTTGTCGTATAATTTTATTGGCTTTGCTTTTTCTAAAGCCGTTGCTTTTCCTTTTGAAGGTGTAAATGTAGAAGCCACAGGTACAGAGAAAATACTACAGTTTACTTCTTTCTTTTCCGTATTTGTAGAATCGTTGAGTATTGGGGTTTCTTTTACCTTAAATGCATCCGAAATGGTTGGTGAATAAGGTTTAACGATGTTGACTACCTCGGTGCCTAAATTCTCTTTTTCTTGAGCTGTTGAGAAGAAAGGTAGTATTAAAAATAACAGTAATAAATTAAACACCCCTCTTTGCCTCCCCTCAAGGGTAGAATCGTTTACTGCATTAATTAAACTAGAATATTGCATTTAATATGATTGTTTTTTGATTGAATTTAATTTTTGTTTTCAATTTCGATGGAATCGTTAGTTTTAGATTCTTCGTTTTTAATGATTGCTAATTCCTTTTGTGCATCTTCTGTAACATCTGGATATTCTTCAAAGTTTGTAATCACACTCTCCAAAATATAGGTAGCCTGAAAAGCATCTTCTAACTTATAAAAGTTTTTTGCCATAAGTACTAAGCCTTTTGCTCCAAAATATTTATATCCAGAATACTCTTTTGCCAAAATTTGAATACTTGCATTAGAAGCTTCATAATCTTCCCCTTTATTATTAAAATAAGCATTATAGTAAAGTGCCTCTGCTGCTAACTCACCTGTAGCTATTTTTGAAACTTCTTCATAAGCTGATTTTGCTTTATTTTCATTTCCAGTTTTCATTGCAGAACGTGCAATAATAATTTGGGCATCGCTTTTTATGGTATTATCTATTTTCTCATTCTGCAATACCTTATCTGCAAATGTCACTGCTTCGTGGTATTTTTCAAGTTCATAACTCGCTTTCATACTATTGGTTTGTGCAAAAATGATATTCTGTGGAAAATCGGCTTCATTTTCTAATCGAATCAATAAAGGAAGTGCTGTTTTATAATCTTCTTTTTCTAAATATAATTGTGAAACTCTAGCCAAGGCTTGCTCTGTAAACTCATTTCGTTCTTTAGAGGCAACAAACTCATAATGAGAAATTGATTTTTCTTTATCCTCTTCTGAAAAATAAAGTTGTGCTAAATAAAAATGAGCTTTTAAGGCGTGCATTCCATTTGGAAATTGCTCTAAATATTCTTCAAAACGAGTGCTTGCGATATTCGATTTGTTTTCTAAATAGGTTTGTTCTGCAGCCTGATAAGAAGCATCGTCAATTTCAGAATTTTCCACATCTACAAAATCCAATCTATTTACCCATTCGGCATATTCACTTACTCTCCCTTGATCTATATAAATTATTTTTGCCGAAGCTACTGCTTGCAAGGCTTCTTCAGAAGAAGGGAAATCGTTTGCAACTCTTTTAAATAAATTAAGTGCTTCGTTACTTTTTCCTGTATTATCTAAAATCAATGCCTTTTTTAATAATGCTTTTGCAACATAACTACTATTGGGTAAATCTCTTATCAATTTATTATAAGATATTATTGCTTCCTCATTATTTTCTTGGGACACATAGGTGTTACCCAATTCATATAAGGCATCATCCCGATATATAGATTTAGGGAATTGTGCTTCAAAGCTTTTTAGTCCTTCAATTTTTTGAGGGGTTCTATCTACAAAACCATAACTTATGGATTTCTGAAAATGCGCATAATCTTGATCCACTCCTCCTATTTCAATAGCACTATTATAATTTTCAAGTGCTGGCCAATACTGACTTGTTACAAAATAACTATCGCCTAATCTTATAAAAGCATCTCTTTTCTGTGCTGACTTAGCATTTGAATCTGCTACATATTCCGAAAAATATAGGATGGCTTGCTCATAATCTTTCAATTTAAAATAGTTATACCCTAGATTGTAATTAATGTTATTCTGCTCTAATGTTTCGGTAGCCAAAGGCTGGGCCATAAACTGCTGGTAACTCGCTAAAGATTCTTCAAAATTAGAAAGTTGGTAATTACATTCTGCTTCCCAAAAAATTGTTCGTGCTTTAATAATAGCGTTGCTAGATTCTTTTAAAGATTTATTGAAATATAATATCGCATCAACATATTTTCCTTCAGAATACAATTCTAGTCCTCGATAAAAGGTTACTTTTTGATATGCTAATTTATCTTGAAAGGAATTATTGTTTTCGATTAAATCTATCGCAGCTTGGTAGTTTTTTGAAGTGATATAGGAATCTATAAGTAATACTTCTAATTTTTCCTTGTTTTCGTTTTTAGGGTAAGCCTCCAGAAAAGAATGCAACACTTGTGGGACTGGCTGATAACTATTCCCAATTTGATAACTTAATTTAGCATAGTTTAACCAGGCATCTTCCTTAATTTCTAGATTAAAATCCATTTCGGAAGCATTCTTAAATGCATTTAATGCTTGTTGTTTTTGATCCAACTTTAAATAAGACTCTGCTAAATGATAAAAGGCATTTTGGGCTACATCGTTTTTTCCATCAATAATTTTATTGAATTCACCTATAGCAGATTTATAATCCTTCTGTTTATAATAGGCATAGCCCAACTGATAATAATCTGTATTATTCCATTTACCCCGTTTGCCTTTATATTCTTTTAAGAATGGTATTGCCTCTTCATACTGTTCTAAATTAAAATAGCTTTCACCAATTATTTTTGAAAGCTCACTTTTCTCCCTTGGGCTTGATCGATCGTATTGTTTTGTTCCTAAATCTATTGCTTTCTGAAATTTTCCTAATTTAAAATTCATATCGGCCTGATAATAGGACATATCTTTAGAGAAATGCTCTTCGTCTTTTACTGCCTCAAAATGTTCATTAGCAACTTCATAATCATCTCCCTCATAAGCGATATATCCTAAATAATATTTTGCTTGTGATCCGTAAGCATCAGATGTTGTTAACCTGTTAAAATACTTTTTAGCATCTTCATATCTATTGTTTTTAAAAAAGGCATACCCATTATTAAAATAATATTTTTCTTTTTCAGAAGTACTCAGACTATTTTCATCTACTTTATCATACCATTTACGAGCATGGGAATATTTGCCATTTTCAAAATAATAATTTGCAACATTAATATAAGCACTGTTCCGCTTCACACTTGTTGGGTAGTCCGCAACAAATTGTTCCATTAAAAAATCTGCATTTTGCTGATTCAGCCTTATTGCACTATTAGCGATATAATAAGCACAATTACTTTTTACAGATTCATCTTTAGCTTTTTCTTTTAGGTTTGTAAATAAAGATTGAGCAGCTAAAAACTGATTATTATTATATAACTCAATTGCTTTATTGTATTCCACTAAATCGTTAGTATAAACTGCAGATTGTTGCGCGAAAATTGTACTGGAAAATAAAATAAAAAAGATTGCTACAATTAGATTTCTTAGCATTTGATTGATGTTTTGGGTCAAAAAAGGTGTTATTTAACTATTCTAATAACGCAACATTTAATGGATAAGTATGTTATTAATTTTCAAAAGTATTACTTATTGCTGCCTCTAAAAAATTATCTTATTTTTATTGCGGTAAAACTTTTACAAATTATTCATTATGAAAAACATACTTCTTTTAGTATTCGTATTAATTTCTGCAACTACAACCGCACAGCGAAATAAATTAAAAAATATCACTGAAAAAGACGGTAAAATTGGGATTGGCACCAAAGCCCCAGATGAATTATTAACCGTAAAAGGAAAGATCCATACGCAAGAAGTATTGGTGGACCTTAATGGTGCTGTTGCGCCAGATTATGTATTTGAAGGTTATTATGAAGGAACCTCCAAATTAAATACAACTTATAATTTTCCTAGTCTTTCTGAAATAGAACTGTATGTAAAAGAACATCATCATTTGCCAGGAGTACCTTCAGCTGAAGAAATGAATGAAAATGGACTCTCTCTTAAAAAAATGAATTTGGTTTTATTAGAAAAATTAGAAGAACTAACCCTTTATACTATACAACAACAAAAGGAAATTGATTTATTAAAAGAAAGTCTTAAGGAAATGGACCGCTAATCTAAATTATAATACTTTTGTAAATAGACTTTGAAGATGTTCTTTTTTTAATCAAATTCTCAATTCATAAACCTTATTTACATGGCACCACCAATTTTATCTTTAAATAATGCTTCTATTAATCAGAGAGAAAAATTAATATTATCTGATGTAACTCTATCCGTAGAGGAAGGAGAGTTTGTCTATTTAATTGGTAAAACGGGTACTGGAAAAAGTAGCTTTATGAAAACATTATATGGTGATTTACCACTAACTAAAGGAGAAGGCGCGATAGTAGGTTACAATTTGGCTACACTTAAAGAAAATGAAATTCCGTTTTTACGAAGAAAATTAGGCGTGGTATTTCAGGATTTTAAATTATTAAATGATCGAACAGTATTTGATAATTTACAATTTGTTCTTACCGCAACAGGATGGACCAAAAAGAAGGATATGGAGAATAGAATTAATGAAGTTTTAGATAAAGTGGGAATGAAATCTAAAGCATTTATGTATCCATTTCAGTTATCTGGAGGAGAGCAACAACGAGTTGCTATTGCTAGAGCATTATTAAACAATCCAGAATTAATTTTAGCAGATGAGCCTACAGGAAATCTAGATCCACAAACCAGTGTGGAAGTAATGGAAGTTCTTCAAGAATTAAACAGAAATGGAAATACTATTTTAATGGCAACCCACGATTATGCGTTATTGCTAAAGTACCCTTCAAAAACACTTAAATGTGACGAGAATCAAATTTTTGAAGTCGTACAAAAAACGGTATAATAGTTTGAAATACTAATCCACTATTCCTTCGGAAAATAATATTTATTATTTGGAAATCCTTCCCGTAATTGCAGTTCGCATTCTTTTTCTAAAGTTGGATCTATTTTAAGAATTATACTCCCATTAGTATTTGGTTTTAAAACTGTGTTTTCTCCAATTACAATTCTATTTTTTGCGGTAAGATTTAAAGTTGCGTCATTTGTAAATTTTTGATTCTGAATGACAACTTTTTTTGAAAGGGCTGTTAATTTAAAATCCCATCTAGAGAAGCTTTGATTTTGAATAATCGCAGTATCTGTTTCGGTCATTAATTTGTAAACCATTTCGACAGCATTTCCAGCATTAATCATTCCTGCTCCATAATAGCCTTCCCATGGTTTGTTGGCTTTTATATGATCGATATTTACAGCACTTAATTTAATAATAGCATCTACCTCATCAAAGTTTAAACATGGCTGAAGAGAAAGCATTAAGCCAACGGTACCTGAAATTAAAGGTGCTATACCAGAAGTAGCACCATATTCACTAAATTTAATTTTATTATTTATTTTATATTGCCCATATCGAACCAAACCAACGCCTGGACCAAGAATGTCTACATCTGAATTCAAAGTCCGAATAGAAATAGGGTGAATAAATGGCTCCCCTAAGGTGTCATTTTCTTTAAAGCCCAAAGTTCTACCTAAATATCCTCTAATATTTAACGCAAAATAGTTCCCATTATCTTCTTCTATATCAATATAATCTAAAACAGTTTCATATCGATGCATTACCGTTGCCACAGATATAACTTTATCATAAGAAGCTGGGTAATATCTTAATTCACCTTTGTTCTCAGTTTTAATCCATTTTTTATTATGAGCACTAGCAACAATTATGGTTCCATTATCTATCATTTCATAAATTGCGTCTTGAGCAGTTTGGTAATATTTTGTTGTCCCCCAACTACAGTTTATTACATCTGCACCTGCTTTTGACATTTCCATCAAATTACTTAACGTTTTCGTTTTCCCATAAGAAGAACCATAAATACTGCAATCGTAACAAACACCTGTAAAACCAAATCCATTATCTCCTTGTCCGGCAGCTGTTGCAGCTATAGAGTATCCATGTCCCTTAGCTAAGCGTGAATAATTAAATAGTTTTGTTTTATTTTTAAACTCCGTATTTGTAGAATCGATTCCTCCATCAGAAATTCCAATAGTAATGTCTTTAGAACCTGTAGTATAGTACCATGCCTTTGGCAGTCCCATGACATCGAGATAATCTAGATTTGTTTTCCAAGCTATATTTTCACCAATCGTACTTGTGTTTCCATAATCATTGGGTTCGAATATTTTTTTATCATCCTCATCAATAATTTCACCAAACTCGAACAAATGTGCTGTTTTAGTAAGGAGATCTTTTACTATTTCTTCTTTATTGGAGACTACAAAAAATGTTTTTTTTAAGTTCTTTTTATTGGCATTTCTGAAAGTCTTCTTAAATTCATAAATTGTATACTGATCTAAAACAGATTTTAATTTTAAATCATCACCAATATAAACTAATACATCATCTACTCTTTCAAACTTAGGCTCTATAAGCGTATCGTTTGCACGAAGATAAAACCAGCTATATTCTTGTGAGAATACTGAAGAAAAGCTTGTAATAAAACATAGTAACACAAAATAGAAGTACCTCACAGGATAGTAATTATTTTTTCAAGATAATTAATTTTATATAAAAAGGATAATTGGTTTTAAAAAACTTTAAAATCTGTTTCTAATTTATCTAAATTAGCACTTATTTATGCTTTCAATTTTAATTCCTTCATATAATTATAATATTGTAAACTTGGTCAATCAAGTTTATAGACAAGTAACTGATGCCAATATTTTATTTGAAATAATAGTTGCTGATGATTGTTCTACTAACAAAAAATTCATCGAAGAAAACAAGAATATTGAAAAGTTAGAATTTTGTAGATTAATTAGAAATAATGAAAATATTGGGAGAACAGCTACTAGAAACCTCCTAGCTAATAAAGCAACATACAATCTGTTATTATTTTTAGATGCCGATGTATTACCAAAATATAACGACTTTATATCTAGGTTTAACCTCTCAGAAAATAATAATTTTCAAGTTATTTATGGCGGAGTAAGTTATTATAAAGAAAAGCCAGAAGACAATAAGATTTTACGTTGGAAATATGGAAAAGAAAGAGAAGCTAAAAGCGTAAAACAAAGATTAAAGGAGCCCTATTTTATCATATCTCAAAATTTATTGATTAAAAAAGATATTTTTTTACAAATGAATTTTATGAATACAAATACCTACGGCTTAGACATTTTATTTTCTAACAATCTAAAAACTAACAATATTTTAGTAACTCATATAGACAACCCAGTTTATCATTTAGGCTTGGAAGAAAATAATATTTTTATAAAAAAATCATTAGAAGCTGTAAAAACAACAATTCAATTAGAAGATAAAGGATCAATCTCTAATGATTTACGACCCCTACAAAAAAGTTATTTAAGTCTTAAAAAGAAAAGATTAACGTTTCTTTTTAGTTTTTTTATTTCGATATTTATAAAAATTATGGAGCGAAATTTCAATTCTAAAAATCCAAATTTATTTTGGTTTGATTTATACCGTCTGAACTACTATATTGAATTAAAGTCTAAAAAAAGTGTCTAAATTATCTATAATAATACCCCTTTACAATAAGGAAAAAGACATCAAAAAAACACTGACTAGTGTAATAGATCAGTCTTTTAAAGATTTTGAAATTATTATTATAGATGATGGCTCTACAGATTCGAGCGAGGAAGTGGTAAAATCTGTAAACGATCAACGTATTTTATTATATTCAAAAAAAAACGAAGGGGTTTCAAAAACCAGAAACTTTGGAGTTGAAAAAGCAACTACTAATTTTATAGTATTCTTAGACGCTGATGACTATTGGCACCCTTTTCATTTAGATAATTTAAATTCTTTAATAACAAAATTCCCAAATCAATCATGGTATGCTGTTGCCTATGAGAAAAAAAGAAATGAAAAATTAACTGTACCAATGAATTCACCTATCATGAAATTGGGGGAATCTTGGCAAGGAGAAATTAGCAACTTTTTTGAAAATAGTTTAATCGATTGTCTTGCATGGACTTCAGCAGTATGCATGACAAAAGATTTTTTTAAATCGCTAAACGGTTTTGATATTGCTATAACTCATGGAGCAGGAGAAGATACTGACCTTTGGCTTAGAGCAGCTTTACAAGCTCCATTAGCCTTTTCTAATTTAGTTTCTGCTAGACATAATTTAGATGGAAGTAATAGAATTTCAAACACTCCTACACTAAAAAGAAATTATATGAATCTAGAAAAATATGAAAAAGATGCCTTACTAGATCCTTATCTTAAAAAATACTTAGACTTGAATAGGTATTCATTTGCAATTCAGCATAAACTAGCAAATGATAAAATCTCTTTTAAAAGATATTTAAAAAATATAGATTCAAAAAACCTTAATAAAAAACAACACTTTTTATTAAAACAAAATAAAACAACATTACGGTTATTAATTAATTTTCAGGCATTTATTGAGAAAAATGGCTTTAGATTAAGTTCTTTTAAATAATACAAAATCACTATATTTTCTTATATAATCTTCTTCATCATACTCTTCATTTACTAAAGACAAACAAACGGTTCCTGCAGAAAAATTTTCTAATTCTCTCCAAACTCCATTAGGGATTAAAAGCCCTTTATTGGGTCTATTTAAGGTAATTATTCTTCTTTTCATACCATCATCTAAAACAACATCAAAACTGCCACTTAATGCTATTAAAAACTGTTGTAATTCTTTATGTGCATGCCCTCCTCTAGTAGAATCACTAGGGACATCGTATAAGTAATAAACTCTCTTTATTTTAAAAGGCAAAAAATCTTTTTCTATAACAGAAAGATTACCACGGCCGTCAGGGTCAGATATTTTTGGAATATCAATAAGTTGAATGTTTTCGATTAAATAACTCATTATAATTTTAAATCAATTAACAATTGTTTCCACTCTTCCTTTATCACTTGAACTTCTAGGTGTAGCACAGACTTTTTTGCGTTTTCTTTACAATTTTGATATAAAGGTTGGTCAAATATAAAACTATTCATAGCTTCTGAAAGCGCATTTTTATCGAAATTTTCAACTAACAAGCCATTAACTTCATTTTTAATAACTTCTTTTGGACCCGACTTACAATCTACTGAGATTACTGGAACTCCTAATGATAACGTTTCTGGAATCACCATTGGAAACCCTTCAAACCTACTGCTTAAAACCATAAATCTTGCGTTTTTAACAAAGGGGTAAGGATTTGCAATAAAGCCCTTAAAAACTATATGGTTTTCCAATTTCAGATCTTTAGAATACTGAACTATAGCATCATAATCAGGACCATTACCCAATATCAACAATTTTACGCCCTCTTTAGAAAGTTTAGAAAGCTTATAAGAATCAAGTAACAGTTTTAAATTTTTATGCTCATCATCTATTCTTCCATAAAAGATGATAAAATCATTTTCTAAAGCTACACCCTCTAAAGCTTTATTGTTTATTTCATCAAAATCAAATCCATTATAAATAGTTCGAATATCCTTTAATTTAAACTTTTTTCTAAATTTTTTAGTTGCAGCTTTAGAAACTGCAGTCATTACTTTGTCCTTATATAAAATTTTATTTAACCATGTGTATTTTGTAAATACCTTAGAAGTTTTATAATTGTGCAGTACATATATCGTTGGTATAGTATAAATAAACTTCGTTATTAAAAATTCTCTATACGCTTGGATTCTTGACCTGTTATCAATTATAATATCAAATTTGTTAGCAATTAGATATTTCTTAAATATTAGAAGCCTGTTAACTCTACTTAAAAAACTATCCTTACTATCTTTTAACGCTCCTAAATTAAAATGCACCCCAGAAAAAGGATATGCAACACCCGACAAAACAGTAACTATATGTATATCATGGCCAATATCACTAAGCATTTGAGAAAGAAGAGCACTAGATCGTTCTGCCCCCCCTTTTGCTAATGATGAAGCAACGATGCAGATTTTTAATCTTTTACTCATATAAATCGAATCATTATTAAATGGTATTTTTGAAAATAATAAAAACCAAATATAGTTAATATGAATATACTCTTAGTAGGAGAATATAGTAGATTACATAATTCATTAAAGGAAGGGCTTGAGGTTTTGGGCCATCAGGTATGTATTATTTCTACAGGAGATTATTTTAAAAATTACCCTGCCGACATTAAACTTATTAGAAAATTTGATAAGGGTTTTCAAAAAAAAATAAAAGTAGGTCTCTATAAACTTTTTAAGATCGATATCACTTCTATTTCTCTTAAAAATCAATTTTTAAAAAATAAAGCAAAATTAAAGAACTTTGATGTTGTTCAGTTAATAAACGAAAGTCCACTAGGTATTCTCCCAAAACATGAAGAACAAATTATTACCTTCCTAAAAAAAAACAATAAGAGGTTATTTTTGTTATCCTGTGGCGCTGACTATACAAGTGTAAAATATGCCTTCGACAAAAAACCAAGGTATTCAATATTGGATCCATTATTTAACAAAAAATCTAATGAAAAAAACTTTTATGCTGCCCTAAAATATCTAAATCCAGACTTTAAAAGCCTTCACGAATTTGTTTACAAGAATATTGAAGGAGTAATTGCTTCCGATTTAGATTATCATATACCACTAGTAAGACATCCTAAATATTTAGGAATGATACCAAATCCAATTAATTTAGAAAAATTAGAATATCAAGAGTCAAAAGTTAAAGGTAAAATCATTATTTTTCTTGGAATAAACAGATCCAACTTTTTAAAAAAGGGGGGAGATTATTTTGAAAATGCTTTGCAAATAATTAAAGAAAAATACCCTGATAAAGTACAAATTGAAATCGCAGAAAACCTTCCTTATGAAAAATATATAACCGTTTATAACAACGCACACATTGTTTTAGATCAAGTTTTAAGTTACGATCAGGGCTATAATGCCTTGGAGGCTATGGCCAAAGGAAAAGTAGTATTTACGGGAATTGAAAAAGAAGTTATTTCGTATTATAAATTAAACAATATTGTAGCTATTAATGCAATCCCAGATGTAAGTAATATTGTAGAAAATTTAGAGAAACTCATCCTCGATCCAGAACAAATTTCTGAAATTGGAAAAAACGCACGTGTGTTTGTAGAACAAGAACACGAATATATTAGGATCGCTCAAAAATATTTAGATTTCTGGAGAAATACTTAATCTATTTTAGGATTCTTATTTTTAAAATATCTAAAAACTAAAAACATTACCACAAAAAAGTAAACTATATATCTAAAAAAGTGAGCCATAACGACTCCTTCTATCCCATAATCTCTTGTTAAGTAATTTGCTAATCCATAAAAGAGCACTAAGGATATTATTTCTGAAAAAATAAAATTCCGAACCATCTTCTTCGCTAAAAATTGATGTGCTAAAACTAAGGAAGCTAATTTAATGAAGTCCCCAAGTAACTGCCATTTAAATAATGGCCCCATACCTGTAAACCCAGGGTAAATAAGATCCACTAGCAAATCCCGAAAAAGATAAACTACCAGCATACCAAGACCAAATAGCGGTAATAATGTTTTATAGATTGTAATTAATTCAGTTATAAATCCATTACGACTATGTATTCCTGCAAATTTTGGTAAAACATAAAGAGTGAAAATAGACCCTGAAAAGACCATATAGTTTTTAGAAATAAAAGTCATTGCTGTCCATATACCTGCATCTTGTTCGGTTAATTTATTTGCTAACATCGAACGAATATCGATCTCAACATAATTTAATAGAACTGTAGAAACAAAAGACATTAATGAAAATGCCAATAAGCTTTTTGCAAGAGGCGTTGTAAATGTTAATTTAGAAAACTGAACATACTCTCTTAAGATCTTTATAAAAAGAAACATCATCACTATAACTTGTACTATTGGTGTAATAGCAATTGCAACTAATGCTCCGTTTAAGTTATATTGAAATAAAAATATTACCGTTAATGTAGCGCTAATCAAATAACTTGCTAACTCTATTTTAACAAATTTTTTATACAGAGATAGACCGTTAACAACTCCATAAAAAACACGCTGAATTGCAATAAAAGGAACGACCACTGCAATTAACCTTACAAGATATATATATTCTATCGACCCAAATACATATTCACTTAAAAGTGGTGCAAATAAAATTAATGTAAGGGCAGTAAAAACTGTACCTATTACTGTAAATACAAGCGTGGTTGAAAACAGTTTTTGTAATTGATCTTTATCTTCTTTATGTTCTGAGACATACTTAACAATACCATTAAAAACACCTAAAGAAGTAATTGAAGTTAGTATTTGAGAAACACTACGTAATTGGCCAATTTTATATATTCCAACCTCACCCACCATTTCAGCTAATAATCTTTGTATAAAAAAAGAAACGGCTAGTCTAATACTTATAACTACTGCATTTAAAGAAGTCATCTTTAGCAGTAAGTTTTCTCGTATAAATCCTGGAATCTTCAATTAATATGCATTTAAAACTGAAATCACTTTAAAAACCTCATCATCTGTAAGCATTGGACTCATAGGAACACTAACCACATTTTTATGTATTTTTTCAGTAATTGGAAATTTCATTTCCTGAAATTCTAATAATGCTTTTTGATGGTGTGGGGGAATTGGATAATGAATTAAAAAACCTATTCCATTTTTTTCAAGGAATGCTGAAAAGTCTTCTCTGTTTTCGACTCTTACCACATATAAATGAAACACATGATTTTCACTTCCGTCATATTTTGGAAGTGTTATTTTTTTATTTTTAATCTTAGAAAGGTACTTTTTGGCAATCGCTCTTCTTTTTGAATTATCCTCATTTAATAGTGGAAGTTTCTTTCTTAAAAAAGTCGCCTGAATTTCATCAAGACGAGAATTAAAACCTAATTCATCATTTACATATTTTGAAGAAGTTCCATAATTTCTAAGTTTTTTAATTATAGAAGCCAACTCTTTATTATTGGTGGTTATAGCACCAGCATCTCCCAAGGCACCCAAATTTTTTGTTGGGTAGAAACTAAACCCTGCGGCATCTCCTAAACATCCAGCTTTATTTCCATTTGCATCTTTTGCTCCATGTGCTTGAGCTGCATCTTCAATTACCAAAAGATGGTGTTTATCTGCAATTTTTAAAATTTCATCCATTGGAGAAAGTTGTCCATATAAATGAACGGGCATAATCGCTTTAGATTTTGATGTAATCGCCGACTCCAAATGCTGATAGCTAAAATTATAAGTATCTATATTAGCTTCTACTAAAACTGGAGTTAATCCCGCCTGTTTAATTGCCAATATAGTTGCTATATAAGTGTTTGAAGCCACTAACACCTCATCTCCAGCAGAAAGTAAGCCTAAGGATTTATATCCTTCAATTATTAATCGTAGGGCGTCTAAACCATTCCCAACACCTATACAATACTTTGTTCCACAAAATTTTGCGTAATCTTTTTCAAAAGCAGTAACATTTTCTCCAAGAATATAATATCCAGAATCTAAAAATCCTTTAAAACTATTCTGAAATACTGTTTCAAAACGTTTGTTAATTTTGTGAAGATCTAGAAAAGGAATCATAAGAAAACTGAATCTAATTTTGAATATTTAGTAGTCTCAATGGTATAAAATTGATGTGAAATTCCGCGTGCACCAAAACATTCTTTCCAATATAATAAACCATCGTTCATCTGCTTTCCATTATTTACATTTGAAATACCAAAATCAAAATACCGCTTACCTTTATATCTTTCAGTAATAAGGTAATGAAATAAAAAATCTAAACTTCCTAATTGTTGTTTTTGAGCATTCGCCGAAATGTATTGAACATGTACTAGATGTTCCGTTTCGAATATGGTTGCCCCCGCAACAATCATTTCCTCCTTATATACAGAAAATTGAATAATGTTTTGGGGAAAGTTTTTAGCCAGTTTTTCAATTTCATCTAAACTATGAACGGGTGTTGCATCATGTTGTGCTTTCAAGTTTGGAATTAATATATCATTCCAAAAAGGAGTAAAATTTGCATCTTCTTTAATGGTTAAACCTAGTTTTTTAGCTTTCTTAACACCTTCCATTCTATTTGATTGAATCTTGATTGGATTTCCCAAATCAATAGTACTGGAAAGGTCTGTTCTTGTTAATCTTGCATCGGTTAAAAAAAGTAAATAATCTATTTCATCTGCTGGCATAATGTGATAGATTTTTGGCATAACATTTAAATGAAATCTCTGTATTTTATGTGATGCTAAATAGTTTAGTATCGATTTAAACGACTCTAAACTTTCTTTAAATTTTATTTTTTTTGAAAACAGTAAACCTCCATAAGAAAGTCCTTGATGAGACACAACTTCGTTTTCTTTTTTATTAAGTGGCAACAAGGCAATAAGCTTATCGTTTTTATAAACTAATAATGAGTAATCTTCAAAACGATTGCTGTGATAATCCATAAAATTTCTATGAAACAAAAACGTAGCATTTTTAGATTCGGCTACAAAATTATTCCACAAAACGTTATCTTCTTTCCTGTATTTCTTTACTTGGTAAATAATAGTGCCTTTTAAATTTTATTAAACATTTTTTTTATTTGCTAATTTAGAGTTTTTCATAGACAACAGTTCCATCATTAACAATTACCTTCCTGCACCCTTAGTAAATGGTTTCTCTAATTTTATTCCCTTACTTTTTTAAATAGTCTATAATGATTTCAACAACTTACTAAGCTTTTCAGCTCCATCCTTATTCAAATGATCTGCATCAAAAAAATCTTTCTTAGTAAACAAATCATCTTCCAATAAGTTGTAATAACTACAGTTTGAGTAATTATTAGCTACCTCATTACCTGTTGCTATCATGATATTTAATTGATTTAAATCTAAATTATCGCGATAACTATCATACGCAGGGGGTGTAAACAATAGTACTTCAATGTTTTTTTCTTTACAAATTTGAATTATTCTATTTAATAATTGCAAGTTCTCCTCATATAAAAATTTATCTTCAATTGTATGTTTATGAGCTGATATTTTACCGGATTTTTCAATGTCAAAATCAAAATCATGCTTTTTTAGTAGCCCCCAACCTTTCTCTGTGCAATTAACTAAATCTTCATCATTTATATAATAATCATATATTATGTCTATATTATTTTTGAGTTTTACGCTTAATAATTCGGAATAATATTTTACATTTTTATGAATAGGAATGTTATAATAAATAGTATAATTTTTCAACCTCCAGTCTTCATCAGTAAACTCAAGCTTCTCGAAAAGAGATGTGTACGAAAGCCTTATAATTATTTTTTTTAGCTTAGGGATTTTTTCAATGTAATTACTTAAAAGTTGATAATCCAAATCCAGCGTCTGTGAAACATGACTAAGATTAAAGGTTTCTTCTTTAAAAAACTTGGGATTTACCCCATATAAAGTATGCGAACTCCCTAAAATTAACACCTCTATATCTTCAAGGCTATTTTCTATTTTCTCATGCTTGTATTTAAAACTATTAGGTACATTTCTAACTAATAGTTCGACAACTACTCCCATTATAATTACAGGAATCAAAAAAAATAAAACCTTTTTTAAATATGTGTTCACGATATTAAAATTGAAAATAAATAAATTGTTGTTGTTCTCCGTTAAAGTAAAATATAGTAAATAAAATTAAATAATAAAAAAGCAATTTATATGGTCTACTCCATTTAGACAAAAGAGATTCGATTGCGTATTCATTATCTCTTCCAAGCCACTCTACTATAAAAAATATAGCTATAAAAAATAGCGTTAAAACTGCACCTGTTTTATTTGAAAATTCAGGTATTGTAAAAAGCGAAGGTGAAAATATTTTTGCTAAATAACCCAATGCAATTTGCAAAGAATCAGCTCTAAAAAACACTCTTACTAATACCAAAAAAGATAAAGTTCTAAGTATGCTGAAAAATTCTAATCTACTTGGAAACAACCTTCCTTTCGCTACAACATTTTTATATTTTGTGCTTTTTCCCGATAAAATATAAGGCACAAAATGAAGGGCATTTATCATTCCATATACTACAAACTTCCAATGTGCTCCATGCCAAAAACCAATAACGATAAATATTAAGAAGGTGTTTCTTAATTGCATTAATTTACTACCTCGACTACCTCCTATTGGAATATAAAAATAATCTTTAAACCATGTTGTTAATGATATATGCCAACGTCTCCAAAATTCAGCCATATTTCTCGAAAAATATGGAAACGCAAAGTTCTTCTTTAAATTAAAACCAAATTGACGAGATAAGCCAATAGCTATATCTGAGTATCCAGAAAAGTCACAATAAATCTGAATTGTGAACAAAAAAGCTCCAAGTAGCAAAGCACTTCCAGAATAAGAAGAATAATTTGCAAAAAAATCATCTACAAATACTGCACAGTTATCCGCTATAACCATTTTCTTAAAAAACCCCCATAGCATTTGCTTTAAGCCATCAACCGCTTTTGTTTTATTAAAATTTCTTTTTTTATGAAACTGTGGTAAGAAATTTGTGGCCCTTTCTATAGGACCTGCAACTAATTGTGGAAAAAAACATACAAAAGATGCAAAAGCTACAAAATCTTTTGTTGGCGACAATTTACCTCTATAAATATCTAAAGAATAACTCATCGTTTGGAATGTATAAAAACTAATTCCAACAGGTAATATGATATGTAAAAAATTAACATCGAAATCTCTTCCAAAAAAAGAGAATGCATATTTGAAATTTTCAATGAAAAAATTATAATATTTAAAGAAACCTAGAAGCCCAAGGTTGACAACAATACTTATAATTAAATATAATTTTTTATGACTTTTATTTTTCTGTTTTACTATAGCTAATCCTACAAAATAGTCAACTACAGTACTAAAAATTATAAGCCCTAAAAATCGCCAATCCCACCAAGCGTAAAAAAAATAACTCGAAGCAACAATTAGAATATTTTGAAGCTTTAAACTCTTATTAAACACAAACCAATACAGTGCAAAAATAACAGGAAGAAAAATGGCAAAATCTAATGAGTTAAAAAGCAACTTTGTAAATTTATTAAATTATTAACTAATCCTTAATCTATTTATTATTTGCAATAATATAACTTAACTCTTTAATTATTTACATTAAAATAAAAAACAAACAGTTGTTATTTTTAAAAATATTTATTTGTCACTACTTTTAAATCATCTTTATAACCTTCATTGTTTGTCTCTAATGATGTTCCTTAATTAAGTGCAATTGTACTTTTAGCTAACAAATTTAAGTTTTTTTCTCAAAAACAATATCTCCGTTTGCATTAATACATTTGTAAATTCCTTGAGCTGCTCCTTCGTTAATTATCGTATAAGTAGCATCTTCTTCTAGATTTTGCAGATATGTTTTATCCTCACTTAAATATGTGAAAATATATCTAAATAAATTTATTGGTGTTTTAAAATTAGTATCAAATTCTGGGTTTCCAAACGGCCAATGTATTGATAATTGACTACTAAACATAGAGTATATTAAATCCCTGTCTTCTGTTTTATTATAAATCTGACCCGTATAGTCCAATCCAACATAACCTCCGTGATCTGCCATAATAATAATCAAGGCTGTTGAATCTTTTTGTTTTATAAAAGATACCACATCAGTTAGTTTTTTATTAGCTACTTCAAGGCTAGTTATCCACTTTTGCTTTTCAATATCCCTCCCTTTAGTATTTGACTTGCTATTAGCAATATGTCCTGGGCTAAATATTTCAATGAAAAAGAATAATGATTGTTCATTTTTTTCATTTAATATCTTTTTCAAAGAAGGGAGAATATCTTTTGTAGCTTTTAATCCTGTTCCTAAATAATCTATCTCATTATAACTAAAATTACAATATTTATAGCCCATCTTAGGTCTGTTTAATAGCAAGTATGGCTTTTCTGTTATGAAGTGTGTTTTATAACCATTGTTTTTAAAAATAGTTAATGTAGGATTCTTTGATATTATTACTTTTCTAGCGTTTATGAGTTCACTTACGCTACTGCCATTATGATAGTAATGGTGCTTCATACTAAAAGTAGCACTGTTTGAAGACAGTGTGGTTGCATAATTGGTTCTAAAGGAAGGATAATTTGTAAAGTTATTATCAATTAAGAAATTTTCGAAATTACTTGTATCAATATTATAATATCCTTTATTTAATTCTGAAAAATTAACATAGCCATCAGGTTGTATAAAGTATACATTGGGTTTTTTCTTAAAAACCACATTCTCTATTGCATCTGGTTGTAACATCCATTCTTCATTATGACTCACTTGTTTTATTAAGACAGGAATCAAACTAAGAAATCCAATAAAAATCAAAATAAATTGAATTATAATTATTTTTTTTAGGTACTTAAATAGAAAAAATGCGATTAACCCTGATAGAATAAATATTCCTAAAATTATCTTTTTATGCAACCCTGCATATAAACAAACTTTTAGTAAAAAAAGAAACGTAAAAACATTTAAAAAAGGGAGTACGAATTTTTGAATTTTATTAAAAGTTTTAAGTTTTGAAACTCTATTTACAAGTAAAAAAAGAACACTAGGAATCAGTAAAAAATATGTAGTGAAATAAGCCAGATGCCCCCAAGTATTCACTAATGTGAAATTATTTGAGTAATAAAATAACATTGGATATAAGCCTGCTGCTATGGCTGTAGTTATAGGGTATTGTTTGTCGCTTGAAAGAAAGTTTTGTAAAATGCTTTTCTTTTTATTTGTCATAATTATTATTTTTCAACAAATACAAGGTCCGCTTTGTACCTTCCACATTCTCTTTCTTTTCGATATTAAAATACCTTTTATATCCTGCTTCAAAATTAGATTCGTTATAGAAATCAAAATGACTAATAAATTCTCTTTTTCTTACTAATAAAGATTCAACCCAAGAGTCTTCTCTTGTAGGAAACTCAATAATTAAATATTTCGAGAATTTTGAAAAGAACTCTGCAGATTTTTCAAAAGGAACATTACCAGAAAGTGTTATGTGATGAATTAGTGCTAACGCCATAGTAATGTCTGGCGCATATTCTTTTAATCGCTCAATCAATGAGTTTCTTTCCGTATTATTAAAACCAATACCAGGTGCGGGTTGGAGTACATCGCAAACAAATGGAAGCATATTTTCCTCTTTGTTTTCTCGTAATTGCTTAAAATTATAATCTACAGCATTTCGGTCTATATCGGTAACTATAATATCTTGCACAATATCTTGTACTGTTCTTGCAAAAGTTCCATCATTACCTCCAATATCGATAAGACTATCTGCATTTAATGGTTGTACCCAATCTCTAATTAAATCTTTTTTAGTTTTAAAGGCACCTTCATTATAATTTGTCTTTGTATAATAATTGCCCCATTCACTTGCCTCTTTTAAACTAAGCTTACTTATATAATTATATAAACTACTAATTATGTTTTCTTGTGATTTTTTAGAAAGCTTAGCAATTTTTGTTTCTGCTTTATAATCTTCACTATGCTTATTTTCCATCTTCGCAAGCAAGTGTATATTAGGATACAAAACTGAACTTATCTTAGTCCGTTTAGGCAACATCGAAGCTATTAAATTAACTGGAATTCCATCTATAAAAGAGGTTAACATAGCAAATATATCAGTTCCATGGTATTTTGCTAAAACTAAAGGTCCAAAAAAATGAGTTATAAACTGTTTATAAGCTCTCCAAGGTGTTCCCTCTTCGTAAAAATCAAAAGATAAGGTATCTATAAAAATAGGTTTCCCTTTATGAAAAGTAACATTATAGGCAGAGGCATCTTTTAATATAAAGCCCTTAGATAATGCAAATTTTTGAATTTTAAGGGTAAGTAATGCTGCTTGCTTAAACTGCTCAAAACCCCATTCGTAAGGATTTGTAATAAAAGGAATTTTCTCTGGAGTAATGATAATTTTATCATCAGAAACTAAAGTTTCTTCATGAGGAATTAACAGTTTGTTTTTTATAAGTGTTTTGTAAAATCCGCTTTGAGTTAGCTTCTTATATTGCGGAAAATAAATTGGATTTATTACCCTTCTCAGAGTATCGCCTTCGTAAAAAACATAACCAGAAGGGTCTCTAAAAGAAGCTTCGTGTGTATTATTCGTTTTTGCCATTAGAGTCGTCGGTATCTTCCTCTTCAACATCTATAGAATCGATAGTATCCTCTTCTTTTGTCAATCCTAATAATAATTTTATCTTATACATTGCATTTTTAGAAAAAAGTAATACTCCTGCTGCAACTGCAACGACAGCCTGTACAATCATTGCCCCTAATCCTGGGTCGAAATACAATAAGTTCATAGATAAATTAATATAGGATTTAACAACAGCAAATTAATGAAAAATCCTCAAAACAATCACTATATAATTTATAAATCTCTTTTAATTAAAAAACCGTCCTATTCTTTTAAAACCCTATTAAAAACAATTTCTCCTTCTTCATTTATATATTCATATACACCAAATGGAGCTCCTTTATTAATTTGAATATAGCTTTTATCGTCTTGTTGATTTTTTAAAAACGACTCATCATCACTTAAAACTGAAAATATTATACGAAATAAATTTACTGGAGTTCTTATATCTTGCTCTAAACCTGAAACATCATTAGGCCATTTTATTGCTAATTGTGATGTAAATATAGATTGAATTAAATCACGATCTGTTTGCTTTTCTCTACTTTCTAAAGTTGTGTTCATGCCAACAAATCCACCATGATCTGCAGCAATAATAATTAGAGCATTTGAATCATTATTAATTATAAAATCTAGGATATCTTTTAACCAAACATTTGCTTCTTTTATTTTGCCCAAGTACTTTTCCCTTTCATTGGAAGCAATTTTTCCCGGAAATTTTCTATTTGTTATATGACCTGGCTTTATTTTTTCAATAAAGAAAAAATTATGGGTCTCTTTATTTTCTGAAAATGCTTGTTTAAAATCTTCTTTTGTATTTTTTGAAACCTGAAACCCTCTGGAGAAATATGTTATTTCACTGAAATCAATATTACAATAGTCATAAAATATTTTGGGCCTATTAATTAATAAATATGATTTTTCAAGAATTGAAAATGTTTTATACGAATTATTCTTAAGGATTCGAATAACAGAGTTATCTCCAGCAATAACATCTCTAGTATTATAAACTTCTCTTATTTTACCTGTTGGATAATTATAATAATGATGCTTCATGGCAAACATCGAACTATTAGAGCTCAATGTTGAATAATAATTACTTCTATAATCTGAATAGATTTTAAAATTATTTTGGATCAAATAATTATCAAATTTGCTATTATCAAATTGGTAATACCCTTTTCCAATTTCTGATGAATTGGCGTATCCGTCTGGTTGAATTAAATAAATATTAGGCTTTTTTTTCATTACAACCTGTTCAATATTATCAGAATGCACCATCCAATCACTTGGATTAGTTAAACTGGACATATATATAATCAACAAAACAAGAGTAAGTATTGCCATTAAAAATTGAAATACTATAATTTTGTTTAAATGCTTATAAAGCACTAATGCTAGTATAATTGCAATAAATACAGCAGTAAATAAAATTATCTTTTCCTGAAACCCAAAAGTTATGATTACTATTAAAAAAGCAGAATATGTAAAATTTAAAACCGGGAGACAATACTTTTTATACGCCTTAAGAATACCAATTTTTGAGAAAGTGAAATAAGCAATTCGAAATCCAATTATGGGAAATACTAAAAAAAATAATATAAAAAACAGAAATTGATCCCACGAATTTATGAGTGTTAAATTCGAATTATAATAATACAAAATCGGGAATAATCCTGAAGCAATTGCAGCAATTAAAGGATAATCCTTATTGCTATCAATAAAAGCAATTATTTTGTTTTGGGTGTCTTTTAGCATCAATAGTTCTTGATAAATATACAATACTTTCAGAGCTATCTTTACTTTTTTATTTTCAATTAAAAAAATTCTTGAAAATTTCAATAAAAAAAAAGCGTTATTTCGCCTAAAATAAAATTAGGTGAAATAACGCTTTAACAGGTTTAGTTAAACCTATAGTTTATATCTCTTACGATCTACTTCTTTAAGATAAACTTTACGTACTCTTAAAAAATTAGGAGTTACTTCAACATATTCATCTTTCTGAATATATTCTAAAGCTTCTTCTAATGAAAATTTGATCGCTGGTACAATTTTAGCTTTATCATCTGCTCCAGAGGAACGAACATTACTCATTTTTTTGGTTTTTGTAATATTCACAACCATATCATCTTGACGTGTATTTTCACCAATAACCTGACCTTCATAAATATCCTCGTTTGGATGTACAAAGAAACGTCCACGGTCTTGTAACTTATCTATAGAATAAGGAATTGCTTTCCCTTTTTCCATAGAAACCAAACTACCGTTTTGTCTTTCTGGAATACCTCCTTTAAAAGGCTGGTATTCAAAAAATCTATGTGTCATTATTGCTTCTCCTGCTGTTGCAGTTAACAATTGATTACGCAATCCAATAATTCCTCTAGAAGGAATGATAAAAGTACACAACATACGATCACCTTTGGCTTCCATACTTTGCATTTCCCCTTTACGGATAGTTACCATATCGATAGCTCTACCACTAACACTTTCAGGTAAATCTATTGTTAATTCTTCAACTGGCTCACATTTTTTACCATCAATTTCTTTGATGATTACTTGTGGTTGTCCAATCTGTAACTCATATCCTTCTCTACGCATAGTTTCAATCAATACAGAAAGGTGCAATACCCCACGACCGAATACCATAAATTTATCTGCAGAACCAGTAGGCTCTACACGCAATGCTAAGTTTTTTTCTAATTCACGCTCCAAACGATCTTTAATATGACGAGAAGTAACAAACTTTCCATCTTTACCAAAAAATGGAGAATCGTTAATAGTAAATAACATACTCATTGTAGGCTCATCTATTGCAATAGTTGCAAGACCTTCTGGATTTTCAACATCACATACTGTATCTCCAATTTCAAATCCTTCTATTCCAACTAAAGCACAAATATCTCCAGCTTTTACCTCAGCAACTTTCTTTCTTCCTAAGCCTTCAAAGGTTTGTAATTCTTTTATTTTGGCTTTTGTAATGCTACCATCGCTTTTTACCAAAGCAATCTGCATATTTTCTTTTAGAGTTCCTCTATGTAACCTTCCAATCGCTACTCTTCCTGTAAAAGAAGAATAATCTAAGGATGTGATTAACATTTGCACATTTCCTTCTTCTGCTTCAAAAGATGGAACATGTTCCAATACCATATCTAATAAAGGCTCTATGTTTTCAGTTTCATTTTGCCAATCATCACTCATCCAATTGTTCTTTGCCGAACCATAAACTGTTGGGAAATCCAATTGCCATTCTTCAGCACCTAATTCGAACATTAAATCGAAAACAGCCTCATGAACTTCTTCTGGAGTACAATTCTCTTTATCTACTTTATTTACAACCACACAAGGCTTTAAACCTAAATCTATTGCTTTTTGTAATACAAAACGAGTTTGTGGCATTGGCCCTTCAAAAGCATCTACCAACAATAAAACCCCATCTGCCATATTCAATACACGCTCTACTTCACCACCAAAATCGGCGTGACCAGGAGTATCAATAATATTAATTTTTGTGTCTTTATATACAACAGAAACATTCTTTGAAGTAATGGTAATACCTCTTTCACGTTCTAAATCATTATTATCTAAAATTAGATCTCCTTTGTTTTCATTTTCACGAAACAAACTACAGTGATGCATAATTTTATCAACCAAGGTTGTTTTACCGTGATCTACGTGTGCAATAATTGCGATGTTTTTGATTTTCATACTACTATGTTTTTAAGAGGGTGCAAAAGTAGTGTTTATTAATGAATAACCTATCTATTTATATTTTAATGTTTTAATAGATCACAAATCACTTAAAACAGCTATATTTACAATGGCTCCCCCCAAAATACACTTTATGAAAAATATACTGCTCCTATTTATTCTTGGATTGAGCTTTGTAACCGCTTCAGCTCAATTTGGATCCCAGCAGATCATTAGCACCACAACAATGAATCCACGTTATTTACTCACACCAGACATAGACAATGACGGGGCGACTGATGTGTTTTGTTATTCTGGAGAGGATCACAGAATGAGATGGTTTCGAAACTTAGATGGACTTGGTAATTTTAGTGACGAAATTATTATTTCTGAAAATACTGCATTTTATATATCAATAGATTTTGTCGATATAGATTCTGATGGTGATAATGATTTAATTTATCTCGAAAATAATCCTCGAAAAATTGAATGGTTAGAAAATACAGATGGGCAAGGTAATTTTGGTCCTGTTCATGTAATATTAGAAAATCAATCTGACTACATATTTAATTTTAAAGCTATTGACATTGACAACGATAATGATGCGGATTTAGTGGTTCATTACTCAAATACATTTTTTGATTGGATCGTATGGTACGAAAATCTAGACGGGCTAGGAACTTTTGGTGAAGAAATATTATTAATTGAAGGTCTTATGGAAGCTTATGAGCCTATTATTGTAGATATAGATAATGATGGTCTTTTAGACATTGTAACTTCAACTGAAATTAATGGGCCTGCAAAAGCAATTTGGTTTAAAAATCTCGGTGATGTTACCTTTGGTGAAGAACAAGAAATATTTCATTTTGATTTTATACAATCTGATTGGACAAGTATAATTCATTTAGAATATATAGATGTAAATACCGACAATAAAAAAGATTTCGTAGTAGTTGGGCATAATGATGATTTTGGAGTTAGTCGTTTTTGGATTGAAAATATGGACAACCAAGGAAATTTCGAAACTATACATTCTTTGACAGTTATTAGTAATTTTTTTGATATGGATAATGATGGAGATATTGACATATTAAAAAATAACTCGGTTAGTATTTATTGGATTGAAAATATTGATGGATTAGGCACTTTTTCTACACAACACATAGTTGATGATAATACTTCCTCCCCTTTCGGAAGTATCGCTACTTTTATAAATGATGATGGTTTGATAGACGTTGTAAGTTATTCTCTAGATGAGGATAAAATCGTCTGGTACGAAAACGGAGTTTTAGGAATAGAAGACCAAACAGAAAACCATTTTATGCTTTACCCAAACCCTACAAAAGGAAAACTTAACCTTAATACTAACCAAAAAATTATTTTAATTGAAGTCTATAATCTCGTTGGGCAAAAAATACTAGAAACTAAAACTGAAATTAATCTCTCAAATTTTGAATCTGGAATTTATTTTGTAAAAATTAAAGATTCTAATGGTTTTTCTGAAGTTCATAAAGTCATTAAAGAATAAAGCTTTTCGTTATCTTTGCGGAAAATTAAAAGGATAATGAACCTCAACCTAATTCCAAAAATAAAACACACACAATCTAATAATTTCTTTCTGCTTGCTGGCCCTTGTGCTATTGAAGGAGAAGATATGGCAATGCAAATTGCCGAAAAAATTGTAAAAATTACGGATGTCTTAGAGATTCCTTTTATTTTTAAAGGAAGTTTTAAAAAAGCAAATCGTAGTAGAATAGATAGTTTTACAGGGATTGGAGATGAAAAAGCATTAAAAATTCTTAAAAAAGTTTCCGAAACTTTTGATGTTCCTACCGTAACCGATATCCATGAAGTAAGTGATGCAGCTCTTGCTGCTGAATATGTAGATGTTTTACAAATCCCAGCATTTTTGGTTCGCCAAACAGATTTGGTGGTTGCTGCTGCAAATACAGGAAAAGTAGTCAACCTTAAAAAGGGGCAGTTTATGAGTCCTGAAAGCATGCAACATGCCGTTAAAAAAGTAATAGATTGTGGGAATAATCAAGTTACCGTTACAGATAGAGGCACCATGTTTGGTTATCAGGATATGATTGTGGATTATCGCGGTATACCAACGATGCAGCAATTTGCACCAACAATATTAGACATTACACATAGTTTACAACAACCCAATCAAACCAGTGGTGTAACTGGCGGAAGACCAGACATGATTGGCACTTTAGCTCGTGCTGGAGTTGCAGTTGGTGTAGATGGATTATTTTTAGAAACTCATTTTGATCCTGCAAATGCGAAAAGTGATGGCGCAAATATGCTAGACATTCAATATTTAGAAAAATTATTGAGTGATTTAGTTGCTATCAGAAAAACAATAAAAACACTTTAATAAAGAGATTTTGTTTTTTTAAGCACTTCTAATAATACCTTTTCATCAATATCTTCAAGATTTTTATACCTTAAAGAAACCATCTTTTTTCTGTTTTCGGTCACCAAATAATCTTCATGAATCTTAATTTGTTTTCCTCTACAAATTCCGAGGTCTACAAATTCTTTTTTGTGACTTGCATTTAAATAGCAAAATGGTTTTTTATGGATATAGTAAAATGGAATTTTATATTTATATAATAATTCTACTTCGGGTATGGTATTTTCAATTATTATTTGAAGATTTAATAAAATAGAACAGTAAGGTTCGGGTTGGTTAAGGATGTAATTTTCCGCAGGATTCACAGAGGCTAAATTAGAATATTTATTTCAATATAAAAGGGTTGTTAATTTATAACAACCCTTTCAATTCAAATAATCGCTTTTATTAACTCCCCAATTAATTAAGCACTATAAAGGTGCGAAATTGTTTAATTGGATTAACTGGATTTATCCTAAAAAAGGCTTAGGGTTTTTCCCCTTTTTTATTTAGGGTTTTTCTTAAAACTAAAATTGTTCCAACAAATAATTAATTAAATCTGTTGTAGTCACAATCCCCACTAATTTAGTATTATCTATTACTGGAAGGGCATGAAATTCTTTTTTAGATAAAATTTCTGCAACTTCTTTAATAGAAGTTTTAGAAGAAACACTAACCAAATTTTTTGCCATGACTTGTTCGATAGTAAACATATTATAGACTATAGTATCAACTGTCTCTTCATCCTCATAAACTGCATCTGCGAAGCTAATTCGCAAAAGATCGGTATAGCTTAGCATTCCTATAATAGTGTCTTCATTCATTACTGGGATATGTCTAATACGATTTGTTTTAAATAACATTTCGGCTGTATCTAAATTATCCTTATTACTTAGAGTAATAACATTTTTTGTCATTATTTTGGCGACGGGAGTTCCTTTTTTCATAGCTTCACCTTATTAATTTAACCTTAGTAAAAATCGGAAACATGAGTCCAAAAAAATATGATAAATATCACTGGATAATAAAAACATAAATTATAAATTAGCATTATACTTATAAAGTATTAATACTATTTTAAATTGCTAATAATCTTTTTCTATTTATTCCAAATTCTTAATGCCCCCTACTAAATTCACTTTTCTATATTTAATTTTATTTATTCCTATTTATAGTTTATCTCAGGAAATAAATACTTTTGAGTTTGGTTTTCCTACGTTTGAAGAAATTCATATGACAGAATATAAAGAAAACCCAAAAACAGCAGCTGTAGTTTTATTTGACCACGGTTACTATTATTTTACTACAGTAGGAGACAAAGTAAAGCTTGTAAAAGAAATTTATAGAAAAATTAAAGTTTTTGACTCTAAAAACTTTAAACAGGGGAAAGTAAATATCCCATATTTTGTAAGTGAAGATGAAACCGATATTATTACTCACTTTAAAGCATTAACCCAAAATGATTCAATAAAAACATATGTTGACAGTGAAAAGGTTTACCCATTTTACAATGGAGGAGATATAGCTTATATAAATTTTGCATTTCCTAATATTAAAGATGGTAGTATTTTAGAATATTATTATAGAATTGAATCTCCTTTCTTCTTTAAATTTGGGGACTGGCATTTTCAAGGAGAACTACCCAAAATTTATAGTGAGTTCATAAGTTTAATACCTGGTTATTATAAATACAATAGAGTATTATTCGGAAAAGAAGAATTTTACTTAGACAAAGTTGATGTTTTAAAAAAATGCTTTCAAGTACCATCATCTAAATATATCGTGGATTGTGAAGTGATTATTTATACAATGAAAAACATCCCTGCTTTTAAGGAAGAACCTTATATGATTGCTAAAAAAAATTATATTTCGAGAGTTGATTTTGAACTTATTGAAAAAACTAAATTTAATGGAAAAAAAAGTCAAACTTTTAATAATTGGAAAGAGCTTGAAAAACATTATATTAAAGAAAACAATCTTGACAAACAATTAAATTTAAAAAGTTTCTTAAAAAGTAAATTACCGGATTCTATATATAGAATTGACAATTCTCTTCAAAAAGCAAAATCAATTTTTGCTTTTATCCAAAACCATTTTAATTGGAATCAATCCTTAACAATATCTATAGCAAATGTAAAGGAAGCTTTTAAACAAAAATCTGGAAACAATTTGGAAATAAACCTCGCTCTCATTAATGCCTTAAATTCAGCTGATTTAGATGCCAAATTAATGCTAATTTCTACTAGAGAAAATGGCCTGCCTAAAAAAAAGGTACCTGTTTTATCAGATTTTAATTATGCAATAACACTTCTAACAATTGACAATAAAAAATATGTTATTGATGCGACAGATAAGCTTTATCCTTTTGACATATTGCCCTTTAGAACCTTAAATAATTATGGTAGAGTATTAGATTTCAAAAATGGGGGTTATTGGCAAACAATAAATCCTTACTCAAAAAACACACACTACTTTAATGCACAACTTTCAATAAATGAAGACAAAACATTAACTGGAGAAATAAATGAAACAACTACTGGATATTTAGCAGTTTCAAAACGAGAAGATTTAGAATTATTAAATGAAATTGAATATCATTCAAATAAAGAATATTTATCCAGTGATTGTGAAATTGATGATTATTCATTAATAAATAAAAAGAGTATAGAAAAACCAATTAAAGAAAAATATTCTATTAATTATAATCTCGAATTTGTTGGCAATAAAATCTATCTTTTTCCATTTTTTTTACAAAAAACATTTACCGAAAACCCTTTTAAAGAAATAGAAAGAAAGTATCCAATTGATATTGGCCATCCATTTAGTAATACCTATATTTTAACGATAGAATTAAATAATAAATATGAAATAGAGCAGTTACCGAAGAATAAAAAAATAATACTTGCTAATAATGCAGGTTCATGCAATGTCTTTTATGAATATAAAAACAATAAGATCCATTTAAGATTTACATTTAACTTAAATAGTTATTTTTTTGGTATTGAAGAATATCAAAATTTAAAAGAATTTTTTAATCAAGTGGTTGAAATTCAAACTAAAGATGTGATCGTTTTGAGAAAATTATAATTATCAAATAACTTAAAAAACAATCTTAATAAATTTATGTATAATAAACCATCCATAATTAAAATACTTAAAAACCAAATGCTCCCTTTTAAATTCAACCTATTGTTATTGCTTTTTTCAGTTTCAATTTTCAGCTATTCCCAACAAACAAGAACTGCTTTTTTTGGAGAGCTTACGCATCAAGAACTAACCATGTCAACTTTTGAAAAAGACCCCGAAGCATCGGGAGTTGTTCTTTATGAAAAAGGAGAATATACTATTGCTTTAGTTCAAAATTATATACAACTTATAAAAAAAGTACACGTAAAAATAAAAGTATTAGATGCAAGTAAGTTTGACAAATCTACGGTGGATATCAATTTATATATAGGAAAAGAAAGTCGAGAAAAAATAAGAAAAATAAAAGCAGTTACTCATAATGGCAAACTACAGACCTATGTAAAAAAAGATGATTTTTATGATATTGATCAGGGCCCCTATTTGAATATAAAACGTTTTGCTTTTTCTAATGTTAAAGATGGTAGTGTATTAGAATACAAATACACGGTTCATTCTCCTTTCCTATTCAATCTAGGTAGTTGGGCTTTCCAAAGTGATTTGCCTACTATTTATAGTGAGTTTACTTCTAAAATCCCTTCAAATTATATTTATAATAGATCTCTTTATGGAAAACAAAAATTACTTATCAATGAAGCAAAAATTTTAGATAATTGTTTTTCCGTTCCTGGAGCCACTTCAGTTATTGATTGTGAAGTCACAAAATATGTAATGAAAGATATTCCGGCATTTAAAGAAGAGGCTTATATGCTGGCAAAAAAGAATTACATTTCTAGAGTAGACTTTGAGTTAATGGTATATTACGACTATAACGGAGTTAAAAATAAATTTTCTAAAAGTTGGAAAGATGTTGACAAAGAGTTTAGAACTGACAAAGACATTGGTCGGCAATTAAACAATAACAGTTATTTTAAAGATAAAATACCTGAAAACATTCTAACCATTACAGATGATCTAGAAAAAGCTAAAAAAATCTATACGTTTATACAAGATCATTATACTTGGAATGGGGTCCAAGGAATTTTTGGAAATTCAAGAGTAAAAAAAGCGTTTGAAAATAATACAGGAAGTGTAACTGAAATTAATTTATCTTTAATAAATGCTTTACAAGCTGCTGAGTTAGACACAAAATTAGTACTTCATTCTACTCGAAACAACGGACTTGCAAATACCAGTTATCCTGTAATTAAAGATTTTAATTACTCACTTGCTTTTCTTACCATTGGGGACAACAACTACCTATTAGATGCAACCGATAAGGAGATTCCTTTTAACACTATCCCTTTTAAAGCCTTAAATGTACAAGGAAGGGTTATGGATTTTAAAAAGGGAAGTTATTGGCATCTAATTGAGCCTAACCCTAAAAATATAAATTATATTTCTGCACAATTAACCTTAAATGAAGATGATATTATTACTGGGGAAGTAAACGAAGTACATACTGGTTACAAAGCAATTGATATTCGTAGGGAATTAAACAATATAAATGAATCTGATTATACTATAAAAAAGGAATCTTCGCTAAGTGAAATTGAAATTAGTGAATACTCTAACGAGAATAAGAAGGATTTATATAACCCCCTAAAAGAAAAATACTCTATCGAGTTTAGTCCAGAAATTGTAGCTGATAAAATCTATTTGTTTCCTTATTTCTTACAAGATAACTTTTCTGAAAACCCATTTAAATTAAAAGAAAGAAGCTATATGGTAGATATTGGCTACCCTATCACAAATACTTATATGCTTAGTTTGAATTTAAATAATTTATATGAAGTAGAACAACTCCCTCCCAATAAAAAAATAAAATTAGTAGGTGATGCTGGTGAATGCACTGTTTTTTACTCTTATAGCAACGGAAAAATAAATTTAAGGTTTAATTTTAAATTAAATAGGTATCGTTTTAGTCCAGACGAATACCAAGATTTAAAAGAATTTTTCAGTCAAGTAATAGATGTTCTTACAAAAGAGACTATTGTTTTGAAAAAACTTTAATCCTCACCATCCACATACCCCTGCAAATAAGAAAATCTTTCGGTAAGTTTCCCCTCATGGGTAGTCATTCTAGCACGATCTAATATCCCATCTTTATCCTTATTGAAAAAAGCAGGAATTACCTGATTAAAAAACATTTTACCAAATCCTTCACTTGCATCTTTTGGCAATTCACAAGGTAAATTATCTACAGCCATTACTGTAATAGCTCCTTTTGCATTATAAGCTACTTCTTTTTCAGTTTGAGGATCGTAACCATAAAATGGACCTGCTATGGTAGAAGCTCGTAATGTACTAGCTACAGGACCATCAACATCGCAAGATATATCGGCAATTAAACTTATTTTAAAATCGGGACGTTTTGCATCTTCTCTAGTAAATAAAAATGGAGCCTCATTGCCATAAAAATGACCCGCAATAAAAAAGTCACTTACTTTTGCATAAGGCATAAAATTACTTTCATAGCCTGAAGGATCCTCATAAAACCCTACCTTATTACCAGCTTTTCCATCTTTACGACGATTATATTCCATAACATCTATTAGACAATAAACTGGTTCAGAAAAATCTGATGTTAAATAAACAGTATCACTAACTTCATTAATTTTAAGATGGTCCAAAATTTCTTTTGCCCCCTTAGCTACTTTTCCGGTACCCGATAAAATTATTTTCAAATTTTGAGGCAATGTAATTTTATCTAATTCTACTTTAACCTCTTTAAAATCATGTAAGGTTTCCACTTTTGGTAAGTTAAAAATATTGTCTCTTAATCCTAGTGCCCTAAAACCGTTATAAGCACCTACCAAACCAGCATACCTGCCAAAACCAATAAGTCTTGCTCCATTTTCTTTTACAATGACTTCATGGTCATAAAATTCAATTTTTTTCTGAAGAATGGCCTTTAACAATCCTCTATTATAGGGTTGTTTTTTAATAGTATGACTAAAAAAGAAATATTTTTTATTTGGAATTAATTCCTCTATCGGCACTTCCTTTACCCCTAAAAGAACATCGCAATTTGAAACATCATTAGCTAATTCAATTCCAGCTTCTAAATAGGCTTCATCTTTAAAAAAACGGACTTCACTATTTTCTACTTTTAATTGAACCTCTGGAAAATTTTGAAGAACACTTTTACATCGATTAGGCGAAAAAACAACTCGACGATCTGGTGGATTTTTACGCTCTTTAATTAATGCGAATTTTATGGGCATAGGGTATAATTTTTGTCTAGATAAAAGGATAGCAAAGATACATTTAATATTATATCTTTGCCCTCCTCTCTTTAGGGAGAATGTTCTTTGATAAAAACATTTAGATAGCTTTTTAAAATTTATCTAAATTATTGGGGCCGACTGGTTTTGACAGCGGGTCTAATTGTAAGGTAAGCATGTCGAGCGCTGGGATACAGCTCGTAAATATCATATTTCACACTTTTTAAACGGCGAGAATAACTACGCCCTAGCTGCATAATCCGAATTATAGTAGGATAATGCCTCGGCCCGCAAGGCGGGCAAGCAGGAAGTTTCTCAAGAGCCTTGGTTGATCTAGAGACTTCGTAAATATAAACCTAGCTAGTATAGTGCTTTGATGTACTTGCGAAACTCAAATTAAAGATAAGCCATGCGTTGGTAGTTTTCAACCGGTAATTGGACGAAAATTTAAATGAAAACTAAACATGAAGAAAGCTTTATAATTGCACGTTTGGACGGGAGTTCGAATCTCCCCGGCTCCACCTACGCCCTCCGAAGCTCTGAATTTATGAAGAGCGAAAGAGGGCTTTTTATATTTATGCATTCAAGAATATTAAAGTTTGAGGCTACGGTGGACGCAGTCCACTTCTAAAACACACATCTCCGAAGCTCTGAATTTATGAAGAGTGAAGGATAAAATTACATTTTGATAATTTATCACATATTTATACTCCGTAGCAAACAAA